>Ga0210410_10000934_pt1 | contig 28529 bp, 17 predicted proteins | sample IncBWC4MmetaG_FD_161058 | JGI IMG/M metagenome (GOLD analysis project Ga0210410, IMG submission 161058) | Forest soil microbial communities from Barre Woods Harvard Forest LTER site, Petersham, Massachusetts, United States - Inc-BW-C-4-M | ecosystem: Environmental > Terrestrial > Soil >... | reverse complement strand
CGACAAGGAGAATGGGCACGCAATCAGCGGTCTGGATGCCGAGTAAAAGGCCAGGGCGGTCTGTGGCAGAAGCATCGCCTTTGCAGGTTGCGGTTGCTCGTTGGGAGAAAACGCGAACTAAATCCGAGTGGATTTGCTTTAACGGGATGAGCTCGAGATCGGCGGCACCGAGAGCGGATTGGAAGAGTCGGCGATTTTCTAGGACGTTTTCGTGGGAGTCCCATTCCATGAAGCCGAGATTGAGGACTTTTTCGGATTTGAGGGGGGGCACGCCTGGACGGGTACTGAAGCCGTGGACCAGCCAGGGGAGCTTGAGAAGAGGGGCAAGTTCGAGTATCTGCAAGCCACGAGCCTTGCGGAGGCGCCACGGCGCGGCAATTCGTGGGACAGGAGGCACGGGGGGCGCAGGTTGGCCCGGGCGACGCCGCTTCAATGAAGTTTTTTTGGTAGCCACAATCAGACCAGTATAATCGCAACAGGATGAAGGGAAAAATCGGGGGAGCGGCGGCCGAGGAGAAACGGCCGCACAGGTGAGCAAATGATCGTTGGCATGGGGATCGATGTAGCGGAAGTGCCTCGGATTCAGCAAGTGATTGAATCACAGAGGGAGAGGTTTCTGCGGCGGGTGTACACGCTGGATGAGGTGGCATATTGCGAGCAGTTCAAGAACAAGTATGAGCGGTACGCGGGGCGGTTTGCGGTGAAAGAGGCGGCGATGAAGGCGTTGGGGACGGGCTGGAGCCGCGGGGTGAGATGGGTGGACGTCGAAGTGGTACGGCAGAGGGGCGGGCGGCCGAGTCTGGCGCTAAAGGGCGAGGCGAAGAAGATTGCCGATGCGATGGGCGTGAAGAATATCGCGGTGAGTATTACGCACACTTCGGAGCAGGCGATCGCTCAAGTGATTTTCGAGGGGTAAGAGGAAGATTTAACACAGAGTTCACTGAGAAGAGCGGAAGTTGCCTATCGTTTGAGTTTCCAAAGCATTTTGAGTTGAGGTCCTTCGCCCGCAGAATACGCGGGCTCCCTCCTGCGACGGGCGGGCAGGATGACACGCGTGTGGCGTGTGGCCTTCGCGTCCAAAGCTACTTCACGAGGAGGAAGGGGCCAAGGGCGAGGGCGTCGATGCCGGCGCAGTAGAAACTGCGGACCGCGCCGCGGGGGTCGGTGACGAGGGGCTCGCCAAAAAGATTGAACGAGGTGTTGACCAGGATAGGAGCAGGAGCCGATTCGCCGAATTTGTGGAGGAGTTTCCAGAAGAGCGGGTTGGCTAGCTTGTCGACCGTGTGAACGCGCACTTCCTTGCCGTGAAAAGCGAAACGTTCGAGGCCGGCGACCGGTTTGGTGAGCGCGGCGAGCGAAGACATCGTCAGGCAATTGGGCGAGGCGTCGAAGTACTCGGAAGCGCGTTCGGCGGGCACGGAGAGGGCGAACGGATGGAAGCCCTCGCGATGTTTGATGAACTGATTCACGTTTTCGATGACGTATTCGGAAAACGGAGAGGCGAGCAGGCTGCGATTGCCGAGAGCGCGGTGGCCGAATTCCGAGCGGCCCTGGCACCAGGCGACGATTTTATCGCGGTGCAGGAGGGAGGCGGCTTCGTCAACGGCCTGGTCTTCGCCAGAGAGATAGCGATAGGCAATTTTGCAGTTATCGAGGACGGCCTTTATGTCCTGCGAACTGGAGTGGACGCCGACCGCGAGACTTGGGAGCGGACCGCGCCCTGAGCGGCCGGTGATTTTCTTGCGCGAAAGATACGCTGCGCCGAGCGCCGTGCCGGCATTCCCCGCCACTGGCTGAACGTAAACGCGATCGAAGGGAGCGCGCGTTTCGAGCGCGCGGACCAGCAAAACGTTCAGAAACACTCCGCCGGCGAGGCACAGGGAACGCGCGCCAGTGGATTGGTGGAAATTTGCGGCAAGCTGCAGAACCATCTCTTCCAGGAAATCCTGGGCGCTGCGGGCAAGATTGGCGCGAAGGGCGTGAGAAACCGTGAGGTTGCGCGAGGAAAGGCCGAGTTCGCGATAGAACTGCGGGGAGAAGACGCCACGGCGGTTGGGGCTGGCGGCGAAGTAACGGCGATTCAGCGTGGGCAGGCCATTGGGACGCCAAGAGAAAAGCTTGCGAAACGCAGGCAGAAATTCCGGTTCGCCGTCCTTGCTGAGCCACTGGAGTTTGTGCTCATCGCGACTTGGGCGGAGACCGGCAAGTTCGGTAATGCGCGAGTAAAACCAGCCGAGGGAATCCGGAAAATCCAGCGAGTGCAGCGAGCGGATTTCATCGGCTTCGCCCAGGGCAACCAGACCGGCTTGCGAGGAGGTTCCCTGGTCGAGAGAAAGGATGAGTGCGCCATCGAATTCCGAGGTGTAGTAGGCGCTGGCTACATGGCAGAGATGATGATCGAAGTGGGATGGGCGGGGACCACCGCGCAAAAGGCCGCGAAGTTGCTCCAGGGTCGCAGAGGGCGGCTGGCGCTTACGTCTCGAGGAAGATTTCGAGGTTCGAGGTAACCGTTCGGCCACGGCGAGGGCGCGGCAATTGGAAAGCTGAAGCTGAGTCTCCTTGAGGCAACGGGCCAGGGCGAGGCGTGGAATTTCAAGTGTGTCTTCCAGGCGGTTGAGTTTTTCTTCTTCAATGGCAAATAGAACCGAGGTCTCGTCGAGCAGGGCAACCGCCGAGCCACGGCCCACGGTGGAGATACCGAGAATGTGCATGGGGGATCCTATGGGCAGGCTCCCGTGATTGCGAGGGTCAGAGATTCGGCGGGCGCGGCGAGAAGATGCTTGTCCTCCACGTGTGTGATTGTGGCGTCGACGAATTGGTTTGGAGGGAGAAGTCCGGGCAAGCGCACCTGAAGATAATTTTCGGAGAGAGCTGGAGTCGACTCCGGGTCGTCGGCGGGGTCGCGACGCAAGGTGAGGACACGCAGAGTGCGACCGATTTGGGCGCGGCGAAATGCTACAGATTTGGAATCGGCGAGGAAACGAAGTTCACGGGCGCGAGTTTTGATGACGTGGCCGGGCAATTGGCCGGTGAGCGCAGCGGCTTTGGTGCCGGGTCGCTGCGAGTACGAGAAAACGTGCAGATAGGTGAAGGGGCGCGCGGTAATGAAGTCGAGCGTTGCAGCGTGGTCGGCGCTGGATTCGTTGGGGAAACCGGTGATGACGTCGGCGCCGATGGCTGCGTTGGGCAGGCGGTCGTGGATGAGTTCGACGCGGCGGGCGTAGTGCTCGGCGCGATACCAGCGATGCATGGCGGCGAGGATGCGGTTGGAAGCGGATTGCAGCGGCATGTGAAAATGCGGCGCGATGCGATCGTTGGACGCGAAGAAGTCGATGAGATCCTGGGTGACGTCGAGCGGCTCGATGGAGCTGATGCGCAGGCGCTGGACGGACGTTTCGTCGAGAATGCGGCGGAGCAGGTCGAGAAATTCAACGCGCGGCGTGAAGTCGCGTCCGTAGGTGCCGAGGTTAATGCCGCTGAGAACGATTTCGCGGAATCCGGAATCGGCGAGACGCTGGATTTCGGAGAGGACGGTTTGCGCTTGCAGACTGCGGGATTTGCCGCGGACGAACGGGATTACGCAGAAGGAGCAGCGGGAGTTGCAGCCGTCTTGAATTTTCAGCGTGGGGCGAGTGTGATTCCCTTCCCCGCCGAGTACGGGAGCGACGAGGACGTCGGTTAATTCGAAGATATCGCCGGTTAGGATCGGGGCTGGGACGGATCGTGCGGGCTGCAGTGGAAGCGGAGCTATGGAATGCAGAAGCTTGGGGATTTGAGGTTTGTGGGAGTTGCCGACGACGAAGGAGACGCCGGGGAGGGCGGCAATTTCCTCGGGGGCGCGCTGGGCATAACAGCCGGTTACCAGAATGCGCGTGGCTGGATTGGCGGCGTGGATCTTGCGGATGGCGTCGCGGGCCTGGGCATCGGCGGCGGCGGTGACCGTGCAGGTGTTAAGAACCACAACGTCGGCCGTTGACGAATCGGGCGCGGGGGAGCAGCCCTGTTCGCGGAGCTGCCTCTCAATGGCTGCTCCGTCTGCCTGCGTGGCACGGCAGCCGAACTGTTGAATGTGGAAGGTGCTCATCGGAGAAAGACGCCAGCGTTCTATTTAAGCATAGGAGCGCACGGAGACACAGTGATGGCGGGGGTGAGCGCCACAAGCGCGAGAAAGCGGGGCCACCCGAAGGTAGCCGCAACTCGGAAGAGAATGCGGAACGGCCCGCCCCGCAATATCATCCGGGGCGAAAGGAACGCGCCTCAGAAGGCGGGCCCTAGGGGAACAGGGTTAGGCCTGGGAGAGGCGGCGCTGAAAGGTCAGCAGGATCAGGTCGGCGCGGCGGCGGACGCCGAACTTGTTGAGCAAGTTCGAGACGTGGAACTTGACGGTGCGCTCGGCGATATTGAGTTTGCTGGCGATTTCCTTGTTGGAAAGGTTCTCGAGAAGCGAATCGAGAACTTCCTGTTCGCGACGGCTGAGGTTGGTGACTGAGTCGGTCTTCAGGCGGCGTCCCTGGCTGGTGAGAATGGAATCGACGAAGCCGGAGAGGACCGAACGCGGGACCCAGAAGCCGCCCTGCGAAACGAGCGGCAACGCGCGGGAGAGTTGGTCACGCGCTTCCGCGTAGCTGAGGATTCCCTTCACACCCAGACGGAGAAGCGAGAAACAGTTGGCCTCGTTGATCGCGTCTCCAACGACAATGAGCCGCGCGTCGACGTGGCGCTCCAGAATATTTGTGAGCAGCGCGCCGGTGGCCTGGCGAGCGGCGTGCGCATCCACGACGTAAACCTGCGCGATGGGAGGCTCGAAGTTGCGCAGGTCGGGAGCCAGCGTGGATTCGAGTTGCTTGGCGATGACTTTAAATTGGGGAGCCTTGCCCAGCAGGCGCTCAAACTCGGTAAGCACCAGAGGGTGAGGCGAGAGCAGGCAAACGGTCAGTTTGGAAGCCATAGTTTTCGTAGCCACTGTACTAGAGGGTAGAGAAACCAAGGCCTTCGGGCAAGGACCTTGGGGCCAGATGTTCACGAATTGTTACTGACAGTTAGGATGTGTTTTCGGGGGGTTGAGACGAGGTAGCAACCCGTTCAATGAGAAGGGGTTCGTTTCCGTAGGAAAGGCCGTAAAATGGAGGGATACCCCAAGGCTCTGAAAGGGCCTTGGTGTAGGGGATAGAGGCGGGAAGTGCGAGACCTGAAACAATCCGAAAAGGCGCTGAGAGAGCTGCTGGCGGAGCGCATCCTGGTGCTGGACGGCGCCATGGGTACCATGCTGCAGCAGCGGGACTTAACGGCGGCCGATTTCGGGGGGCCTGCGCTTGAGGGGTGCAACGAGAACCTGGTGCGCACGCGGCCAGATGTGGTGCTGGACATCCACAGGAAGTACTTTGAGGCTGGGGCGGACATTGTCGAGACGAACAGCTTTGGGGCCACGCCTCTGGTGCTGGCCGAGTATGGGCTGGATGCGGACGCGCTAGAGTTGAATAAACGGGCGGCCACGCTGGCTCGGCAGGCGGCGGAAGAGTATTCGACGCCGGGCAGGCCGCGGTTTGTGGCCGGTTCGATGGGCCCGACGACGAAGGCAATTACTGTGACCGGCGGGGTCACATTCGAGGGGTTGCAGGATTCTTATTATGTGCAGGCGAAGGGGCTGATCGAGGGCGGGAGCGACCTGCTGCTGGTGGAGACTTGCCAGGACACGCGAAATATCAAGGCGGCGATTCTGGCTCTCCAAAAACTCTCCAGGGAAATCGGGATGAAGGTTCCCTTCCTGGTTTCCGTGACGATTGAACCGATGGGTTCGATGCTGGCGGGACAGACGGTGGAGGCGATGTGGGCATCGCTGCGGCATGCGCACCCGCTGGCGTTCGGGATGAATTGCGCCACCGGGCCGGAGTTCATGACCGACCATATCCGGACGCTGAGCACGGTTACAGGGGAATTTGTATCGTGCTACCCGAATGCGGGCTTGCCGGATGAAGAAGGCAAATACCTGGAAACGCCGTCTTCGCTGGCGACACAGCTGGAAAAGTTTGTGAACCAAGGCTGGCTGAATCTGGTGGGCGGGTGCTGCGGAACGACGGAGAAGCACATTCGCGCGATTGCGCAGATGGTGGAGGGAAAGAAGCCTCGGGTGCGGCCGGCCGAAGCGCACCGGGCGGTGTACTCGGGAATCGAGACGATCGAAGCAGATGATTCGACGCGGCCGCTGCTGGTGGGTGAGCGGACGAATGTGATCGGCTCGCGGCTGTTCAAGAACCTGGTGGCGGAAGAGAAATGGGAAGAGGCTACGGAGATCGCCCGGCGGCAGGTGAAGGGCGGAGCGCACATCGTGGACGTGTGCCTGCAAAGCACGGAGCGCGATGAGAAGAAAGACATCGAGCCGTTCTATGAAAAGCTGATCCGAAAGATCAAAGCGCCTGTGATGATTGACACGACCGATCCGACGGCCGTGGAGCTGGCTCTGACGTATTGCCAAGGCAAGGCAATCATCAATTCCATCAACCTAGAAGATGGGGAAGAGAAATTCGAGAAGGTGGTGCCGATTGCGCACGATTTTGGCGCCGCAATTGTGGTGGGCTGCATTGACGAAGACCCGGTGCAGGCGCAAGCGTTCACGCGCGAGCGGAAAGTCGAGATCGCCAAGCGCTCTTATGAGTTGCTGACCACGAAATACGGCATGGCCCCGGAAGATATTATTTTTGACCCGCTGGTTTTTCCTTGCGCGACGGGGGACGAAAACTACATTGGCGGGGCCGTGGAAACAATGGAAGGAATCCGGCTGATCAAGGAGGCGCTGCCGGATACGCGGACGATCCTGGGGATTTCGAACGTGTCGTTCGGGCTGCCCGCGGGCGCGCGCGAAGTGGTGAATTCGGTCTTTCTGTACTACTGCACGAAAGCTGGGTTGGATCTGGCGATCGTAAACGCGGAGAAGCTGGAGCGTTTCGCTTCCATTCCAGAACATGAACGCCGGCTGGCGGAGGATTTGCTGTTCCAACACAAGCCGAAAGATATGGCGGCGGACCATCCGCGCGCCGAACTTTTGCGAGATGTGCCTGCAGATTGGCGTCGGCAGACCAAGGAACAGAAGGCGGCGATCAATCAATTTCATATTGCGGCGATTACGGAGCACTTCCGTACAACGAAGAAGAAGGATAAAGCGGCTGGAGAAGAATTGCCGCTGGACGAGCGGCTGGGCAATTACATCATTCAGGGGACACGCGACGGCCTGATTGCAGACCTGGAGCGCAAACGGGCGGAGGGAGTGCCACCGCTGGACATCATCAACGGGCCGCTGATGACGGGAATGGCGGAAGTGGGGCGGCTGTTCAACGCCAACGAATTGATTGTGGCGGAGGTGCTGCAGTCCGCCGAGGCGATGAAGGCGGCGGTGGGCCACCTGGAACAATTCATGGAGAAGGCGGACACCGCGAAGCGCGGGAAAGTGGTGCTTGCGACTGTAAAAGGGGACGTGCACGACATCGGGAAAAACCTGGTGGAAATTATTTTGAAGAACAATGGCTTCGACGTGGTCAACCTGGGGATTAAGGTACCACCGGAGGAACTGATCAAGGCGTTTTTGGCGCACAAGCCGGATGCTATTGGGCTCTCCGGGCTGCTGGTGAAGAGCGCGCAACAGATGATTATTACTGCAAGCGACTTGAAGGATGCGGGGATCAATGTGCCATTGCTGGTGGGCGGCGCGGCGCTGAGCGCGAGATTTACGGAGCAGAAGATCGCGCCGAGCTACCAGAGCGCGGTGTGTTATGCGAAGGATGCCATGACCGGCTTGCGCCTGATGACCGAACTGATGGATCCGGCAACGCGCGCGCGAGTAATTAGCGAGCACACGAGTTCGGGCAACGGCGTGAGCTTGGCGACCACAGTGAAGGTCGTGGAAAAGCCAGCTGTTAAGCGGTCACCGAAAGTGCGGAGGGATTTGCCGATTCCGGGCGTCGCAACGTTGGACCGCAAGGTGCGGCTGGTGCCTGACTTGCGCGAACTGTGGAGCTACATCAACCCGTTCATGCTTTATGGGCGGCACATGGGCTACCGAGGAGATTTCGAAAAGCACCTGGCGGCGCGGGAAGCGAAAGCGGTGGAACTGTTCGACGAGATGGAAGAGGTAAAGAACGAAGCCGCGGGGTTCATGAAGGTGCGTGCGGTGTGGCAGTTTTTTGAAGCGGAGTCGGAAGGCGAAACGCTGCACCTTTTTGCGCCCGGGGCAAAAGAACCGCTGCTGGCGTGGAAATTCAAAAGACAGAAGACCGGTGACCAGCTTTGCCTGAGCGACTACGTGTTGGATCCAAAGGATAGGAAGCGAGACCACGTGGCCGTGTTCGTGGTGACGGCGGGCGAAGGCATCCGCGAACGCGCGGAGAAGGCCAAGCACGACGGGTACTACTTCAAGTCGCACGGATTGCAAGCGCTGGCGATTGAGAGCGCGGAGGCTTGCGCGGAGTGGCTGCACAGGAGAATCCGCGAGGATTGGGGTTTCCCGGACCCGCCGGAGATGACGATGGCGCAGCGATTCACTTCCCGTTATCGCGGGAAGAGATACAGCTTCGGGTATCCAGCGTGCCCGGACCTGGAAGATCAGGCCGGAATCTGGAAGATTCTGCGGCCGGAAGAAATTGGCGTGCAACTGACAGAAGGATTCATGATGGACCCCGAAGCGAGCGTGAGCGCGCTGGCATTCCACCACCCGGATTGTACGTATTTTAGCGTAGGAGAGGCCTCGGACGGAGTCTAAGACTTCCTGTCGCCCGGCGAGATGACATGTCGTGTCTGGGACTACAAAACCTGCCCGGAATTCTGCAACGAAAAGACACGATTGGGTCCCAAGTCGGGTATACTTGCGCGAATTTGGAGCACATGAACGACCAGCCGGAAGTGAACGAAATGGGGCGTGACCAAGCGTCACGAAATACGGATGAACCCAGGCTCACCGAAATTATCCATTGTGATTCCGTCTTTTAATGAAGAGAAGCGCCTGCCGGCGACTCTTGAACGAATCGCCAGCTACATCAATGCGTCTGGCCGCGAGACCGAGGTAATCGTGGTGGACGACGGTTCGGCAGATGGCACTATACGTGTAGGCGAATCCTTCCGCGGGAAGATTCCGGATATCCGGGTCGTTTCGAATGGGCAGAACCGGGGCAAGGGGTACAGCGTTCGCCACGGGTCCATGGAAGCGCGCGGCGAAATCGTTCTGTTTACGGATGCGGATCTTTCGGCGCCAATCGAGGAAGCGGACAAGTTACTTGCGAAAATGAACGAGTACGACGTGGCGATCGGCTCCCGCGCGATGAACCGGAAACTGATCGAGGTGCACGAATCCAAGTTCCGTGAACTCGCGGGAATTATCTTTAACAGGATCGTACGGGTAATCCTGTGGTTGCCATTCGTGGACACGCAATGCGGATTCAAGGCGTTCCGGCGCGAGAAGTGCAAGATCATTTTTGAGCAGCAGACCATCGAACGGTTTGGATTTGATCCGGAACTGCTCTATCTTGCGCGGCGCCACGGGCTGCGAACCGTCGAGGTGGCGGTGCGCTGGGCGCACTCCCCGGCGACCAAAGTGAGTATGTTGCGGGACAGTATTCAGATGTTTCTGGATGTTGTGATTATCCGGTGGAACGCGATTCGCGGACGCTATCCTGCCATTTGAAAGTGAACCCGGCAGGATTCTCCCCTGCAATACGTACCTAGCCTCTTCATAGCTTGTCGGAACTATGGCTGCTGACGGAAGTGCGTTGCATCCGGGCCAACACGATTTCTCGTCAGTCTGGGATGTATGATGGGAAGGTGCAGCGGACCGAAATGGGATTCGGAGGACGTTTTCTGTGAGCGAAAATCAGAAAATACTTGTGACGGGTGCGGGCGGATTTATTGGGGGCGCGCTGATTTCAGCTCTGCGCAAGCGGGGGCACCGTGACGTCCGTGGGGTTGATATCAAGCCGTTCGATCAGTGGTATCAGTGGTTTGAGGACGTTGAGAATATCTCTATGGACCTGAACCTCAAGGAGAACTGCGAACGGGCGGCGGAAGGCGCGAGCGATATTTATAACCTGGCCGCCAATATGGGCGGCATGGGATTCATCGAAGCCAACAAAGCACTTTGTATGCTGTCGGTCTTGATCAATACGCACATGCTTCAAGCGGCGCTGAAGCATGGGACGAAGCGCTACTTCTACGCGTCATCCGCGTGTGTTTATAACGGAGACAAACAGAAGACCTTCGAGGCACCCTCGCTGAAAGAAGAGGATGCCTACCCCGCACTCGCAGAGGACGGCTACGGCTGGGAGAAGCTGTTTTCGGAACGAATGTGCAGGCATTTCCGGGAGGATTTCAAGCTCAATACGCGTGTGGCGCGTTTTCACAATGTCTACGGGTCATGGGGAACGTGGTTTGGAGGGCGCGAAAAGGCGCCGGCGGCAATCTGCCGAAAAGTGATTGAGGCGAAGATTTCGGGGAAGCACGAAATTGAAATCTGGGGAAGCGGGAACCAGACGCGGAGTTTCATGTTCATTGATGACTGCACGGAAGGCATTCAGAAAATCATGGACTCCGACATAGTGGAACCGATTAACCTGGGTTCGAGCGAATCCGTAACGATAAATCAGTTGGTGGATATCACTGAAGCGATTGCCGGGATCAAAGTGAAGCGAAATTACGATTTGAGCGCGCCGAAGGGTGTTAACGGAAGAAATAGCGACAATACGCTGATTAGGAAATATCTTGGCTGGGAACCAGGCACGCCGCTCAAAGTGGGGATGGAAAAAACTTACCGGTGGATCTACGACCAGTTCATGGCTCGCGAACGAGGCGAAACAGGTGTAGTGAGGGAATCTTCTATTACTCAGTAGCCTCTAATCCTTGTTGCTGGTTGGTAGCCTAGCCAAGGATGACCAACCTAATCGCGCGCCCAACAACTTCCCGCTTAACAGTAGGTACGGTACATTTCCGGGATCGGATCTGGGACAAGACGAAACTTTATTCCGGAATCCAGTCACTTGCATGCCAGAACAGAAGATAGGAAATGGCTAATTAACAGTTGCCTTCAGGTTAGTGGGAGGCGCCGGCCCCTGTAATGTCGTCGATGAATCCGACGCCGTGAAACTGGAGAATCCAAAGGAATTCCAGTTTGAGTCGCTGTTGTCATAGAATCCGATGCCGGGGGCTCCGCCAGCATAGGTGTTGTCCGTGCCCTGAAGAACTTGGGTCCCGTTCTTGTAGACAGTTATCGTGCTACCTGCGATTGTGGCCTTGAGCACATCTCCATTGGCGCATCCGGTGTTGGCGGTCGTATTCACATATGTGAAGCTGCTGAGGGGGCCATTCCAGCGCACGATCTGGACATATGGGTTACCGCTGGCGACAGAACAATTAATTTCGTATCCCGTGATGGAGTGCGCGGTGATCGAGGTTCTAAGTCTCAATTCCACTTCGTGACAGCACGAAGAAATTCCCGTCGTGACCTTCACAGTGGCCTGCGCTTGCTGATCCGCGTTCCAGGTACCAGTGAGCACGGCAGTGGGGTCAGCATATGTGGTCGATAGAGTGGTCCCAAAAGCCAAACCTGCGGTAGTTTGCACATTCCCCCAGTCGAGTCCTGTCACGCCGCCGTTGATCCACTTTCCACCCTCAGAGATAGGATTCTCCGTCAGGGGAAAATTTGTGGAATAAGTCTGGCCCGTTCCCGTTGGAGGGGGAGGAGTTGATCCGTCGGTGGCGGCAAAGCTGGTGAAACCGTAATCCCCTTCTTGAGATGCGGAACCATTTTGAATGTAGAAACCCATTCCAGGACTTCCGCTCGTGAAGGTGCCGTCCGTAGCCGAAAAGATGGCAGTGCCGTTGACGTATGCGGTGATTGTGCTGCCGGAAATGCTAGCCTTGACAACATCTCCGTTGTGCAGACCCGGCCCGGTGCGGCCATCTATCATTGTGAAATTTCCCAAGGCGCCATTCCAGCGCACGATTTGCACATATTGAGAGCCGTCTGCCGTGCAGCGAAAATTGATTTCGTAGCCGGTGACACTGTGCGCGGAGATAGTGGTGCGTAACCGGATCTCCACTTCTTCAAACAGTGCGGAGCTTTGATTGACAGTGTGAACTGTCGCCCAAGCTGACTGATCCGGTCCCCAAGTACCCGTCAGCACCGAGGTCGAATCGTCGAATTGGATGGTATCCGTTTGGGTCCCATAAGCAAGGCCGGGGGACGTGCGGACGTTGGCCCAATCAAGCCCCACCGTCTTGCCATTAATCCATTCACCACTCTCGGAGATCGGATTTTCAGTAAGCGAAAAATTTGTGGTGTACGTGTTCGAACAAAAGGCAAGCGGGACTAAGCCACTCACCGAACTAACCAAGAGTAGGAAGAAGATCGCGGCAACGAGATGAATTTTAGTGCGCATATGTCATTCCAGCTTGAACCTCGGAGTCCAAATCGACCGTCCTTTACGGTGAATGGCCAGGAGAGGGTTGCTGGCGTAGTCGCGTACAATAACGAAAGTATTCGCCGAATTCGAAAACGGGTCAATTGCACGAAGGGACAGGCTGTGTTCCCTCCTTTGGGTCAGGTGCGAGGAACTGATATCTGCTTTGGTGCACCGTTAATCGGCTTACGGAAGCGGGCGAAACCAAGGAGCGCTCATGCCGATAAACTATGGGCTTCAAGAGGTGGCCGAATAAGAGTGCCTGGCCTGAAACCCAAAAAAGGTGTTGAAAATCCGAACACTGCTGAGCCAAGCTTCCTCTCGAAAGACCGTGGCGAACGCTCTGGGGTGTGCCTGAAGGCCAAATGGACTTTCGCAAATTGAGTGAGGACCATTGGCGGAGCGATGCGCTATTTACGTTCTCGGGTGGTGGAGGGGCTGAGGCGAAAGCGCGAAAGGGCTTCACCCAAGTTTTGCAAAAAGGCTTCGGAATTATAGACGTCAGTGTCGATTTTGGCTCCGCCTGGAGGGGCGACCGGCTCAACCTCGTCCAACTGGAATTCGTGGGCCACTTCTTCCACGGTCTTGGGCTGGATAGGCCGCTCGTGATCGACGAATGCGTTCACAAGTGCATGCTCGCACAGAAGATTGATGACGCGAGGAATTCCCAGTGAATAAACGTGAATAGTCTCAACTGCCTTTGAGCTGAAAATCGGGTCGCCTGATGCACCCGCGATCCGCAACCGTTCCGCGATGTACTCCTGGGTCTGCTCCTCGGAAAGCGTGGAAGTCCGACAACGAAGCATGATCCGTTGGCGCAACTGGCGAAGTTGTGGAAGTTTCAGTTTCTCCTCCAGTTCGGGCTGACCGGAGAGAACTATCTGAAGCAGTTTGTCCGTGGAAGTCTCCAGATTCGTGAGCAGGCGGATTTCCTCCAAGACCGGATAAGTCAGATTTTGCGCTTCGTCGATAATCAAGACGACAGTTTCTCCGAGGCGATATCGCTCAAGGAGCCAGTGATTGAGCTTCATGAGTTGCTGGCTCTTCGACCTGGATTCGCAGGGGATGTCGAACTCCGCCAGAATGAAATCGAACAACTGATTGGAATTCATCCGGGAGTTGAAGAGGAAGGCCGTGCGCGCTTTGCGATGGTGGAGCCAGTCCAAAAGACGGTTGACCAGCGTAGTTTTGCCGGTACCCACCTCGCCGGTAAGCGTAATAAAGCCTTTACGAGTCTGAATGCCGTACATCAAGCCCGTAAGAGCTTCCTCGATCTGCTTCGTAAGATAAAGGAAGCGTGGATCGGGGTTTACGTTAAACGGATTCTCTTTTAGTCCGTAAAAACTCTTGTACATTAGCCGATGTCTCTCATTCTTGATCGTGTACGCATGTCGCCTGGAGATCCCTTCTCTAAAATCTACGGCAACACAAATGGCCGCGTGTGCCACTGAAAATTGATGGTGACATAGTGATAGGTCTGGCTGGAATTGCAGCCAGTGCCGGTACAGCCGGATACGCCGTAATCGGGAATCGTAGCGTTATAGGCAATCGAAAAAGTGGCGTTCCTTCCCAAGTCCCGGCTCACGCCCCCGCCAACACTCCAAGTGTTAAAACTCTGCGAGATTGTTTGAACGACGTTCGCAATGGGCGTATTGTGAGCGTATCCCAAATTGACTTGACCCCTCCAGATGCGGCCCAGTTTGTGGTCGGCCGCAATGTTGAGCTGATCTCCCGAGGACCCGGCCAATACACCACTGCCACCGGATATCCCATGCGTATAGCCGGCGGAAAGTCCGCCTCTCTCGAAGCCATATCTTAAATTCGCGCCCGTGTTCACACCATAAGTTACATTGTTTCCATTAGTACTGACGCGGCTCGTGTTGAAGTCAGGTCCCCCGTAAATTTGCAATGCGAGCCGACCGGTGAGTTTCCGACCATAGGCCAGATTGGCGGAGTGATCGCCATAAGCCACAGGTTGCCCAGAGAAATGATACGCGCTGAAACGATAGAAAACGCCAATGGTATCCTGACGGGTGAAGGTATAGTTGTAACCAATAGTTCCAGTGGTGGTGTCGTTGTTCACGTTTCCAGAATCGATAAAATTCAGCACTCCGTAAGAACCGCTCAGCGTGATGGAACCCCGCGGTGAGGTTGTGTAGGTCACCTGGAGGGAAGCAGCATTACTATAACGCGGCCCGACGGACGCGAAAATGCTCTGGTTGGGCACGTAAGTATTGCCCATACCCGGAATAACGGGACCGGTTGGACTGCCGGTGCCCGGAACGCCTAAACTTGTGCCTCCGCCGAACCCAAATGAGGATTCCGGCAAGTAGGAGAATTGATCGAGAATTTGAATTAACCAGCGATTCCGCTGGATAGTCTGCGAAAGAGCCAATTGATGATAGTAGCCGTTTCCCTGGGTACTGTCGGTTGAGAAAAAACCGCCCCCGGAGTAGTTGATGGCGAGCTGGGAGTTGCTCCAGGCGTGGAGCAAACTCAGATTGCCGATAATGTAATTATTCATCAGCCAGCTGGAGTTGGCGGTTTGGTTGTAGGAATTAGACTGTAAAGAACCAGACCACTGGATGCCAGGTTCCCAGTAACTGTGCAGCACCGGAGGAGAACCTAAGGTGGGGGTCTGCACGCCAGTAAGCGGGGAAAGATCCGGGTTCAGACCATTAGTCGGCTCGGTCTCCTGAACCCCTGAGTTTACGATCGGGATTGGGAATGCTGATCCGGCGGGCTTTGGTTTGTTTTCGCTCGGGGATTGCGGCTCATCCTGTGCATGGAGAGTGTTTTCTCCTGCGAGGAAGAAGAAGGAGAAAATGGCTAGAAAAGATAGCAGCTTGTGCGTAAGCATGTTCACTTTAAGATCCTACGGAATCACGATGACATCGCCAGGCTGCAGTGAAATATTCTGTTCGGCGAGATTGCCCTTTACCACTTCCTTGTAGTTGAATGGATGCTTCACCTGCTTGCCGTCTTCGGTCCGCATTATGTAAATGCTTTTCAACTTGGCGAATTGGGTAAAGCCGCCTGCACTGGAAAGGGCTTGCAAAACAGTCATGTTCGGCAGCAGCGGAAGAGCTCCCGGATGGTTGACCTCTCCGGTCAGGTAAACACGGCGACTGTTGATCTCAGTTACAGTTACGGTCACCTGCGGATTGGTGAGGTATTTTGAGAGGCCGTCGCGGAGGGACGCAGCAAGTTGCATGGCCGTGAGGCCTGAGGCCTGGACATCGTTGAGCAACGGCACCGAAATCTTGCCATCGGGTCGAACTGGTATAGTGCGAGAAATATCCGGTTCCTTCCACACGTCAATCCTAACAACATCTTGCGGCCCAATCTTGTAATCAGAATCGAGGGAGAGTGTTGCGGCAGGCGAGGCAGTCTTCGCGCCACTCGCTGGGGCGTTTTTGTCTGGAGCCTGAGCCCAAACCGTAGTAACCAAGAGCGCCCAGCCGAATAAAAATGCACTTTCTATTCTCAATCTTCTCATTCTTCGCTCCTCAATTCTGCGTTCCCGTGCCAGAGGTCCCGATTTGCTTAAGCTTATAAAGCAATGCCTTATAACTGATTTGCAGCTCACGCGCGGCGCGCTTTCGGTTCCACTTCGTCCGTTCCAGTGCCTCCAGAATGAGTTCCCGTTCTTTTTCCCTCGACGCGGCTTTCGCAGCGGTCTTCAAAGACAAGTTCCTGTCGGGACAGGGCGTAGAGATACGGGCTGACCACTTGTCCCGGACGGTGCTCGCAGCTAGCGGGGTGTTACCCAGTGCCACCATATTCCTTGCCAGATTTTCGAGTTCTCGAATGTTTCCAGGCCAGTCATACCCAATCAGAGCATCTAGGGTCTCCTGATCCAATCCGGGGACTACCTTCCCCGTGTCCTCCGCGTGTTTGCGCAGAAAATGCTGGAGGAGTGCCACGATATCTTCTTTTCGCTCCCGAAGCGGCGGAAGTCTCAGGCACACGCCATTGATTCGAAAATATAATTCCTTGCGAAACCTGCCCTCTTCGATATCGCTCTCGAGATTCCGGACGCTTGAGGAAATAATCCTCATAAAAACACTGCCAATTCTCCGATGGCCCTGGGTCTCTGGAAGCACGGAGAGAAGTGCACGCTGGCAGGGAAGATCAAGTTCATCGATGCCATCGAGAAAGAGAGTTCCCGCGGTGTGGGTGCCGGAATCTGCGGGCAGGCCATCCTGGATCCGCTGCAGCACATGGTTCGGATCGAGGATCGAACAGTTCAATCTTTTCAGTGGGGCTTCAGCCTGACTAGAAAGCCGGTGCAATATCCGCGCGTATACTTCTTTTCCTGTCCCACTTTCCCCGAGAATCAAAACAGGGATATCCGTCCGAGCAATGTCGAGGAGCGTAGTGTTCAAAGTTTCCATGGCTTTTCCGTGCCCGACTACAAAGTCGGAGTCGGCCAAAAGCTCGATGGTGCTCGTTGGGTTGCTCATATAGCCAAGCCAGCAGGTAGTGGAATGGGCCTCGATGCAACAGCTCGCAAGTGCGGGGGTCCAATTCCAGAGCATAAGGTGCAACTGGCGGACCACAAAGAGGGCTGATTGCTGACTAACCGAAGCAATATAACACGTTTCCGTACAACAAGTTACACAACGCTGGTCGAGACCTAGACCTTCACCGACCATGCGCTTGCCGCAGCCAGTTCCACAAAGTGGCAAAATCTTACCGTCTCTCACGGCCGAATTCCGATAGCACTGCCTTTCTCTGCAATAAAGCCCTTATTTTTAAACATTTACTAAAAATATGGAATCGGAGGTAGGCTTCGAGCTTGAAGAAGGTGGTCTGTGGGAAACATAAAGAGTCTCAGAGGCGGAGGCGAGAGAATGGCGAACAGGAATACAGCGAAGTATTTGCTCGCTATCTCCTGATACACGGTTGTGCCGGCCAAGTGAACGAGGTGGTGCTGGCTGTGCGAAACCGACGTAGAATGTGTTTTCGGATCTAGATCCACAGAATGTTACCGGCGAAGAGGAAGAGAATGTTCGTTGAGGCGGACGGAAGATCAATGAACTTGCCAGGAGTGACTACTAAGCAGGTCGGCCTAATGCGGAGAGTTTTTCGAGCACACTGCAGAATCTGGCAACGATTTGTCCGGTGACAGCGAGCGAAGCCTTATGAGTACACCCGCAAAATTGTTAGGCTTTCTCAAGAGAGGCCGAACTTCAGAAAGCTTTGAGTCTCGCTAAATGTACGAAAGGCTTTCATGGGTGTCAGCAGTAATTCATCTTCCAATGGCCTTGCCGATGGCAGCGGGATTGACAGCAATTGCGTTCGCCGGTTGCCACGGGCCGGTCAATCCTGACAGAAATGGCATCCCATCAGGCGACCCGGAAATTGTGGCGCAACCCGCAAGTCAGGTTGTACGGCCAATGGAGCCGGCAAGATTTTCCGTTGTGGCAAAAGGTGAGACACCCCTCAGCTTTCAATGGCAAAAAAATGGAACAAATATCACCGGGGCAACGACAGCCGAGTACACCACTCCCGGGGCTAGGCCGGAAGACGGCGGGTCGATTTTCAAAGTGGTAGTCAGCAACAACAAAGGCGCGGTCGCAAGCAGGACGGCGATGTTGTCGGTAAGTTTAGGGACACAGCGCGCCTACGCCACCAGTTTTCCGCTCGCTGAGAATCCTATTTCCGAGGCACGCAACTGGATCAATGGACGCGAGGTTGGACTTGATTGGGAGAATGTTCAGACAACTACGAATCTCGCGTACGGGACAAGGCTCTCAAGCAAGTACGCAGATCCAACGGCGGTGTTGCCTGGAGTTTGGAGTTCGGACCAGCAGGCACAGGCGATTGTGCAAATTGACTCTGACTTGCCCGCATGTTGCCACGAGGTGGAACTACGATTGCGCACCACCATTACGGCACACTCGATTACGGGATACGAAATTAATTGCAGCGTCTCTTCGAGTAGTCCCTATGTGGAGATTGTGCGCTGGAACGGGCCATTATCCAGTTTCGCCTATCTGAACAGTAGAAGGGATGTAAGCTGCGCGGATGGAGACATCCTGAAAGCGACCATGAATGGGAGCACCATAACGGTTTACAAAAATGGGAGAGAGGTACTGCGAGGAGAAGACAAGACGTTTTCAAGCGGGTCGCCCGGGATCGGGTTCTACGACTACAAAGATTCTGATTGGAAAAAGTTCGGCTTTTCCAGCTTTGCCGCGGCAGACTCCGCAGGAAACACCCACACCGGAAACAAGTAGCCCAACCCACTTCGAATCCGCCCACTCAAGAACCACGTTGATGAAGTAAACATCCAGCGGAGAGAGGATGAGCATGGCAATGAAGAATCAATAAGCTGAACGAAACCCCGATCACCACTTGCGAGCAAGCACCTCGACTATTCTCGACAACGCGTCAAAATCCCTTGTGTCAATCACTTCGGCGGGAGAATGAGAGTAAAGCAGCGGCCAACCCAGTGCCACATCGACAGAACCATATGGTAAGAATGCGGAGCCATCATTTCCGCCGCCGGTCACTCCAAATTGAACCGGAATGCCGTTGTCTTTGGCCAAGGAGACAACGCGATCCAGATATTGCGAAGGTACCAAGTTTGAATTGTCCAGGGCGCGCACTACAAATCCCTTTCCGAGTTCCGTATCGGCAAATCGCTTCGACTCGAGTGGCGAAGCCGAACTCACAAACGTATCAACTGCAAAAACGAAGTCAGGTACGCGCTCATCTCTGGCAGCCTGGGCAGCAAACGCCTTCGCTCCCTTCAACCCGATTTCTTCTTGCGTCGACCAGACAAACGTCACGTCCCTGCCTGGCAACTGGGTCCCGATGGCATTCGCCGCTGTGATCAGGGCCGAGCATCCGACACGATCGTCAAAACTCCGCGCACTCACCCGGGTGCCCAGCAGTCGCCGGTATTCCTTAGGAACCGTCACGGAGTCTCCGACGGCAATCCCCAGTTTTTCCGTGTCTTCTTTGGAAGTGGTCCCAACATAGACATGCAAAGACCCATTCGTTGACCGTGGCCCGCTTGGCCACTCGAATCCGGGATGGTCCCATCCCGATGGGAGTTCGAGCACACCCCCCACGGGGCGATCCTCCTTTTTGTGAACGAGCACGACATGGCCAAGGAAGTATTGCGGGTAGGTCCCGCCGAGTCCCTCCACCTGCAGTCGCCCGTCGTCTTCGATTTTCTTTACTTCATAACCAATTTCATCCATGTGGGCTATAAAAACGATTCGAGGCGTCTTCTCGTCCCTCTTCCCATCCCCGAGATGCAGCACCAGATTCCCTGCCGCATCCGTATAGGCCAAATCCCGCAGGCGCAGGGCGAGCTTGCTTGTCACGAGTTCTCGAACATACTCTTCATGTCCGCTCACCCCGTAAGCCCCAATCAAGGCTTCCGACCGACGATATTCCCTGTGCACTTCGGGAGCGACTTGCGATTCGCCCGAGGGTTTTGGAATCCCAAGATAAGCTGCAAGCAATCTCTGCAAATGCGCCACATCCTTTGAAGCCACGAATTCTCCGGGCGTCACAGGCCAAAGTGTTGCCACGCCCAATTCCGCCCATCGTTTCGGGATAGGGGTCGCTTTTCCATACCTCCGGATTACAGGAGCGCTCAAGGGCGTAATATGAATTGGAATCTGTTCTCTTTCAGCGATCCCCAGAATTTCGTTCGCAAAGGTCTGTTCCGCCTGGGAGGAGTCCGCGGATCTTCCGATTAGCACACCACTTCCAGGACGGATTTCATCCGGCGTCGACAGAGTTGCGTCAGGTGCTTGGGGTTTCATTCTGCCGACATAAATCACTTCGTCTGGCTCTGTTTCCTCCAGCATTCGATTTAATCCGCGATCCGCAAGCCAGTGCTGAGTCAGAAAAGCAAAGGTGGTTGTGCCCTGCAATTTCGATTTGCTTATCTCTCCCAGGACTTGGACGAGCGCGTTGGCGCCGAACCGGTCTCCCACAGCCGGTCCGGCTTCTCCGCTTTTCCCCACGGAGAACCAATGTCTTGCAACAACCAGGGGATCGAGTAAAGCCACACCCGCTTTTCGCACTTCTTCCGCGCTTCTCGCTCCGATATCAACGTATAGTTCGTCGAGAGAGGTCGTATTGGCAGGAATAAGCTGGCCAGATTGCAGGTGCACAGACAATCCCGCAAAAACCCCGGTTACTTGTGGGCCTACGCGTGTCTGGATTGTGACGGGTTGCGAGAAGTTCAGCAGGTCAAACACTTCGTTGGGAGCTTGTTGCGGCAATCTCTGTACCCGGAGATACCCTTGTTCTGTAATATCGCTGACCACATAGCCCGGCTCATCCATTGGCGTGACAACTAGTCTGTGTGGCGCACCACTTCCTACACTGATATAGACATTTCCAAGGTTGTCCGTTCTGGGTGAGAGTTCCCTGAGTCGCTTGCGAATTTCCTCTGAAAGGTTTTGCTCGTATCCACTGATTGCGGGCAGGCGAAGGACGCGTTGCCAATCCGTCGGGCCCGGGCCGCGCTGTGCCTGAGCAGTAGAGGAGAGCCAAACCAACATCATTGCGACTGCTGCCACACGAGTGAACACTTTCGTCCCTCCTCCGGCTCTCTCGGCGAAACACGGAAGCAGATTAAGTTGTCCGAGCCCTTGTACCAAGTTCGCCACTACCCCTATTAGCTGATAGGCCCGGACTTTGTGTGCCAACTCCGAAGCGAGTTTTCGACTGTTGGTAATCCAAGTTAATTCTGGTGTGGGAGACATTGGAGATGGCCATGCTTGTGATGCCTGCTCCCTCACCATTGTGGTTCCTCCAGGCAAAATCTCAACCGGCCAGTCTCGCTCTAGAGCAGGTTAAAGGTACCTGTCCCAAATCTGTTCTTTTGGCCAGTGGTCAATCACACCAGTTGCTGTTAAACTCAAAATGTAGGTATGACCCGTCCACGAGCGGTTACCCAATCCCTCCGTTCCTGAGTCAACCCTAGGTAAAATCAGGAGGATCAACTGCGTATACTTGACACGCGAGTGGTGTGGTTTTTTTTCGGAATACTCATTCTCGCATTCTTTCTCTCGCCTTTTTCGGTCCAAGCCACTGTAAACACTCCAACTTTCATTCAGGAGCGTGACAATCAGGTCACCTCCGGGAAAACAAGCGGCGCAACCTTATCCGTTCCCACGAGTGCCGGGAATCTCATCGTCGCCTATCTCATCTGGGACAATACCGGTAGTGCCGCTGTATCCGATTCCCTTGGCAATAGCTATGCAAGCGCCGGCCCAGCCACACTGTGGAGTAGCAGCACACATAGTGCTCAGATCTTCTACACCATCAATCTTCGCAGTGGTAGTAACACCGTGACCGCGTCCTTTTCCACTGCAGTGACTTCGTTTGGAATCGTTTATGCCCACGAGTACTCCGGAATCAGTCAAACAACGCCCCTTGATGTGACCTCCATGGCTGCAGGGTCATCCGGCTCTTTGTTCAGTGGCTCCGCCACTACAAACAATGCCGCAGACCTGCTCTTTGCCGGAGGCGTGTCGGCAAATATAGTAACAAGCGCCGGCGCCGGCTACAGCGCGCGATCCACCTCGCACGGGAACATTACCGAGGACAGGATCGTTTCCACAAAAGGCTCCTACAGTGCCGCGGCGAGCAATAGCGGTGGCGCATGGGGCATGCAGATGGTTGCATTCAAAGGCGTAGCGAACGCAACTACCGATACGTCGCCTCCGACTGTTCCCTCAGGCCTTGGGGCAAGCGCACAATCTTCTTCGCAGATCAGTTTGTCATGGACCGCGTCGACGGATCCGGACAATACCTCGAGCCAACTCACTTACCGCGTCTATCGCAACAGTGCTTTGATTGCCACCACCACGGCCGGCGCAATCTCGTGGACAGATTCCGGGCTCGCGCCTTCCACCAGCTACACTTATACGGTCTGTGCTTCTGACCCTGCAGGCAACAATTCCGCCCAGACCCCACCCGTGAGCGCCCAGACGGGGATGCAGGACACCCAAGCCCCAACGGTCTCCATCACTTCACCCACAAACAATCAAGCTGTATCCGGAACCACAACAATCGCTGCCACCGCGGCGGATAATGTGGGTGTAGTTGGGGTCCAATTCCAAGTCGATGGCGGGAACCTGGGCGCGGAGGTTATCACCGCACCTTACGTCACCACCTGGATATCCAGCCAAACGAGCAACGGGTCTCATCTTCTGACGGCCGTCGCACGCGACGCCGCGGGCAATAAAACCATTTCGGCGGCAGTGACGGTTGCTGTCAACAACACCTCGACCAGGCCCTACACCACTAACTTCCCTCTCACCGAGAATCCGATCTCCGAAGGCGGCAACTGGATTAATGGGGGTAGGACAGGGCTGGATTGGGGAAACGTGCAAACGACGCCGGGCCTCGCATTCGGTACCGTGGTTTCCACCTTTACCCCGTTCAGTGACCCAACAGCGGTTCTGTCTGGCAGTTGGTCTTCGAATCAAAAGGCGCAAGCCGTAGTCCACACCGTCAATCAGAACAGCAGCATTTTCGAGGAAGTCGAGTTGCGCCTTCGCACCACAATAACCGCGCACAGTATTACGGGGTTTGAATTCAACTTCCGCGCCACCGCCGATGGTTCGCAATACGTACAGATTGTCCGGTGGAATGGGCCGTTCGGAAACTTTACCATGCTCGACGGCAGGACGGGACCTGGCTTGCACAATGGCGACGTCGTTTCGGCGACCGCCGTTGGCAGCACGCTTACTTCCTATATCAACGGCGTGCAGATCGTTCAAGTAAATGATGCCACCTTTTCGGCTGGCAGCCCCGGCATTGGTTTTTACAATCAAGGCGGTACGCTTGCCAACAACAGTGATTATGGGTTTACGAGTTTCACGGCGACTGATAATTTGACGGGTGATACCCTCCCCCCATCCTCACCTTTGAATCTCGCAGCGAACGTCATTTCTCCTTCCCAGATCAATCTTACCTGGAGCGCTTCCACGGACAACGTGGCCGTCGTGGGTTATCACGTATATCGGAACAATACGCAAATTGCGACCACGGCGAGTGCTGCCTATTCCGACACCACCGTGATTCCCGGCGTGCAGTATTCGTATACAGTCTCGGCCTTCGATGCGGCGGGGAATACATCGGCTCAAACTTCTCCGGTGGTCGTTGAAACTTCCGCCACGTCCGATCTCACACCTCCATCCGTCCCTGCCAACCTGCAGACATCGAATGTCATTTCGACAGCGGTGAGCCTTACGTGGTCCGCATCCACAGACAATGTCGCGGTCGCTGGTTATCGTATCTTCCGCGGTGGCACGCAGGTGGGCACCACCTCGGCGACCAGCTATACCGACACCGGGCTAACTGCTTCGACGGCGTATACCTATACTGTGGCGGCATACGACAGTTCCAACAATCTTTCCGCCCAATCGGCGTCGATTATGGTCACCACGACGTCTGCTGCCGTTATCTCGCCCACGCTCGTCCAGCATACCAACAGTAGTCAAATCTCCACTGGAACAAGCGTTTCGGCCAGCTTTGCCTCCCCAACACAGGCCGGAAACACGATTGTGGCTTATGTGATCTGGAACAATATCGGTAGTGTGGCCTTGACCGACTCGCGCGGCGATACCTTTGTGAACATCGGATCACCGCTAAACTGGGGTAATGGATACAGCGCGCAGGTCTTCTACGCGCCCAAAATAGTCGGCGGCACAAATACAGTCACGGCTATGTTCCGCACTTCCGTAACGGCGTTTGGTGTCCTCTATATGCATGAGTATGCCGGAATCAATCCCGTTAGTCCTGTCGACGTATTCGCATCTGAGAGCGGGGCTTCCACCACATTGAACAGTGGCGCTGCCATAACAACCAGTCCCAACGATCTCATCTTTGGCGCAGGTGTTTCCGACAACTCAGTCACTGCTGCCGGCTCAGGTTTCACTTCTCGAGATCTGGCGTACGGCAACATTACCGAAGATCACATCGCAACCTCGATCGGCTCTTATTCCGCAACTGCGACCCACAACGGCCAGATGTGGGGCATGCAAATAGTGGCATTCCGCTCTGCTCAGTGAGCAACCGTCTGTTTCCGGGCTGTTCTGGCGAGCATTCGTGCCGATATGGATTGCATGCTTTAGAACAGATGCGCTCTCCCGAAATATCAGCCGGAGGCGAAGTTCCCGCGCGCTTGTGTTGTTCGCGCGGGCGACCCAGAACACCTTCCCAACGAACGGCGCCCTTTAGTGCAACGGAATACGGGATATCAGGGGATCTTTTGGAAAGATTCGCAAACCCTTGCTGAGGATATTTTTTGCCAGATCGGGATGTTCCTGTGCACGATACACGAGCGCTAGGGATGCATAGGTGCCAGAGTCCATTTCTGGATACATGCGCACCACTAATTCCAGGTGCGCTCGAGCCGCAGCGAAGCGTCCTCTAAGGCGGTCAACTTCGCCAAGTTCACGGTGACACAGGTAGCTATACGGGTCGCGCTCCAGTCCAGCGACCAGGGCTTCTTCGGCCGAAGCGAGATTGCCCGCCCGCGCCCACAGGTCGCCAAGGTTGCAAAACTCGCTTGAGGGTGGATCTTTCATCGCTGCGATGTGCTCCATCTGAGCTTGCGCGCCGGTACGCCAGTCACGGCGACCCCTCGCAAATGTGACGCGGGAAGCGAGAGCGGGGAGATTTTTCGGATCACGACGAAGAATGCGTGTAAGTAAGATATCTCCCTCCAAATCGTTCGGGGCGATGTGCTTTGCCATCGCCAACCAGTACAGCGCATCCGCGTTGTCGGGTTCGAGCATCGTCGCCCGGCTCAGATGAGCAACGGCTTCCGTATTTCGATTTTCATTCAGAGCCAGCCTTCCGCGCATTATTTCGAGAGATGCGGTCGGGGCCTCGCCATCAAGTGCATGGACATAATCGGCGGAAGGGCTCGCACTCAGATCGAGGCTGGATTCCGCGGCCGCTTCGAGTGCGGGTCGCATTTCGGAGACTCGGAGCTCGGCAGGTAACAATCCCCTTTGATATCGCTGGACCGTTGCTTCCAGTGCCTCCCGTCGAGTTTCTCCGACCATACTGCGCGGGGCACGATATTCGAGCAGGGTACGGTCGTCCGTATTGCGTTCCCCACCTGCTGCCAAGGCACGCACTTCCGGGTCACTCAAGCGGAAATAGACAGGCCAGCTTTCCGGCCGCCTAAGCTGCAGTGTGGAAAAATCCTCTCGAACTTGAGGACTGGACCAAAGCGCCCGCGCGCGCGAAAAATCAAGCGGGCCCGATTGCGTCCGTGCCAGGATCAAGAAATCGGCGCCCGCGCTGTGCCAAAGCGTAACATCGCTGAAATGAGGCGCAATGGTGGCCAGGATCATTCGTAAGTCCGAAGACTCCAGTGAATAGCCTTGCACCCATTGCACAAACATGCCTCCCGGTGAAAGACGCTGCCGCGCGGCGGCATAGAACTCATCCGTGAAGAGTGTGGCAACTCCTGCGATCCACGGGTTTGAGGGTTCGGAGATAATCAAATCGTATTGGTTCCGGGAGGTAATCATCGCATTTCGGGCATCATCTATAATCAGATGCAGTCGCGAATCTCGCAAAACACCGCGGTTAAGGCGTTCCAGATAGGGAGCAGCGTGCACAACCGCGGGCTCAATTTCAATACAATCGATTTGTTCGATTTCAGGGAAACGCGATAGCGCAGAAGCCGTCATTCCACTTCCTAAACCGATGACGAGAGCCAGGCGCGGATTCGGATGAAAGGTAGCAGGGAGAGCCCCGAGGAGAATCTGTGTGTTGATATCGACGCTGCTGGCGTCCACCTTGCCGTTGGTCTTCAAAGCAACATAGTTATCGCTCCGCGAAACAGAGATCGTCGCATTTGGTCCATCCTCAAGAAAGACAATATCCTCAGTATTCGCCGCCTCTTGGAGGGTGAGCGAAGTCTTGTGAAGGTTCCAATACAGGACTGTGCCGAAGGAGGCTAGCGCGCGGTCGTAGAACATCGACGACCAGCCAGTGCCCAGAACGCACGCCAAGAGGACAAGATTCACGAAGAGTGCGACGATATGGCGTGGCTCGGAAAACCATTCCAGTGCAATTGCCAGGAGCAAATTCACGGCGGCGGCCAGAGCCACTACGTGAAAGCTGCCGAGCCGGGGGAGAAAAAAGAATCCCGTCGCAACAGCCGAGAGGATAGCGCCGCAGGTATTTGCAGCATAGGATCTTCCGGTGGTAACGCCAGGACGGTCATCTCCCTTGGACATTCCCGCGATCAGCGCCACGACCGCAGGAAAATTAAATCCAAAAACGACGGCTGCAGGTAACATTGCCAGTCCAGCCGCAACAAACTGGGCGAGGACTAGTCCACGAAAGCTTGCGTCCGTAATTTCGAGAATGAGCGGAACAACACGTGGCAATTCGCGGGAAAAAACCAGGAAGAGCAGGGCTGCAATCGAGGTAAGGGTCTGCGTTCGCGCAAAGGTTGTGAGCGCTGGTTGGTGATTTTTGGACCATAGCTCGTACAGCATGCTGCCAAGAGCGATTCCCAACAGGAACGTGGCAAGCATCAATGTAAAGGAATAGGTGGAACTTCCCAGAATTGTCGCAAGTAGTCGAACCCACGCAATCTCATAGCTGATTGCCGTTGCTCCGACAATTGCAAATGCTACCAGCAATAATCCGACGAGGGTTGGTTTTCCAGAATGCCCATGTCGACGGGCCGGCGGAGTGCCTCGAGGTTGGTTCGAAGGAGAGGCGGTGGGAACAAATTCGAAACGCCTAGAGACCCGCAGCGCAACTGCGCCGGCGCAGGCGTTCAGCAAGACTGCGGATGCAACCGAGAGCCGCAATCCAACCGCGGGAAGCAAGATAAATCCAGTGACGACGGCGCCGGCGACCGCACCTAAGGTGTTCACCCAATAGAGGAGGCCCACACGTCGACCAATCTGGGTTGAGCCTGTATTCCCCTGAGGAGTAAGACCGCGGACCAAAATCGGCAGCGTCCCGCCCATGAGAAAGCTGGGGACAATTAACACCAGGGATGCGCCCAGAAACCGAGCCGCTAACAGGGACAAGTCTGAATGTGAGACGAGCGGGTACAGATGATAGTACAGCCAGCGAACCCCAGAGAGTCCGGGCAGCGAGGCCGCGCCAGTGGCACCCACGCCCAATTCTATCCAGCCATAAAGTGCGATCGGTCGACCGACTCGCTCAACCTTTTGGCTGAGCCAAATGCTCCCAGCCGCGAGTCCACCCATGAAAACGGCCAGCACTGTGGCGCTGGCGAATACCGTGTATCCAAAAAGCAGTCCCAGGGACTTGGTCCAGGCAACTTCATAAATGAGACCAGCCGCACCCGAGAGGAAAAAACACACCAATAGCGTGGTCACTGCTGGCGATGGTGGCTGGGTGAACAACGGGAAGGAGTTAGCTGGGGTTCGAGGTGTTGCGGGGGAATTCGGGGTCAAACGAAAAGATCGGGAGGCTCGTTTCATTGTGTCGAGGCGTGGCGTGGCGGGGCGATTTCCAGTCTATTAGCCTTGCGTTTCCCGTTGGGTCTTCTCCCAGCCAATCCGACGTTGCCTTCTTAAGATCACACTCGGCTCGTCCTGCTACAATCCAAGTCGGCTTCACGTTCCATCAAGGCTAGCGCAACCAAATTACCTGGCCATTGGCCTGCGGGAATGGTTGTGGAAAATCGGCTAGTGCGGAGCTGAAAATTGCGACCGACGCTTCCGGCAGACCTGGTTCCTGAGATTGCGTATGAACACGCTGAATCTCAGTGACGATCATAACCACCGCGGATACCTTGAAGGGTAAAGGGTCGCGCTCGCGGCTAATGTGCGTTGCCGACAGCCGAATAGACTTTCGTGTCCCTCGAATCCGCGAAGAACCCAGGCAGAGTAGCTCGCGTCTTGCCGCCGCTGGTGAGTGAGCCTGGTCGGAGAATCGCAATCGATCAGAACGCGACGAGTCCGAGAATCACGTTATCGGTGGCTGTCCCGGTTCCAAAGGTCGCGCTTTGCGCTCCCGCGGCGACTCCCGCCTTGTACTCGATCATCTGACCCGTCAAACCCCAGAAATTGGCTCCAAAACTTCCAATTCCTCCAT
>Ga0210410_10000933_pt1 | contig 28544 bp, 29 predicted proteins | sample IncBWC4MmetaG_FD_161058 | JGI IMG/M metagenome (GOLD analysis project Ga0210410, IMG submission 161058) | Forest soil microbial communities from Barre Woods Harvard Forest LTER site, Petersham, Massachusetts, United States - Inc-BW-C-4-M | ecosystem: Environmental > Terrestrial > Soil >... | reverse complement strand
ACCCCCTCGAACCGGCCGCAGACGATCAGGGGGCCGGGCCCCGCGGCGAGTTCCCTGACCATGGACTGGGTCAATGGCCGACCCCGCGGGCTCATCAGCAACCTCCGGCGTTCGGGCGATATGTCGGCGGCATCGATGGCGGCCGCCAGCACGTCGGCCCGCAATACCATGCCGGGTCCGCCGCCGGCCGGGGTATCGTCGACGCTGCGGTGGCGGTCAGTGGCCGAATCCCTGATATCGCGCGCCTCCAGCGCCCACAGGCCCGATGCCAGCGCCTTGCCGGCCAGGCTGACGCCGAGCGGTCCCGGAAACATCTCCGGAAACAGCGTCAGCACGGTCGCGCGCCAGGGTGTGGTCTCGGCAGACATGCTCAGGCGCCCGCGTTGGAGGGATCGTCGCCTTCGATCTCCGCCGGCAATTCGATCACGACCCGTCCGCCGGCAAGATCGACCGACGGTATCACGGCATTGGTGAACGGCAGCAGCAGGGTGGGCCCGTGCGGCGGCGCGATCTCGATGATGTCGCCGGCGCCGAAATTGTGGATCGCGACGACACGGCCGAGCGGCTCGCCCGCGGTGCTGATCGCGGCAAGCCCGATCAGGTCGGCGTGGTAATATTCATCGTCGTCGGTCGCCGGCAGTTTTTCGCGGGCGATGTAGAGTTCAACGCCGTTGAGCCGCTCCGCCTCTTCGCGGGTCGCGATGCCCTTCAGCGTCGCGACCAGATGGCCCTTGGCCTCGCGGGCATGCGTCACTTCGAACTGGCGCGCGCCGTCTTTGGTCAGAAGCGGCCCGTAGCGTTTCACCGCCAGCGGGTCCTCGGTAAACGTCCACAGTTTGACCGCGCCACGCACGCCATGCGCGGCGCCGATCCGGGCGACGCAGACTTGCGCGGGCATTAGCGCGCCTCATCCTTCGAGACGCGCGCAAGAGCGCGCTCCTCAGGACGAGGAGATAGTTCCTCATGCTGAGGAGCACGGCGGACGCCGTGCGTCTCGAAGCACGAGGCCGGGAACATCCGTAAAACCTTACGCCGTCTTGGCGGCGGCTTCGGCCTGCGCCTTGCGCTCCTTGCGCGGCACGGCCTTTTCCGGATTGTTGCGCGCGGCGCGTTTTACCACGCCCGCGGCATCGAGGAAGCGCGTGACGCGGTCCGACGGCTGTGCGCCCTTGGCGAGCCAGGCCTTGACCTTGTCCATGTCGAGCTTCAGCCGCGCCTCGTTGTCCTTCGGCAGCAGCGGATTGAAATGGCCGAGCCGCTCGATGAAGCGGCCGTCGCGCGGGAAGCGCGAGTCGGCGACGACGACGTGATAGACCGGGCGCTTCTTGGTGCCTGCGCGGGCGAGGCGGATGACGACTGACATTTAGTTCTCCTGTGAAGTGTTGAAAGATGTTTGTTCGATTAGCTCGTCATTCCGGGCCCGCGCGAAGACGCGCGTCCCGGAATGACGACGCGCTCATTTCTTCTTCCCCAATCCGGGGAAGCCGCCGAGGCCGGGGAGGGTCGGTTTGCCGCTGAGGCCCGTCAGTCCCGGTAAATTCGGCAGGCCCTGGCGCAGGCCGGTGGGAAGATCCTTCGGCAGCGCCGGCATGCCGCCGGGGCCCGCGCCACCCGGCATTTTCTCGGCCAGCGCTTTCATCTGTTCGGGCGACGGCATGCCGCCGCCAAAACCCATGGCCTGCGCGATGCCGGCCATCGGGCCGCGCTTGCCGGAGCCCATCGCCTTCATCATGTCGGCCATGTTCCGGTGCATCTTCAGGAGCTTGTTGATTTCCTCGACCTTGACGCCGGCGCCCCCCGCGATGCGCTTCTTGCGGCTGGCCTTGAGGATGTCGGGATTCTTGCGCTCCTGCCGCGTCATCGAATCGATCACCGCGACCTGACGTTTTATAATTCTGTCGTCGATCCCGGCATTCGCAATCTGGTTCTTCATCTTGGCGATGCCGGGCATCATGCCCATCAGGCCCGAGATGCCGCCCATATTCGCCATCTGCAGCAATTGCTCGCGCATGTCGGTGAGGTCGAACTGGCCCTTGCGCATCCGCTCGGCGGTGCGCGCGGCCTTTTCCGCATCGATATTAGCGGCGGCCTTCTCCACCAGCGACACCACGTCGCCCATGCCGAGGATGCGCCCGGCGATGCGGCTCGGATGGAAATCTTCCAGCGCGTCGGTCTTTTCGCCGGTGCCGATCAGTTTGATCGGCTTTCCCGTGACCGCGCGCATCGACAGCGCGGCGCCGCCGCGGCCGTCGCCGTCGACCCGCGTCAGCACGATGCCGGTCAGGCCCACGCGCTCGTCGAAGGCGCGCGCCAGATTGACCGCGTCCTGGCCGGTCAGCGAATCCGCGACCAGCAGCACTTCATGCGGATTGGCGGTGGTTTTGATCTCGGCCGCTTCGCTCATCATCTCTTCATCGAGCGTGGTGCGGCCGGCGGTGTCGAGCAGCACCACGTCGTAGCCGCCGAGCTTTCCCGCCTCCAGCGCGCGCTTTGCGATCTGCGCCGGCTTCTGGCCGGCGACGATCGGCAGCGTCTGGATCTCGAGGTCGCGCCCGAGCACGGCGAGCTGCTCCATCGCCGCCGGGCGATAGATGTCGAGCGATGCCATCAGCACCTTGCGCTTGTCGCGCTGGCTCAGGCGGCGGGCGAGTTTCGCTGTCGTGGTGGTTTTGCCGGAGCCCTGCAGGCCGACCATCATGATCGCGACCGGCGGCACGGCGTTGAGGTCGATGCTCTGGCCGTCGGAGCCGAGCGTGGCGATCAATTCGTCATGGACGATCTTCACCACCATCTGGCCGGGGGTGACCGACTTGACCACGGTGGCGCCGATCGCCTGCTCGCGGACCCTCTCGGTAAAACTCCGGACCACGTCGAGCGAGACGTCGGCCTCCAGCAGCGCGCGGCGCACCTCGCGCATCGCGGCGTCGACGTCGGCCTCCGTCAGCGACCCGCGCCGGGTCAGCCGATCGAGAATGCCGCCAAGCTTTTCCGACAGATTGTCGAACACTTATCTTCTTCCTCTGCCTGTTGCAGGCGTTACTTCGCTCTCTGCCGTCATACCCCGCGAAAGCGGGGTATCCAGTACGCCGAGACGTCGCGTTAAACGAACGCTCCCGGTTACTGGATCACCCGCTTTCGCGGGTAATGACGACCTGTTGTGTGTCTCCGCCACCGGCCGAGACGATAAACCAAACAATTTTGCGCCCGAGGGCGCATCGCGCTGTCGGGCGTTGACCTCCGGCCTCCAGGGCCGGGCGGCGGGTCGAAAAGAAGAGCCTTTCCGAGAGTTGCGGCGGTTAAACCCCCGCAGGCCCCGAAAGTCAAGGAAAGTCGCGGTAAAATAGCTTTTTCGTGAATTTGGCCAACCGGCAAAACCCTTGCCGAAACACCCATTATTGAGGCCAATCGGGCCATGAATATTACCCGCCGCAGGGCTCTCGGATGGCTGGCCGCGACCGCCGCGGTGCTCGGCGTGCCATCGGTCTGGATGTCCAAAATGAAAACCTATTCCGGACCGGTGTCCGATCATTTCGACGGCGAACGATTCTTCGATCCCGACGGCTCGCCGCCGAAGTCGCTTGGAGAGGTGCTGCGCTGGCAGTTCGGCCGCGACCGGCAGCGTCAGGCCTGGCCCGACTGGGCGCCGAGCCCGCATGCCGACACCCCGCCGGGCCGCGTCGGTGGCGACAAGGTGCGGCTATCGTTCGTCGGCCACGCCAGCTGGCTGATCCAGACCGCGGACCTGAACATTCTGGTCGATCCGGTGTGGTCGGCGCGCGCCTCGCCGGTCGGCTGGGCCGGCCCGAAGCGCCACAACGACCCCGGCATTGCCTTCGACGCGCTGCCTCGAATCGATATCGCGCTGGTGTCGCACGGCCATTACGATCATCTCGATGTCGCGACGCTGTCGAGACTGGCGGCAAAATTCTCCCCGCGGGTTGTCACGCCGCTCGGCAACGACGTCACCATGCGCAGCGCCGATGACGCGATCAAGGCCGAAGCCTTTGACTGGCACGACCGCGTCGAACTCGCACCTGGCGTTGCGGTGACACTGGTGCCGACCCGGCACTGGTCGGCGCGTGGACTGTTCGACCGCAACAAGGCGCTGTGGGCGAGTTTTGTGCTGGAGACGCCCGTTGGCAAGATCTACATCGTCTGCGACTCCGGCTACGGCGACGGCAGGCATTTCCGCAGCGTCGCCGCGGCGCATGGTCCGTTGCGGCTGACGATCCTGCCGATCGGCGCCTATGAGCCGCGCTGGTTCATGAAGGACCAGCACATGAACCCGTCCGACGCGGTGCAGGCGCTGGCCGATTGCGGCGCCGAACAGGCACTGGCGCATCACCACGGCACGTTTCAACTGACCGACGAGGCGATCGATGCACCGCTGATCGGACTGCACGCCGCGCTGGATGAGGCGAAGGTCGCGCGCGAGAGGTTTGTCGCGCTGAAGCCGGGGCAGGTGGTGGAGATTTAGTTGCGTGCCCCGGATGCTGCGCAACGCGCCGCCATTGCGGCGTGGTGCGCTGCCAAGCCGGGGCCCATGTGGCCGCGGAACTGGGTCCCGGCTCTGCGGAGCAGCGCAAGAGCGCTGCACCGCGTCCGGGACACGAGGGCTTGTTACTGCCCGGCCTGCTTGATCGCCCAGGACACGCTGACATTGACTTGCAGCGTCTCTTCGCCCTGCGCCACCGGCGCTGACACCGCCATGCCCGCGGACGCTACCTTGGCGCGATAGAGAACCGGGCCTGGCGCGCCCTCTTCCGAAATGCTGAGCGGTGCGCCGAGCGTGACGCCGGCGGCCCGGGCATAGATTTCGGCCTTGCGGCGGGCATCGGCGACCGCCCTTTCGCGAGCTTCATCGAGAAGCTTTGAGGCATTGGAGACCATGAAATTGATGCCACCAATATCGTTGGCGCCGGCGCTCACCAGCACGTCGATCACGCTGGCGAGCCTGGCGACGTCGCGAACGCGGACCGTGACGCGATTGCTGGCGCGATAGCCGACGACCGGAGAGGGTCCGGAACGGTTTGGCGCATATTGCGGCTGCAGCGACAGCCGCGAGGTCTGGTAATCCTTCTCGGCGATGCCGGCGCCCTTCAATGCCAGTAGCACCTTGCTCATCGCAGCGTTGTTGGCTTCGGAAGCCTCGCGCGCGGTCTTGGCCTCGGATGCGACGCCAGCCTCGATCTGCGCCTGATCGGGCGCCACCGATACGGTGGCCTCGCCGCTGACGGTGATCATCGGCGGGAGCGCGGTCTGCGCCAGCGCCGGCGCTGCAAGCAGAGTGGCCGCGATTGCGGCGGAAACGGCGATACGACGCTTCATGGGCTTCATTTCAGCGGGACATAGACGTTGATCACCAGCTTGTCCTCCGCGGTCTTGAGCGGATCGGTGATGTATTCCTCGATAAAGGTATCCTTTGCCTCGAGTTTCTTGTCGTCGAGGTGATTGGTGATGGCCTCGTAGGTGTTGTCCATGTTGTCGTAGGAGCCGCGATGGACGAATTTCAGGGCCTTGCCCTCGGGCGATTTGCCCATGCTCATCGCCTTGGTCAGGTCTTTCGGCTCCTGATCGACCGGAATTTCCGCCAGATAGGTGAAGCCGGTGTCGTCGGTCGAGGTGTAGACGATCATCGGATTGCCTGACGGCTTGATGCCCTGCTTGTCGAGCAAGGCTGTCAGCGACTTGAAGGAATCGATCAGGGCGTCGAATGCCGCATCCCAGTTGGCGTTGCCCTTGAGGACGACGACCGATTTCGGCGTCAGCGCAATCTCCTCGCCGAACGCGTCCGCGGTCTGCACCGGCGCGGCGGCCGGGGGTGGGGTTGCCGGGGTCTCGGCGGCCGCGGGCGGAGCCGCCGAGGGGCTCGCGGCCGGCGCCGGGGTTGCCGAAGGCGCCGGGGTGGGCGTTGCGGATTCGGCAGGTGCGGGCGTCGCAGGCGCACTCGCCGCGGGAGCCGGGGGCGGGGTCTGCGCCAACACGCTGCCGAGACTCAGCGAGATCGCGGCGATCGGAACCAGCGCGAGCATGACAGGGCGGAACGATCGGCAATTCATCCAATATTCTCCCAAGCCTCGATCCCCCACATCGGCCGCCCACTCGCGTGTCCCGGGTCCAGGCCGAAGGCCCTGTCATGCTAACACGCAGGGGTAGCTTTCGTCCCATGACAGATATTTCATCGGCCTTCCACGCCGGCGGGGGGAGCGCCGACACAGAATCACCATACTGGCCAATCCGCCATCATTCGCCATATAAGGCAGGCACAAATTGGGAAATTCCATGAGCGCGCTCGCCAATCACGCGTTTGCCAAGATGAACGGCATCGGCAACGAGATTGTCGTGGTCGATCTGCGCGATGCGCCCGGTGCGGTCACGGCCGCAGAGGCCCGCGCGGTGGCCTCGCCGGCGGGGGTGCATTACGACCAGCTGATGGTGCTGCAGCCGCCGCGGCTTGACGGCACCGAGGCCTTCATCCGCATCTACAACAATGACGGCTCGGAAGCCGCCGCCTGCGGCAACGGCATGCGTTGCGTGGTGAAGCGGCTGTTCGAGGCCACCGGTCAGACCGATGTCACCTTCGAGACCAAAGCGGGTCTCCTGAACTGCTGGCAAGGCCCGTCCGCCGATCTCTACACGGTCGACATGGGCCCGCCGAAGTTCGGCTGGAAGGATATTCCGCTGGCGGAGGAGTTTCGCGACACCCGGTCCATTGAATTGCAGATCGGCCCGATCGACGCCCCGGTGCTGCACACGCCGTCGGCGGTCAGCATGGGCAACCCGCACGCGATCTTCTGGGTCGACGACGTCGACGCCTACGATCTCGGCCGCTTCGGGCCGCTGCTGGAGAACCACCCGATCTTTCCGGAGCGCGCCAATATCACGCTGGCGCAGATCGTCGATCGCGGCCACATCGCGATGCGCACCTGGGAGCGCGGCGCGGGACTGACAAGAGCCTGCGGCTCGGCGGCGTGTGCGACCGCGGTTGCAGCCGCGCGGCTCAGGCGTACCGACCGCGTCGTGCAGATCACGCTGCCGGGCGGCGAACTTTCGATCGAATGGCGCGAGGGCGATGATCACGTGCTGATGACGGGAACGGCGACCTTCGAATATGAAGGCCGGTTCGATCCGGCGCTGTTTGCGTCCGTCGCCTGAGACGATGAGCGTCGAGATCGTCACCTTCGGCTGTCGCCTCAACGCCTTCGAATCCGAGGTGATGGCGCGTGAGGCGGAGCGTGCCGGGCTCACCGACACCGTCGTCATCAACAGCTGCGCGGTCACCAATGAGGCCGTGGCCCAGGCGCGGCAATCGATCCGCCGGCTGAAGCGCGAACGGCCTCATTTGCGGATCGTGGTGACCGGCTGCGCGGCGCAGACACAATCCGGCATGTTCGCCGATATGGCCGAGGTCGACCGCGTGCTCGGCAACGACGACAAGATGCGGGCCGGGGCCTGGCGCAAGACGCGCGTCGCCTTTGACGCAGCAGCGCCGGGTTTCGGCATCGAGGCGGGTGAAAAGATCGCGGTTGCCGACATCATGGCGGTCAGGGAGATGGCGCCGCATCTGCTCGAGGGTTATCAGAGCGGCCTGCCGCGGGTGTTCGTTCAGGTGCAGAATGGCTGCGACCACCGCTGCACCTTCTGCATCATCCCTTATGGCCGCGGCAACTCGCGGTCGGTGCCGATGGGAGCGGTGGTCGAACAGGTCCGCGCGCTGGCCGAAGCCGGCCACGCCGAGATCGTGCTGACCGGCGTCGATCTGACCAGCTACGGCGCCGATCTGCCGGGCGCCCCAAGACTCGGCCAGCTGACAAAGCAGATATTGCGGCATGTGCCGGAACTGAAGCGGTTGCGGATTTCATCGGTCGATTCGATCGAGGTCGACCGCGATCTGCTCGACGTCATCGCGGATGACGAGCGGCTGATGCCGCATCTGCATTTGTCGCTGCAATCGGGCGACGATCTGATCCTGAAGCGGATGAAGCGGCGGCATTCGCGAAAGGATGCGGTCGAGTTCTGCGCGCAGCTGCGGCGGCTGCGGCCCGACATCGCGCTCGGCGCCGACATCATTGCTGGATTCCCGACTGAGACCGACGACATGTTCGCGCGTTCGATCGATCTGGTGGCGGAATGCGATCTCACTTTCCTGCACGTGTTTCCCTATTCGCCGCGGCCCGGCACGCCGGCGGCGCGGATGCCGCAGGTCGCGGGGAACGTGATTCGGGACCGCGCGAAGCGATTGCGCGCGACCGGCGCGGCTGCGCTGCAGAAGCGATTGGCAGCGGAGATTGGCGCGGAGCGTGAGGTTCTGATCGAGAGTGCGTCGCAAGGCCGCACCGAACACTTCATTCCGGTCGCGATCAGCGGCGAGACGCCGGGCGCGGTGCGAGCGTTCACGATCATTGGGCATGATGGCGCGCGGCTGACGATCATCAGCACCCCGGCTGGATGAACCATCCAGCCGGCTTTTATCGTCGAGAATCAGCGCCGCTACGCCGCCCTGAATGCGGGTCCGTCAATACGGATACTGATTAGGGCAAACCACATTTCCGTAGGCGTCGCGGTAACAGCCGTTGTTGTAGTAGTTGTTGTAGCCGTAGGCTCCTATCGCAGCGGCTCCGACCGCTGCCGCACCGTAGGCCGCACCTCTATAGGCACCGCGATAAGCTGCGCCCCGATAGACCCCACGGGCAGCCGCTGCGCGCGCTGCCGGGGCTCGGGCGATTGGACGGGAAACATGAGCGTATCGCCCGGCATGGACGCCCCCGCCCCGGACGTGGGCACCACGCATGCCACCCCCATGGAAGCCCCCGCCGCCTCGATAGCCGCCACCTCCACCACGGCGAGCGAATGCATCATCGGGAACCAGACTTGCGGCGACAAGAACAGCTGTGGCTAGGCCAACAAGAGCATAACGAAACATGGCGTCCTCCTGACGATTAGCTGTCGAACCTTCGCCCCACCGAAAGATTTCCGCTCTATCGGATTTGTTGCTTGACCTAGATCAACGTTCCACCGATCTGATCGACGCCAGGCTTGCGTTCTTGCACTGGACGGGCCGGCCCATGAAGGATTACCAGAAGCGTCTGGAAAAGCTGCGCGCGGATGCCGCGGAATGTGCGCTGATCAGCGATCTGGCAACGAACCCGGAAAAGCGAAAACTGTTCGCGCGGCTCGCAGAGCACCTGAGGCGGCTAGCGTCCGAAGTGGAGCATGCAATCTCCTCAGTGCACGAGGAAGCGCAGGACCGCGACAAATAACTGTCAGCGATCCCACAAGGGGAGAGGGGAAGAACGCGCTCTATTCCCCATTCCACCCGCACGCCCTGAGCTGTTCCTGCAGATGCGCCGGCGCTGGCGCGACTACGCGCACCGGGTCCTTGTTCCTGGAAATCGGGATCACGATCTCACGCGAATGCAGGTGCAGCCGCGGCTCGCCGAAGCGCGGGCCGTTGCCGTAAATATTATCGCCGACGATCGGCCAGCCCATCGCCGCGCAGTGCACGCGCAATTGATGGGTGCGGCCGGTGACCGGTTCCAGCGCGAGCCAGCAAAAACCATTGCCGCGTCCCAGCACCCTCCAGTTGGTGACCGCCTTCTGTCCGTCCGGATCCGGCTTCTGCCACCAGCCGCGCTCGACGTTCAGCCGTCCCAGCGGCAGGTCGATGGTGCCTTCGTCTTCGGCAGGGCCGCCTTCCACGACGGCCCAGTAGGTCTTGCCGATCCTGCCGTGCTTGAACAGCAGGCCGAGCGAGGCCGTCGCCTTGCGATGGCGCCCGAGCACCAGGCAGCCGGAGGTGTCTTTGTCGAGCCGGTGGGCGAGAACCGGCGGCCGCGGCAGGCCGAATCGCAAGCCGTCGAAGGAGGATTCCAGATTGGCGCCGCCCTTGGGACCGCGATGCACCGGCAGGCCGGCCGGCTTGTCGATCACCAGCATCAGCCCGTCGCGGTGGAGCACGCGGGCCTGGATTTCCTCCGCCGTCAGTTCCGGAACTTCGATGGCTCGGTCGAGACTTTCGCTCATGGCGCGAAACCGCTAACACACGACCATGAACGATACCACCGACGAAAAGACGAAGCTAAGCTGGTGGCGGCGGCTGTCCGGCGGGCTGAAGCGGACCTCGAGTTCGCTGGGCTCGGCGGTCGCCGATCTCGTCACCAAGCGCAAGCTCGACCGCGCGATGCTCGATGATATCGAGGACGTGCTGCTGCGTGCCGATCTCGGCACCGAGGTGGCGGCGCGTATTTCGGCGGCGGTCGGCCACGGCCGTTACGACAAGGCGATCACGGCGGATGATGTGAAGACAGTGGTCGCAACCGAAGTCGAAAGGGTGCTTGCGCCGGTGGCAAAACCGCTTGTGATCGACGGGACGAAAAAGCCGTTCGTCATTCTCGTGGTCGGCGTCAACGGTTCCGGCAAGACCACGACCATCGGCAAGCTCGCGGCAAAACTTTCCGCCGAGGGCCGCAAGGTGATGCTGGCCGCCGGCGACACCTTTCGGGCGGCCGCGATCGAGCAGTTGAAGATCTGGGGCGAGCGCACCAAATCGCCGGTCATTTCGGGCGCGCAGGGGTCGGATTCCGCGAGCCTTGCCTTCAACGCGCTGACCGCGGCGCGCGAGGGCAAGCTCGACGTGCTGCTGGTCGATACCGCCGGACGGCTGCAGAACAAGGCCGAACTGATGAACGAGCTCGAAAAGGTGGTTCGCGTCATCAGGAAGGTCGATGCCTCGGCGCCGCATGCGGTGCTGCTGGTGCTGGACGCCACGGTGGGACAAAATGCACTGTCGCAGGTCGAGGCATTTCATCGTACCGCTGATGTCACAGGCCTGGTGATGACAAAACTCGACGGCACCGCGCGCGGCGGCATCCTGGTGGCGCTGGCGGAAAAGCACAAATTGCCGGTGCACTTCATCGGCGTCGGCGAGGGCATCGACGATCTCGCGCCCTTCACCGCGCGGGATTTTGCAAGAGCGATCGCAGGAATAGAGTGATGGACAAGACCACGCCGCACCCGCTGTTCAAGCTCGCGACCGAGCTCGGTCCTTTGGTGGTGTTCTTCGTCGCCAACGCCAAATTCCATCTGTTCGTCGCCACCGGCGCATTCATGGTGGCGGTAGTGGCGGCGATGATCGCATCCTACCTGGTGACGCGGCATGTCCCGATCATGGCGCTGGTCACCGGCGTCGTCGTCATCGTGTTCGGCACGCTGACTTTGGTGCTGCACGACGAGACCTTCATCAAGGTCAAGCCCACCATCATCTACGGTCTGTTCGCCGCGGTCCTCGGCGGCGGGCTGCTGTTCGGCCGCTCCTTCATCGCCATCATGTTCGACCAGATGTTCAACCTGACGCCGCGGGGCTGGCGCATCCTCACCATGCGCTGGGCGCTGTTCTTTTTCGGCATGGCGATCCTGAACGAGATCATCTGGCGCACCCAGTCGACCGATTTCTGGGTCGGGTTCAAGGCGTTCGGCGTGATCCCGCTGACCATGGTCTTCGCAATCGCGCAGATGCCGCTGACCAGGCGCTACCACCTCGAGCCGGTGTCGCTGGAAGCCAGCGAGGCGGCGGAAGGGGATGTCAGCAAGGGGTGAGGCCGTGTCCCGGACGCGGTGCAGCGTTCTTCACGATGCACCGCAGAGCCGGGATCCAAATTTCCGGGATGCTGCATGGACCCGGATCAGCAGCCCACCGTGAAGAACGCTGCGCTGCATTCGGGGAACGCAGCCAGCTAACCTCACTTCTGCTTGGCGATGATCTTGTCCTTGATGCCGTCATAGGTCTTCTGCGGCACGATGTTCTTGTTGACGAGGTCATCCTTGCCCTTGTAGGGGCGGCCCTTGATGATCGCGGCCGAATAGGCCTTGCCGATCCCCGGCAGCGCGTCGAGTTGGTCGGCGCTCGCCGAATTGATGTCGAGCAGATCGGACTTGGCGGCCGGCGCCATCATCTTCGAATCGGCCTTCGGCGCGGGCGCCATCTTGTCGGATTTGGCGGCGGGCTGCGTCGACTGGGCCATCGACGGCGAAGCCGTCAGCAGGCCGAGGGTGAGCGCCGCGGTTGCCAGCGAAGCGAGCGTGAAATGACGCATTGGGTGTATTCCTCCAAGGGGTTTAAGTAACGCCAGCAAGCTAGCTGCGGATTCATGGCGGCGCCATGGCCGTCAAATGAACGGCAGATAAAAGACGGAAAATATTTGGTGTCATTCCGGGGCGCGAGTCAAACGAGCGAACGTCAGATGTGCAATTGCACATCGGGGAATCTCGAGATTCCGGGTTCGCGCTTGGGCGCGCCCCGGAATGACGGAATCGCTCACGACCCCGCTTTCAGCGCCTTGTCGATCTCGACCTTCAACACCGTATTCACATTGTCCGGCGTGATCGGGCCGACCAACTTGTAGACGATGGTGCCTTCGCGGCCGACGACAAAGGTCTCGGGCACGCCGTAGACACCCCATTCGATCGCGGCGCGGCCATTGCCGTCGACGCCGACGATGCCGTAGGGGTTGCCGTAGCGGCCGAGGAAGCGCCGGGCATTATCGGGCGCGTCCTTGTAGTTGATGCCGACCACCTGCAGCCGCTTGTCGCTGCCCAATTCGACCAGCAACGGCGCTTCGTCGTGGCAGGGCACGCACCACGAGGCCCAGACGTTGACGACAGAGACCTTGCCCTTGAAGACGGCAGGATCGAGCCCGGGTACCGGCGCGCCGCCGGCGAACAGGCCCGGCAGCGGCGGCAACGCGGTTTGCGGTGCCGGGTGGCCGATCAAGGCCGACGGGATTCGCGAGGGATCGCCGCTGCCCAGCCGAAACCAGAACAGCGCGGCGAGCCCGGCAAACGCAATCAACGGCACCGCCATCAGCCAGGATCTGGTCGAAGAGGGGGGTGGCGGCGGGGTGCCTGTGGTCGGGGGTTGGTTCATTTGGTGTCCACCGCACTTCGCCCGGAGCGCCTCGCCGCGCCGGAGGCGTCGAGCTCGCTCAGGCGCGTCATCTGGCGGCGATAGTCGATCGCAATCCAGGCAATGAGAATCAGCACGACCACCGTGACCAGCAAATAGGACGTCACGATGAAAGATGCATAGGGACCGAGCGACATTGCGTTCACGCCGACCGCTGACTGGTTTGCGCGGCTTGCATCATCTGCAACGCGCGCACCCGGCGGCGCAGGATCTCGTTGCGCATCGCCGCCAGATGCAGCGTCAGGAACAACAGCGAGAACGCCACCGCCATCACCAAAAGCGGGACTAGAAACGCGCGGTCAAGTGTGGGTCCGCCCATCCGGAACACCGACGCCGGCTGATGCAGCGTGTTCCACCAGTCCACCGAGAACTTGATGATCGGCAGGTTGATGGCACCGACCAAGGTCAGGATCGCGGCGGCGCGCGCCGCGCGCGAGGGATCTTCCACCGCGCGCCACAGCGCGATCAGGCCGAGATACATCAGAAACAGGATCAGGACCGAGGTCAGCCGGGCATCCCATTCCCAATAGGTGCCCCACATCGGCCGTCCCCACAGCGAGCCCGTGACCAGCGCCAGAAACGTGAAGGCCGCGCCGATCGGGGCGGCGGCCTTGGCGGCGACGTCGGCGAGCGGATGCCGCCACACCAGGGTGCCGAGTGCCGCCAGGCTCATCACGCCCCAGACGAACATCGACAGCCAGGCATTCGGCACATGGATGAACATGATCTTGACGGTGGCGCCCTGCTGGTAGTCGTCGGGCGCTATCGCCGATTGGGTGAGGCCGATCAGCAGCAGGATGACGGTCGCAGCCGCCAGCCACGGCAATATCCGCGCCGTCAGCGACAGGAATTTTGTGGGATTGGCGAGATCGATCAGCGTCATGACATCCTGTTAATGGTCGCAGTCGTCGCAGGCAATTGACATAACGGCGCTCCGCGAGAGTTGATCGGCATCAAGTCATTTTTGGGCATGATCCTATCCGAAACCGGAAATCCACTTTCGGATCATGCCTAATCCAGGCCGTGCCGCAAACTGGCGGCGGCAGCGAACGGCCCGACGACAAAACTGACCAGCGACAGCGCGCACAGGATCGAGAACGGCGCGCCGAACGATAATCCTGATATCGCGGCCTGCGAGGCGGCGACGCCGAAGATCAAAATCGGGATCGACAGCGGCAGCACCAGCACCGCCAGCAACAATCCGCCTCGATGCAGCGTCACCGCCAGCGCCGCCCCGATCATGCCGGTAAAGGTCAGCGCCGGCGTTCCCACCAGCAGCGTCAGCGCCACTGCCGACGTCGATGGCGCATCGAGGTTCAACAGCAGCCCCAGCACCGGGGTGGCGATCACCAGCGGCAATCCGGCGGCGAGCCAGTGCGCCAGCGCCTTGGCGGCGCAGGCCAGTTCCAGGGGCGTCCGGCCCATCACGATCAGGTCGAGCGAGCCGTCATCATGGTCGGCCATGAACAGCCGGTCGAGGGTGAGCAGGCTCGCGAGCAGCGCGCCGAGCCAGAGAATCGCAGGTCCCAGGCGCGTCAGAAGCGCCAGATCGGGGCCGACCGCGAACGGCATCAACACCACCACGGTGAGAAAGAATAGCACACCGATCAGTGCCCCGCCGCCGACCCGCAGCGCGATTCTGATGTCCCGTCGGATCAATGCGGCGAGCGCGATCATGTTGTGCCCCCGAGCCGCAACTCGCGCGCGGCGATCCCGAGCGGCGCGTGGGTAGCGGCGACGATCAGGCCGCCGCGGGCGAGATGGTCGCCCATCAGGGCGGCAAACAGGCTTTGGCCGGCGGCATCGAGCGCATTGGTCGGCTCGTCCAAAAGCCAGATCGGCCGCCGCACCGTGAGCAGCCGGGCGATCGACAGCCGCCGCCGCTGACCCGCCGACAGAAACGCCGCCGGCAAATGGGCGGCATGATCGAGCCCTGCCGCGGTCAGGCTGGCGGGCGTGCCGGAGGCGTCGCCACCCAGAAAATCGCACCAGAAGGCAAGGTTTTCGATCACGCTCAAAGCGGGTTTCAGGGCGTCGCGGTGGCCGAGATAGTGCGCCTGTTCGGAGAGCGTCAGCTCAGCCTCGCCGCCCTCCAGGCCGATCGATCCGCCTGCGACCGCGAGCAGGCCGGCGATCAGCCGCAACAGCGAGGTCTTGCCCGATCCATTGGCGCCGGTGACGGCCAGCGCCTCGCCCGCGGGGGCCTCGAAATCGAGGTCCGAGAACACCTCCCGGCCGCCCCGCACACATCTGACGCCGCGTCCGGAGAGCCGCATTTTGCCCTTTCACAGCCCTCAGGAATCCTGTGGCTACCGCAGCAGAATTTTGGGGTCCCGCAATGCTGCAGCACGATTGTCGCTGTGGCGGTGCCACGGGAATGATTCTATAAGCCGGAACTTGATGCAGCACACGATCCGCGTCTGCAAGCCATCAGGCCAGCCTCGTTCACGGTGTTTAAATACCCTTGCCGGGTATAACTGACAATTGGGATTTCCTCACATGACCTCGCTCAACAGCTTCAAAAGCCAAAAAACCCTGAAGGTCGGCGGCAAGACCTACGTCTATTACAGCCTGCCCGCCGCCGAGAAAAACGGTCTGAAGGGAATTTCCAAACTGCCCTATTCCATGAAGGTGCTGCTGGAAAACCTGCTGCGCAACGAAGACGGCCGCTCCGTCAAGAAGGAAGATATCGTTGCGGTCGCGAAGTGGCTGAAGAAGCGCAAGCTCGAACATGAAATCGCCTTCCGCCCCGCCCGCGTGCTGATGCAGGATTTCACCGGCGTGCCGGCGGTGGTCGATCTTGCCGCGATGCGTAACGCCATGCAGAAGCTCGGCGGCGATGCCGAGAAGATCAACCCGCTGGTGCCGGTCGATCTCGTCATCGACCACTCCGTGATCGTGAACTTCTTCGGCGACAACAAGGCCTTCGCCAAGAACGTGGTCGAGGAATACAAGCAGAATCAGGAGCGCTACGAATTCCTGAAATGGGGCCAGAAGGCGTTCTCGAATTTCTCGGTGGTGCCGCCCGGCACCGGCATCTGCCATCAGGTCAATCTCGAATACCTCGCGCAGACGGTGTGGACCCGCAAGGAGAAGATGACGGTCGGCAAGAAGAAAGGCACCTTCGAGGTCGCCTATCCGGATTCGCTTGTCGGCACCGACTCGCACACCACCATGGTCAACGGCTTGGCCGTGCTCGGCTGGGGCGTCGGCGGCATCGAGGCGGAAGCCTGCATGCTGGGCCAGCCGCTGTCGATGCTGCTGCCGGAAGTGGTCGGCTTCAAGCTCAAGGGCCAGCTCAAGGAAGGCGTCACCGCCACCGATCTGGTGCTGACCGTGACGCAGATGCTGCGCAAGCAGGGCGTGGTCGGAAAATTCGTGGAGTTCTTCGGTCCCGGCCTCGATCATCTCTCGGTCGCGGACAAGGCGACCATCGGCAACATGTCGCCGGAATATGGCGCCACTTGCGGTTTCTTCCCGGTCGACGCCGAGACCATCGATTATCTCAAGACCTCCGGCCGCAAGGCTGATCGCGTCGCTTTGGTGACCGCCTATGCCAAGGCGCAGGGCCTGTTCCGTACCGCCAAATCTCCCGATCCGGTGTTCACCGAAACCCTGACGCTCGATCTCGGCGACGTGGTGCCCTCGATGGCCGGACCGAAGCGTCCCGAAGGCCGCGTCGCGCTGCCCGCGGTCGCCGACGGCTTCGTCACCGCAATGGCCAACGAATACAAGAAGGGCGCGGATGCACCGAAGCGCTACTCGGTCGAGAACCGCAATTTCGATCTCGGCCACGGCGACGTGGTGATCGCGGCGATCACCTCCTGCACCAACACCTCCAATCCGAGCGTGCTGATCGGCGCCGGACTTCTGGCGCGTAACGCCGCCGCCAAGGGCCTGACCGCAAAACCCTGGGTCAAGACCTCGCTGGCACCGGGCAGCCAGGTGGTCGCGGAGTATCTTTCCAATTCGGGACTGCAGCTCGATCTCGACAAGGTCGGCTTCAACCTGGTCGGCTTCGGCTGCACCACCTGCATCGGCAATTCGGGTCCGCTGCCGGAAGAGATTTCCAAATCGATCAACGACAACGGCATCATCGCCGCCGCCGTGCTTTCGGGTAACAGAAATTTCGAAGGCCGCGTCAGTCCCGACGTGCAGGCCAATTATCTGGCCTCGCCGCCGCTGGTGGTAGCCCATGCGCTGGCCGGCACCGTGACCAGGAATCTGGCGGTCGAGCCGCTCGGTACCGGCAAGGACGGCAAGCCGGTGTACCTCAGGGACATCTGGCCGACGGCAAAAGAGATCAACGCCTACATGAAGAAATTCGTGACGTCTTCGATCTTCAAGAAGCGCTACGCCGACGTGTTCAAGGGCGACACCAACTGGCGCAAGATCAAGACGGTCGAGAGCGAAACCTATCGCTGGAACATGAGCTCGACCTATGTGCAGAACCCGCCTTACTTCGAAGGCATGAAGAAAGAGCCGGAGCCGATCGTCGATGTGGTCGACGCGCGAATTCTCGCGATGTTCGGCGACAAGATCACCACCGACCACATCTCGCCGGCCGGCGCGATCAAGCTGACCTCGCCTGCCGGAAGATATCTGTCCGAGCATCAGGTGCGCCCCGCCGACTTCAATCAATACGGCACGCGGCGTGGCAATCACGAGATCATGATGCGCGGCACCTTCGCCAATATCCGCATCAAGAATTTCATGCTGAAAGGCGCCGACGGCAATATTCCCGAGGGCGGCCTGACAAAGCACTGGCCCGACGGCGAACAAATGTCGATCTACGACGCCGCGATGAAGTATCAGGCCGAGCGGGTGCCGCTGGTGGTGTTTGCCGGCGCCGAATACGGCAACGGCTCGTCGCGCGACTGGGCCGCGAAAGGAACCCGGCTGCTCGGCGTCCGCGCCGTGATCTGCCAGAGCTTTGAGCGCATCCACCGCTCCAATCTGGTCGGCATGGGCGTGCTGCCGCTGACCTTCGAGGATGGCGTGTCCTGGCAATCGATCGGGCTGAAGGGCGACGAGACCGTAACAATACGGGGGTTGCAGGGCGACCTGAAACCGCGTCAGAAGCTGACGGCGGAGATCGTGTCGGGCGACGGTTCGCTGCAGCGCATTTCACTGCTGTGCCGGATCGATACGCTCGACGAACTCGATTATTATCGAAACGGCGGCATCCTGCACTATGTGCTGCGCAAACTGGCGGCGTAACGCAAGTTGTGATCGATGGCTCACTGCGAAGTGAGTGGCGGGGTGAGGGGAGGCGGCCTATGAAAGGGCCGCCTTCAGCGTTCGGGGATGCCATGATGATTAACGGTGACGGTGCAGGTGTTTTGCGGTTTCAACTATGACAGCGACGATGGCCTATAATTTGATTACGCGATGGTCGGGCACGCTGGGCGTGTGCGTGATCGTCGCCATCATTCGTCCGGCCCATGCCGACCCCCGCGCGGTGATTGAACTGTTCACGTCGCAGGGTTGCTCGTCATGCCCGCCCGCCGACAAGATTCTCGGCGAACTGGCCAAGGATCCGTCCGTGATCGCGCTGAGCATGCCGATCGATTACTGGGATTATCTCGGCTGGAAGGACACGCTGGCGGATTCCCGCTTCAGCGCCCGCCAGAAGGCCTACTCCCAGGTGCGCGGCGATCGCGAAGTTTACACGCCGCAGGTCGTCGTCAACGGATCGGTGCATGTCATCGGCAGCGACCGCGCCGGCATCGAGAGCGCCATCGACACCACCGAGAAGGCCGATGGCGTGATGTCGGTGCCGGTGACCATGACCAGGTCGGGCAAGCAGCTCAACGTTTCGGTCGCGGCCTCGCGCAAGGGTCCCGCGGTGATGCACGGTGAGGTCTGGATCTGCTCGATCTCCAATTCGGTGCCGATTGCGATCGGGCGCGGCGAAAACAGCGGCCGCGAAATCACCTACCACAATGTGGTGCGCAACCTGCTCAAGCTCGGTGACTGGGATGGGAGTTCCGGCAGCTGGACCGTGCCGCTGGAAAATATCTCGCACCAGGGCATCGATGCCGCGGTGGTCTATGTCCAGGATGGCAGCGGCGACAAGCCCGGCCCGATGCTGGGCGCGGCCTACACGCCGCTGCACTGAATTTCCCACACCCGTCCCGCGTCATTCCCCGATGTGCAATGGCACATCGTGGACGCGCCACTTGGCGTAGGCCCGGAATCCATAACCCCGATTCGTGGTTATGGATTCCGGGCTCGCTCGTTTCACTCGCGCCCCGGAATGACGGACCCCCCAAAAAGAAAAGGACCAACTCGCGTTGGCCCAGTGTGGGGATAGTTACTTGCGAACAGGCCCGATCCTGACGACCCCGGGGGGCTGGGGGCTGAGGAATCCGGAACCGAAAGGACCGGGCCAACGCAGGGTTATCTTGTCGCAATGCACGACGGCGGGCGCTGGGCGGAAGTGGGGCGGCATTATGATTGCGCTAACGATCCCGTGACGTCCGAGACGGGCAATTGCACATCGGGATTTCGGCCCCGAGGGGGGCGCGGGACGATCGGTCGCGTGCGAATGTGAACCCGCCCGCCGCGCGCCCCCTTGCAGCCGCGCGCGGTTGGCGCAATCATGTCGGTGAGATGACAGGAGGCGCTCCATGAGTTCGATGTCGGAGGAAGCCGATCCAAGCGAGAGCCACGCAGCGGCGCGGCAGGCCGCTGCGGGTCCGTTGCCAGGCGGGGTGACGTTCAATCGTTTCGAACTCAATCGCATCCTGAATTTGTACGGCCGCATGGTCGCCGATGGCGAGTGGCGCGACTACGCCATCGATTTTCTGCGGGATCGCGCGGTGTTCTCGGTGTTCCGCCGGGCGTCGGAAGTCCCGATCTACCGCATCGAGAAAGATCCGAGGCTGGCGCGCAAGCAGGGCATCTACAGCGTGATTTCGGCGAGCGGGCTGATCCTGCGCCGCGGCCACGAGCTCGACCGCGTGCTGCTGGTGATCGACCGCAAGCTGGCGGTGGTTTAGGCGCGCTCGGAATTCTGTTTCACCTCTCCCGTAGGGAGAGGTCGGATTGCGTAGCAATCCGGGTGAGGGGTTACAGCCTAACGATAGACCGTAACCTCTCACCCCAACCCTCTCCCAAAGGGAGAGGGAGTTCACTTCCGCTGCCGGAATATCGAAACCCTAACGCACAACGCCATCCGCCGGCAGGGTGCTCGCCCCCTCGCCGAGTGCGAGCTGCATCATCACGATGTCGAGCCAGCGGCCGAACTTGAAGCCGACATCGGGATGGGTGCCGATCATCTGGAAGCCGCATTTTGCATGCACGCCGAGCGAGCCGGCATTGGCGGAATCGCCGATCACCGCGATCATCTGCCGATAGCCGCGCGTCTCGCACTCCGCGATCAGCCTGTGCATCAATTGCAGGCCGATGCCGCGCCGGTGGATCGCGGGCTCCAGATACACCGAATTCTCCACCGTGAAGCGATAGGCCGGCCGCGGCCGGTAGGCGCCGGCATAGGCGTAGCCGACCACGCGGCCGGCGAGGGCGGCGACGAAATAGGGAAAACCGCCGTCCATCAGCGCATCGAAGCGCCGCGTCATCTCGGCAAGATCCGGCGGGGTCAATTCGAAGGTGGCGGTGCCGTAAAGCACGGCGTGTTCATAGATCGCGGTAATGGCGGGCAGGTCGGCCGCGGCCGTGGGCCTGATTTCGAGCGAGGACATGGTTCGGAGATTATTTTTGCTGATCGCAAAAGAAAAGCCCCGGCCGGTATGGCCGGGGCTTCTTTGCTTCGCCGGAAGCGAAAGCGGTCAGTCGCGCTGCCCAAGCAGCTGCAGCAGCAGCGTGAACAGGTTGATGAAGTTCAAATACAGCGACAGCGCGCCGAGGATGGACGCACGCTCCGCCACGGCGCCGCCCTGGGAGGCATAGCCGTAGATGTAGTCGTTCTTCAGCCGCTGGGTATCCCAGGCGGTGAGGCCCGCGAACACCAAAACGCCGACCACCGACACGATGAACTGCAGCGCCGAGCTGGCCAGGAACAGATTGACCAGGCTCGCGATGATGATGCCGATCAGTCCCATGAACAGGAACGATCCCATCCCGGTCATGTCACGCTTGGTGGTGTAGCCGTAGAGGCTCAAGGCGCCGAAGGTGGCCGCGGTGATGAAGAACACCCGCACGATCGAGGTGTGCGTATACACCAGGAAGATCGAGGACAGCGAAATGCCCATCAGCGCCGAGAACACCCAGAACAGCATCTGGGCGGTCGCCGGTGCGAGACGGTTGATGCCGGCCGAAATCGCGAACACCATGACGAGTGGCGCCAGGATGAACAGCCATTTCAGCGGGCTCACGAACATCGCGTAGCCGAACGGCGTCAGAAAGGCGTTGCCGATCTTGGCCGCGGCGCCCGACGGATCGGCGGTCACCGCCGCCATATAAACGCCAAGCGCGGCAAGGCCGGTGATGGCCAGGCCGATGCTCATGTAGTTGTAGATGCGCAGCATGTAGGCGCGCAGACCGGCGTCGACGGTCGCGGCGTCAATGCGCCCGGCGGCCCGGCCGAAAGGAGAGGCGTAGTTGCGGTCTAGGTCCGACATGGTCGAATTCCCGTTGGTTGTCCGGCGGAGCGCAAAAGGGTCTGCGGCGCCGGCTAGAAAAATCTATCCCAGATACCGGCATTTACGGACATTAAATTTGCGTCATCAAGCCGGTATCTGAACTTGGCTGGTATGTGGGAAACTAGCACGGCCACTGCAAGCTTCCATGCGCGGCTGAATGTCGCTATCGCAGGTCGTTTTCCAGGCAGCTTGGGCAGCAACGCGGCCAACCAGCGCCCGAAAGCGGGGCTTGCGGACGACCCGGAACTGGGGCCCGGATAGATAAACTTATTATAGATTTCGCAGCACTGTGGCCGGCTTCTGGTTCAGCGCCAGCAGCGTGCCGGCAAGCCCCAATCCGACGGTGACAACCAGCGCGGCGGCGACCACGCCGGCGGCGCTGCCGGCCTGCCAGACGAAGCTCAGCGTCATCAGCCGGGTCACGATCAGCCAGGCCGCGATTGAGCCGGCGATCACGCCGAAAACCGCGGTCGCAAAACCGATCATCAGATATTCCAGCGCATAGGCCCCGAGCAGCCGCGCCCGGGTCGCGCCCAGGGTCTTTAGAATGACGGCGTCGTAGACCCGGTGGCGATGACCGGCGGCGAGCGCGCCGCCCAGCACCAGGATGGCGGAGATCAAGGTGACCGCGCTGGCGCCGCGGATCGCCAGCACGAGGTTGGTCACCACGTTGCCGATGGTGTCGAGCGCCTCGCGCACCCGCACACTCGTCACCATCGGGAAGCTGTCGGCGACCGCCCTGATGATCCGGGCATCGCCGGCGGCGTCCGGATGGGCTTCGGTCAGGGTCGCGACATGGGTGTGCGGCGCACCCTTGAAGGCGTTGGGAGAATACACCAGCACGAAATTGATGCCGAGGGCTTGCCAGTCGATGGTGCGCAGGTTGCCGATGGTGGCCGGGATATTGCGGCCGAGCACGTTGATGACGATCCCGTCGCCGATCTTCAGTCCAAGTCCGTCGGCGATTTTCTTTTCCATCGAGACCAGCGGCGGCCCGTTGTAATCGGGACCCCACCATTGGCCTTCGACCACCTTGGAGCCTTTCGGGATTTCGCCGGTATAGGTCAGGCCGCGGTCGCTTTGCAGCACCCATTCGGAGTCGGGCGTGGCCTTGAGGTCCTCCCCTTTGACGCCGCGGGCCGAGATGATCCGCCCGCGCAGCATCGGCACGTCCTCCACCGTCGATCCCGGGGCGGTGGTCCTGAGGAATTCGCCGAAGCGGGCGGCCTCGGCGGTGGGGATATCGATGAAATAGAACGATGGCGCGCGGTCCGGCAGCGCCGCCAGGAATTGCCGCCGCAGATTGCCGTCGATCTGCGTGATCGTGACCAGCACCGCGAGCCCGAGGCCGAGCGACATCACCACCGACGGCGTCAATGCGCCGGGCCGGTAGATGTTGGCGATCGCCAGTCGCAGCATGGTGAAGCGCGACCGCGGCAGGCGTCGCGCCAGTGCCATCACGCCGGCCGCGATGCCGCGCAACAGCGCGAACACCGCGATCGAGGCGACGACGAACACGGTCGCGACCCGCTTGTCATAGGCAAGCCCGATCACCACCGCGATCAACAAGGCGATCACCAGCGCCATCGAGGCAAGGTAGCGCCAGCGCGGCCGATGCCATTCGCTCGAGACCGCCTCGCGGAACAGCGCCGCGACCGGCACGTCATGGACCCGACCGAGCGGCCACAGCCCGAAGGCCAGCGCGGTCAACAGGCCATAGACGAACGACAGCGCGAGTTGATCCGGATGCAGCGCCGGCACCACCGGCAGCGGCAGCAGCTTGCCGAACGCCCCGACGATGACGAAGGGCAGCGCAGCGCCGGCGGCAAGCCCGATCGCCGAACCGATGGTCGCGAGCACGATGACCTGGGTCAGGTAGATCGAAAACACATCGCGGCCGGTGGCGCCGAGCGCCTTGAACGTCGCGATAACGTCGCGGCGGCGATCGATATGGCTTTTGACCGCATTGGCGACGCCGACGCCGCCGACCAGGAGTGCGGCGAGCCCGACCAGGGTGAGGAACTGGGTGAAACGGTTGATGGTGCGCTCGAGCTGCGGGGAAGCGTTGCTGCGGCTGCGGATGCCCCAGCCGGCCTGCGGCAACGCGGCCCTGACAGCATCGACGAACGCGGCGGTGGCGCGGTCGCCGGCCACATTGTCGGGCAACTTCACCTGGTAGAGCCAGCGCACCAGGCTGCCCGGCTGGATCAGCCCGGTGGCACGCAGGCCGGCCAGGCTGACCAGGAAGCGCGGGCCGAGACCGACGCCGCCGCCGGCGAGCTTGTCGGGTTCGGCGTCGACCACGCTGCGGATTACAAAACTCGCGCCGCCGATCGTGACGCGGTCGCCGAGCTTGAGATCGAGCCGCGCCAGCAGCGTGGAATCGACCGCCGCGCCGAATGTGGTGCCGGAAGCCTCCTGGCGCTCCGCCAGCAGGTCGGCCAGCGGCATGGCCGGTTGCAGCGTCAATCCGCCCAACATCGGATAGCTGTCATCGACCGCCTTGACCTCGACCAGCGCGAGCTGGCCGTCGCCGGCGCGCGCCATGGTTCGCAACGTCGCCGACGCCGAGACCTCGCCGCGTGCGCGGAGAAACGCGATTTCATCCGGCGCGGCCTCGCGCTGCATCAAGGAAAACGCCGCGTCGCCGCCGAGCAGGGTGCGGCCCTCGCGCGCCAGCCCCTCGCCGAGGCTGGCGGCGACCGAGCCGACGCCGGCGATCGCCATCACGCCGAGCGCGATGCAGGCGATGAAGACGTAGAAGCCGCGCAAGCCGCCGCGCAATTCGCGCAAGGCAAAGCGCAGCGGAAGCGACGGCGCGCGGCGACCCTCGATGGCTTCGGATGCTATCGTCATGACGCGGCTTTGCGATCCGCCGGCTGGCCGTCGATGCGGCCCGAGCGCAGCCGCACCACGCGGTCGCAGCGTTCCGCCAGCGCGGTGTCGTGGGTCACCAGCACCAGCGTCATGCCGCGTTCGGCGTGCTTGGTGAACAAGAGATCGACGATCTGCTTGCCGGTCGCCTCATCGAGATTGCCGGTGGGCTCGTCGGCCACCAGGATCGCCGGGTCGGGCGCCAGCGCCCGGGCCAGCGCGACGCGCTGCTGTTCGCCGCCGGACAATTGCGTGGGATAATGATGCAGGCGGTCGCCGAGCCCGACCGAGGTCAATTCCTCCGCCGCGCGCCGTGCCGCATCGGGATTGCCGGCGAGCTCCAGCGGCACCGCGACATTCTCCAGCGCCGTCATGGTCGGGATCAGATGAAACGATTGAAACACGATGCCGACCTGGCGGCCGCGAAAGCGCGCCAGCGCATCCTCGTCGAGGGCGTTGAAAGGGGTGCCATCCACCACCACCTCTCCGCTATCCGGACGCTCCAGTCCCGCCATCACCATCAGCAGGGTGGATTTTCCGGAGCCCGACGGGCCGATCAGGCCGATCGCTTCCCCCGGCGCCACGCGCAGGCTGATATCTTTCAGGATATGAACGCGCGCAGCCCCCGAGCCGAGCGAGAGATTGACATTCGAGATGGAAATGGTGTCCGGCTCGAGGCCGGCCAGTGATGAGGATTCGATGAGACTGTCCATGGCTCGCTCATATGTCACTTCCGCAGGCGCGGTCGAGAGGCGGGCGTTGTTGTTCGTGCACATACTCGTGTTGAGCCTGTTGCTGATGACAGGGGGAACGGCCTTTGCGCAAGCCGCGGCTGCGCCCGCCACCAAGCCGATCAAAATGGTCGTTTTGGGGGATTCGCTAAGCGCCGGCCTTGGTCTTTCGGCGTCCGCGTCGTTTCCGGAGCGGCTTCAAAAATCATTGAAAACCAAAGGGATAGCGGTCGATATGATCAATGCCGGGGTGTCCGGCGACACCAGTTCCGGCGGCCGCGACCGGCTCGACTGGTCGGTGCCCGAGGGCACCGAGGCGGTGATCCTCGAGCTTGGCGCCAACGATGCCCTGCGCGGCACCGATCCCGCGGTCACCCGGTCGGCGCTGTCGGACATTCTGACCCGGCTGAAGGCGCGCGGCATCGCGGTTCTGTTGTGCGGCATGGTGGCGCCGCCGAATTATGGCAGCGACTATTCGGCGCGCTTCAACGCGATCTATCCGGATCTCGCCAAATCCTTTGCGGTGCCGCTGTATCCGTTCTTCCTCGAAGGCGTTGCCGCCGATGCCGACCTCAATCAGGCGGACGGCATCCATCCGACCGCGGAGGGCGTCGACGTCATCGTCAAAAACATTTTGCCCAACGTGCAGGCATTTCTCGGCACGATTAGCGGGCAACGCAGTTGAAGATCAGGCAGCGATAACCCTAACACCGTGTTTTTACGGAAGGTTTCCAATCTGTTAACTTCGGATGCTTCGCAGAGTCACATATCTCAGGTACAAAATAGATATCGGTGATTCGTTACCGGGTTTCAGCATCGGGAGTCTTGCGATGCCGCGTTTGTTTACTGGACTGGAAATTCCGGCCGAGATCGGCCAGACGCTTTCCAATTTGCGGGGTGGCCTTCCCGGCGCCCGCTGGATCGACCCCGAAAATTACCATGTCACCTTGCGCTTCATCGGCGATATCGACGGCGTGGCCGCCAACGAAATCGCCTCGATGCTGTTTCGGGTCAATCGCAAGCCGTTCGAGGTCGCGCTGCAGGGCCTCTCCAGCTTCGGCGGAAAAAAGCCGCGCGCGGTGGTCGCCCAGGTGGTGCCGAGCCGGCCGCTGATCGAGCTGCAGGCCGAACTGGAGCGGCTGATGCAGCGCATCGGGCTCGACCCGGAGGGGCGCAAATTCACCCCGCATGTGACGCTGGCGCGGCTGCGCGACGCCTCCAACCAGGATGTCGCGGATTATTTGTCGGTGCGCGGCTATTTTCCGACCCGCGTGTTCACGGCGTCACGCTTCGTGCTGTTCTCGTCGCGGGCCTCCACCGGCGGCGGCCCCTATGTGGTCGAGGATTCCTACGCGCTGAGCGCGTAAAGCGACGTTCCCCGCACGCTGCGCCGCGTCCGGGACACGGCAGCCGCATACCCCTGCACCAATTCTTGGCTTGCAATTTCCGCCATGTTGGGCCGTAAGGGGGCCATGCTGTCTCCCCCGTCCGCCTCGTTCCGCGCCCATTATCAGGCGCTCGTCTCCTCCGGCGCGATCGAGCCCGACGTCGCGCAGGCGGAGGCCGCCGAGGCGTTTTCAGACCTCGAGCGGCGGCTGACCAATTACAAGCCGATGCGCAAGCAACGGCTGCTCGGCCGGTTGTTTGCCGACAAGAACGGATCGCCGCCGCGCGGGCTTTACATTCATGGCGAAGTCGGCCGCGGCAAGACCATGCTGATGGACCTGTTCTTCCAGCACAGCCCGGTCGCGCACAAGCGCCGCGCCCATTTCCACGAATTCATGGCCGAGGTGCATGAGCGGATCTACGGCTATCGCCGGAACATCGCGCGCGGCGAGATCGCCGATGGCGACGTCATCGCGCTCACGGCCAACTCGATTTTCGACGAGGCTTGGCTTCTGTGCTTCGACGAATTCCATGTCACCGACATCGCCGACGCGATGATCCTGGGGCGGCTGTTCGCAAAACTGTTCCAACTCGGCACCGTGGTGGTGGCGACATCCAACGTCGCGCCCGAGGACCTCTACAAGGGAGGCCTGAACCGGGCGCTGTTCTTGCCCTTCATCGCGCAGATCTACGATCATATGGACGTGCTGCGGCTCGACGCGCGCACCGATTTCCGGCTGGAGAAGCTGGTGGGCGTCAGGATGTGGCTGGTGCCGGCGGATGCCGCCGCGACCGCCGCGCTCGACCAGGCCTGGGCCCGCATGACCGGCAACGCCAAATGCAAGCCGCGCGACATTTCGATCAAGGGCCGCATCCTGCACGTGCCGTGCTCGGCCGATGGCGTGGCGCGATTTTCATTCGCGGATCTATGCGAGAAGCCGCTCGCCGCTTCCGACTATCTGCGGCTGGCGCGCGATTATCACACCCTCCTCATCGACCGGATCCCGGTGATGGACTACCCCGACCGCAACGCCGCCAAGCGGTTCATCGCGCTGATCGACACGCTGTACGACAACGCGGTGAAACTGATGGCATCGGCCGAGGCCGATCCGCAGTCGCTGTATCGGGCGACCGACGGCAATGAGGCCAGCGAGTTCAAGCGGACCGCCTCGCGGCTGATCGAGATGAGCTCGGAATCCTACCTGGCGCTGCCGCACGGCCACAAGGATTCCGCCGCCAGCGGTTCGAGCACGGGGCTGGTGGAGACGTGACGGCGTAAGCCGAAATCGAGGCGGGGCCGACAATTGAGCATGCCGCGACTTGAACGGGCCCGTCGAAAGGGATAACCAGCCCCTCAGCTTCCTTTCACCCTCCCTGACCTTCAAAGGACAGATTTCCCATGGCGCGCGACAAGATTGGTTTGATTGGCTCCGGTCAGATCGGCGGAACGCTGGCTCACCTCATCGGCCTGAAGGAACTGGGCGATGTGGTGATGTTCGACATCGCCGAGGGCGTGCCGCAGGGCAAGGCGCTCGATATCGCGCAATCCTCGCCGGTCGACGGTTTTGATGCGCATTTTACCGGCGCCAATTCCTATGAGGCGCTCGACAACGCCAAGGTCTGCATCGTCACCGCCGGCGTGCCGCGCAAGCCAGGCATGAGCCGCGACGACCTCCTGAGCATCAATCTCAAGGTGATGGAGCAGGTCGGCGCCGGCATCAAGAAATACGCCCCCGACGCCTTCGTGATCTGCATCACCAATCCGCTCGACGCCATGGTGTGGGCGCTGCAGAAGGCGTCGGGCATGCCGCACAAGAAGGTGGTGGGCATGGCCGGCGTGCTGGATTCCTCGCGCTTCCGCTATTTCCTCGCCGACGAGTTCAACGTCTCGGTCGAAGACGTCACCGCCTTCGTGCTCGGCGGCCATGGTGACACCATGGTGCCGCTGGTGCGGTACTCCACGGTGGCCGGCATTCCGCTGCCCGA
>Ga0210410_10000932_pt1 | contig 28560 bp, 26 predicted proteins | sample IncBWC4MmetaG_FD_161058 | JGI IMG/M metagenome (GOLD analysis project Ga0210410, IMG submission 161058) | Forest soil microbial communities from Barre Woods Harvard Forest LTER site, Petersham, Massachusetts, United States - Inc-BW-C-4-M | ecosystem: Environmental > Terrestrial > Soil >... | reverse complement strand
ATCAGTTGTTCTTCAGGCACCTTATACGCCCGCAGCACGTTCTCGGTGCTTTCCGTCCCGAGCACCACGGCATGAGTCTTGAGCGCGATCTGAGGAACATCCAGGACATGGTCGTAATGCGTATGCGTGACAAGGACAAAGTCTGCTCGTGGGACATGTGTGGCGATGGCGGCTGCGTCTGCCGGCGCGACATCATCCCATCCATACTGCGGCCGTGTGTCTCCGGCAATCCGCACGTACGGTGCTCGGCCTGGCGGCTCGGGTCCATACACTCGTGAAAGATAAGGATCAATCAGGATGACCGTGTTGCCGTCGCTGATTTCCCACCCTGCCGTACCCAGCCATTGGAGAATGACCTGTTCACCCTTTTCACGGCTCGGCGGGCTCTGCGCTGCCGCAGCGCAGAGCAAAGTCGCAGCCAAAGCAAGAGACACTAACGCAGATTTTCGCATCGGAAGACTCCCGCGGAGCCGGATTCGCGCGAAGTCTAGCTGCGCAACGCGACAGCGTCAACTTCAATGCCAGCTTTGCGATCAACCGCTTGACCGTTGATTTCACTAACGCAAGTCGTGGCTGCTATAGTCGTCAGAGAAAAGTAGAAAGGAGTATCTGATGGATGCGACTCGACGCGCATTCTTGACGACCGCTGTAACGGCGGTGGGAGTAGCGGCAACGCGCAATCTCTCCCACCCCGTCGACCAGGAGCACCATCACAGTCACGAGTCGGTTCCTTCGGGAGACACCATGATTAGCACACGTCTGACAGAACGCTTTGGCATCCGCCACCCAATCGTCTGCGCGCCAATGGCGTATGTCGCCGGCGGTGCGCTTGCGGACGCTGTATCTCGCGCCGGCGGACTAGGAATCGTTGCCGGAGGGTACGCAGGGACTGTGAGCGGAGAGCCTGATTTGGAAGCTGAACTTGCTCGGGTGAAATCAGACAAATTCGGCGTTGGCTTCATTACCTGGGCTCTGGGTCGTGCTCCAAAGATGCTCACGAAAGCGTTGCAGCACTCGCCGTTCTGCGTATTCCTCTCATTTGGGGACCCTCGCCCGTTTGCAGCAGAGATCCGCGATGCGGGCGCCGCGCTGATCTGCCAGGTGCAGTTCTTGTCGCAGATTGACATGGCATTGGAAGCCGGCGCCGCGGCGATCGTGGTACAAGGCACCGAAGCAGGCGGGCATGGAGCAACACGTTCAACGTTGCCGTTTGTGCCGGAAGCTGCCGATTATCTGAAGCAGCGCTCGCCCAAAACTCTGCTGATTGCCGCCGGAGGCATTGCGGACGGGAGAGGATTAGCAGCAGCGCTGATGCTCGGTGCGGATGGAGTTGTTGTCGGATCGCGCCTCTGGGCGTCTGCCGAAGCCCTCACCCCAAAGGCTCACACGGACAAGGCCATCGGCAAGACCGGCGATTCGACCATTCGGACGAAAGTGCTTGATGCCCTGCGCGGAGTCCCTTGGCCGAGAGAATACTCATTCCGCTTCTTGAGGAACAAACTGACTAACGATTGGGCTGACCGGGAAGCCGAGGCGTTCCGCGCATTTGGTACGATGTCTGCGAAATACGTCCAAGCCCGCGCCCAGAACGACCTGGATACCGTCGCAGTCACCTGCGGAGAGGCTGTGGGTCTGCTGAAGGACCGCCCGAGTGCCGAATCAATCGTGAAATCGATGGCTGCGCAGGCTGCCGATCTCCTCCGTGACGGCGGCAAGCTCAAGGTCCGCTAATCATGAATTGGCACGGCGTCAAATCTGGGCTAGAGTTCTACTCATGAGTTGCCGAATATGTTTACGTCTCGGCATCCTGCTCCTGCTCGGTACGCTGTGTTGCTCTCGCCTGGCGTCTGCCCAATCTCAAGGTTGCGTTGAATCTGCTCCTGTTCCGCGCGACCCTGCTCTGGAAACAAAAATCACGATAATGAGCGCTGAATTTGACGCGGAAAGCCCGCTCTCCGAAGCCCTTCGAGTACAAGCAGCTAAAACGATTCAGCAACAGGAATTCTGGAACACCCCGGATGAGGGCGATTCGGACTGGGTCAATCAGGCAATCCAACCAATCAGGGATGCGTTGCGTGACCAGGGTTACTTCAAGGCTTCAGTGGAGGCTACACCATACCTGGTTCGCGCGCTGCCTACGGAGAAGCACTATGTTCTCGCGGTTAAGACCGAAACAGGTCCGAAATACTATCTTGGGAAGCTCCGCTTTGCCAATGCTGACCCAGATGGCCCCTCGTTGGTTTTCGCCGATGATCTCCTTAGACAGCAGATGCCCTTAAAGGAAGGCGAAGTGTTTGATGTTTCAAAGATTCGCGAGGGGCTTGACGCAATAGGGAGACTGTACGGCTCAAGAGGCTACATTGATGCCACGCCCGAACCTGACACCACCATCGACGAAAAGGACTCACGAATCGACCTTCTCATAAAGCTGGATCAACAGCCACGCTACAAGATCAGGAAGATGGGGTTCTTGGGTTTGGATCCGAACACGCAGAATCAGCTAAAGCTTCCCCAAGAAATCGGGGAGCCATTCAATTCACTGCTGTGGAAGAACTTCTTCGAAGAAAACAAGGCTTATTTGCCAGTGAATGCGTCCCCTGAGAAAAACCTGCAAATCATGCGCAACAACAAGGATGCGATAGTGGACATAGTTCTTGATTTTCGTTCCTGCCCGAAAGCCTCGCCGTTTGACAATTAGTTTTGCTGGCGTCCGTTTTGGCAACTGCTCTGGTCGGCCTGCGAGAGGTCGCTTACCAGGCATCCGTTTACGCGACGATGTGCTTATCCCACGTAAGAAAAATGGGGCGGATATAAATTCCGACCCATTAGCATTCATTTATGAAGGTACTAAAGCTTCAGGCGTGCGCTTCTGACGCATGCCCGTTCGACGGCGTGTTCGGCCCGGTACCATGAAACTGTTCGGCCTCCGTCGAGCCGGCCAGCGCGGTCGTTGAAGAATTGCCGCCGGAAACCACTTGACCGATTTCATCGAAGTACCCGGTGCCCGCGAAGCGCTGGTGCGTAACGGCGCGATAGCCCAGTTCCTGCGCGGCGAACTCTTCCTGCTGCAGTCTCGAATACGCAGTCATTCCTGCCTGCGAATAGCCGCGCGCCAGGTTGAACATGGACATATTCAGCGCGTGGAATCCCGCCAGCGTCACGAACTGGAATTTGTAGCCCATCTTGCCGAGCTCCTGCTGGAAATTCGCGATCGTCACGTCGTCCAATTTCTTCTTCCAGTTGAACGATGGCGAACAGTTGTATGCCAGCAATTTGCCCGGGAATTTCGCGTGAATCGCCTCCGCGAATTTCTTTGCTTCGGCCAGATCCGGCGTCGAAGTTTCGCACCACAGCATATCCGCGTATGGCGCGTAGGCCAGCCCGCGCGCAATCGCCGCATCAATGCCGCCCCGGAACTGGTAGAAGCCTTCGGGCGTGCGTTCACCATAAATAAATTCCCGGTCCCGCGGGTCCGCATCGGAAAGCAGTAGCCCCGCTGAATTGGCGTCTGTCCGTGCAATCAGAATCGTTGGCACGCCGCAAACGTCGGCCGCCAGCCGCGCCGCCACGAGTTTTTCGACAAATTCCCGCGTCGGCACAACAACCTTGCCGCCCAGGTGCCCGCACTTTTTCGCCGACGAAAGTTGATCCTCGAAGTGCACGCCCGCGGCTCCAGCTTCGATCAGCGCTTTCATCAATTCGTAAGCGTTGAGCGAGCCGCCGAATCCCGCTTCCGCGTCCGCCACGATCGGCGCGAACCAGTACGTGCCGGACTTCTTGCCTTCCGCGGATTCAATTTGGTCCGCCCGCATCAGCGCTCGATTGATGCGCTTCACCAGGCTCGGCGCGGAGTCGCAAGGATAGAGACTCTGATCGGGGTAAACGTCGCCCGCCGTATTGCCGTCGGCCGCCACTTGCCAGCCGCTCCCATAAATCGCTTTCAAACCGGCCTGCACCATCTCAATCGCCTGATTGCCGGTGATCGCGCCCAGCGCCGGAACGTACGCGTCTGTGTGCATCAAATTCCAAAGCCGCTCAGCGCCCAGCCGCGCTAGCGTGTATTCGATCTGGATCGAGCCGCGCAGCCGCAGCACATCCACGAACGAGTACGGCCGGGTGACGCCGGCCCACCGCGGATCCCTGCTCCAATGCGTGTGCAGGTGATGTTTGTTCCCGCCTCCGTTACCTTTGGCCCCGTTCGTCCCGTTGCTTCCATTGGCCGCCATTTGCTTCTCCTTGCTTTTCCGCTTCTCAGCTTTTTGCCTTCTCGCGTTTCTGATCATTGAAACTGAAAACTCTTCTCACGCCGGATCAAACTCCCCGCGCCGAATCATTTCTTCGCTCATGCGACGCGCTTCACGCAATGTAGCCGCAACGTGCACTTCATTGCTCTTGGCGTTTTCCCGCAACAGCCTCTCGAGTTCCTCATCAAAAAGTTCGTGGATCAACTCCGGCGTATGCGGCACGACTGCGCCGGTTTCATCCACAATCTCGACTTTCTCGGAATGCTTCACGCGCTGCGCAATCATCAAGCGATAAATACGATCCGTCGCCAGGTCCTCCATGTATCCATCGAGAAGACTCGCGCCCTTTCCGTTGAGCACTCCGTTGCGGTAGCGAATCACCGTTCGAATCGCCGCCCGCGTGCCTGCCAGCGTGCGTTTGCCCACTCCCGTCGGAAGCGGCCGAAGATCGGGATGCGTATTGGCGTTTGCAGGCCGTGCCTGCAGCTGATTCGGGGCAGGGAACTGGCTCACCGCAATTTCGTTTTGATCCGGATGTCCCGTCCAAGCGCCGTCCATCAGCGAGTTCGCTTCATTTTTCTTGTCTTCCGCAAGCACTTTCAAAGCCCGCGCGTTCAATTCCGCGTCCTCGCGGCTGGGAAAAAGCGCCGTCATCCCGCCGATGGCCAGCAACCCGTGCTTGTGGCAAATCTCCGGAATCAAATTTCGCAAATTCTGGAAAAACGCCACATTGTGCGGAATGGTGTTGCGGTCGGGCAGCACCCATTCTGGATTTTCAAGATTGAAGTGAATCAGGCTGGCCATGTAATCCCAACGCCCGAGATTCAGCCCAACAATGTGGTCGCGCAGATTCCACGCAAACTCTTCCATCTGAAACGCAGCCGGATGCGATTCCACCAGCGCCATGCACTTGATGGAATTCGCAGGCAAACCTTTGAGCCGCGCGATCATCTGGAAAAGATCGCGCCACCATAGCGCTTCGTCGGCAGACTCCGACTTCGGAATGTAAATGCACAGCGGATGCTTCAGCGCGCCGAAATCCACCTGATACGCAACCATCGCCACATCGAACAGCGAAGCGGGCAGCAATTCTCCCGGCAGCACTCCGGCTTGATGAATATGAAGCCCGCGCGGCCGTGTGAAAATCACTGTCGCGCTGGAATTGATCCCCACTGTCTTGTTGCGCTTCCTGTCGAAATACGTGAGCCGCCCCGCCAGCGCTTCCAAAATATTCTTGATCCCAAGCGCGTTGTGCTCCCAAGTATTCGCGTTCGAATCTTCCAGATCGAGCATCACGCCGGGAGCCCCGGAATTCAGCATTTTCACGACGAGATCGGCGTCGTCCGCGGGCCCAGTCATCTGATTTCGCTGATCCGCGCACCAAACCGGAAGCTCAATGCGCCAAGAATTTGTCGTCGCCACCGACGGCGGCAAGTAATCGGGAACTTTGCCCGTGTGCGCTTCCGCCAGCGCGAACTCGCGCCGCGCGATCAGCGCGCGCTGCCGCAGCGTAAGCGCGGCATGCAGCGGCACAAGAAACTCTAAAAATCCTTGGGGAAGATCACGCGCGGGATCGAAATCCGCTGGTGCGGAATTGACCGCAACGACGCGATTTGCGAAAGGCTGCGGTTCGAGCGCGCGATTCGGTCGGGCAGTGGCAGTCGCCATGGGTTCGCTCATCCCTCTCCCGTACGAGACGGAACAAGAGCCGATTGGAGGGGTATAAAGGCAATTCGAAGGCCAACGAACCAGAAAACCCCACCTCTAAACCTAATTTTATCAATCACATACAATGAGCTTTCGCGAACCACCCGGAACCTGAGGAAAGAAGCGTCCCATCTGTCTAGAAGTTTTCCACACCCTGCCGAGGTCAACAATCTTCTGCCCTTGAATTCGTGGACCCATTCGAATCCGATCGATTCGAACCAACGGACTTACTTCCAATTATTTCGCCACCACCAGGTTGTTCTTTACCGAAAAAACATTCGGCACCTGGCTCGCACGCAGGTTCGCAAGATTCTTGTCCATCTCGCTATCTACCACGCCCTCCAGCGTGACGTTCCCATTTTTCACGATGATGTGAATCGATGGCACCGCTTGTTCGGCGTAGCGCGAGAGCCCGGGTTCACTATAAACGGCGCGGAACACGGCGCGGCGAAGCTGATCGTCCATCGTTGAAACGGGAAGGACTTCGATGTTGTTCACCACCGAGCCAACACCCTCGATGCTTTTCACCGCCGCCTCCGCGTCCGATTTAAGCGTTGGGCGAACTACCTGCCCGTAAAGAGTCACCTTATCGCCGTCCACTTGATACGCCAGATTGTCAAACACCGAGTACCACGGCAACATCACCAGTTGGTGCCGCACTTCCTTCATCAGATTCGCCCGGTATTTTTCGTCACTACGTTGCTTTTTTGCGTCTTGCGGCCCACTCGCTGCGGCGTATTGCGCCGCCACCATGGGCCTGACGAGCAACAGAGCTATGAGCAAAGTCCCGAGTTTGTTCTTCATATTTCCTCCTGGACAGGCGCCCGCTCGTCCTTTCACCAGTTAGTTTCAAGATGCAGGGGCCGCTCGGCGCGCGAAAGGACACGGAGCAACGGTGTTAGCATACTGCATAGTAGGGCTGCGCAGGCAAAGGCCTTGATTTGGCGAAACGGCCGCGTGAAAAGCCAGCGGTCCATCAGCAGCCGGATTTCAAAATTGGGAGCGCATAGTGCTGGTTATCGCGCATCGCGGAGCTTCGGGACACGCGCCGGAAAACACTCTGGCCGCATTTCGCAAAGCCGTTGCCATGGGCGCGACGTTTATCGAAACGGATTTGCAGCTTTCTCGCGACGCGCACTTCGTCGCCATTCACGATGACACCGTGAATCGCACCACCAGCAGCAAGGGCGCGGTGCACGATCTGACTCTCGCGCAATTGCGCCAACTCGATGCCGGCTCGTGGTTCGGCAGCGAATTCTCCGGCGAGCGCATTCCCACGCTCGACGAAATTCTCGAGTTCTCCAAAAAACACGACGTCGTGTTCTATCTGGAACTGAAACCCGGCGGCTCCTGGGGCGGCGAGCACGCGCTGATCGGCGCGCTGCGCGCATCCGGCGAAATCGCGCGCGCCGTAGTCATTTCCTTTGACGCTTCACTGGTTCGCAACCTGCGCCGCATCGAGCCCACGGTGATGACTGGCTTGCTCTACGACGGCCAACTCGCCGACCCCGTGGCGAAAGCCGTGGAAATTGGCGCGCGGCAATTGGTGGTGCGCGGAGATCTGGTGACGCCCGCGCTGCTCAGCGAAGCGCGCAAAAAAGATTTGCAGGTTGTCTGCTGGACCGTCAATCACCCCGCCCACATGCGCATGCTGATCACAGCCGGCGTTGACGGCATCATGAGCGACTATCCCGATCGCCTCGTCGCCACCGTAAAAAAAGAAGTCGAAACCGTCTCCTGACCGTCAGCGCGCCTTCAGCCGTGCCGAAATGCACCCACCAGCTTAGGGGTTTCAACTCCTGAGGTCATGATATCGCTCCTTTCTGCAACGGCACCAAAGAGGCATGCAGTCCCGCAAGCTTCCCAACCGCAAGTTGTTCGCCGCGCGCATCGGGGCGCAAATGCAACGAAGCCAACGCCTCCCGCACGCGCTCCGGTTTCGCGAGCGCGCGCAAATTATTCACCAGCGTTTTGCGTTTCTGCGAAAAACATGTCTTCACAAAACTCAGGAAACGCGCGTCGTCGAGCCCCAGCTTCGCGCGCTCGCCGGGCAGCCGTAGCGTTACCAGGGCCGAGGTTACTTCCGGAGGCGGATCGAACGCGCTGCGCGGAATCTCGAAAACAAATTCCGGCCGCGTGTAGTACTGCGTGACCACGGAAAGATAACCGTAATCGCGCGTCCCCGGCTCGGCCGCCAGCCGCCGCGCCACTTCCGTTTGAATGACAATGTGGATTTCGTCGATGGCATTCGCAAACTTGAAAAGATGATGGAGGATCGGCGAAGTAATGAAGTACGGCAGATTTCCATAAATAAAGATGCGCCGTCCGGCGGCCAGCGCACCAATGTCGGCTTTCAGCACGTCGCCGTGCACGGCATCGAGACTCGGGAATTTTTGCCCCAGCCGCTGCAGGCTGGTGAATAGGGGCGCATCGAATTCGATCGCGTGGACCGGCGCGCCGGTGGAGAGCAGGTGCTCCGTCATTTCGCCGTGCCCCGCGCCGATTTCGATCCAGCAATGCGGATCGCCCTTCGGAATCGGCACCGTCGAATGCGGCGAAACGCGAATCGCGCGCGCAATCTCTTCGCGCCACTGCAAATCCGCCAGAAAATGCTGTCCAAGCCGTTGCCGTGCCATCGCGGCAACAGTGTAGCAGGGGGCGAGGCGCGCCTAGACTGTTTGCTTGCCTTCTATGCGCGTCAATGGAATAATCCCGCCATGATCATAGGCGACCGCCTTCGCGAACTGCGCGAACAAAAGAAGCTCTCCCAAGGGGACATCGAAAAGCGCACAGGCTTGTTCCGGTGCTATGTCTCCCGGGTTGAGAACGGCCACACCGTTCCCGCGATCGAAACCATAGAGAAGTTTGCAAGAGCACTGGAAGTTCCCGTGTACCAGCTTTTTTACGATGGTGATGAGCCGCCCAAGCTGCCGAATCTTCCCAAGAGCAAACCGTCTGACGAAGACGGTTGGGGAAGCACCGGCAAGGATGCGCGGTATCTGGGCAAACTTCGACGTTTATTGGGCAAATCGGATGAGCAAGATCGAAAGCTCATCCTGAATATGGCCCAGAAAATGGCTCGCCGGTAATTTCGCAGCAAGACCACGAAATCCAGCAGGCATCAACTTATTTTCTGGCATATCGCTAACCCCGGACCTAGGACGTTTGTTTGGCGGGAGGTTTCGACGAGCTCTTGAGCAGCTTCCGTTGCTCCTTTTCGTATTTCTTCATTGCTTTTTGCTCTTTCTTGTCCGCTTTCCGTTGGGCCTTTTGTTGAGCTTTTTCTTGTGCCTTCTGGTATTTGTAGAGTGCCTTCTCCTTCTTCTGGGCCAACTTCTCGGACTGGCGATCATTTTCCGTGACAGTTCCCTGGGCTTTCGCTGGCATCGACCATCCAGCGCCAAAGAGGATTAGCAGTGCCAGGAGCGTAATTCGTTTCATGAGGAGTTTCCCTCTTGATTTCAAAAACGACACCAGTTTATACCGATCTCGCCCGTTCGACACCGGGAAACGATTTTCATAGGTAACACTCTCGACGCCTGAAACCAAGCTGCGTTTTGGCTCAATTGGTTACTACTGACCTTTCGACCAGTAGATTCCTCGCAGACGACGCGGTTAGATGGGGTTGTAGTCTACCTTCGTTACTCGAGGAGCTCTATGAACCTCGGATTTGCACCGGAGACTGTCAGCGGCACGGCCGATCTGGATCCCAAGGCTGAGTTCACGGAAGGACTCAAGCTGCTGAAGAACGAGTACCCGCAGAAGGCGCTGGAAAGATTGCAACGCGCCTACGATTGCGACAAGCATAACCCCTACTACATTTCGTTTCTGGGATTGTCGATCGCGCGTGCGCAGCGGAAGTGGGACAAGGCGTCAGAGCTTTGCGAAATGGCGGTACAACTAAGACCGACAGAGATGCAGTTCCACCTGAATCTAGGAGAGGTGTATGCCGCTGCAGGGCTTCGCGAGAAAGCGCTCGACAAGCTGGACCGTGCCTTGGAACGATTCGGCCAGGATGCACGCCTGAAACATGCCCGCAGCAGAATCGAGAAGCGCCGCAGTCCCCTATTGCCTATCCTGGGGCGCGAGCATTTCTTGAATCGTGAACTCGGCAAATTGCGGCACCGCACATTGAAACACTTGGGGAAGAGCAGCAATTGAGCCGTGGTGCTGGCCCTGCCTGAGCCGCGTTGAGGCGCCCCTCGCCCTGAGAAGCGTTTCCATCCGTCTGAAATTCGCGTGGCAGTAGGTGATTGTTGTAGCATTGTGATTTAGTACTAATTTGGGGATTTTTGGAACGGAGAGACTGGACACGAGCGAAAGCTCGGTGCACGTCCCAGAGTGCGTGCCCTTGCGAAAGGGAGAGCAAACTGTGGTCCGTTCTCGGTTTATCAAAGATTTGCCCATGCTGGCGGCCCTGACCGCCGCATACTACCTCGCCGGAAAACTCGGCCTAAAACTGGCTTATGTCAATGCGAGCGCCACGGCCATTTGGCCATGCACTGGTATCGCACTGGCGGCGTTCCTGTTCCTCGGATACCGCGTGTGGCCCGCCATCCTGGCGGGGGCCTTCCTGGTGAACGTAACGACGGCGGGCTCAGTAGCGACGTCGGTCGGAATCGCCACAGGAAACACGATGGAGGGGGTGATCGGCTGTTACTTAGTCAGCCGCTTTGCGGCCGGCCAGCGGGCCTTCGAGAGGGCCCAGGACACATTCAAATTTGCGTTCCTCGCAGGTATGGTGAGCACTGCGATAAGCGCCACCGTCGGCGTGACGACCCTCGCCGTGGGAGGATTCGCGGATTGGGCGAGGTATGGAGCCATCTGGACAACGTGGTGGCTGGGCGACGCCGTCGGGGCCGTGTTGGTCACTCCGTTTGTGCTCTTATGGTGGGAAAATCCCCGCCCCAATTGGACGCGCCAGCAGATGGTTGAGCTCCCCTTTCTGTTTCTGGGACTGATTTCGACGAGTTGGATTGTATTCGGAGGCCATTTTCATTCCGCGGTAAGAGATTATCCGTTCGAGTATCTCTGCATTCCGTTTCTGGTTTGGGCAGCATTCCGGTTTGGCCGCCACGAGGCAGTGACCGCCGTTTGTGCACTGGCGGCGATTGCGGCTTGGGGGACATTGCACGGATTTGGTCCGTTCGCCAGAGAGTTCGTCAACACGTCACTGCTGCAGCTGCAAACGTTTGTGGGCATCATGGCGGTAACGAGTCTGGTGCTGGCCGCTGAAGTAAGCGCCCGCAAACAAGCGGAGGAGCACGCGCGACAGTTGGCGACAAGCGATGCGCTGACCGGACTTGCTAACTACCGGCGGCTTCTCGACGCTCTGGACCAGGAAATCAAGAGGCACGGGCGCACGGCAAAATCCTTTGCCGTGCTGCTACTGGACCTGGACGGGTTGAAGAAGATCAACGACGCGCATGGGCATACCGTGGGAAACCGCGCACTTTGCCGGCTCGCGAACGTTCTCGAAATGCATTCCCGAGAGATCGACACAGCAGCGCGATACGGAGGGGACGAATTCGTGGTGGTCCTCCCTGAAACGGAGTCGGAAGCGGCACAGCACGTGGCGGAACGAGTGGCCGGGCAACTCAGAAGCGACGGCGAGGAGCCACCACTCACGGTAAGCGTGGGCACGGCAGTCTATCCGCGAGATGGCAGAACCATTGAGGAACTGCTGCGCGCGGCGGATAGCGCTCTGTATGAAAAGAAAGGCGCGTCCAAGAAAATGTTCCGGTTGCCGACCTGACGCAATGTCGCGGCTGAAATCAGGCGGGATGCTGGTAGAGGCCGATGACGTTTCCTCCTGGATCGCGGAAGCGTGCAGTGATCTCGGGAGCGTCGGCGCCGATGGGTTGGACGATTTCGCCGCCATGGCGGCCACGGCCGCGGCCATTCTAGCAGGTCGTAAAGTGAATGCAATTCTGGGCCGAATGGCGAGTGGCGCGAAGAAATCGGAAATCGAAATTAGAAACTGGAAGGCGGGGAGCGGCTGGGCAAGCCCCGCCCTACAGACTGGACGAAGGGACAGGTCACCAGTTGGCGGCGCAGCACCTCGTAGCAAAACTATCGCGGCCGTGCGGTGTTAAATTTTGCATAGGTGCAGCGAGTGTGGTGCTCTCCATCCCAGGCGGAGGCATTCCTCGCGCAGCGGTCAAACTATTCTCAGGAGAAACCACCCTATGAAGGCTGTCTTGAAGCTCGCACTCGTGGCCTCGGCGTTCGTGCTGGCGTTCGCGTTCAGCGCAACTACCGGCGTCGCGCAAGAACATCCGGCCTATCTGCATGCGCTCACCGATCTCCGTCATGCGCGCGCTCATCTGGAGCGCCCCGATCATGGCGAGCTGCGTGAGCAGGAAAAGAAGGCCATTCACGAAATCGACGAAGCCATTAACGAAATCAAGAAGGCCGCCATTGACGACGGCAAGGATCTGAACGATCATCCGCCGGTTGACGCGCGCATGGACTGGACCGGGCGCTTGCACCGCGCCATTGAGCTGATCAACAAGGCGCACAACGACATCGCGCGGGAAGAAGATAACCGCTTCGCGCAAGGCCTGCAGCAGCGCGCCCTCGAACACATTGACAAGGCGCATCACCACGTCGAAGAAGCGATCGACGTGATTCGCGACAGGTAGGAAGTTTCCAGCTCCAGAGCACGCACAATTCGGCGCCGCGGCGAACAACGTCGCGGTGCCGGTTTTTTTCCGTCTCACGCCGACCGCGCAGCGCGTTTAGGGAAACATCTCATTCTTTCGGGGGTTCTTTTAGCTTTTTCAGCATCTCTTTTGCATTTTCATTGGCCGGGTCGAGGGTCAGAGCTTTTTCATAATTCTGCTGAGCGGATTTCAGGTCGCCGGATTTCATGCAGGCTTCGGCGAGACTGTCCCAGACATTTCCGGAAGTGGGGAAGGTCTCGGCATTCAACTTGAAGACCTGGATGGCGCCCGGGAAATCTTTTTTCTCCAAGATGTCGTAACCGAAGGCATTCAGCGAGCCCTCAGTAAAATCATAGGCAGATCGGGCGTAAAAGCGCTTTTTGAGATCGGCGTAATCGTCGAGCGCAGCTTGCAATCCCTTGGTGCGATACTGCTCGCTCAGCTCTTCGTCGAGGGTCATGGGGCGGGGGCGGCCGTGATGACAGGTGTGGCACCACATGTTCACGCGCTTGTCGCCGCTGGGCTCGATTTTTTTCAAGTGATCACTGATGTCTCCGAGCATGCGGTACATTTCACGGGCTCGATTTTTATTGGGATTTTCGTCGGAGGCAAAATCGTAGGTGCTGAGCGGCTTGCCTTCTTCTCCTTTGTGGCAATACGAGCAGCGCACGCCAAGCGCGCGGGTGAATCCAATCATTACTGGCTGGAGCCGGGTGCCGGGCCAATCTTTTGGCAATACCTGAAGATTTTTAGGTTTTTCCGGCCAGGACCATTTTTCTTGTGCGCGGGCGGAGAAAGAAAGGAGAGTCGCCAAAAAAAGCAGACCCAGAATCCTTGCGAAGAATTTGGATGACATAAGTGTTGTCCTCCGAACGAAGCGGGAATCGTGACCGACTTTGGGCTTATAGACGCGTGGCAGGTGATTTGGGGAGCCTGCTTGACGAACGAATGCGGTGCAGCTGCTTCTGCAACAAAAGGAATAGAGGTGAAATGGAACGTTCCCCTTGTGCGTTTAGGGGGAAAGTGAGAGACTCCCCTAAGAGTTTTATGGGAGAAGGAATGGAAAAACAGGGAGAGCTGGTACAGGGGACGCTGGACATGCTGGTGCTGAAGGCGCTGGCGCGCGGAGCGAAGCACGGTTACGGCGTGGCGGAGTGGATTCACGAAAACTCGAACGACGTGCTGCACGTGGAGGAGGGGGCGCTGTATCCGGCACTGCACCGGCTGGAGCTGCGCGGACTGCTGACGGCGGAGTGGGGTGCTTCGGAAAACAACCGGCGCGCGAAGTTTTATTCGCTGACGGCGGCGGGGCGGAAGAAGTTGGCGGAAGAGGCGGAGTATTGGCGACGTATGTCGGGAGCGATTGCGCAGGTGATGCAGACGGCGTGAGGGAGCGGCAACTAGAAACCAGAAACTAGAAATCAGAAATACGAAGATCGAAATTCAAACCCTGAGAGTAGAGGATTGAGGTCGCGAAGAATGTGGAGGACAGCTCATGAACATCTGGGCAAGAGTGAAGGCACTTTTCAAGAGGAAGCAGCTCGACAAGGATTTGGATGAGGAGATCGCCTTCCATCTTGCAATGCGGGAAGAAAAGAAGCGGGCGGAGGGGCTCGCGGCGGAAGAAGCGAGGCACGCGGCGCGCCGGGAATTTGGAAATTTGACGAGTATGAAAGAGGCGTGCAGGGAGATGTGGAGCTTTGCATCGCTGGAAACATTTTGGCGTGACCTCCGTTACGGGGCGCGTGCTCTGGCGCAGGATCCAGGGTTCACGGTAGTCGCCGTACTAGCAATCGCCCTTGGTATCGGCGTGAACACCGGGATTTTTTCCGTGCTGAATGGAGTGGCGCTGCGACTGCTGCCAATTCCAAAGGCCGAACAGATTGTGAGTGTCGACCAGATCTTCCATGGAAAGCTGCGGCGAAATCTTCATGGCGAGTCGGGGTTGTTTTCCTATTCAGAATATAAGGATTACCGCGAGAACAATCATGTGTTCAGCGGCTTACTGGCGTATGCGCCGTTTTTGGAAGCGACGCTGGGAGGGGAGAGCCCGAAACACCTGATGGGAGCAGAAACGTCCTGCAATTTTTTTGATGTTCTGCGAGAGCGGCCGGAGATCGGGCGGGTGTTCGTGGAAGAGGATTGCCGTGCGCCCGGAGCGAGCCCCGTGGTCGTGCTGAGCTACGATCTGTGGAGAAGCCGGTTCGGCGCCGATCCGTCGATTGTGGGGAAAAGTGTTTCGTTGAATCGCGCGAAATTTGTGGTGATTGGAGTGGCCGCGCCCGGATTTGGCGGACTCGATCCCTGGCCCAGCGAGTTTTGGGCGCCGCTGACGATGCAGAAGGCGCTGGAACCTGACAGTGATTTACTCCCGGAAGACAACACCGGCTGGCTGGCGCTGTTGGGACGGATGCGCGGAGGCGTTTCGCTCGATGAAGTGCGCGCGGACTTGGGAGTGGTTGCGAGCCGAATTGACCAGCAATATCCCGGGAGGACGACCACGCTGGCGGTTCGTCGCGCGACATTCTTGGGACGGCCGGAGGAGCAGACGGTCGTGTTCGGGATAGGAGCGGTGGTGCTTGCGGCTGTGGGATTGGTCTTGCTCATAGCGTGCGCGAATGTGGCGAATCTGCTCTTGGCGCGGGCGTCCGCAAGGCAGAAGGAGATTGTGATCCGGCTTTCGATCGGGGGAAGCCGGTGGCAGATTGTGCGGCAACTCCTGACAGAAAGTCTGCTGATTTCGTTTCTTGGGGGGACGCTGGGATCCCTTGTGGCGTTCTGGTCGATAGAAGGCATCGCACAATTTGTGCTCGCGCACTTGCCGCACGGTTCTCCGCGGCTGGTGTGGAACGTGAGTCCGGACCTGCACGTTTGGGGATATTCGCTGGCGCTGACGGCTTTCACCGGCATTGTGTTTGGGCTGGCGCCGGCACTCCACGCGACACGGCAGGATTTGAGCACCGCGATTAAAGGGGATGGCGGAGGGCTCATTGGAAAGGCTGCGGGCGGAGGGATGCTGCGAAGCACACTTGTCGGGCTGCAGGTTGCGGTGTGCATGGTCCTGCTGATTGCGGCCGGATTGTTGATTCGTGGGCTGTATGTGGCGCAGACCATTGATCCCGGCTTCGAGATGAAAGGGATTACGCAGGCGGCGTTTAATCTGCCTTCGCAAGGCTACAGCGAGGAGCACGCGAGTGTCTTTCAGCGCGAATTGATGGCGCGAGTGGCGGTGTTGCCGGGAGTGGATGCGGTGGAGCAGGCGCGCGTGACACCGCTCGGCAATCAATTTCTGGGCACGGGGATGATGCTTGCGGGGGAGACGGAATCGCGCCAGTTTGAATTCAATGTCGTTTCGCCTGGATTTTTTGGAATGCTGGGAATGCCGATGGTGCGGGGGCGCGCGTTCACAAGGGAAGAGACGCAGTCAGATGCGGACGTGCTGGTGGTGACGGAATCCACGGCGCGGGCGCTGTGGCCGGGGCAAGATGCGATTGGAAAAACGCTGCGCGACGGCTCGAAGAAAGAGTGTCAGGTGGTGGGCGTCGCGAAGGATTCGCAGGCTTCACACTTGGGACAAACCGGAGGGTTGTTCTTTTACATGCCGGCGGGACCGAAAGAGCAGTCGAATCTGCAATTGCTGGTACACAGCAAAAGCGCGGACACCGCGACGGCAAACGGGATTCGTGAGTCGGCACGGGCGCTGGATGCGGATTTGATCGTGGATGTCACGAGGTTGGAAGACAACTTGGAATTGTGGCGAACGCCGTCGCGGATTGTGGCGGCGCTCTCCGGCGTGCTCGGGGCGCTGGCGCTGCTGCTTGCTTCGGTTGGCGTGCATGGAGTGGTTTCCTATGGAGTGAGCCAGCGCACCCGTGAGATCGGCATCCGTATGGCGCTCGGCGCGGGCGCCCGTGACGTGATGACCCTTCTGCTGCGGCAAGCGCTTCGGCCGGTGGTGATCGGTGCACTTATTGGCGTAATTGCTTGCGCGGCTGTGTCGCAGGTTCTTTCGAAAGTGTTGTACGGTATGGGTTCCCACGATCCCATCGCGTTCATCGGCGTGCCCGTGTTCTTGTTTGGCATTGCGTTTCTGGCGAGTTATCTCCCGGCGCGGCGTGCGACGAAGGTCGATCCGGTGGTGGCCTTGCGCTACGAATAAGTTCCGGCGCGCGAGCCGTGAATCCGGCCGGCGAAATCCACAATTTCAATCCTTTAATTTTGACGCCCTCATTGCGCTCCGGTAGCGTAAAATGCCCCTGCACGCGAGTTGAGCGAGAACACCGTGAGAATTCTGTTTGTGGCATCGGAAGGCCTGCCGTTTTCAAAAACGGGCGGCCTGGCGGACGTGGTAGAAGCGCTGCCGAAGGCTTTGGCGGCGCAGGGCCACGAAGTCGCCGTGGTGTTGCCGCGCTACCGCGGAACCAAGGCGACGGCGGTGGTGATGCCGAGCCTGACGATTCCGATGGGCGGGACGCGGCTGCGTTTTCCGGCGATTGCCGATGGCACGCAATTGAATGGTGTGCGGTATTTCTTCGTGGATGATCCGGCGTATTTCGACCGCGATGGATTGTACGGCGGTGGAGCGGGAGATTATCCGGACAACGCGGAACGGTTCGCAGAGTTTTGCAGGGCCGCGATCGAGATTTCGAAACATGTTTGGCCCGCGGATGTAATTCATTGCCATGACTGGCAGACGGCGCTGGTGCCGGTGTTGCTGCGGACGTCGTACGGCGATGATCCGCTGGTGAAAGACATTCCAGTTGTATTCACGATTCACAATATGGGGTATCACGGGCAGTTCCCTAAGGAAGCGCTGGAGCGCGTGGGAATCCCGCAGAGTTTGTTTCATCCGAGCGGGTTGGAATTTTATGGAAACGTGAACCTGTTGAAAGGCGGATTGGTTTATTCGGATTATTTGACGACGGTGAGCAAGAAGTATGCGCAGGAAATTCAAACGCCGGAATACGGATATGGACTGGATGGCGTGGCGCGAGGCCGCGCGGACCGGCTGGTGGGAATTCTGAATGGGGTGGACTACACGGCGTGGAATCCGGAGAAGGACAAGCTGATTGCGGCGAAGTATTCGGCGAAGGACTTGAGCGGGAAGCACGTGTGCAAACAGGATCTGCTCGAAGTGTTTGGCATGTCGCAGGAGCACCTGGAGCGGCCGCTGATCGGCATTGTGTCGCGCTTCGCGGATCAAAAGGGATTTGATTTGATCGCGGAGAAGGCACACGAGCTGATGCGCGAGGATTTGGTGCTGGTAGTGCTTGGGACCGGAGACCGGAAGTATGAAGAATTGTTCCAGGCGCTGGCGGCCGCGTATCCCGGGCGCGTCGGCGTGAAGATCGCCTACGACAATACGCTGGCGCATAAAGTCGAAGCCGGGTCGGACATTTTCCTGATGCCCTCGCGCTACGAACCGTCCGGGTTGAATCAGATGTACAGCTTGAAGTATGGTACGGTGCCGATTGTGAGAGCCACGGGTGGGCTGGACGACAGCATCGAGCCGTTCGACCTGGAGCACGGCACCGGAACCGGATTCAAGTTCAAGGAGTATACCGGCGAGGCGCTGTTGTTTGCAGTGCGGCAGGCGTTGCATCATTATATGGATGAGCGGATCTGGAAGCGCATCCAGTTGAACGGGATGGCCAAGGATTTTTCTTGGAGCAAGCCTGCGGTTGAGTATACGAAGCTGTACGAAGCGGCGCAGGCAGCTCGGGGAATCGCCCCACCCGCGCAAAGTTCCGGGAAGCCTGCTCCCGGCACCGTAACGGGACAGGCAGCGCAGACTACGGGGAAAGCCCCTCAGGGACCGGGGCAAGCAGGAAGAAACCAAAAGCCCGCTACATCATCTAATTAAATTCATGGAGGAGAAACGGGCGTCCGCCCAAGGGGCGTGCCGCCGAGGACAAACAATATGGCTGACAATTCAATTCCCGCAGTGAATGACGGCAATTTCGAGGCGGAAGTGCTGACGGCGAGCAATTCCAAGCCGGTAATGGTGGATTTCTGGGCGGAGTGGTGCCGGCCGTGCCACATGCTGGCGCCGACGGTAGCCGAGATCGCGCAAGACTACGAAGGAAGACTGAAAGTGATGAAGCTGAACGTGGATGAAGCGATGAATTCGGCGGGGCGGTACAACGTCCGCGGCATACCCACGTTGCTGGTGTTCAAGAACGGGCAGGTAGTGGAGCAAATCGTCGGCGCAGTGCCGAAGGAACAAATCACCAAGGCGCTGGACCGGCATCTCGGGTGAATTGAGATCGAAGAGGAATGGAGCGTGCCGCGCAGTTGTTCGCGGCACGCTCTTTTTTTTTCTGGATTACACTGCAGTGATTGGGAACCGCGGATCAGAGAATCGGGAGAAAATAGTAAGAGGGAACGTTTGGAGACCGTGGCGTTCAATTTTGTGCGGGAGCGAGCGGCATAGCATGGTGTATGCCATGCCGGACCGTATTTTTTTCGGGAGGAATTCTTTGCCGTGCTGGAATGCGACCAGTGTGGGCTGGGATTCGTGAATCCGAAGCCGACATTTGCGGAAATGCAGAAGTATTATCCGGCGGAGTATTTCCAGAATCCGCCGACCACGAGGCATGACCGCTATATAACGAGAAGGTTCGCGGCCCAAGCCAGTTTTTTGAAAGAGCTGGAAAGCGGGAATGAACGAAGAAAATTGTTAGATGTAGGTTGCGCGAACGGGGACTTTCCGCGGTTCGTGGCGGGGCGGGGCTGGGAAGTGGAAGGCGTGGAGGTTTCGGAATCGTCACAGAGAATCACGGATTTCCGAGTGCATGCACAGGAATTTCAGGACATTCCTGTGAACGAGCCAACGTACGACGCCGTGACAGCGTGGGCGGTGCTCGAGCACGTGCATGATCCGATGGCCTACTTTCGAAAGGCCGCCGCGGTGGTCAAAAAGGGCGGGTTGTTCGTCTTGCTGGTGCCGAATTTTCAAAGCGTGGCTTCGCGGAATCTTTTCTGCGAGGACCCGCCGCGGCATCTGTATTTTTTTACTCGGGAGACAGTGCGGCAATATCTGGAAAAAACGGGATTCCGGCTGGAAAGAGAAGAGAATGGCCGAAACGTTTACAAAATGGCCCCGAAGAATTGGCTAGTGTTCATGGTACGCACGCGGCTGCTGGGCAAAAAGTACAGTTATGAAGATGCGCCGATGACCAGCGAGGAGTTCCGGCGTGCGCGGCAATTGCCGAACGGATTTGTGACGGCGCTCAAGTACGCGGCATATTCGCCGGTGTCGGTGATTGACAGGATGCTGTGGCCGGCGATTGAATCGGCGCAGATTTTGCGGAAAAGTTACGGCGTGGGCACGTATGTGGGGCGCAAAGTGTGAAGGCGAAGCCACCCGCGGCATAATTCCAATGACAAAGGCCTTATAATGCGCCGCATGCTACGCCCGAATCTTCAGCAGACAATTGTGGGAATCTTGCTCGTCATCGTGCCTGGCGGCCTTGTTGCGCCGAATCTTGGCGCTCAATCCAAACCTGCGCCCGTCATTGGCGCCATTCACTCCAGCGGCCAAAAGCGTTTTTCCGAAAGCCAGATTGTTGCGGCGAGCGCCCTGAAAACAGGTCAAGCCTTCGATGTAAATGCGATCCAGGACGCCACCCAGAAACTGGGACGGAGCGGCGCGTTTGAAGAAGTGCAATTCAAGTATCGTTCCGAGAATGGACAGATCGTAGTTGAATTTGTGGTTAAAGAAGCAGCCAAATTTCACCGCTGCACGTACGACAATTTCGTGTGGGCCAGCACCAAGGAGATTGACGATTTCATCCGGAAGGAAGTTCCACTTTTTGACGGTTATGCGCCGGAGACCGGCGAGTTGCAAGAAGAGATCAGCAGAGCGCTCGATCATTTCTTGCAACAGCGCCAGATTGCCGGACACGTGGAACGTGTGCAATTTGGCAGCCGCATTGGCGACCCGAACTGGGAGCATCTCTACTCCGTGAACGGGCCTGTTATTAAAGTGCAGGGCGTTGCTTTCGAAGGAGTAAAGGGGATCGGCGAGGGATTCCTGCTGAAAGAAGCAAAACCGCTTGTCGGCCGTAGCTACTCGTTTGTCGATTGCCGAAGATACGCTGAGGCCGCCTTTATCCCCGTTTATAGAGAACGAGGATTTCTGAAGGCGGAAGTAGGAAGTCCCGAATCACAATTGTCGAATGGGACGGAAGGCTCGAATGAATTTTCAATTCAGATAACGTATCCGGTCAAAGAGGGCGTGGCCTATGACTGGGTACCGGCGAAATGGAGCGGGAATCAGGCGGAGACCTCCGCAGAACTGGATGCACTGCTGGGCATGAAGCAAGGCGAGCGGGCCAACGGCAAAAAACTGGATGAAGGATGGGAAGCCGTTCAACAAGCCTACGGAAAGAAGGGCTATCTGGAAGTGAGAATGAAGCCCGAGGGAGTTTACGACGACGCGAATCGAAAAGTGGAATACCATGTGCCGGTCCTGGAAGGCCCGCAATATACGATGGGGACGTTTTCGATCAGCGGCGTGCCGGCGGGAAACGAAGAGCAAATCAAGAAAAAGTGGAAACTGAAGCCTGGTGATGTTTATGACGCTTCCTATCTCAAGGAATTCCTGAACAAGGATCTAGCCTCGGCACTACCGGTTGCCCGCGGGCGGGCGATGAAGGTTCAATCCAAGATCCAGCCGAACCGATCGACACACATAGTAGATGTAACAATTCAAGTGCAGTGAAGGGGTGAATGCAATGAGGAGCCGGGTGCGATGACGGGATCCGAAGACACGCGTGTGGTGCGCTGCCCGTGGGCTCGAAACGAGTTGAACATTCCGTACCATGATGAGGAATGGGGTGTGCCGGTGCATAACGAGCATACCTGGTTTGAGTTCTTAATCCTTGAAGGAGCACAGGCGGGATTGAGCTGGGACACAATTCTGAAGAAACGGGCGCGGTATCGCGAAGTGTTTGACGTATTCGACCCGGAGAAGGTGGCGCGCTACGACAAGAAGAAAGTTCGAGAGCTGCTGGCAGATGCCGGGATTATCCGGAACAAACTGAAAATCAGCGCGGCCATCGGGAATGCGCGGGCGTTTTTGAAAGTGCAGGAAGAGTTTGGCACATTCGATGCGTACATCTGGCGGTTTGTTGGCGGGACGCCAAAGCAAAATGCTTGGAAGACTCACAAGAAACTGCCAGCAAAGACCGCTGAATCGGACGCGTTGAGCAAGGATTTAAAGAAGCGCGGGTTCCGGTTCGTGGGTTCGACAATCTGTTATGCGCTGATGCAGGCCACTGGGATGGTGAACGATCATATGGTGGGCTGCTTCCGGTATCGGGATTTGACGCGCTAGGCTTGTCCAGACGGCTTGCTTGCGTTGAGGGCGGGGCCAGCGTACGATTCAGAATTGTTGTTTCCGCGAATTCCCACCTCTAGTTTTCCTCTCAGGAAGTGAAAGAGAGGGAAGAGTGCGAGCCCGAACGAGCAGGGCAGAACCTTGCAAGCCGAGGGGTGCGGGGAGAAGGACACAGGATGAAATCCGTCGTGGTGGTGGGAGCGCAGTGGGGAGACGAGGGGAAGGGCAAAGTTGTCGACTATCTTTCCGGCTCGTTTGATTACATTGCGCGTGTCGCGGGAGGCCACAACGCGGGGCACACGGTCATCATTGGCAAAGACCGCTATGTGCTGCAACTCATTCCGTGCGGGATTCTGCGGCCGAAAAAGCAGGTGGTGATCGGCACCGGCGTGGTGGTGGATCCGGCGGCGCTGGTCGCGGAGATCGAGACGCTGGCTAAAGTGGGGATTGACGTGAAGGGGCGGCTGCACGTCAGCAATCGCGCGCATCTGATTTTCCCCTATCACCGCGAACTGGACAAAGCGGCGGAAGGCGCGCGGGGCGCGAACAAAATTGGCACGACTTCGCGCGGCATTGGGCCGGCGTATGAAGACAAGATGGCGCGGCGCGGGCTGCGGATGTGCGATCTGCTGGAGCCGGAGCTCTTTCGTAAAAAAGCGGCGCTGGTCGTCGCGGAGAAAAACCGGCTGGCGAAAGGCGCTTATGGGGCAGACATTGATTTTTCGCAGGAAGTGGAAGAAACGCTGAAGTTGGGCGAAAAAATTCGCGGAACCATTTGCGATACGGCGGAACTGATCAATCGCGCGCTGGACGAAGGGAAGTCCGTGCTGTTCGAAGGCGCGCAGGGCACCATGCTGGACATTGACCACGGGACGTATCCGTTCGTGACGTCGTCAAGCGCAACCTCCGGCGGGGCGGCGACCGGCGTGGGCGTGCCGCCGACAAAGATCAAGCATGTGCTTGGAATTTCAAAGGCCTACACCACGCGCGTGGGTGGCGGACCATTCCCGACGGAAATGCCGGATCTGGACGCGCAGGAAGTTCGCGCGAGAGGAAAAGAATTTGGAGCCGTGACCGGACGGCCGCGGCGCTGCGGGTGGCTCGATCTGCAAGTGTTGCGCTACGCAAAGATGATCAACGGGATCGATTCGTTGGTGATCACCAAGCTCGACGTTTTTGATACGCAGCGAGAGATTCAAATCTGCACGGGATACAAATACAAGGGCACGGCGCTGAAGGAAATGCCGGCGCTGGCAGAAGAGTACGAGCATGTCACGCCGGTCTACAAGACTGTGCCGGGATGGAATGAGACGACCTATGGCGTGAAAGATGGGGCCAAGCTGCCGAAAGCGGCGACGGATTATTTGCGGTTCATCTCGGATTTCTTGCAGGTCGAGATCGGGATGATCTCTACGGGGCCGGAGCGAGATGCGACCATTGTGCCACAGGGAACGCTGTTAGCGCGTTGGCTGTGAAAAGAAACTAAACGCAGAGACGCAGAGCGAAGAACGAAGAACGAAGAACGAAGAACGAAGATACGGAACACGGCCGCTACGAAACCTCAATGATGTTCAGCTACGAGCAAGCACGGAACACCGTAATCGAACAAGTAGGCAAGAAGCGAGGGCCGCGCGCGATTGCCAGTGTTAGCGTGTGGGATGCGCTTGGATTCGTGCTGGCGCAGGGGATCAGGACGGACCGGGAGTATCCGCCATTCGACCGCTCGACACGTGATGGGTACGCGGTGCGTTCGAAAGAAGTCTCGGCAAGTTCCGAATTGAAATGCGCGGGAGAAATCAAAGCGGGAGACACGGTTCGGGAAGGGCTTGCATCCGGGACTTGCGTTCAGATCATGACAGGTGCAGCCGTGCCAGCGGGTGCGGACGCGGTGGTGATGATTGAGCACACGCAGCGTGAAGGCGACCTAGTGCGATTCGAACGTGCGGCGCACGCGGGACAGAATATTGTGCCTCGCGGAAGCGAAGCGGCGGCCGCGCAGATGATTCTGACGCCCGGGATGCGTTTGGGGTACGCAGAATTGGCGCTGGCGGCGCAGGTTGGCGCGGTGAACTTAGAATGCGCGAAGCGGCCAAGGGTGGCGATATTGTCGACGGGCGATGAAGTAGTGCTCGTCGAGGGGAGCCCAGGCCCATTTCAGATTCGAAACAGCAATAGCGTTTCGCTGGCCGCACAAGTGCGAATGGCTGGAGGCGAGCCGGTAGTGCTAGGGAACGCCGCGGATCAGGCCGAAGATCTAGGAGAAAAGATCGAACGCGGCTTGAAGGAAGACGCTCTAGTGCTGTCCGGCGGCGTCTCCATGGGGAAGTATGACCTGGTGGAAAGCGTTCTCAAGGCCATGGGAGCAGAATTTTTCTTTGACGCCGTGGCAATTCGGCCAGGCAAGCCCGCCATGTTTGGCATGTGTCAGGGAAAGCCGGTATTTGGATTGCCGGGGAATCCGGTCTCAACGATGGTGACATTCGAATTGTTCGTGGCGCCGGCGATTGACTTGTTGAGCGGTGCGGAGGCGCGCAAGCTACCGTTGGTGGAAGCTCGGCTGGCAGAGGCGATGAATGAAAAGCCGGGCCGCGTGCATTTTTTGCCGGCGCGTATCGAGTGGAGCGGGTCGGCCGCGGAAGTGAAAGCGCTGAAGTGGCAAGGCTCCGGTGACATCGCAGCTCTGGCGAAAGCCAACTGTTTTCTGGTGGTGCCCGCGGAGAGAGAGAAGATTGAGGTCGGGGAGAGTGTGTCTGTGCTGCTAAGAAAGGACATAGTTTAACTCGTGTCATGGCCAAGCTGTCACACTACGGGAAGAAGGGCGAAGTGCAGATGGTCGACGTGTCGGAGAAGGCGGTGACGACACGGACGGCGGTGGCCCAGGGGTTTGTGAAGATGAAACCGCGCGTGGTGCGAGCCGTGAAGGCGTTGAAAAACCCGAAAGGGAATCCGCTCGAAGTCGCGCGGATTGCGGGAATCGCCGCGGCCAAGAGGACGGCGGAGTGGATACCTCTTTGTCACCCCCTCCCGCTCACGCACATTGATGTGACCGCGCGGCTATGCCAAAATGGCGTGGAAGTACGCTCCACCGTGACAACGGCTGCACAGACGGGCGTCGAAATGGAAGCCCTGGTTGCCGTTGCCGCCGCGGCCCTCACGGTCTACGACATGTGCAAAGCCCTCGATAAAGGGATGGAAATCACGGACATAGTTCTCGCGGAGAAGACTGGCGGGAAGAGCGGGGATTTCCATCGAAAGAGCAGCAAACAGGTGCGCAGGGGATGAGTTCGGCAAGCGGTAAAACGGTGAAGCTGCTGGTGGCGGATGATAATCCGCTGGTGCGCGGCTTGATTGTGAAGGGGCTGGAACCCTACTGCGAGGTGGAAGCGTCCTCCGACGGCGCGGACGCGCTACTGAAGGTAGTTGATGCTCCGCCGGACGTGATTCTCTGTGACTACAAGATGCCGGGCCTGGACGGCAGGCAACTCTTTGAAAAACTGCGCGGACGCGAGGCCACTCGCCACATCCCATTTCTGTTCATGGCCAGCCGGCCGGATATCGAGGAGCGCCTGAGGCCGCTGGTGGACGGCGTCGAGGATTTCATCACTAAGCCGTTTTTGATCAAAGATCTGGTGCGCATCACGAAAAAGGTTGTCGACCGATTGCACCTCGAAAAGCTCCAAAAGAAAGCCAAGCGGCCGGGAGTCATTCAAGGGCGGCTGGAAGAAATGAGTATGATCGACCTGATGCAATCGTTGGAAATGGGGCAGAAATCCTGCCGGCTGATTGTTCAAAATGGCGGCGCGCAGGGCGAGCTGTATTTTGCCAGCGGCCAGTGCAAGGATGCGAAAATTGGCAGCGTGGTGGGAGACGACGCGGTCTACAAAGTGGTGTTGTGGACGGCGGGAGAATTTGAGATTGATTTCAACGCTGCGAACGCCTCGACGAAGACCACCACGACGCGGAACACGACGGGCCTCTTGATGGAAGCGATGCGGTTGATGGACGAAGCCAACCGCGACACCGTCGAAACGAAATGATTTTCTGAAAAACCCCTCCCGATGCGCGTAGCGGTCCTCACCATCAGCGATTCCGTGGCCAAAGGCGAGCGCGAAGATTTGTCCGGCCCTGCCGTGGTTGCGTTTTGCCGGGGGCTGGGCTGGGAAGTTACATCGGCGCTGCACGTTTCTGACGATCCCGCAAATATTCGAGAGCAGTTGCGGCAACTGGGGGATTCCGGCCGGGTGGACGTTTTGCTGACCACCGGTGGAACGGGAATTGGTCCTCGCGACAACACGCCCGAAGCCACCCAAGCGGTGGCCGACCGGATCGTGCCGGGAATCTCCGAAGAGATGCGCCGCAAGGGGTTGGAGCACACGCCGACGGCGGTGCTCTCGCGTGGGACGGCCGCAGTGCGAAGCAAAACGCTCATCGTCAACTTGCCCGGTAGCCCCCAGGGTGCTGTGGAATCGCTTGAAACGGTGGCCCACTTGCTGCCGCACGCCGTAAATGTGCTGCACGGCGCCCGCCACGACTAAAATTCCATTTAGCGAGGAACTATCGGCAGGGTCACCGCTGAGGGATGTTCCTTGTCTGTATAAATCTGAATTAGCCCCTTCTTCGTTTTCGAGGAAGTGATTTCAGATTCCCCCGTTTGAAGGTTTCGCGAAAAGTGCGGAAAAAACGCGCCGGAGATCTGCAAGCGAATTCTGTGGCCTTTCTTAAAGACGTTAGAAGTCAGCAGGCGATCAACCGCGAGTTCGTAGATTGTTCCTGGTTCCAGCAATTCCGGTTTCAACGACCCGTTTCGGTAGCTCGCTCGCAATACGTCGAGCCCCGGACTCATGAGATTGAAGGCTCTGCCGTCGGGCCAGACGTCCAGCAGCCGCACCCATAGATCAAAATCCGGGACATCTGCCGACGCAAAGATCGTTGCGCGCATTGGTCCCGTGACCTCGGTATCCCTCTTGAGAAGCGGAGAGTCGAAGACCAAAACGGTTCGCTTGCCGGGAATCGATTGATAGTCGCGCGCGCCCAATTCCTCGTATGGATCGGTCAAAGGCTGAGATGGGTCAGAAATAAATTGGAAGTAAGTGGAGAGATCGGTGGGAGGGTTTTTCTGGAGCGACCAAATCATGCGCGCGCTGTTTTTTCGGGCCAGATATAGGTAGAAAGTCGTTGCCATTGCGCGTGCGAGTGGCCAGGAATCCTCGTCGCGCCATTGGTTGTCGCCCATCACGAAAATGCGTACGCTCTTTTCACGTTCAACGCCGTTGTCGATTCCGCGGACGTAATGGTCCATCCACCTGAGGATGAGCTCGTCGTAGTCGATGGCCGCAGTTGGGCCGAAATCGCGCTCGCCCGAGCGGGATTCCGCCTGGCCTCCGTGTGTCCACGGACCGATGATGGTACGTGTATGAGGATCCTTCTCGGCATGACGGGCAGCCAGAAGACCGTTGAAGTTTGTGGTCGCGCCGTCGGGGCCGTAAGCTTCGTCGTACCAGCCGGAGAAATTCAGTACCGCGGCATGGACGCGGTCATATTTGTTGCGGAGCTCAGCCCAGTCCCACCAGGGGTCGGCGGCCGGGTGCGAGAGCCATTCGTAATAAAACGGGGCGACGCCCTTGAGATCCGGAAGGTCGCGCAGAGGAAGAAATTCCTGCATTCGCTGATGTTCCTGCTTCCAGGCCGCCGCCGCGTCCTTCCGGGTTTGCGGGCCAGGGAGATTGTTACGGCGGCGCAGGTCGGGAGCGATATTGAACCAGATCCAATCGAGCCAGGAGCCGTCAAACACGCCGCCGGAATAGAAAAAATTGCGCGGCGTGGAGAAAGTCATCGCCGGAACCATGGCTTTCAGATGGGGAGGGTTTTCCACCGCCGCGAGCCATTGCACAGCGCCGGGATAAGAAAGACCGAAGGTGCCCACGTTGCCGTCGGACCAGGATTGTTTCGCGGCCCACTCGATGGTGTCATAGCCGTCGCGGCCCTCGTTGCGGTAGGCATTGAATTCGCCGTCGGAGGCGTAGCGCCCACGCACGTCCTGAACAACCACGGCGTATCCGCGTGCGACAGCCTTCTCGAACGTATTGCCCTCTCGGAAAGCGGATTCCTTGTTGTAAGGCGTGCGGTAGACCAGTGTAGGGAAGCGCCCGGATTCGGCGGGAAGCAATACGTCGGCGCGAAGAATGACGCCGTCGCGCATCGGGACGGCTACGTCTTTCGTGACCACATGCGATGAGGCTGTGGCCGGCGCCTGCGGAGTCTGCGCAAGGAATGGAAGGGCACTGGCAGCGAGAAGTGCGCCAGCGAAAAAGATGGCACGCCAAATAAAAGGCCCTTGATTCGCGCGCGCAGGCTTTATCACGCGCAGCATTGTACCCGAAGGCCGGATGAAACGGTGATTGACGCGCGCGCCGATGTCGTCAAGAATGTTTGCATCATGGCTAGCAATGCAGCGCAAAAACTATCGGACAAAAAACTGGCGGTCCTGGGTACAGGGAAGCTCGGGGGCATTTTGCTCCGGGCTTATTTGAAGCAGGAACTCTTCTCGCCGAAACGCGTGACGGCGACGGTAAAACACAGCGAAAAAGCGGCGACACTGACG
>Ga0210410_10000929_pt1 | contig 28614 bp, 19 predicted proteins | sample IncBWC4MmetaG_FD_161058 | JGI IMG/M metagenome (GOLD analysis project Ga0210410, IMG submission 161058) | Forest soil microbial communities from Barre Woods Harvard Forest LTER site, Petersham, Massachusetts, United States - Inc-BW-C-4-M | ecosystem: Environmental > Terrestrial > Soil >... | reverse complement strand
TCCTGGACTCACGCCCGGCCAGGTCTTTGCGTTCAATCTGGATCAGACAACGGGTGCGATCACCAGTGCGATCGGCACGCCCCCGGCGACCGGCATTAGTTCCATCGGCATGGCAATCGACCCGACAGGCGTTCTCCTGGCCGTCGACAACAACGTTAGCGAGACGATCTCGCTTTACACGGTGGGCTCGAATGGCGCCTTGACACCCACTTCTCCCAACCCAACCGTGCCGACTGATCACTTGCCGCAATTCGTGGTGTTCTACACCGCCGCCTCGGGCCAGTAATCTCGAGCGGTAAAACATCAGAGGGGATGGCTTCGGCCATCCCCTTTTTCTATTTGTAGGATGTTTGACGTGAGCAAATCAATCGCACAGGTAAAACCTTTGTGGATTGCAGCAGAATTAATTTCGCAGAATTGTACTCGAGAAAAAGCGTCTCACTCGCCGTAGGGAACCCAAATATTCTTGACCTGGTGCGCGTGTTCCAGGTACCAGCGGCCTTCGCTCTGGGGATTGTCAAAGAAATCGATGTGACGTCCTTCGTTGGACCAAACCTGCTTTAGATTGCCCACGGAAAGCGCCTTCGCGCTCGCGCACATTTCGGAATCCCCGTAACACCAGATGCCGTCAAGATCATCATGCTCGGCCAGCACCTTCAATAATTCCGTCGCGCGCCCCGTTACGATATTGACGACCCCTCCTGGCAGATCGCTCGTTTCAAAAACCTGGTAAAGATCTCCCGTGACCAGCGGGTACGACTCCGAAGGCACTGCGACAACCGTATTCCCTGCAGCAATCAGAGGCAGCACCATTGTAAAAAAACCGAGCAGCGGATATTCCGCGGGGCAAACCACCCCAATCGTTCCCACCGCCTCGTTCATCGCGATCGAAACATTGCGCATCGGCGGATTGTGCACCGCCCCGTCAAACTTGTCCGCCCAGCCCGCGTACGAAAACAGCCGCTCCACGCTGCGCTGCACTTCTTCCGCGGCCTGTTTCTTCCCCACCGCCGCCGCCAGACGTCCGGTAATTTCCTCGCCGCGTTGCGACAAATTCTCCGCGACGTAATAAAGCACCTGCGCGCGGTTGTGGGCCGTCGCCTTGCTCCACGATTCCGCCTTGCGCGCTGCTTCGACCGCGTTGCGAACGTCTTTGCGGTTCCCGAGCGGCGATTCGCCCAGCAACTCGCCCTTCTTCCCTCGAATTTCGACGCTGTAGCCGGAGTCCGGCCGAACCTGCTTCCCGCCAATGTAAAGTTTGACCGTGCGATCGATGCCAGGATTCGCCACTTCCGCGTGATCCTTCTTCCCCGCGCCGTTCTTTTTCAACGCCGGCGCTTTGCGGAACCACGTCGGCTCCAGATACTCCAGAAGCCCCTCGCGGCCGCCTTCGCGCCCATAACCGCTTTCGCGATACCCGCCGAAACCGCACGCCGCGTCAAACAGGTTCGTGCTGTTCACCCACACCACGCCAGCCTTCAATTGCGCCGAAACGTGCAGCGCCACGTTGATGCTCTCGCTCCACACGCTCGCCGCAAGCCCATACACCGTGTTGTTCGCAAGTTCCACCGCCTCGCGTGGCGTTCGAAATGTCATCGCCGCCAGCACCGGCCCAAAAATTTCCTGCTGCGCCACGATCGACGTCGGATGAACATTGCTCAACAGCGTGGGCTTGTAATACAGCCCGCGTGTCGGCATCAGTACTTCCGGCTGCCAGCACGTCGCCCCTTCCGCGATTCCCTGCTTCACCATCCGGTCAATGCGCTCCAGTTGCACGCGCGCCACAATCGCGCCGATATCTATCGCTTTATCGAGCGGCGCGCCCACCCGCAGTGTGCTCATCCGCGCCTGCAGCTTGCGCGTCATTTTCTCCGCAATGCTTTCTTGCATCAGCAAGCGCGATCCCGCGCAGCACACCTGCCCCTGGTTGAACCAGATGCCGTCCACCAGGCCTTCCACCGCGCCGTCCAGATCCGCGTCCTCAAAAATAATGAATGGCGATTTTCCGCCCAGCTCCAGCGAAAGTTTCTTATGCGTCGCCGCCGTTGCTTTCCGGATCGCCCGACCCACTTCCGTCGAGCCGGTGAACGCAATCTTATCCACATCGGGATGCTTCACCAACGCCTCGCCGGTCGCGCCGTCGCCGGTGACAATGTTGACGACGCCCTTCGGCAATCCGACCTCGTTGCAAATTTCCGCAAACGCCAGCGCGGTCAGCGGCGTATATTCCGCCGGCTTCAGCACCAGGGTATTTCCCGTCGCCAGCGCCGGCGCGATCTTCCAAGCCAGCATCAACAGCGGAAAATTCCACGGAATGATCTGCCCGACGACGCCACAAGCCGAGTAACCGGGAAATTCCTGCTCCAGAAGTTGCGCCCAGCCGGCGTGATGGTAGAAATGCCGCGCCACCAGCGGGATATCAATGTCGCGGCTCTCGCGTATCGGCTTTCCGTTGTCCAGCGTCTCCAGCACCGCCAGCCGGCGTGAATGTTTCTGCACCTGCCGCGCCAGCGCATACAAAAAACGCGCGCGCGCATGCGGCGTCAGCTTCTGCCAACCCGGCAGAGCCTTCCGCGCCGCCTTCACCGCCGCATCAATGTCAGCAGTACTTCCCTGTGCCACTTCCGCCAGCAGCGTACCGGCCGAGGGATCCGCCGTCTCAAAATATTTCCCTTCTGCGGGAGGCCGCCACGCCCCATCTATAAAATGCCCAAACTTCCGGTTATGGCGGTCCAGCCACACCAGCGACTCCTTCGGATCCTCCGGCGCGGGGCCATACTCCATCGTTCTGAATTTTTCGACGACGCTCATCGGTTCGCCCCTCAGGCTATCGGATGACGATATTCCGCCGAATACCGGCCGGTCACGTGGAATTCCAGTTGGCGCTCAATGTCCGCCAACATGCCGCTGGCACCAAGACGGAAAAGATGTGCATCCAGCCAACTATTTCCCAATTCTTCCTTCATCAGCGTCAGCCATTCCAGCGACTGCTTCGCTGTCCGGATGCCGCCAGCCGGCTTGAATCCGACGGCCATACCGGTTTCCTCCGCATATTCGCGGATCGCCCGAGTCATCACGACGCCTACCGGCAAAACGGCGTTCACCGCTTCTTTTCCCGTCGAAGTCTTGATGAAGTCCGCGCCGGCCATCATGGCCACCAGGCTGGCACGCGCTACATTGCGCAGCGTCAACAAATCGCCGGTCCCCAGAATCACTTTCAGGTGCGCCGGGCCGCAAGCATCCTTGAACGCCACGATTTCGTCATAGAGCTTCTGCCATTTCGCCCCAAACACATGCGCGCGCGTAATCACCACATCAATTTCCTGCGCGCCCGCTTCCACCGAGCGCCGGATTTCCGCGATGCGCTCCTCCAGCGGCGAAAGGCCCGCTGGAAATCCAGTCGAAACCGCGGCCACCGGAATATTCGTCCCCTCCAGCGCCCGCCGCGCCGTCTCTACAAAGAGGTGGTAAACGCACACCGCGCCGACGCGCAGTTGCAACTCTTCGATTCCCAATTTCTCTACAATCTCCTGCTGAATCGGCTGCCGCGCTTTGGCGCACAACCGCCGCACTCGCTCCTCCGTATCGTCACCGCTCAGCGTCGTCAGGTCCATGCAACTGATCGCCCGCAGCAGCCATGCGATCTGCCAATCCTTCTTCACGGTGCGCCGCGTCACAATCGTCGCCGCGCGGCGTTCCACCGCGCTCAAATTCACGCGCACGCTCTCCACCCAATCCAGATTGAGCGAAGTCCCGCGATTGGCGCTCAACGCCGTTCCCTGCAGCGTGGCAATCGTCTGGCCCGCCGCATTCTCGCTGACAATCCGATTTCCCTGCCGGTCCGTAATCTCCAACCTAGCCCGTTTCTGTGTATCCATACCCTGTCTCCGCAATCCACTTGCAAATCCAAAGTCGCAATTATCCAGCATACCACCGCATCCAAATCGCGGCACTCGCAGGCCTGTCGTTGTAGGGGCCGGGCTTGCCCCGCCCACTTGGGTTACTCATACGTTTGTAGCGGCCCCGACCCGGTCGGGGGCGTCTTCCTTCAACCTCAATTCCCCGTCGCGTCCTTCGCTCCGGGCGTAGCCCGCGAAAGCAACTCCACATACTCCTTATAAAATTTCTCCTTATTCAAATCATCCTGCACTTCCACCAGCACCTCTCCCAAGCCCGGCTGCAGCCCCGGCGTCCAGACCAGCGTATTCCCGTAGCCCGCCCCATGATCCACATCAATATCCATATAAAGCTTGCGCCACTTCGTGATGATGCCCGGGTCAAGCCACGCCACCGCCGCCAGTTCATCCCACAAATATCCGGGCTCCGCGTATTTCGCCACATACTGCGCCGCCGGCTCCGCGCTCTTCCGCACCTGGTCGATCAGGCTTTTTTCCATGTGCGTCTTCACCGAAATATCCACCGTCGTCACCGCCACCCGCGGCCATTTCGCATGCAAAACCGCGCGCGTAGCCTCGGGGTCCATCCAGAAATTAAATTCCCGTGTCGGCGTCAGCGAAAATTCCGGATCATCCGTCTGCGGATTGATGCTGCCGCCCATCATGATCAGTTCCTTCGTCAACGAAGGAAACTCCGGATCGAGCCCAATCGCCAGCGCCAGGTCCGTCATTGGCCCCGCGGCGTAAACGGTCACTTCATGCGGATACTGCCGCACCATCCGCACCATGAAATGCGCGGCATCCTCCTTCGCCGCCTGGATCGAGGGCTTGCCCTCGGGCATCGGGGGAATTTCCGTCGGCCCGTGCACTTTGGCTCGCCCGCCAAAATTCCACGCGCCCTGGTACACAACTTTTCCGTGAATCGTCTCCCACTTCGCGATGTACTCTTTGCTGCTCACCAGCGGAAACGCCGCGCCCGGCACCACGGGAATGTCTCTGCGTCCGATGATCTCCATCAGCCGCAAAGTGTGCTGCACCTCTTCATCGCGCCAGGCATCGCCCGTCACCACGGTAATGCCCAGCACCTGCGTCTCCGGCGAATTCACCAGCGACAGGATCGCCTGCATGTCCGTCCCGCCCGGTCCGGCCGCATCCTGGTCGATAATCACTTTCCTCTTCGTCTGCGCGCTCAAATTCGAGGCACAACATACAATCGCAAATGCAAACGCAAAAATTCTGGCGAATGATTTCATAAAGCAATTCCTTTCGGGGTATGAAAACAGAAAAATCGGAATACCTGGCTAATACATGATGGTCTGCGTCAAATGATGCGGCCAGGTGGTCGTGTGATAATGCGTCCACAGCCGCGCGTCCACCTGCGGAATAATGATCCGCAGATTCGCCGGGCGTAATTTATTGATCTCGTCGGTCATCAGCGCCGTCGCATACAAACAATGCGCGCGCAATTCAATCTCCCACCGCGAATCGCGCGGAATCAGCTGGTACGTGTTGATCGCATGCTCCAGTTCCTTCGAATAACTGGTGATCCCCATGAGCCGCAACGCCACCGGCACGATGTAATCCGCAAACGCCGTCATTTTCTGCGGATCATCCAGCCGGAACTTGCCCGACTTGCGAAGCGTGGAATAGAGCATCCACACACCCAACTGCGGCAGCTTGTAAAACTTGATCTCGTGTCCGTCCAGCATGCTGACATCATTGAAACGCGGAAACTCTTTCACCAGCCGGTCGATCAATCCGTTCCCGCTGTCGTAAAGCTTCGGCGAGCACGAATGCACGAACTTGTGAAACTTTCCGTCATATTTTTCCGCCAGCACTTTGCCGACTTCGTGCAGCACCGCCAGCTTTTCATGGAGCATCGGCATCTCGATGTTGCCCTCAAAAACTTTGTTCAGCTCGGCCCGCGTAATTCTGGCCAGGAATTTCCCGTCCAGAAACGGCACGCCGTTGTCCAGCGCCCGCTTGATACAAGCGAACTCCGCCTCGGAGTCCGACCAGCGCTGGCCGGCAAAGTCCACCTGAAATTTTTCGTGGTTTTTGAAATCCGTGAACGCCGTGTCGATCGAATCGGAAACCATCACGAAATCGATGGCCACGTCCGGATCGCCCTGGCTCAAGCCAAACGGCAGCGCATACTCCGGCATGGGCAGCTCTTCGTATGCCATCCACGACGCCACTTCCACGATCTTTTCGTAGTTCGTGCGCACATCGCGCGAACTCTCGATGGCATAATGCAGGCTATCCAGTACCGGGCTTCCAATATCTTTTGGCCAGCGCATAGTCTCTGTTGAACGGGCGCGTCCGGGATTTTCCAGAACGGCCGGAAGAAAAGCAAAAGGTGTGAAGCCCGAAACGGCGGCGGCTCGCCCAAACATTTCAAGAAATTGACGCCGCTTCATGCAAGTAAAACCACATTTCTCCGCCGTGCTGTTCATCTTACAATCTGGGGCCAGAAAAAACCTCCTCGTCTTCCCGCACTCCACTACTTCCCCTGAATGCGGTTTACAAACATCTGCAGAAACTTTTCCGCATTCACTTCGGTGCAGACTTTCGCGTTGGGCTCTACTTTGTCGATTCCCTCGATCACATAGCGGTCGCCATCAGGAAAATGGTGCAGCACGTTGCGCTCGATCGCGTCCCGTCGGTTCGCCACCGTCTCCCCTCGTGTAAATTCGCCCCGCGTCTCCACGTCCACGTGCATCGCGGGCGCCTTCACCAGCGAACTGTCGATCGCCACGCCCACTGCCAGAGGGTCGTACATCGGTGTGCCGGATTCGCCAAATTTTTCGCTCAACCCGATCAGAAAGTCCGCCACCTTGTAAATGAAATTGCTTACTGGACCAGGACTCTGTTTCAGCGCCTCAATGTGCTTCCGTGTCAGCAGCGTCTTGTCGCCGACGTCGAGCCCCACCATCGTCAGCGGCCAGCCCGCCTGAAAGACGATCTGCGCCGCTTCCGGATCGTTGGCGATGTTCGCCTCCGCCGAAGCGTTCACGTTCCCTCCGGTAATCGAGCCGCCCATGATCACGACTTCCTTCACCAGCGGCACGATCGACGGATCCTTTTCGATTGCCAGCGCAATGTTCGTCAGCGGCCCGATCGGCACCAGCGTTATCTCGTGCGGATTCGCATGCACCATCTCAATTATCAAATCAGCCGCCCAGCGGGGGTCCTTCTTGCACTTGCTCGGCGGCAGCTCAACATTCGCCAACCCGTTCCGCCCGTGCCAGAACTCCGCGGTAACCAATTTTTGGAACAAAGGATGCTGCGCCCCTCCCGCCACCGCAATGTCGCAGCGGCCGGCCAGCGAAACCATGCGCAGCGCATTCTCCAATCCCTGTGCCGCCGTCACATTCCCCGGCACCACCGTCAGCGCCCGCACATCAAACTCCGGCGAATTCAGCGCCAGCATAATCGCCATCGCGTCATCCGTCCCCGGGTCCGTATCAATAATCACCTTCCGCGGCCCAGCCTTCGCCGTCGAAGCAATCGCGCAAAATAGCAAAGCCGCAGAACAAACTCGCCTCAATCGCACCATCACGCAACTCCCTATGCCGCAATCTTCTCTTCGTCCTTTACTTCCTCGCTGTCTAGGTCTTCGCAACGATGATCAGCGCCAGCCCAATCAAAAAACACGCAAACATCGCCGCGATATAGCCATTTGTCCCCTTCGGCGCGTCGCGAAACTCTTTCCAGATGAACACGCCCCAGAACGCCGCCACCATCGTTGCGCCCTGCCCCAACCCATAGGAAATCGCAAATCCAGCCCGCCCGGCCGCGATAATGTTGAACGACATCCCCACTCCCCAGATAATCCCGCCCAGAATTCCCGTGAGGTGAGTCCCCAATCCGCCCTTGAAATAATCGCCAAATGAAACCGGCGCGCCGACAAACGGCTTTTTCATGATGAAGGTGCCCAAAATAAAATTGCTCAGGAAAACCCCGATTGCAAAAACGAAAACCGCTGCGTATGGTCCCAGCTTCCCCGGCTGCGGCGCGGCAAAATCCGGATACATCGCCGCCGCCACGAAGCGGTAAAAGAATCCCATCGTCACGCCGCAAGCCACCGAAAGCACCAGCCCCTTCGTGCTAATGCCCGCCGCGCCCCCCGGCAATTTCCGGTACGCCACCGCGTCCAGAATAATCGCCAGCACCACCAGCAGCACGCCCCCAAACAGCAGCATCGCGTTGCCCGCGGGATGCTCCAGATAATTCACAAACACGCCGAGCACCAGCGCCAACCCGATGCCCACCGGAAACGCCACCGACATCCCCGCGATATCAATCGCCGCCACCAGCAGAATATTCGCCAGATTAAAAATCGCGCCGCCGATCAACGCCGATTGAATGCTGGCGTGAGAAGCCTGTCCCATGTCCGCAAGAAACCCTCGCCCGTCGGTGCCATTGCTGCCAAGCGTGAGCCCAAGCGCAAGCGTCAGCAACAAAACCCCAATCGTGTAATCCCAATAAAAAAGTTCGAAGCGCCAGCCCTTCTTCGCCAGCTTCTGCGTATTCGCCCACGACCCCCAGCAGAACATCGTGATAATGCAGAAAACCACCGCCCACGCATAACTGTGCAAAACAAACATTTACGCTCCTTGGAACTTCCCCTGCCCAGACGAACTCATCACATCATCGCGTAGCGGCGCCAACCAGATGGAAACCCCCTTGCCTTCGTAAGGGCCGGAGGGGGAAAAAGCGCCCGCCGCAGACCCTTCGGCTTCGCTCAGGGCAGGCGGCGGCCGCTACAAACGCAAGAAGGCGGGGCAAGCCCCGCCCCTACAATCTCTACGCCTTCCCCCCGCGCTTGCCCCACTCGGCCGCAAACTCCGCGCCCGTCGGAAACGACTTCTGCGTGCCCACCTTCGTCGTCGACATTGCCGCATACAGATTCGCCCGCGTCACCGCTTCCTTCTCCGGCAACCCCGCGCCCAGAAACACCGCGAAGCTCCCGATAAACGCATCGCCCGCTCCCGTCGTATCCATGGGCGTCACCGCAAAGGGCGCAATCAATTCGCTACCTTCCGGCGAAGCCAGCAGCGCCCCCCGGCTCCCCAACGTAAGAATCACCTTGCGGAATCCCTGTTGCAGAAGCGCGCCGGCGCACTTCTTGGCTTCCTCAATCGAATGCACCGCGATGCCCGTAATCACTTCCGCCTCGGTCTCATTCGGGATGAAATAGTCCGCCGCGCCTAATTGTTTCGCATCCACAGGCTGCGCGGGCGCCGGGTTCACGATGCAGCGGATCTTGTTCTTCCGCGCAAACTGCACCGTGTACGCAATCGTCTCCATCGGAATCTCAAACTGCAGCACAATCGTGTCCACGCTGCGCAACGCATCGGCCGCCGCATCCACATCGGCCGGTTTCAACGTATCGTTCGCGCCCTTCACCACGATGATGCGGTTCTGCCCGTTGGGCTCCACAAAAATTGGCGCCACGCCGCTCGACACTCCATCCACAATCCGCACATGCGTCGTATCAATCCCCAGCGACTTGAAATTCTTCACCGTCGCCTCGCCAAACAAATCATTGCCGAGCTTCGCCACCATCACCACTTCGGCTCCGCACAAACGGGCCGCCACGGCCTGGTTTGCCCCCTTCCCGCCAAATCCCAAATCAAACTTTTGCCCGAAAATCGTTTCGCCGGGCCGGGGAAACCGGTCGCTGAACGTCGTCAGATCCACATTCGCGCTGCCCACCACCGCAATCCTGGGTACCTTGCTCATCCGCTTCCCTCACAGTAAGTCGAACGCGGCAATATAACACGCCGCAACGCAGCCGCAACCTGCTCGACACGATTTTCCATCTGACTGTTTTTTCGGGTACGACAAAGGTCAAGTCCCTCTAATCGAGCCACCTTTGCGCGGACTTCACGAAAGCCGCCAGGTCAGGAGGACCAGATAGTCATCGGCGACCAGGCGATCTATTACATGGAGAACACCCAATCCCTCATCGAATCAGCCGTCTTTACTTCTCCGGCAACTTGTCTTCAAGTTCACTCGCCAGCTTGTGTATTTCCGTTGTCCTACTGAACGACCGGACCTCCTCCTTGGAAGAGTCCACGTTCACACCCATGTGCTGGCAGAGTTTCTGCAACATCTGAAGGATTGTGGTGAGTTCCTGCTCCGAAAGCATGCTGACTTGAAGCCCAAGATGCGAGCGCCGGTCAGCCTGGCGGGCCATTCGGCCCTGGCTGATCAGCACGAAGACGGTCAAAAACACGCTTTCGGAAGAAACAATCAGCGCCAGGACTCCGAATGGAAATGGATCAAATGGCGCAACTCCCGGGATCACGCGGAGATTCACCAGCATCCAAGCGGAAATCAAAATCAGCTGCGCCGCCAGGAATACTGTATTGCCGACAAATTTTGTAATTACTTCGCTGACTCGCTCGGTGAGACTCCTGCGTTCCAGTGCGTCATGCTCGAGTTTGGCGATCGCATTGATGTTGTGCTGCGTGGGATTCGCCGCCGCTCCGGGTGGCATTGAACTGTCCATGGCTTAGCTCCTGGGAAGCCTTGCTTTTGCCTGGCTTCCGCCAGTCCTGCAGGTAGTTTCCACCAATCGATTGCATTCCACGATGAATTTATTCGAGGGTTTTGGCGGCGAACTCCGCGAGCGTATCATTCTGCACGCTGTAAGTGATCTCGATCGGGTTGCAGCACACTTCGCAGTCTTCGACGTAGGTTTGGCTTCGAATCGAAAGGTCAAGAACCATCGAAATCTCTTCCCCACAATAGGGGCAGGTAAAGGAATGTTCCACCAGGAGAGTATGCTACAGAAGTGTGGAGGCACTTTGTGTGAATATGTTTCTGATTATGTGACGCTCGCGAATTGGGGCTCACTTGGAGGGTGAACGGCTTGTGGGCGAGAGGAATTGTTCAGAAAAATCCGCGCAACCGCAGCTGCCCGGGCACATTTTCCATTCGTATTCTGCGATGGTAGGAGACGCGGCTGCCGCACCAAAACCTATCCGATCTTCACTCTCTCGGACAGTGGCTTGGGCGCGGCGCCACCATTGCTTCGTTCCGTTATGCCAAGCGCTTGCGGCGGATTAATCCAGCCGAGGAGCACAACCCGAACACCAGCAGTAACAGGGATGAAGGTTCGGGAGCAGTGGTCAGGGTACCATCCTGCACCGAAAATTGACCAGACTGCGTGCTGGCCACCGACTCGCCAGCGAGAATGGAGGTCTGAATCTGCAGCGCAGTCTCGTTTACCTGAGTGGTGAAGAGGCCAGACCAATCGCTAGTGCCGCCATCCGTTACCGTGCCCCCGGCCGAGAGACCGATGCTTGTGAAGGACCCCATGTCGGTGAGAATAAACGGTGAGCCAGCAGCGATACTGCACGACTGTCCCATTAATAGGGAAGAACAATCGGTGTTAGATACACCGGGGCCCAGGGAGGTCAGTACAAAATCCAGCGTAGTCCCCTGAAATGTTAGGAACTGGTCAATCGGACCGGAGCCGCTCGTCAAGTTTTGAATATTCCCGATAGCGCCTGGACCCAATGAGCCGCCGGAATAGGTCAAACTCGTTCCCAAGCCCGTGTTAATACAACCCGTTCCCGCCACGGTGCCAGAGGGCAGCCACGTAATGCTCGTCTCGCTCAGGCTTACTCCACCGCCGGCACAGTTTGCGACACTGAGCGACCCGGCTGCGTCCGCAAATACCGGAGCACCCGACGCCAGACAAATCGCGACTACCCCTGCCGCAACCGCAAACCACTTCAGAATTTTCATTCTCATCTCCCATGGATAGGCCCGTTTGACTTGCGGCTCTAGTTCAGGGGTCCGGTCCAAGTCATTGCTCTGTCAAGCAGTCGAAGGCCAAGCTCTCACCTGCGGTTAGTGCTGCTCGCCTTCATCCCAGTGACCCAGACAAATGCTCCCTGATTCTTCCAGCGCGATAATGTGCAATCCTAGTACCATAGCTGGCCATCCGCCTGCACTTATCCTTATCTAACTGAAAAAATGGATTTTACCTCTCAAACTTAAACTTGGAGGCTGTCTGCCATTTTTTTGGAGCTCCGCAACTTTTTGGTAACTAGTGGTACTAGACGAGAAAAGTTTTGCGCACTGTCCCAGTCCGAGAACCATCCTGTAAGCTCCATAAAGTCAGCCAGTTCCAAAAGACCGATACCCTCCCAATGATTGGCACCTGGTATCTCCCCGCGCCACCCTACCTCGACCGCAGTCGCAGCCACTCCTCAAAATTCAAAGATTTTTCTTGCAGCGCCTTTGCGGACCACAGGTGACGCCGGGTGTGATAGAACCGCGGAGGCCGGTTTTGATTTTGATAGAGATAGTCGCGGCACGGAATGATGGGAAACGACGAGCGATCACTCGTCGTCCGACGGAAGCGCTCGATGCCGGGCGGGAATGTAGACACGGTGCCCCATTGCGTTGACGCCCCAGCACGCCGATGTTAGTCTCGCAAACGCCTTCAATCGCATGCGCGCCGTCGACCTGATCCGAAAAAAGCGGGATTCCGGGGAACACTCCCGCGAGGAGATCGACTACCTCATTTCCGCCTACACCCGCGATGAAATTCCCGATTATCAGATGGCCGCCTGGCTGATGGCCTCGTGGATTCGCGGCCTTTCCCGCGCCGAACTCGCCTCGCTCACCGAAGCCATGCTGCACTCCGGCGAAGTCGTCGATCATTCCTATCTCCCCGTCAAAAAAGTGGACAAGCATTCCACCGGCGGAGTCGGCGACAAAACTTCCCTCATCCTCGCACCCATCGTTGCCGCGGGCGGCCTCGCCGTTCCCATGATCAGCGGCCGCGGCCTGGGCCACACAGGCGGCACGCTGGACAAGCTCGAAGCCATCCCGGGCTTCAACACGTCTCTCACCCTCGCCGATTTCAAGCGCGTCCTCCGCGAATGCGGCATGGCCCTCATCGGCCAAACCGCCGAAATCGCCCCGGCCGACAAGAAAATCTACGCCCTGCGCGACGCCACCTCCACCGTCGAAAACATCGGCCTCATCTGCGCCTCCATCATGAGCAAAAAGCTCGCCGAAGGCATCGACGCGCTTGTCCTCGACGTAAAAACCGGCTCCGGCGCCTTTATGCGTAAGGAAGAAGACTCCGTCGCCCTCGCCGAAGTTATGGTCGACACCGCCAAGCGCATGGGCAAAAAATGCGTCGCGCTCATCACCGATATGGGCCAGCCGCTCGGCCGCTTCGCCGGCCACTCCAACGAAGTCGTCGAGTCGATCCACATCCTGCAGGGCCAAGGGGCGGCCGACCTTCGCGATCTCAGCCTCGAACTTTCCGCCTGGATGTTTTTTCTCGGTGAGCGCACAAAAACCCTCGACGAAGGACGCGCCCTCGCAAAGGAAATGGTCATTTCCGGAAAAGCCCTTGAAAAATTCCGCGAATGCATCCGCCTACAGGGCGGCAATCCCCGTGTAATCGACGACCATTCCCTCCTCCCCGCCGCCCGCAACCACGCCGTGGTAAAGTCGCCCTCCTCTGGCTTCATAACCGACGTCAATTGCCTAGATCTCGGCATCGCCCTGGCGATGCTTGGCGGAGGCCGCGAAAAGAAAGAGCAGAACGTCGACCACGCTGTCGGCCTCGAATTCCATAAACGCATCGGCGACCCGGTCAAAGCGGGCGAAACTCTCGTCACCATCGCTTATAATGCCGACGCTCAATTCGGGGCCGCGCAAAAAATGATTGAAGCCAGTTACCAAATCGGTGATAAAAAGCCACCAGCGCGTCCTTTAATCCGCCGCACCATCAGCGGCGCATGATTCGGCATCGTTCGCGCACCATTTTCCAGGCGGTCGTCCAAAGGAGTCCTCATGGGAAGATTTGCAGGCGTGCTGGGCATGGCCGTCCTCGTCGGACTGGCTTATCTCTTCTCCACGGCGCGCAAGGAAATCAAGCTCAAGACCGTGCTGTGGGGCCTTGGCCTGCAACTCGCCTTCGGAATCTTCGTGCTCAAATTCGAAGTTGGCCGCATGATTTTTCAGGTGGCGGGCGACGCGGTCAACAAGCTCCTCAGCTTCGCCTTCAGCGGTTCTGAATTCGTCTTCGGCCCGCTCGGGGCGAAAGGCTCCTCGATCGGCTTCATCTTCGCCTTCCAGGTGCTGCCAACCATCATCTTCATCGCCGCCGTCTTCGCCTTTCTCTATCACATTGGCGTCATGCAGCTGTTCATCCGGGCCTTCGCCTGGGTGATGACGCGCGTCATGGGCGCCAGCGGCGCCGAATCGCTGGACATTGCCGCCAGCATCTTCATGGGGCAGACCGAAGCGCCCCTCACCATTCGCCCGTTCCTGAGCAAACTCACCAAGTCCGAATTGATGACCGTGATGACCTGCGGCATGGCCCACGTCTCAGGCGGCATCATGGCCGCATACATCGCCTCCGGCGTTGAAGCCAAGCACCTGCTCACCGCCGTCATCATGACCGCTCCCGGCACTCTCCTCATGGCGAAGATGCTCGTCCCCGAAACAGAGGAACCTTTAACGGCCGGGCGCGTGCAGATGCCGGACATGGAAAAAGAAGCCAATTTCCTCGGCGCCATCTCGCGCGGGACTTCCGACGGCCTGCAACTGGCCATCAACGTCGCCGCCATGCTGATCTCTTTTATCGCCCTGCTCGCGCTCGTGGATTATCTGGTCGGCGGCGCGCACAACTGGCTTTTCGCCCATCATTTCCGCTGGTTCCCGGAAAGCCTGGAGCAATTCTTCGGCTGGATTTTTTCTCCGATCGCCTGGCTGATCGGCATTCCATGGAAAGATGCCTCGACCGTTGGCTATCTCCTCGGCACGCGCATGTCCATCAACGAAGTCGTCGCCTTCGCCAAGCTGGGCCAATTGAAAGGAACGCTCGACCCGCGCTCCTTTACGATTGCCACCTTCGCCCTCTGCGGCTTCGCCAACTTCAGCTCCATCGGCATTCAAATCGGCGGCATCGGCGCGCTGGCCCCGGAGCAGCGTGGCCAACTTGCCAAATTCGGCATCCGCGCCATGCTCGCCGGGACCATGGCCAACCTGATGTCCGCCTGCATCGTCGGAATCCTCACATGAGCACTGCTGCAAGAAATTCTTCTGCGGCGAAAGCAAACGCGGAGTTCGCCCGCGCCGAAGCCGCCGCGCGCTTCATCGAGAAAAAAACCAGGCTCCGCCCCAAAATCGCTCTCGTCCTCGGCTCCGGCCTCGGCGCCTTCGCGGACGAATTCGCGGGAGCCACGCGCATCCCGTACGCAAAAATTCCGCACTTCCCGCGCTCCACGGCCATCGGCCACGCCGGGCAACTCGTCATCGGCAAGGTGGATGGCATTGAAGTCGCGGGCATGCAGGGCCGCGTCCATCTCTACGAAGGCTATTCAGCCCAGGACGTCGCATTCCCCATCCGCGTGTTTTCCCGCCTCGGCGTGAAAGCCGTCATCCTCACCAATGCTGCCGGCGGCATCAAGAAAGAATTCACTCAGGGCCGCCTCGTGGCCATCAGCGATCACATCAATCTGCAAGGAGCCAACCCGCTCTCTGGGCCCAACGCCGATAAATTCGGCCCTCGCTTTCCCGATATGACCAACGCTTACGACAAGAAATTCCGTGAACTGACTCTCGCCGCGGGCCGCCGCCTTAACATCGATCTCGGCGAAGGAGTCTACGCCGCGCTCGCCGGCCCCAGCTACGAAACGCCCGCGGAAATCCGCTACCTCCGCTGCATCGGCGCCGATCTCGTCGGCATGTCCACCGTTCCCGAAGTCATCGCCGCGCGGCACGCCGGCATTCGCGCCATCGGCATTTCCTGTGTCACCAACGCCGCCGCCGGCGTTCTCGACCAGCCGCTCGATCACAACGAAGTCCTCGAAACCGCCGAGCGCGTCAAATCCCAGTTCATCGGCCTGCTCCGCGCGGTCATCCCGCAAATCGCTGCCGCTTTATAATCGGTATGCACTTCAAATTCTCCCCGGAGGCCGCTATGACCGAACACGATTCCCTCATCGCCGCTGCAACCAAAGTCCGCGAAAACGCCCACGCCAAATTTTCCAATTTCAAAGTCGGGGCAGCGCTGCACACGCCATCGGGGAAAATTTTCCCGGGCTGCAATATAGAAAACGCCACCTACGGCCTCACCCTGTGCGCCGAACGCGTCGCCATCTTCAAAGCCATCAGCGAAGGCGAGCGCAGCTTCGATTCCATCGCTGTCGTCACCGACACCGACACGCTGACTTCTCCCTGCGGTGCGTGCCGCCAGATCATCTGGGAATTCTGCGGCGACATTCCGGTCGTGCTCGCAAACCTCAAAGGCAAAGTCGAGGTCCTTCGCATGAGCCAGCTCTTTCCGAAACCCTTCGACTCTTCTAATCTGTAGCCATCCTCATTAAAGGACCTGCTCATGAAAATCGCGCGCACATTTTGTAAGCAAATTGTTGTTCTCACCGGCTTCCTACTAGTCTCATGTGCCGCCCTCGCTCAGAATGCGCCCAAAGAAGCCGTCTCCGTCGATCTCCTCGTAAAAGGCGCGACCATCGTCACGATGGACTCCGACCGCCGTGTCCTCGAAAACGGTTTCCTCGCCGTGCGCGGTGACGAAATCATCGCGGTCGGCGCCGACGTCGCCGCCGCATATCCAAAGGGCCTCACCGCAAGGCAAACTATCGACGCCACCGGCAAACTCATCATCCCCGGCCTGATCAACGGCCACACCCACATCCCGATGGTCCTGATGCGCGGCCTCAAGGACGACGTCACGCTCGACGACTGGCTGCGCAAATTCATCTTCCCCGCCGAAGCGCGCAACGTCACCGAAGACTACGTGCACTGGGGCTCCCGCCTCGCGCTCGCCGAGATGATCCGCAGCGGGACCACGACTTTTGCCGACATGTACTATTTCGAAGACGCTGAAGCGGAGGAAACCAAAGCCGCCGGACTCCGCGGAGTTCTGGGTGAAACTTGGATCGATTTTCCCGTCCCCGACAACAAAAACGAAGCCGAAATGGCCGCCTACACCGAAAAATTCCTGAAAAAATGGCAAGGCGATCCGCTCATTCACGCCGCCGTTGCTCCCCATTCCATTTACACCTGCTCTGAAAAAACCCTGCGCGACGCCGCTGCCCTCGCGCGCAAATACCATGCGCCCATCCTCATTCACGTCTCCGAAATGCGCAAGGAGTTCACCGATAGCATCGAGAAAAACGGCGCCACGCCCGTGCAATATCTCGAACGCATCGAATTCCTCGGCCCCGACGTTCTCGCCGCTCATTGCATCTGGGTGGATTACACTGACATGAAAATCCTCGCCGAGCGCCAGGTTGGCTGCGTGCACAATCCCTCCAGCAACATGATGCTCGCCAGCGGCGTTGCCCCTGTGGTGGATCAGCGCGCCGCGGGCATGCGCGTAGGCCTCGGCACCGACGGCCCCGCCGGCAGCAACAACGACCTCGACATGATGGAAGAGATGGACCTCGCCGCGAAGCTGCAGAAGACCTACCGCGTCGATCCCCGCGCGCTGGGCGCAAAGGGTGCAATGGAAATGGCCACCATCGAAGGCGCCCGCGCCCTGCACATGGAGAAGCAGATCGGCTCGCTTGAAACCGGCAAAAAAGCCGATTTCGTAATCTTCACGCTCGACGTCCCCAACGCTGTACCCATGTACGACGTCTACTCGCAGATCGTCTACGCCCTCAAAGCCAGCGAAGTCCAGACGGTAGTCGTCGCCGGAAAAACTCTTCTCAAGGACGGCAAGCTCCTGACCATTGACGAGCCCGCCGCCATCGCCAAAGCGAAAGAATACGGCCAAAAAGTGGCCGCATCGCTAAAGTAGGCGAGACGTAACGCAAAAGGGACCTATACTTTCTTCTTAGGCTTCTTAGGCCCACTTTGGAACATTTCCCGCGCTCCCGGATTGTCTATTCGCAATCCAGCTGCCGCTAAGATGCGGCCTATCAAAATCTTGCACAGTTTTCTGCAAACATCCGCTTGACACCCTCGCGTTTGAGAAGTAATTTCGTTTCACTATTTTCCCCGTACTCAAAGCGTCGTTCGAGCCGCCGGGGACTTCAAGAGGACTCGCTGGCGGTTATCTATTTCTTATTTGCCGCGATTCCAGGGTGCTTCAGTCCCGGTGTTGAAGTTGAGAGATTCGATCTCTTGATTTCCGCCGCTCTATTGCAATGAGTCCGGGGTTCCAAAAAGGGGTATGCATAATGAGCAAGAGAATTCTCTTTGTCCTGATGATTTGCATGACTGCACTGTGTTTTTCCCCGCTCGCGTTCGGTCAGGCGATCGGAAGTTTCTCGGGCACGATCACGGATAAGTCGGGTTCCTACATCACCGGCGCTGCCGTGACCGTGACCTCTCAGGGCACTGGTGCCGCTCGCGACACCAAGACGGATGACACCGGGCACTACATTGTGAATTACCTGCCCGTGGGTGTGTATACCATCCACGTGCAGTTCCAAGGGTTTCAATCCGCCGAGGCCAAAGACCTCAAGCTGCAGATCGACGAATCGCGCGAACTCAATTTCAGTCTTAACCCCGCTTCTATCTCTTCGACCGTGGAGGTTACCGCCGACGCCGTCTCTGTTACCACCACCGATCCCACTCTCGGACAGGTCATCAATTCGCAGCAGGTCGCGCAGCTTCCCCTGAATGGCCGCGACTTCGTCCAGCTCGCGACGCTCACTCCCGGCACCGTGCAGGAAACCAATCCCACCAGCTTTTTCAACGGCGGCCCCAGCAGCGAAGTTTCCGCCCGCGGCTCGTTCTCCCTCTCGGTCGGCGGCTCCCGCGCCAACAGCACCGACTGGCTGCTCGATGGCAACGACAACAACGAGCTGACCGCCGGTGGCATCGCCATCCTCTCCTCCATCGACTCCATTCAGGAATTTAAGGTGCTTACCTATAACTACTCCGCCGAATTCGGCACCCGTGCGGGACCAACAGTGCTAGTTACCACTAAATCGGGAAGCAACGCTCTCCACGGCTCGCTTTACGAATTCCTGCGCAACACCTCTCTCGACGCCAAGAGCTTTTTCGCCACCAAGCCCGAAAAATTCAACCTCAACCAGTACGGTGGTTCCCTCGGCGGCCCCATTCGCAAGAACAAAACATTTTTCTTCTTAGATGGCGAACAGAAATCTCAACGGCACGGCACCACGTTTGCTGGATTGGTCCCCACCGATGCTATGCGCATCGGCGATTTCAGCAATGACGCCTACGGGCGCCCAGTTCCGGTTGGAACATTAGCCTTCGACAATAACGGTAACAGTGCGATCATCAACCCCAACATGGGCCCCATCACCGGCGGAGGGGCTTCCACTGCCGGCAACGTGTTCCCAAACATCTATTTTCAGTGTGATCCCAACGGTCTCCCGATGCCCGTCAAGGCCGATGGCAGCCAGGCTCAAGGGGCGAACTGCAACAAGATTCCGGGTGCAAACCCGCTAAATGCCGCCTCGCTCCCCAACGGTCTTCTCAACCCCATCGGGCAGAAATTGCTCGCGCTCTACCCGGAGCCCAACGCTAACAATCCCGGCAGTGGATTCAACTACGTCGATTCGCCGGTTCGCAAACTGGATGAAACCAAATTCGATATCCGGCTCGATCACACCTTCTCGGCCAGCGATACCGCCTTCGCCCGCTTTAGCTACGATCAGGCGGTTTCCTACGTTCCCGGCGGTGCGCCCGGCTTCCCGGACTTTGCTTCCCAATCGCCGTTCGCCAGCAACCAGGGCATCCAGAACCATGGTCGCAATATTTCTCTTTCGGAAACGCACATCTTCACGCCCACCAAGGTGAACCAGATTTACGGCGGTTATAACCGGATATTCAACTACATCACTTCCCAAGGTTCGGGGAGCTGCTTGGCCGCGCAATTTGGTATTCCAGGCGCTAACTTGGGGTGTGCGGACGGCAGCACTTGCAAGGGCGATATCATCAGTTGCGGCCTCACTTCCACCCAGGTGAGTGGCGGGTACTACTCGCTCGGCGATCGCGGGTTTGCTCCATTCACGGGGGGCACTAACGTTTTCTCCATCGGCGATTCCTTTAACATGATTCTCGGCAAGCACGACATCAAGATGGGCGGCGACATCCGCGCCATGCAGATGAACGTCCGCACCAACGGCTTCCAGGACGGCTACTGGATTCTGACCGGCCTCTGGTCCAACTTTAACCCCATCGCCGACTTGGCTCTCGGGCTCCCCAGCCTCGCGATCCACGACCAGACTTTCCTCGGCGACACCACCGGCCGCCGCTGGAAGATTTTTCGTCCCTATGTTCAAGACGACTGGCGCGCAACAAAGGATCTCACCGTAAATCTCGGGCTCGCTTGGGATATCACCACCCCGATCGCGGAAGTTGCCGGCCGCCAGGCGGATTTCAACCCCGCCAATGGACAGTTCTTGATCCCCGGCATTAACGGAGTCAGCGACGGCGCGGGCATTCGCACTTACTGGAAAAGCTTCGAACCTCGCATTGGCTTGGCTTACAAGCTGAAAGGCAGCGACAAAACCGTCGTGCGCGCCGGTTACGCCATCTTCCACGATTCTTCCTGGAGTCAGGGCGCCCAGGGTCTGTGGCAGAATCCGCCTTTCTATGCTGAGTCTGATGCGTTCGCCTTCACCATCAGCGGATGTACTGTTGCCACCGCCTACTGCGCGGCTACTAAGGGAATGACTCCATCTGCCTTGAGCTTTTCCAACGGTTTCCCGATCTTCACCTCACAGCCAAACCCGGCGACCTTCTCAGGAACCATTCAGGCGCAGAACATCAATTTCCGACCTGGGCAGGTCCAGCAGTTCAACGTCAATGTTGAGCACCAGATGCCCGGTGATATCGTTCTAACCGTCGGGTATGCGGGCGCTCGGAGTTCGCACGTCCTCATCGACGGCAACAACCTCAACGTGACTACACCCACGGCTTGCGCCGGTGGCTCGAATGCCGTCCCCGGTTCGGGTTACACCTTGGGTTGCGGGCCCGGCGGCGCTTTTATGCCGCAGCCTCCTCAGTTTGCGAACTTCCCCTTCTCAACGATCGCCAACATTACCGACCAGGGCAGCGCTCATTACAATTCGCTGCAGGTTAAGGCGGAGACCAAGAGCGCGCGTCATGGCCTGTACGCCCTGATCAGCTACACCTACTCCCGTGCTTATGACAATGGCTTCGCCGATGGCGTTGGAAGTACGATCGGGGCTACCTACTACCCCCTGCCCAATTGGAGCAAGCTGGACTGGGCGCTCTCCCAGATCAACCTCAATCAGAACTTTACTGCCAGCGTTCTTTACGACCTGCCCTTTGGCAACGGGAAGCGCTTTGGCAGCGGTTGGAACCACACGACCAATGCCCTTCTCGGGGGCTGGACGCTGAACTTGATCGAACACATCAGTTCCGGCTTCCCCATATTTATCGTGGATGGCAACAACTCCTCAGGCGTCAATTTCCAGAACAACGGCAACAGCTTCATCCGGCCGAACCAGATCTGCGACCCGAGTTCGGGATTCCACCAAAGCGTCGCAGAATGGTTTAACGTCAATTGCTTTGGTGCGCCTGGCGCCGGCCAACTTGGCAATTCCAACCGTACCCCGGTCAATGGTCCGAATTTTGTCAACACCGATTTCTCAGTCATCAAGCGCTTTGCTCTGAAGGAGAATATGGGGCTCGACTTCCGCGCGGAAATTTTCAACCTCTTCAACCATGCGCAGTTTGGCCTGCCTGCATCGGACTTCAATGCTCCAAGTACTTTTGGGAAGATCAACTCCACGGTCAACGGTCCCCGGCTCGTTCAGTTCGGGCTGAAGTTCACGTTCTAGAGACCGACTTGAGAACCAATTCTCTGTTCTACTCTTCTCGACCCACGGCGCAAGCCGTGGGTCGTTTCCTTTTCACCGCTGCGTTTCTCGCTCTTCTCTTCGCCGTCTCCGCCGCCTCCGCGCAAACTCGCCGCAAGGTCATCATTAATCAGGATTGCTCCGGCCCCGGCGGCAGCAACATGCAGACACTCGCCGTCCTCATCCAGTCGCCTCAGGTCGAGGTCCTCGGCGTCACCATCGTCACCGGGAATCAGTGGCGCGATGAAGAAGTTGTCCACGCCCTGCGCCTCCTCGAAATAATGGGCCGCACCGACATTCCCGTCGTTCCCGGCGCCGTCTTTCCGCTCGTCCGCACACGCGAAGAGGCGCAACTCTGGCAGGAGCGCTACGGCAAAGTCGGCTACGCCGGCGCGTGGGACAGCCGCTGGTATCACGATCCCTTCGTCGTCCCGCCGCCCAAAGAAGGCCCGCCGACCACCAAGCCTTCGTCCGAAGACGCCGCGCATTTCCTCATCCGCATGGTCCACAAATATCCGCACGAGGTCACTATCTACGAAGGCGGACCGATGACCAATCTCGCCCTCGCCCTGCGCATCGATCCGCAATTCGCCGAACTCGCACGGGAACTGGTCTTTATGGGCGGCAGCCTGAATCCCGCCACCGACAATCCCGAATTCGTCAACACGCCGCGCCACGAATTTAATTTCTGGATGGATCCGGAAGCCGCCGACGCGGTGCTCCACGCCAATTGGAAACGAATCACCTGCACGCCAGTGGACATTTCCATCAAGACGCGACTGACACAGGCGATGGTGGATGAAATCGCCAAGGCCGGCACTCCGCTGGCCCGTTATGTCGCGCAGTATTACATGCACGGCCCCGGCGCCGACTTCATGTGGGACGAACTCGCCGCTGCCGCCTGGATCGATCCTTCCATCATCACCAAGCGCGACGTCCGCTACATGGCCGTGGACACCGACCACAGCGCCTCCTACGGCAATACGCTAACGTGGCTCGAAGGCGACAAACCCAAGCGCCAACTGCAGCGAGTGGAAGTCAATGTCGACCTCGACTTCGAAAAATTCTACAAAATGTTCATCGACCTGATGCGGGCCTCAACGCCGCCACCAGCAGCGCACTAAGAGCGCCCGGCGTCTCCGGCCCGGTCCCGCATCCGCACCTTGTAGGGGTGGAGCTTGCTCCACCCTCTTCTCAGCGCTCTCTACGTGCTCAGCGTACTCAGCGTTAGTCTTAATCTTTCCTCTATCCGCCTCGCCTAAGGCTTCCCCGTAACCACAAACTCTCCCAACTCCCGCCGCTCCCGCTCCATCTTCTCCTTCTTCTTCTCCGCAACTTTCTCGTAAAGCTCCGACTCCCCTCGTGCCTTCTCCGTCTTGCCCATGCGCCGGTAAACCTGCGCCAGCCGCAAATGCGCCTCATCCGGCAGCGCCGTAAACTCCACCGCCTTCTGCAAGGACGCCACCGCTTTCTCTAATTCCCCCTTCTCTTCTTGCAACAAACCCAATTTCAAATACGCATCGCCAAACCGCGGATTAATGGCAATCGCCTTCTGCAACTCCGCCTCTCGCTCCTCAAAATCTCGTTCCCCCCGCCTCTGCTTCTCCAGCGCCACCGCAACGTAGTAGTGCGCCCATGCATCCTTCGGCCGCAGCGCCGTATATCGCCGAAACACCCCCGCCCATTCCTGCGGCTCACTTTTCGCCACCTCCTGCACCTTCCCCAAGAACAAATAAGGCCGCGCATCCGAGGGATCCAGCGCAATTGCCGCCAGTAGCCACCGCGCGGCCTGCTCATTCAAATCCTGGCCGTAGGCCGATGCGCCAAGCCCCACCAGCATGCGCGTCGATTTCGGATAGAGCCGATGTCCCTTCGCAAACACTTCCGAAGCCGGCCCATACGCATGGTGCAACAAAAGCTCCGCGCCCCACCCAAACAAATTCTCCTCGCTAGGCTCCATCTCCGCCGCCCGCTGGTACTCCCGCACCGCGTCCACCGGCTTCCCCTCGCTCTCACGAACTTCTGCCAGCAATCCGTGCAGCTCCGCGCGCTCTTCCCGAGCAAGCAAAGCCTGAACCGCCTGATCCGCGCGCTTCAGATCTCCGCTCTTCTGGTAAGCCACCGCCAGCGAGTAGCCCGCGCCGTAATCCATCGGTTTCAGCTGCACAGCCTGTTGAAGGTAAGCAATCGCTTGGTCCGCCCGGCCCACCTCCAACATTTCCCTTCCGATTTTTAGGTTCTGCGCGAAATCGCCTGCTGGAACCCCAGGTAATACGCCGCCACGTCCATTCGGTCCAGCGGGTTTGTTCGGAACGGAGGCGCCCGCACCAAGCGACGCCGTCTCCCGCGCCAGCGCTTCTTTGGTCGGCAGCGTCACATTGGATCCGTGCCCGCCCACATTGCTCGGATCCGTTACCCCCGCCACGGTAAATTGCGGCTCGTCCGAATACTCCATCGCCTGCGTCGGGCTTTTGCCTGGCGCTGCATCCTGCTCCACTGCCATCTGCAAATTCAACGTTTTCGTTTCTCCCCGCTCAGTCGCAAAAGGCCCTTCTGTCCCATCCCGATATCCGGGCGTCCGCACGCGGAGCATGTACGTGCTTGCGCCCACTCCCGCAAATCGAAAATGCCCCGCAGCATCCGTCAGCGTAGCCTGCGTTCTCCCCTCCACCTGATCGTCCAGCGACACCTTCACATCCCGCAGTGGCCGCTTCTCCGCGTCGCGCACCACTCCCTCCACCACGCCGCCGCTCTGCGCCCATACCAGTACGGGTACAACCACCTGCGCGATCATCCACACGCACAGAATCCCGCCCGCCACTGGAAACGATTTGAGATGAAGCTTAGTCAAAACTTGTCATTCTGAGGGCATCCGATAAGGATGCCCGAAGAACCTCAACTGCAAACGATTCCACAAATTCCAGTTCGAAGGCCTTGTGCGAAAATTATCACCACCGCGATTCTAACCGCCCACCAAGCCCCCAGCATACTACTGCGAAAGCTCTTCCAGTTCTTTCCGCGCCTGCGCTTGCTCCGGGTGCAGCTTCAGCAACTTCTCCAGTGTTGTCCGCGCCTGCGCCTTGTCTCCCTCGATCGCATACACGCGCGCGAGATTCAAATACGACTGCTCAAATCCCGGCGCCACCTGAATCGACTCCGCAAAGCTCTTTTTCGCCTCTTCCGCCCGTCCCGTCCGCAAATAAAGGATCCCAAGATTATTCAGCGCCTCCGGATACGCCGGCCGCGCAGCCAGCGCCTTCTGCAAGTATTCATACGCGCGCGAAGTGTCATTCAGTTGCGCGTACACCATTCCCAACCCGTAATTCGCCTCTGCATCGTCCGGATTCAGCGCCAGCGCGTGTTCCAACGTTTTCCTCGCCGCGTCCCAGTCCCTCTTCTGCCGGTAAGCATTCCCCAGATTCTGCAGCGCGACGGCATGGTCTGGATTGATCCCGAGGGCCTTCTGAAAATATCCAATCGCCTCGTCCGTCTTCCCTTCCCGCGCCGCCAGTATCCCCAGGTTGTTCCACGCGTTCGGCAAAGTGGCCGGATAATCCGCCGCCGACTTAATGGCCCGTTCAAAATATTCCCGCGCCTCCCCGCGTTTCTGCTGCTCCAAATAAACGCTGCCCAGGCCGTAAAGGGGCTCCGCTCCGCCGGGATCCTCCTTCTCCGCCAACCGAAAAAACTCCTCCGCCTGCTCCAGGTACCCGCGCTCATAAAATACGGAGCCAAACGAAAGGTAATTCCGTCCAACTTCGTAAGTCTCGCTCACTCCTGCAAACGGAAGCCCCCGCGCGATTCGCTCCGCCGTCGTTTTCGGAATCTGCCGAAAGTCCGATTCAACGTGATCCAGTCTCAGCGGGCCCTGATAAATCTTCACAATGTTCCCTTGCGCATCAATCAGGAAAGCAGTTGGCAGTCTCAAGTCCCGGTGCCGGTCAAACAAGCGTCCATAAAGAAGGTTATAGACAGCAACCAGTTCCGGCGGCGCACTCACGGCGAGAAATGTCCACGCGCCCGCCGTCTTCGTCCCCGCAACATTCACAACAACCAACTGCAGACCTTCGCTCAACCACTTCTCATGGGTCTTTTGAAAGCTCGCCAGTTGCGAAGCCCAATCTGCCAACTCCGCGGATCCGAAATACAGCAGCACCGGCTTCGCTCGCCGCGCAGAAAGCAGTCCCTCTTTTGCGTCGGATCCAGTAACGCGAAAATCCGGCGCCGCCACGGGCACAAGCAGCCACGTCTCCACCTGCGCGGGTAGTTGCTCTGCCCAGACAGGCAAACCCGCCTCATTCACCTCACTGCGTTCGGGTGCCGAAGCAAACGCATCCTTCCGCACCACCGCCGATCCTTCTTCAATCCAGATCCTGTGATTCGTGGGCAAATCCCCAATTTTCTGTTCCAGCCCGCTCGGCCACCGAATCGATGCTTGAATCGGCCCTTTCGCCTCTCCCAGCCCGAAAAACAGTTCCTTGCTGTGCTGTGCCAGAAACCCGGAGCCCACTTGCACAAACTTCGCCTGCCGCCCAACATTCGTTTCGATCGTCACCACGGCCCCGACCGCATCCGGATTGCTCTTCTTCCCCTGCAAACGAAACGCAATCGCCGGGGCCAGTTGCGGCATCACATTTTTCAAAAAACGCAGTTGAGGCCCGTTGCGATTCTTCAACACCGCTTCCACGCGCCCGTCATGGTCGAAATCCGCCAGCGCAAACGTCCGGCTGTCTTCCAGGAAATCCATTCCAGCTATTCCCGACACATCCGCAAACGTCCCGTCGCCGTTGTTCAGGTAAAGCACGTTGCGCTCGTACCCGCTCCATGTCGCGTCGGCGCGGATCAACTCATTCACCGCATTCCACCCCTGCTCGTACGCGCTGTTGGGTTTCGAACCCTCCGGCGAATTCGCCACGACCTGCCGCCAGAAAAAGCTGTTCAAATCGTCCCGCTGCGGCCCGGATATCATTCCATTCGCGATATACAAATCTGGAAAGCCATCGTGATTGAAATCCCACGCGTCACTCGACCACGCCCACCGCCCCATCAGCGTCCCGGAGCGCAACCCCGCACCCTCAAATTTTCCGTCGCCCCGATTCCGGTACAGGCAGTTCCCCATCGCATGCCGCCGGTACATCGCCCGCACTTCTCCGCTTGCATTCTTCTGAAACTCTTTCAGCATGGAAACTCGCAGCCCTGCCGCCGTCCACATATCCGCAACATACAAATCTTGCCGTCCATCCTGATCAAAATCGAGCCAACTGACGCTCATCCCCGCCCCAACGTCCTCAACGCCCGCCTCTTTCGCCACGTCCGTGAACGTTCCGTCTCCATTATTCCGGTACAGATTCTTCCGCCCGAAATCGTTCACCACGTACAAATCCGGCCACCCGTCGCCGTCAAAATCCGCCCAGCCGCAGCAGAAACTGAATCGCGTGTTGTTCTTGTCGAGCCCGGTCTGTCGCGTAACGTCGCGAAAACTTCCATCCTGCTGGTTTCGCATCAGGAAATTCGGCGGCCCGTTCTCCGCTGCGAAATACGGCAACGGATACCGGTATTGATCCGTTCCCTGGTAGTAGGTGTACAAACAAAAATAAATGTCCAGCCAGCCGTCGCGGTCGTAGTCCGCAATCGCGGCTCCCGTGAACGTTCCCTGCGGCGGGCTGGCAAAGTGAAACGCATCAGGCCGCAGCCGGAATTTCCCGCCTCCTACATTCAGAAACAACAATGGGCCGCTCGCCCGGACAACAATCAGGTCCTGCCGCCCATCATTATTGACGTCCGCAAACAGCGCGCACGCCGTGTTATCGAGAATCCCCACGCCCGACGTTTCCGTGACGTCCTCGAACGTCCCGTCCCCGCGATTCCGGTAAAGCCGGTTCGGAAGCCCCGCCGGCTGGCAAACGTACAAATCATCAAATCCGTCGTCGTCAAAATCTCCCACCGCCACACCATTATGCCCGTAAATATCAATCCCGCTCGCACCGTCCATCACCGTGCGCCAAGTATCAACGCCCGGCACAAATTGCGCGCCGAACGAAGCGCAACCCGCAAACGCGCTCGCCGCGATATCTTCGAACATGGGAGCCAGCGACCTGCTGCGCACTTCCTCCACATTGCGCCATTTCCGCAGCCGTATCTCCGTACCCGGCCCAATCTCCCAATCCAGATCCAGGTTCCCAATCCACTGCTCGCGATGAAATCCATTCCCTTCGCCGACGAACTCATACCGCACCCGCATGTGAACTCCAACACTCTTCTCCGGCGAGACCGGGAGGTCCGTGTCAGCACGAATTCCCGCAATCTGAAACTCCACTGTCAGCAGTTTCGAGAAATTCCTGACCGCGGCCCGCCATTCCGCCACGAACGCCTCGCGCCCAAGCAGCGGCGCTTCCGCAAATTTCGCCTCCCAAACTTGAAATATTCCGTCATCCTTCCGACGCGGTCGCAGACTCGGCACCGGAGATGTCGCCAGGAAGTCCACACTCAACACGCGCTCCAGCACCTCCGTTTTTTGCGGCGACACCCGCAGATCGGCGCTCCACGCCTGCAATATCCGCGCGATTTTGTCCTGGTAAACTTCGGTGGGAAAAGAGTCGAACTCCGCCTGCGTCTTCTTCAGCACTGCCTCAATTGCGCGGGGAGTCCGGTAAACCGGATGGACGTGGAATTCCGGTGGAAGGGATGAATCTTGCGGGAAAACTGGGGTATCGAATCGCGGCCATCCGAGTCCGGACGGAAGAAACGCGAGCGCCGCGCCTTGGCTATACTGCAGGAATTCGCGCCGGCTTAGTCTGGCAAAACGCCGCTTCTTCCCCGGCCAGCTCAGAAAAATTCCTCCATTTTTGCGGCGTGAAGCCCGAATCTAGCATCGGGCCACCCATCGGTCAAGCTTG
>Ga0210410_10000928_pt1 | contig 28644 bp, 28 predicted proteins | sample IncBWC4MmetaG_FD_161058 | JGI IMG/M metagenome (GOLD analysis project Ga0210410, IMG submission 161058) | Forest soil microbial communities from Barre Woods Harvard Forest LTER site, Petersham, Massachusetts, United States - Inc-BW-C-4-M | ecosystem: Environmental > Terrestrial > Soil >... | reverse complement strand
TGGGATTCCCCGTCAGCAGATTCTCGTACTCATCCACTTTGGAAGGGAAGCGGTTGGCGAAGTCACGCACCCGGTCGAAGAATCCGAGTGGGGGTTCCAGTGCTACGCCGCCGATGCGGAAGTAAGAAGTCATCATGCGCTGGCCACTGATGGCCTCGAACAAACGCAAAATATCCTCGCGCTCGCGGAAGCAGTAAAGAAAAACCGTGAGCGCGCCAATGTCCATGGCATGCGTTCCCAGCCACACCAGATGCGAGTTGATGCGGGTCAACTCATTCATCAAAACCCGCAGCCATTGCGCCTTCGGAGGAATCTCCAGCCCCAGCAGTTTCTCGACTGCCAACGCATAACAAAGATTGTTGGTCATCGGGCAGAGATAGTCGATGCGGTCGGTCAGCGGCACAACTTGCTGATAAAACTTCGCCTCGCAAGTCTTTTCGATTCCGGTGTGCAGGTACCCAATGTCCGGCATAAGCCGCACAACGGTTTCGCCATCGATTTCGAGAATCAGCCGCAACACTCCGTGGGTGGACGGGTGCTGCGGTCCCATGTTCAGGATCATGGTCCGATCCTGACCGGGTTCGAGCACGGGCGTGGAGGTCATGTGGGCCATAGGGCAGTCCTAGCGATAGCCCTCCACGGGATAGTCTTTGCGCAGGGGATGACCTTCCCAATCTTCTGGCATCTGAATGCGGCGTAAATAAGGATGCCCGGTGAAGCGGATGCCAAACAAATCGAAAACCTCGCGCTCGAAGTAATTCGCCGAGGGCCAAACCGAGGTCACCGATTCCACGGTTGGGCTGTCGTTGTCCAAACGTACCTTCAGCCGCACGCGTTCTTTCTTAGGAATCGAAAGCAGCTCGTAAACCACCTCAAACCGCGGCTGCGAGGGATACCAATCCACACAAGTCACATCCGAGAGGTAATTAAAGGGACAGCCCGGATCGTCCCGCAAAATAACGCAAGCGTCGCGGATGGCAGACCGCTCGATGTAGATGGTCATCTCTTCGCGGTCAAACTTCGCCCCCACGACTGCAGCCGAACTCCACGACCGCAACCTGGCCACCGCAGGGTGATCCTTCAACGCCTCAAGATCGGTAATGGCGGCACTCAGCGGCACTAGACCTCGCCCCTTCGCGTCGAGGGAGTACCCCAGTCCAGCACCCCCTTCTTCCATATATAGAAGAAGCCCACCAGAACGATGCCGATATACACCAGCATCTCCCAGAAACCAAACATCTTAAGCTGCCGCAGGATCACTGCCCAGGGGTACAGGAAAACCGCCTCTACGTCGAACAGAATGAACAGCATGGCCACCAAGTAGAACTTTACCGAAAAGCGCTCCCGGGCGTCGCCCACCGGGGTCATTCCGCACTCATAGGGCGAAAGCTTGGCCCGGGTAGGGCGCCGGTAGCCAATAAACCAGGAGAGCAGCACAATGGCAGAAGCCAAAGCACCTGCTACGATGAGGTGAATCAAGAGTGGCAGGTAGCGAGCGAAGTAATTGTCGGGCATAAAGGAGCTATATATAATTCGCAGCCAAGCACTAACTAAACATTCTAGAGTAGATTTCGCGCGGTAGGAGTGTCAAGGGATAGAGCCGTTTTGTGACGAGCTTTTAACATGCGGCGGATTTCTGCCGATGGTAAGAAGGATTGCATGATTTTTGGCTTCAATACCGACGTCAAGCACGATGGCACGGTTTACCACGTGCAGAGCGAAGCGCGGGAAAATGAATTGCTCCTGCAGACGCAGGTCTTCGTGCGCGGACGCTGCATCGGCAAGCGCGCCCTTTCTTACGCGGACAAAGCTGCCGAGTCTGGCTTCACCGATCAGCAGAAAGAGCAGATTCTGCGCGACCAGCATCGTCTGGTCCTCGACTCCATCCGCGACGGGAAGTTAGACGGGACTCTGGACAAAGGCTTCACCCCTGAGGCGCTGGCTGCTATCAAAGAACTCGATGTACAGTGGCTCAACGCCGGCTCCGTGCACTCGGATCGCAGTCTGACCCTGCGCCTGCGTGTTACGGAAGGCGGGGCCGCAGCGGAAGGAGCGCGGTTGACGGTTCGCTTCGCCCGTCCCGATGCCGCTCCGTTCTACACTCAGGTGGTCACGGGCGCCGATGGCGATGCTGAGATGAAGATCGATGTAGATGAATCCTCGCTCCCGGATTCGGCCGTTTTAGTGCAAGCCAACTATTCCGGCCGTACTGCAACCCGCAAGTTCCAACTGCGCAAGGTGGAAGCGTAGGTCGCACCGCTCACTTGCCCTCAGTACCCTTCGGCTGCGAAGATTCAGACACAATGAAGTTGCAGATCAATGGCGAAACTCACGAGTTTGATTCTCCGCTCACCCTTGCGACGCTTTTGCAAAAGTTGGAGATGAAAGCCGATCGGGTTGCCGTGGAACTGAACCGTTCTATCGTTCCCCGCGAGGGCTGGGCGGCAACCAGCCTGGCGGAAGGCGATCGTCTGGAGATTGTTCACTTCGTCGGCGGAGGCTGAAGGGAACTCGTCTAGTCACCCCCCAGCGAAGAAATCCACAGTTGACAGCTGCCCGTCCATGCCTACAATGTTCCAAACATTTGGCTGCGTAATTGTTTGAAACATTTTTGGGCCTCGGCATGCAGCAAGCATTCACATCCCGCGATGTGGTTTCTCTCACCGGCATCACGCCGCGCCGGCTGCAGTGGTGGGACGAGCGCCGAATCGTTGTGCCAGCTCGGGAAGGGCGTCGCCGGTTGTATTCCATGGAGGATCTCGCAGAGGTCGCCGTGATCTGCGAGTTGCGTCGCCGTGGATTCTCCTTGCAGCGCGTGCGCAAGGTCATGCGCTTTTTGCAGCGGGAGTTCGGCAAGCGCCTGGCCGAGACCGTCAGCGGAGCCTCTGAATATCACCTGCTCACCGACGGCAAGACTCTGTATCTGGAAACCTCGCCGCGGCAGATTGTGGACATCTTGAAAAACGCGCGCCAGCCCATGCTGACGATCTGTCTCAGCGACACAGTCCGGCAGGTGCGCGCCGAAATTCGCGCTAAGAAAGGCAGCGCAGGTATTTCTCGCTCATTGCGCAAGGTCAGGCAGGCTTCATAAGCAGGGAAGTTTGGTTCCACATAGTGGCCCCATATTGTTGGCCGAACAAGGAGGCAACATGGTTGGAGAACTCGACGTCCTAAGCCAATGGATCCCCGAACAAATGCTTCCCGGCACGATCTTTGTGCTGGAGAACGCAGGCCGTGTGGGCGAGAAGGACGATCCCTACTGGGCGGTGCTCTCCTGCCCCGAATGCGGCACCCTGGGCCTGATTACGCGCAAGCAGCTCGCCGGATTGCTGCCGGTGATTTGCGGCTCCAATGAGTGTCCGGCGCAATTCTTCATCAACGACAGCCAGGTGGTAAGTCGAAGGCCGTTCTGAATCGTTGATGGTCCAGTGAACCGCGAACCCTAACTTCCACCCGTTTTCACTCGGTCCAGCGCTACTGGCACCTGCTCGACGATTTCGATGTCGAATCCCTCAAGCGCCGGAACTTTTCTGGGATGGTTGGTCAGCAGGCGAATGCGCCGCAAATTCAAATCTGAAAGGATTTGCGCTCCAATGCCGATCTCGCGCTGGGTCTTGCGCTCGCTCTCCGGTAAAGAGGGGAGACGCTTATCGCGGTGGAAGGTAAGCAGGCCGCGCTCCCCGATGCTCTCGACCGAGAAGCCTTTGGAAGTCTGATGCAGATAGATCAGCGCACCCCGCCCTGCGCGCGCAATGGCCTGCATCGAACCTTCAATGGTTGCGTGACAATCGCAAGCTGTCGACCCGAATACATCGCCCATCACACAATGGGAGTGCATGCGAACCAGCACCGGTTCGCTGCCACTGTCGTTGTCGCGACCTATATCGCCACGCACCAGCGCGACGTGAGATTCGCCGCCATCCACTTCGCTCTCGTAGGCAATCAGGCGGAACTCTCCGTAGCGGGTACCAATCAAAGCTTCGCCGACCCGATGCACATAGCGCTCATGCTGCATGCGGTAGCGAATGAGTTCGGCGACGGTCAGCATCTTCATGCTGTGGGTCTTGCAGAATTCAATCAGGTCGGGAACCCGCGCCATGGTTCCGTCGTCTCGCATGATTTCGCAAATCACTCCTGCCGGAATCAGTCCTGCCATGCGCGCCAGATCGACCGAGGCTTCGGTCTGACCAGCGCGCACCAGCACGCCGCCTTTGCGGGCTTGCAGCGGGAACACATGTCCGGGACGCGCCAGATCGGACGGACGCGTGGCGGGATCGATTGCGACCTTTATTGTGCGGGCGCGATCATAGGCTGAAATCCCGGTGGTCACGCCGTCGCGGGCATCAATCGCTTCACAAAACGCCGTGCCGTAGTTGGATGTATTCTCGGCCGTCATGGGACCGATGCGCAGATGATCCAGCCGTTCGTCGGTCATGGCCAGGCAGATCAACCCGCGGCCATACTTCGCCATAAAGTTGATCAGTTCGGGAGTGACTTTCTCGGCGGCCAGGGTCAGATCGCCTTCATTCTCGCGATCTTCATCATCCACCACCACGACCATGCGGCCGGAGCGGATTTCTTCGATGGCGGTGGGAACATCCGCGAATGCAGATTGCGGCACCATAATCCTGCGATTGTATCAAAGGCGCTTTCAGGAGAGTGTCAGAGAATTGTCTGGAAGCCCGTTACTTCGCCATCTGATCCTCGGCTCCCCGAAAAAGGGCCGTCAGCGAGCGCACGACCCAGCGCATCAGCACCACAATGACAATAAGCAGCAGGCCGACAATGGCCATTGCCAGATACGGATGTTGAGTTGCAAACCAGACAAGGAAGATGGCGAGCCCGTCTTCTCCCAAACTTAACGCCACATTCGACAGCGGTTCCGGCGAAGGAGTGACTGCAGCCCGCACGGCAGTTTTGCCTCCGTGGGCGGCAAAAGCGATCGCGCCGCCGGCAACCGTGGCGGTAAGCTGCTCCCAGGGAGAAAGAGCCGCTGTGGCGCCATAGGCAAGCAGGGCCGCGATGGGGACTCGAATGAAGGTATGCAGGGCGTTCCAGATCAGGTCGAAGGCAGGTATCTTATCGGCAAAGAATTCGATCACGAACATCACGCTACCGGCCGCGATCACCCACCAATTCGAAAGCGATTGCAGCGCTGGTGGCAGTGGCAGTAATCCCAGGTGCGCCAGCAATCCAAGAGTGGCTACAGTGGCGTAAACATTGAGTCCGGCAGCGAAGCTGACGGCTACCAGCAGAGCCACAAGTTCACTGGCCGGAATGCTCGGAGTGGTTAGAATAAACGCCAACTAAACCTCTTCCAGCCGCTCGCCAACTGTGGAGCAAAAGCAAAGGGTCGCCGCTTGGCGACCCGCAATGCTGTTAATCCGTTGCCGTTACAGGGTAGATTCGATCTCGAACCCCCAAGCTTCAAGCAAAGGCTCCGGAATGTACTTCGAATTCTTGTTGCGCCGGGCCCATTCCCGCAGCCGGGTGGAACGCAGGTACTGATCCGGCGAGAGCTTGTATTCGCGGACCACTTGCTCAAACTCGGTGATGGTTGGAGTAATAGGCCCGATAGGCTCGGGTTTACCCCAGTTAGGATTTCCGCGTCGCTTAGCCATAAAGATAACGCCTCGTGTATGAGATAAACTTACACTGGTAAAAAGTTAGATTCGTTCCGCGCGTGAAGGGATTCACACCCCTTCAGCCGGACCACCTACCAGAATAAGGTCCGTACCTTTAGCCCGTCGGGCGAAGCGGAAGGCCTTGATTCTATGGGTGTTCTTAGCGAAAGTCAACAAAAATCGTAGCTGGTAGTTGAACCATCCCCACTTACCTTAATGATAGCAAGGGTTTTAGCGAGAGACCCCAGCTTGGGCCTAGGGCCAGACGGGATTACCGCCGTAACCGGGTCCGAACCGTGCCTCATTGACCACCCAACGCCACCAACCTACAGTTCAATAAGGAGGCTGTATCGTGAAGGATATCTATGAAGTACTCCGCAAGAAGCAGGCCGAGCAGGCCCAACTAGGCAAGCAGATCGAAGCCTTGCAGACCGCCGCTGAGCAGCTTCGCAGCGTAGCCCATTTACTCAACGAAGAAGAAGCCCACGGCGAAGGAGCCGCCGCTGGCGGGTAAGAACCACACATCGTCCGTAGAGACGTAGCTTGCTACGTCTCACTCTGTGGACAAAGCATGCGGGCAGTCACTAACGGAGTTTCGGCTGAAATGAGTTTGCAAGCGCTGGTTGTGTGTTCTGACGACAAGATTCTGCGGGTGCTGCGGCGGGTCCTTAGCGACTTGGAGATTGGGGTTGAGCTTTGCGGCGATGCAGACTCGGCGGTCCGGAAATTAACTCGAAAGCGATTTGAAGCGGTTGTCGTCGACTGTCATGACGAGGATATGGCGGCCCAGGTGCTCGCTAGCGTCCGCTCCGCTCCGTGTAACAAACGCTCCATCGCAGTAGCGATGATCGATGCTCGAAAGGCTGTACGCAGCGCCTTTGCCTTGGGGGCGCATTTCGTCCTTTATAAACCTATCTCTGCGGAACGAGCCCGGTCGAGTTTTCGCGCCGGTCGCGCTTTGATGAAGTGCGAACGCCGCCGCAATACCCGGGTCGTCATGCAAATTCCGGTCGCCTTGGTTAGGGGCAACGGTGCGGACCCGGGAAAGGCGGTCACTTCGGACATCAGTCAAGGCGGCATGTCCCTCAAGATCTTTCGTCGTATTCGGAAATCGGATCCCATGCGCATCAGCTTTAGTCTGCCCGGAACCAGCGGTGACATGGAATGCGCGGCAGAAGTGGCGTGGGAGGGCAGTGGCCCGCACATGGGTATTCGTTTTGTCGATCTGTCCCCGGAGCAGCGCAACCAGCTGAAGTCGTGGATGGCCCAGCATTCTCCAGAGATGGAGCCGGATGATCCGCCCGCAGCCTGCCGGCTTACCGACCTCAGCATGGGCGGTTGCTACGTGGAGATCGCTTCGCCGTTCCCCAAGGGCACGAGAGTTACTTTGACGACCCGGGCAGCAAAGCTTGAGTACCGAACCGAAGGCCTGGTGCGGGTCATGCACCCAGAGATCGGCATGGGAGTCGAATTCGTTCGGACCACCAGGCAGCAGCACGAGCAATTGGAAAAATTCATCCACGCCCTTCGCCACAACAGCGGGCTTCAGCCCGAACTGACGGTAGAACCCGAGGGCATGGACGAAGTTGAACCGGCCAGATCCCAAGCGCATGCCCCGGATGAAATGGAAGACCCGTTGCTCGATCTTTTCCGGAGTAGCGCGGAACTCGCCGCCGATGCCTTCCGGAGCGAACTGCTCAACCAAAGGAATCCCCGACCGGACCCCGCCGACACCGTTTCCGCCTAGCCTCGCCCGTCATTGAGTTTTCCTCTTACGCAATGTTGCCACTACGCTGAGAACAATAGAAACATGTTTAGGGAAGGCAAATGATTGCGCTTGGCAGATTTGCAAGCCTGCGTTCGTGCACTAAGCTTCATGCTGAGGTCCCCTGCGCTGGAGCGAGACAAGAAAGTGACTGAAATTTGACCTCCACATGACAATCCCGACATCCTTCCTTTTCTATCTTTAAATTGTCACGGCAACAGCGTATTTTGGTTGGACTGCTGAGTGGGCCCGGCGACGTGGAACTTTTCAGTGGGCATCAGCAGCAGAGTCTGTGTACCCGCAAAGGTCAAGGAGAGAAGGACATGGGAGTTGCGGCTGCGAAGAGGATAAGCTTTTTGCTGGTGTTGCTAGCGCTGGTCGCGGGTGTCCAGCCAGCTCATGCGATTCCTGCTTTCGCCAGGAAATACGGGCTTCCCTGTTCCGCGTGTCACGAAGCCTGGCCCATGCTCAACAACTTCGGCCAAACCTTCAAAGACAACGGATATCAACTGGGCAACGACCGGGACGCTCCCGTTTATCAGCAGCCCGCCTATTGGCCGATCATGTTTCGGGTGACGCCAAACTGGCACCGGGAGAGCAACAAGCGCGTAGCGGTGGACCAGGTTCCTGGCAACGCCAAAAGCGGCTTGATGGAGTCGACAGTCACCACGTCAGGATTCGATGTTGGCGCTATCGACATCGTCACAGCGGGCACACTGTCCAAGAACATCTCATTCTTCGTGCAACCGTTTATCGCAAACAGGAGCGCTGGGCTATTGCAGGCGTGGGTGCGCCTCGATAATCTGGCCGGATCGCACTGGCTAAACCTCAAGTTGGGAAAGTTTGAGCTCGATGAACCGATTTCCCAGGAGCGAGCGCTGACGATTAGCGGCACCGGAGGAGCCTACTACAACTATTTCTTTACCCCACCGGGTGACAGCAATTTCTTTACCGGTATTGGCAACGATCAGCTTGGCGTTGAGGTATCCGGGCACGCCGAAAACGATTACACACGTTACTCTGTCGCCGTAGTGAACAACAGTAATGGTACGACAGGCTTGCCGGCAGGCCAAACCTACAACGTGTATGCAAATCTCAACCAAGGCTTCGAGGTGCCGGGACTGGGCTTGCAGAAGGTCGGCGTCTACGGTTTCTTCGGTGAATCTCCGACCTACTTCCAGACCAACAATGGCAACCGCATCCCGGGAACTGGCACGGGCAACCGCAGTTTTTATCGCGCGGGAGCGTATGGGCAGTGGTACTTCGGCAAGTTCGATTTTCAAACGTTCTATATGCACGGATACGACAACGTTTTCCTGGGCAATGCTGTGGCGGCGAATCAGCCCTCGAAGTTGCCAGTGGGCGCGGTTGGTCCGTCATGGAACGGCGGTTTTGTGGAAGCTCACTACGACTACAACCCCAGGCTTATCCTGATTAGCCGATACGAATTGATTCGGATGTCGCGGCAGGCGAATCCCACGATTCGCAGCGACTCGGGGAATCTCGATACCTGGACCGTCGGCTATCGCTGGTATCCGATCATGAATCCTCGAGCCGGCCTGGCCTGGGTGCAGGAATATTCCCGCATCGTCAACGCAGGCACCGCGCCGCTTTCCGGTAAGGACGATATCGGTAGCAGCTATCTGATGGGATTTGATTTTGATTTCTGAGGAAAGAGGAGAATTGTTTCATGCGCATCAAAATCAATCTGGCGAGTAGCGCGGTCTTCTTTTTTCTCCTGTCGAGTCTGACCACGGTCGCGCAGCAGAGCCACGTCGGCAACCTGACGGGCAATGCCTTGAAGGGCAAAGCGCTGTACCAGCGCTACTGCATTTTCTGCCACGGCAAGTATGGCGACGGAACTGGAGAGAGCGCGCCTTACCTCGACCCCAAACCTCGCGATTTCACCAAGGCGACATTCAAATGCCGATCGACGGCGAGCGGAAGTCTACCGCTAGATAGCGATTTGTACGACACCATCAGTCGCGGCGTACACGCCAGCGGAATGCCCTCGTGGAAGCCGTTGACGCGCCAGGAGCGAGTCGATCTGATCGCGTACATCAAAGGCTTCTCTCCCCGATTTCAAGAAGAGAAGCCCGGCGATCCGCTGCCGATCCCGCCCGAGCCTCCCATGTCGGCGGAGAGCGCCAAGCGCGGCGGAGAACTTTTTCAAAGCATGAACTGCTGGCTTTGCCACGGCAAGGAAGGGCGGGGAAACGGTCCGTCTGCGGTTTCGCTCACCGACAGTAAAGGTTATCCGATTACGCCTTTCGACCTGAGCGGCGGAACGCGCTTTAAATGTGGCGAATCGGATCAGGGGCTCTTCCGTGACTTGACCACCGGCCTTGACGGAACTCCGATGCCCTCGTTCACGGACGCCATGAAGCCAGACCAGATATGGGATGTCGTGCACTACATCCACACGCTTCAAGCAGGCGCCAAAGGCAGGCCTAGCGATGCAAAAGCCGAAACCAAAGCGGAGTGAGTTCTATCTTCCACCAACCTCCCGAAAGTCGGTAGTTTTGCGACGATGAGGGACAGAAAGAGAGTGTCTTATGAAAACCAGATACGTCCTAATTTTGATGATTGCAGCATTAGCCCTATCCCTGGCTGCTTACGTTCCCGCAGGCGCCGCAGATGCGGCCGCTGGCGGGTCGTTAAAGGGTGTTGCTAAGTTTGAAGGCTCGGCGCTTAAACCGGCTCGCATTGACATGTCATCCGATCCCAACTGCGCCAAGGCGCATCCCACGCCAGCCACGACCGAGGATCTGATGATCGGCGCCAATGGCGGGCTGGCAAACGTGATCGTCTACGTCTCCGACGGCCTGGGGGATCGAACCTTTGAACCGCCGCAACAGCCTGCGGTTATCGAACAGAAAGGCTGCCAGTACAAACCGCATGTGCTCGCGCTGCAAGCTAACCAGAAGCTGGATGTGGTCAACGATGACCCGACCACGCACAATATTCACCCCATGCCCAACAACAACCGCGAGTGGAATAAATCGCAGCCCCATGGAGTGGCCATCGAGGAAGCGTTTCCGCGGGAGGAGATCGCGATTCCGGTTAAGTGCAACGTGCATCCCTGGATGCGAGGCTACATCGCGGTGTTTAAGCATCCGTATTTTGTGGTTACGGACAAGGACGGGAGTTTCGACCTGAAAGGTCTTCCACCGGGCACCTACACGATCAAGGCGTGGCATGAGAAACTCGGTACCCAGACCCAGAAGATCACGGTGGGAGCGAATGAAAACAAGGCGGTAGATTTCGTGTTCAAGTCAGGGTCGTAGGTTCTCTCGCGCTTCGGGGCGCCGAATGTGCAGCGAGCACACGCATCGCTGGCAGACCGGGTTGGTTGCAATATCGAGGTTGGCCCGAAACGTCAGCGCAACGGGACCGTTCACGATCTGGTGAAGTGCTTGATCGTGGATGTTTCCGAAAGAAGGATGGAAGAAGCACGGGCGGACTTCCCCCGAGGCTTCGATCACAGCAGAGACCCAGGGCGCGTTACAGCGAGGCGCGATGTGCTGCCCCTGGCCGAGGTGGGCACGAAAATGGAGTACGATTCGCCGCAATTTGCGGGCTGATTCGACCACAAATCCTGAATCCAGGTCGATGGCATGTTGGCTGATGAGCCGCTCGACTTCTGTCTCCAGCGCTTCGATTTCTTCCGCGTTCAGAGCCACCCGATCCTGGTGTTCCGGCGACCAGCCCTGCGGACGATTAAAAGCGTCCGAGGTGAGGTCAGCCGCCAGAAATGAAATCGAGCTCAAGCCCATTGCCTTCGCCGCCTGAACGACTTCACACAGCGAGCGGTGATTTGCTTTCTGGACGGTGCAGCGCGCTCGAACTGCCATATCCGGCCGGAACCGCCGCAATGCTGCAACCCCGGCCGCTATGCGTTGGAACGCGTGAGGCACGCGCCGGATGTGGTCGTGCACCGCTTGCGGTCCATCCAGGGACACGATCACGTCGTCGATATTTGCCGCAACCGATTCAGCGTGCGACTCCAACAGCAGCCCGGCGGTAAGCATGGTCACGCGGATTCCTTCGCCGCGAAGCATCTGCGCCAGAAAACTCATCTGGGCATTCAGTTGCGGTTCACCGCCGGTAAACACGACCCATTCGACACCAAGTTCGCGGAATGAAGCAAATTGCCGTTCGAGTTCGGTAGGAGTGATTTCCCTGGGATCGCGAATCCGCCAGATATCGCACATCACGCAACGACAGTTGCACTGGTTGTGCGGCGAAATAACCACCACGGGAAGTTTTGTAACCCGCTGCGCCATCCCGTCCCGGTCAGGGACCGTTGTGGCGTCTGGCGTCGAGATGGATACCAGAGCGCTCATTGCCGTACGTGCTTTCCACTGAGCCTAATCGTCCCGCCGAGCCATTTCTCTGCCTCTTGCAGCAATCGCGCGACCGGCGGGCTGATGTATCGTTCCGAGTCATCCACAACAATTCTTTCCAATGTTTCATTGACCAGGGAGGGAAGCCGCGAGACAATCCCTTTCGAAACTAGGTGGGGAATGCCTGCCAGTAGAACTAACTCGATCTGGTCCGCGGTTAACTGGATTAGTGTTGCCGCAGGAGAGAGCCCGCCATCCGGAACTGCGATGATGTCGGCGGTCGATCCTGCAAGTAGAGTCCCTTCTCCGTTCTGAAGCTTCAGCACGTCCGCCGCCTGAGTTGTAACCAGGTTGAAGATCTGCTCCGCCGGCGTGCCTAGTTCGTGGGCGGTGCGAACCTGGTCGAGCAAGTCCCCCGCAGTGAGTGAAGAGTCGCTGCCGAGGGCAATTCGTGGGTTGCGCCGAATCCTGTCCGGAGACAAAGTTGACCCGAGCGTGAACAGATTGGAGCCGGGACACCAGATCAGCGCTGCCCCGCGCCGGAGCAGGAGATCGTGGCCGGCATCATCGAATGCAACGCCGTGCACAATCACCGTCCGGGTATCCAACAAACCCCTGCGATCGAGCTCAAAAACTTCCGCAGCTGACGCAGCGTCGGTGCCCTCGCCAAGGTGAATGATATAGGGAGTTCCCAGGTCGTTTCTGGGGAAGACAGACGCGACATCGCCGCCAAACTGGAAAGAGTGCGACCATGCGTAGCGGCTCACTACGCGAACCGGAAATCCGTCATCGAAAACTTCCGGTTTGAACTCATTGTGATGGCACACGGCAGTTGCACCACAAAGCAGGTTTCTAATTCCTCCCCACCACAAGCGAATAGGCTTCGGTATCTGAAGATGCTCACGAATCGGCGAGGAGTCGGGATGGTATATGTCTTTAGCCCATTGCTCGGCATTCTGGTAAGGACCACAGCCCAGTTTCGGAAAGAGGCCAAACTCGAGGTGATCATGGGCGTTAATCAGTCCTGGAAGTAACAGGTAACCAGCGAGGCTGATTTCTGTGTCTTGGCGATCAGAAAGCGAGATCCGCCCGGCGCTTGTACCCCAGGGAACGATGCGCTGGATTCGACCTCGGGCAATCTCAACGTCCGCTGCCACTGCTGAATGTGCGTCCAGAGCAACCCTGGCGCCACACAACTTCAGCGACCAAGGATCCACGTGGGAGCGACCAACATCGTTCGGTCGCCGCTGATCAGCGACGGCGGCATCAAGCGGCACAGTTTCCTCTCCTAAAGTGACCGATGAAGATTGCCGGCGTTCCGCGGCTTGACTCAAATGCGTCGCCCTTTCGGTTGGCGAGAAAAATCTTGCGCTCGGGTTCGTCGAAGCTGGGTTCGACCATCTGGACGAGGTCGAACCCGTGTTGACGAAATGTGTCTTCGATGTCGTGCAAAGAACACTGAGTCGTGGGCAGTTCGATTATTTGGCCCCTGGCGCGAAAGTTGCGCTTCCAGCCGAGCGAGCGACTGTCCGGGTGAAATTCCGACACATACAACTCCGTGGCGTCCCTTGAGACTCGAGCGATTTCCGCAGCCAGATCCTGCACAACGACATAGCCGAGAAGAAACGAGCAGATCACGATATCGGCAATCTCAGAACGTAGCGGAAGCTTCGTGCAATCGGCGCGCAGAAGATGGCCGGAAATGCAAAGTTTCTGAGCCGCCCGCGCTAGCATCGCAGAAGACACGTCGACGCCCAGATACCGACCTGTCGCCAATGAGGAGAGGCGGTTCAGCAGTCGTCCGGTACCGCACCCCAAATCCAGAACAGTCTTATTGGCGAGCGAGGGCAATAGCGGCTCGAGGCAGCGCTCCTCCAAGACAAGCATAGGGTTTGCCGTGTCGTCATACGTTTCCGCCCACAACGTGTAAGCCTCGCTCACGGTCAGTTGCGTCTGGGGATTTGCGCGGGTCTGTTGTGCGTGGCGCGAACCGCCGAAATGTTTCGAGTGCGCGGACATCAGAGGCTCTCAGCTTTGGGTTTGCGAAGTTCGACGAATTGCTGTGCCCACCGGAGTTCCACTGGAATCGAGTAAAACCGAGCCGCATATCTCCACGAACTGAGAAACCGCAGAAGGCGTCGACTCCAACCGGGCAGCCGGATGTCTTGCACCGTGGGCCAGCGTGAGGCGACCACCAGTTCGAAGTTATCGATCAATTTCTTGGTGGGTGGCAGCAGCCATGGCGTCGCAGGGTCAATACGCAGCGTGAAATTCAGCCAACGGGGTGTGGCCCATTCCTCAGGCGTCGATGGAAACTGGACTTGGTCTTCCACGTTGCCATACATGTGATCCCGCTGGGGCACAGGTGTGTAGTGGTAAATAATTATTTCCGACACGGGATTAATCCGTTTAAGCTTCCGGACGAAGGCCAAACACTCCGCAGTGTCTCTCTCAGGGTCCTTGGGATTACCTATCACAAATGAGAATTCCGGAATGATGCCAAACTGCTTGATACGCTCCGCCAAATCGACGGTCTGACTGGTCGTAAGCTGCTTGTTCATCTCCTTCAAGACCCAGTCGGATCCCGACTCTGCGCCGAAGAATATCATCGTGCAGCCGGCACGCCGGATGGCTTCCAGAGTCTTGTCGGAGTAGCTCCCGACGATATCGATGCGAGCCTCACACCACCACCGCAGTCCCAAAGGCGCAATTCGCTCAGCCAGTTCAAGCGCAACATCTTCGCGCAGGAAGAAATTCATGTCGTAAAACTGAATTGAATCCACGGAGTACGTACTGACCAAGTGACGCAATACCGCTTCGGTTCTAGCGGGCGACTCCATCTTTTCCTTGCTGCCGAAAGCCGGTCCGATTGCGCAAAAACTGCACCGAAATGGACACCCGATGCTTGCCTGGTGCACGGCAGTGCGTTTACCAAAAAAGGACGGAAGAATGTATTTCTCGGTCTGCATCCGATGGTAGGGATACCAGGGAAACGCGTCGGGTGGCTTCATCCCGCGCTCGGGATTGTGATGGTGATGACGTTCTTTGTCCTTGAACGAGAGTCCGCGAACTGAGTCCAGTGGCCGCTCTCCGCGGATTATCTGCAACAATTCGAGGAGGGCATCCTCGCCCTGACCCCGCACTACGTAATCGACATAAGGAGCGTTGAGGGCAGCCTCAGCGTACACAGATGGAAAGTAGCCTCCCCACACGATCGGTACTTCGGGATAGCGTGCCCGAACCGCCTTGCACGGCTCGATGGCTGCAACCATTTGCGGCCCGGGCATGACGGTCACCGCGAGAAGGTCGACAGAGTTCGCATCGATGAGCGAGAGGATGGTCCCGATTGGATCGGAGTCCACATTCCCATCTACAATCGTGTACTCTTCCCGGCCCTCCAGCATCGCCGCCAAGGCGAGTATAGAAAGCGGGAAGCGCCGATTCTTTGGTTTCGTTGCCTTGGGATTGAATAGGATGATCATCAGTTATCCACCTTGGCCCAGAGCAGATAGAACCGTGCCGGTTCCCGGCGTAGTAGCAGGCGGGCCTTTACCGGGCGCAGAGCCCAATTCACGCCGTACCAGGGTTTGACGAGCGTCCATCGCAACCCTAGTTTTTCTGCCAAGTCACTTAAGACTCGCGGAGTGAGATATTCGCGGCTCTGGATGCTGTCAGACCGGAAACCGAAGCGTCGTTCGAATTCGGCTCGCTTTTCCGCAAGCATCTTCCGCCCGTTCTCGTCGAGTGAATAGGAAGGCGAATCAGCAATGATCACGTAGCCTGGTTTGCGCAAACAGCGCAGAGCCTCGTTGAGCGTTTTTTCGTAGTCCACCGAATAGTGAAAAGATGCATTGAAGACAACTATGTCAAATTGTTCTGGCGTGAAGGGCAGACGGTCCATCTCAGCTTGAAAACGAAGGAAGGGACGCGAGGCCCGGGGCAAATAGTGACGGGCGGCGCCCAGGCCGTCGGCATCATTCTCCAGTAAGTCGACTGCCACTGGACGGTGTCCGCGTTGCCCCAACCGATAACTTAGCCAGCAATTGCCAGCACCAGCGTCCAGAACGTCGCAACCCTCTGGGTATGAGCGCTCGATCACGGGCAGAAGATACCTTTCCATGTGATGCCACGTTCTAGCCCGAATCTTCCATTGCCAAGAGTTGCGACCGGTCAGGTCTTTGAAAGGAAGCGCCAGATAATACTCTGGAGACAATGACCCCCGCCCTTCCTGTGCCCGAACCAGTTCGTACTCCCGAATGAACTGCCGGAAATGCAACTCGCGATCTGGTGCTAAACCACGAAAGACGCCATTGACCTCGGACAGAACGAACCCACACCTCGAACAAGCACATGGTGCCGCACCACGCAAGTCGGACAAATCCTGTGGGGGCACGCATACCGGACATTGAAGCCCAGGCGTAGCAACCCGCTCTCTGTTCTGCGGATAGCCGCCGGTGATCACCGATGTCAGCAGTTCGACAGTACTCATACCTCTCCGCGCTCGAATCTCAACAAGATATGATCGGCCAAAACTCGAATTCCCGGACAGTAACCCAGTATCGAATCTGCCAGAGAGGAAAACTTAAACAAGCGTGGAAATCGCGCCGCCTGGTGCTCGATATAACTGGGCGGCACTAAAACACCAATTCCCTTCAGAGATTTCAGACGAAATTCAGGAGAGAAGGCGCGCGTAAGCGAATGTACGGTGGGGTAGCGGACGTGGACGACTCCTCTATCGGCCAGCCGTGCGACAACACCTTGGCGCTGCATCCGCCGGAATGCCCTGCTAGGCTTCCCCTTAGCGAGATACCAGGCAATCTCCCATGCGCAACATGGACCCATCAAGCACAACAACAAAGAAGATCGCGGTTTGAGCAAAGCTGCCAGGTCGATGGCAAGCGGGCGGAGATTCTCGATACAATTCAGGGCTCCAAAATTCGAAAATGCACCATCGAATGGGCCCCATTTTCGCAGCGATAAGATTTCTTCAGCTCGCAGCAGTTGCAGATGCACAGAACCTGCACCAGTACTCCTCATGTTTTCTGTGTTGCGCTGGGCTGCGGCAATCATGAGCGGCGAACTATCACAGGCGAATACCGCGGTCCCCCGCTGAGCAAGAACGCAGGCATCCACGCCAGTACCGCAGCCGAGTTCGAGTACGCGATCTCCCGCATGAAATGCTTTTCCCAATTCTTTCCAGACCGCGGCGCGTTGCGCCTGGCCTATCTTCGAGCTCGTGAAGGTCTCGTCGTAGCGTTCGGCGATGGCATCGAACGGGGCCAGATCGAATTGGAGTTGATCCACTGCCATCGGCGTCAAACCTCGAACTCAGGGGCGGCCGCATACAGATCGGCGCGAAAGCCAGCAATCTTGCTCTGCAGATCGACCGCATTGCCATTCTGGAGGTCAGAGTTTTTCCGCAACCGCTCAAGTTCAACTTCGGTTCGCAGCAACTGATCGGCAAAGCCGTAGAAGCGGCGCGTATGCCGGCCCAGAATACGGGCATCCCGGTCGGAACCCACTTCCCATGATTTCGCATTCTCAACTCGTGTGGCTATTTGAGAGAAGTAAGGCGTGCCTTTGATCGGATACGCAACTGTCGTGAAGAAGATGTCAGGATCAGTTTTCTTTACGTGCTGGATCGTTGCCTCCACATCGTCGACTTCCTCGCCCTCATAGCCCCACATAAGAAACATTCCGGTCTGAATGCCATGAGACTTGCACAGAGCGACAGCGGTCTGAACTTGTTCCACGGTAACACCACGCTCCATCGCGTCGAGGATGCGCTGGGAACCGCTCTCCGACCCGATCCACACGCGGAAACAGCTCATCTCAGCCAGCGTCTCGACCACTTGAGCGCTGAGGCGATCAGCGCGGGAAATGCACTCGAACGGAACCCGGAGGCTGCGGCGTTTCAGTTCGGCAGCGTACTGGAAAAGCCAACCGTGATGAATGGTGAAGACATCGTCAGCCATCCAGGCCATGTCCGGCTGATATCGATTAATCAGCCACTCGAGTTCATCGACAACGGAGGCCGGCTTTCGACGGCGATGTGTTTTGCCGAAAACCTCGTGGCTGCACCACCGGCAATGGTAGGGGCAACCGCGCGCCGTGATCAGCGAGACAGATCCCTTGCCGTGGTGCTGGCGCCACACTGACACGTATTGATCCATGTCGATTACTTCGCGTGCTGGCCACGGCTGGGAATCGATATCGCGAATCTGCTCCCGGGGCGCGGTGCGGACGATGGTTCCATCGGTTGCTCGAAAAGCAATGCCGTGGATCTCGTGCAGCGTTTTTCCAGACTTTGACCGCAACGCTGGTACCAACTCCTCCAGCGTGATTTCTCCCTCACCCATGACCACGACGTCAGCACCGGAGTCGAGATACTCAGGGACGTATGCACTAGGCTCGGGACCGCCCACGATTGTCTGCCAGCCGGCGGCTTTCGCAATGCGCAGAATCTCGACCACGTTCGGCCGAGTCATCAGATTGGCATAGACGCCAAGCACCGAGGGCGGCTCGCGCTGCAATAGGTCGAAGAGTTGCTGGCGCGACGAGAACGTGGAATCGAACACCTCTGCGCTCAGACCCTTTTTCCGCAGGTGGGCGCAGATATAGAGGATACCCAACGGGGGATAGGGCTTCATGATCTGAAGCTCCTTGGGGTCTTCGTAAAGGAAATAACCGTGAGTGAGAAGTATGTCCACGATTGGTCAGCCTTGCCGAGGCGAACTCTCCTTAGTCATCGCCACTAGTCAGAGCCGGTGCTGTCTGCAGTTGCACCAAATCGCCCGCCGCGACATTGGCCAAAACAGTTGGACTGGAGTTGCGGCAGGTCTTTTCGAGTTGCACGACCCGTTTCCAGAGTTCATCCGGGCTAACTTCCCCCGTACTCCGATCACGCTCCGTCCCGGGCGCGGGCCTACCACATGAATTCCAAGAGTCGACCTGCGCGTGCAACGCATCGTGCAAGGCGCGATAGAACCCGTTGGTGTACCCGCCTCTGAACATCATGGAGAGGTCCTCGCTATCGGACCAATTGGTTTTTTCCCCCATCTGCCCGTGCACGCGGGCAAAGAACTTCGTGCCAGGGAGCGGGTAGGAAACCGATACACCAATGTCATCCGGGCGCGTATCTCCCACCAGTTGCACCGTCTTCTGAATGTCCTCCCAGGTTTCGCCGGGATAGCCGAACTGCAGGAAGTAGCAGGCCCGAATGCCTTCACGGCGGAGGTTTTCGCGCGCGAGCGCGATTTCCTCGACTTGGATACCCTTTTCCATCGCATCCAGAATCTTCTGCGAACCGGACTCGGCGCCCATCCATACCTCAACGCAACCTGCGCGACGCAAAGCGCACACCGTATCGATGGTCATCAGGTCCACTCTGGACTGCATTTTGAAAGGGACGACAGCGTCCAGCTTTTCCACTGCTGCGGCGAATTCGTTGACCCACTTCGGTTTTAGGCCAAAGATGTCATCGGCAAACCAGAGATGCTCGGCGCCGAACTCGTATTTCAGCCGACGCATCTCTTCGGCAACGTCCAACGGTGATCGCACCGCGAATGAGTTGCCATAAATAGGCTTAGCGCACCAGTTGCAGTGGTAAGGACAGCCACGGCTAGAGACAATGTTCAGCGAGAAGAACCCGTGTGCAGACTTCCAGGCAGCTCGATACGGCTCGAGATCGATCAGATCACGAGAAGGAAACGGCAAAGGATCAAGATCGCGCATCAGCGGACGGTTCGCACTTCTGACCAGGTGTCCGGTTTCACCGTGCAAGTACGCAATACCAGGAATTCGTGCGAGATCCGGCGTTACCGATCCGAGGAGATGTTGCACCACTTCTAGCAACGTCCATTCCGCCTCTCCTAAAAGCACGCAACGGAAACCGTGTTGCAGATACTCCAGGGCGTGATCTGAGGCGTCCGAACCATTCACCACAACCGTAGCGCCGGCTTGCCGCGATGCTTCAAGAATGCTGTAGGCAACTTCCCGCATGCGGGTTAAGCACATTTTTGTCAGGAAGTTAAAATTGTCCTCGTAGACCACAACGACCCGAGGCTGGTGTTCCTGGAGGGCGTGCTGAAATCCTTGTTCGGGATCGCTTAACATCGTGTCAAAGACCGCAACGGACAAACCCGCAGCCCGCAGCAGAGCCGCCGCATATAGGGTGCCGAGCGGCGGATACGGCTGCATCTTCCGCACCTGCTTGCGGTCGTAATAAAGATGGTACGAATGGGTTAGTAGGACATCAGCCACAATTAGCCCTCACCTGATGCGCTAGTTCAGCAAACTTCCTGCATTCTCTCGCCCAGTTTCTCGCCGGTCAGGAGAGACCGCCGGGTCACCAGTCGCTCCACCGTGCGCGACATCCAGAGTTCCCAGGGAAACGAGTAACGATTCGCGCCGATGCGCCAACGTATGGGCGCCCCGAGCGCGCGGCGGAAGCCAGTTCGGAACCAGGCGCTTTGTTTGGTCGCTTTGCGAATCTGGTTGTTCAACAAGAAGTATTCGAGCCTCCTTCGCAAACGCCGCAGTTCCTCGCCTTGTAGCCACGGAAGCATGTTGTGGCCGAGGGAAAAGGTCTCCCATTCCTCGAGCGATTGCGGCTCACGCAACCCCAGTTCTCTCAGTTGCGGCCATATCGGAATGCCCGGGTACGCAGTAAAAATGTTGGGCGAAAAACTGACGTTCCAATATTGCCGGGCAATGTCGCTCATGATCCGAAACGTCTGCTGGCGGTCGGGTTCACTTTCACCGGGGTAACCAAGAATCAGATTAAATGTCACGTGAATCCCGGCAAGCTCGGCTTTGCGCGCTGTCTCGGTCATCTGCTCGACCTTCTGGTGGTGTTTGTTCATCAGGCGGAGCACGTCTGGGGAAGCCGATTCCGTGCCAAAGCCCATATGGCTTACACCGCTTTCACCCAGCAAGCGAACGTCATCGTCGCTCATCTTCCACAGGAAGTCGGTGGAGGCCTGGAAAGTCCAACGAAACTTAATTCCACTCTCGAGAATTCCACGGGCAATTGCCAGAGCGCGCTTGATGTCAACCGGGAAATTGGAATCGAGGAGCGCAACTTCCTCGATGTTGTAGCGCGGGACGAGTTCAGCCAGATCGCTAACCACTCGCTCCGCACGATACGCGTTGAAGCGCCGTTTATAGAAAACCTGGTCGGTGCAGTAATTGCAGGCATATGGGCATCCGACACTGGTCGCGTACGCCAGCTTTCGAACCCCGCAGGCGGCGGCATACACATCCATGTCAGCGAGATGAAATGCCGGTGCGGGCAAGTCGTTAATGTTTGCCACCGGCCGTTCCGGCTCGTGGTGAGCACGCTGATGATCCTTGAACGAGAGTCCCCGCACGCCCTGCCAGTCCCGGCCCTCGGCCAAGCGCTGAACCAACTCGAGCAGTGTCAGTTCGCCTTGGCCCCGCACCACACAATCTACAAAATCAGGGGCTAAGGTTTGTTCCGGAACCAGACTGGGGTGCCAGCCGCCGAACACAACAGGCAGGCCCGGGCGCAGCTTTTTCACAGACTTGGCTACGCGGATCGCGGACCCGATCATGGGTCCGGTCAGAAGCGAAATGCCCAGACAGAGAGCATCCTCAGTCTCGCGAAGGATGGCTTCTTCGAAATTGGGGTGAGTCAGGTTATCTATGAGCTTGACTTGAAACCCGGCCTGCAACAGCGGAGACGCCAAAGCCAACATGCACAATGGCGCGCTCAGTGGTGGCCCGTCGTATGGCGGATAAAACAAAACCACTTTGTTTTTCACGGGCAGCTCGCTTGTGTAGCCGGTTGAGCCGGCTCCAGCCGTTTCGCATCCACCGCGGGTTTAGGCACTATGTTCAGACGCTTCAGCCGATCGTTCATCCACGTTTCAACTGGAAATGCATAGACATCGTGATCCAGCCGCCAGCGGGCCGGGTAACTAATGGCCTTCTGGATGGCTTTTGTGACTGGCCCGCGGGTGTCGGCGGCGATAGGCATCCGGTCAAAGGCAATCCGGAGATAGTCTCGCATAACTTGCAGACGGCGGTGATCTTTTCCTTTGAGCCAAGGCAAGACTGTATAACGGGGAAAAAAATCGGCCCAACCTTCCAGAGAAGTCGGAACCTCGATTCCGAGCTCCTTAGCGCGGCTCATGACCGGGGCGCCGGGATAAGGAGTAAAGATGTTGGTCCAGAATTCGGCCCCAGGATATCGGCGACACATATTCATCACAAAGTTCACGGTCTCTCGCCGTTCCTTTCTACCTTCCCCGGGAAAGGCGAAAATTATGTTGAATGATGGGCGAATGTCCGCTTGCAAACAGCGGTTTGCCGTTTCGTAGATTGACTCAAAATCCTGGAAGTCCTTGTTCATCAGTTTCAGAACTTCCAGGGACCCGGATTCCGCGCCGTGACAAATCTGCTGGAGCCCAGAACGGCGCAGAAGGCGCAGGTCTTCGATGTCCAGCCGTGCCGTCAAATTTGTGGTTGCCTGGATGCTCCACTTGAAATCGGCGCCCTCCCGCACTAGTCCCTCAGCGATGAGGCGCGCCCGGTCGAGATCCACCAAAAAGTTATCGTCCACGACCCACAGCATCTCCAGACGGTACCGCCGCGTCAGTTCTACCGTCTCCTGCACAAACTGCTCGGGAGGCAGCGCGTTCCACTTCCTTCCGTACACACCGGCGTTGGTGCAGTATGCACAATTGAAAGGACAAGCCAGACTGGAAATGTACATGGCCCAGCGCCGCCCGCAAAGACATTCGTAGGCATCAAAATCGGCAAGGTGGTATGCCTTTGCGGGCATATCCACCAGCGGCCTAAGTGGCCGTTCTGGAGTGAAAACGGGGACGCCATTTCGCTTGAACCCAATGCCGCGAACATCATCGAGCGAGTCGCCCGTCTCGAGCCTGCGCACAACCTCCAGAAGGCCATCTTCCCCTTGCCCGCGCACAACAACGTCAACATACGGAGATGCTAGAGTTTGATCTGGCAATAGGGACGGGTGCCATCCGCCCAGGATTATCGGGAATTCAGGATTCCACTCCTTGACGGCACGCGCGATCTCGACGGTCTCGCGGATCATCGGGCCGGTCACCAGGGAGATTGCCAGGCAGATCGCATCCTCGAGTTCTCGCAAGACCACCTTTGCGAAGTTCGGCGTAATCGTAGAGTCGATTAGCTTGACGGTGTAACCTGCTTCTAGAAGTGGCGTAGAAACCGCCAGAATTCCAAGCGGGGCGGTCGCCTCCGTGCTCGAAAAGGCGGGGAAGAAAAACACTATCTTCTTGCTAGACTTTTTCACGTCTACTCCCTCCGGTTCGCCGAAAGCAGCAAGAACAGTTTAGGAATAAACCCCAAGGCTAGGATGAGAGGTTAGAAGGATTGTCAAGTAATTGTCAAATTTCTGTTAACTTCTTGAATCTTGATGGGATGCCTGTGGATGGGGGCCTTTCCAAGCGCTACAAAAGCCGCAACTACTGGCCGCGGTTCACGAAGCGACTTCGGTGGACTCTCTCACCAGTGAAGTCAATGCCGGCAGGAAATGTTGCCGGAAGAGCGTTTGGTCGTACACAAAGCGTTTTGACAGAAAGGAGACTCCCTGGCGAACCTGCAGGTCGCACGCCAGGAAACTCCTTTGCCCGATACTGACGAATGCCAACCCATCGAGGCTTAGCCGTTGACTGCTGAGGGGATCAGTCCCAAGTTCCAGGTCATCATCGGACTCCACCACAACTCTCCAGACGAAGACTGGAGAGGCCACAGGCTCTCGATCGGGTGATGCAAACGCGTCAAGCAATCGGTCCGCTAAGAATTGGGAGTTTGTAGCCACACTGACAGTAGCGCCGTGCAATGCAAAAGTACTCTCGATTAGTGTTGGAGTAAATCTCTTGAGAGCATCTGCCAGCATTGTGGTGGCCTATCCTTCCTCGACAACAGCGGATTTTCCCGCACAACCTTAATCTCCGCAAAACTCTGACAGCTCTTTAGCGACCGCCGCTGGTGTCAGCCCATGCTGCAATACCCAGCATTCCCGGGTTACAAGAGCAGTGATGACTTGCAACTGATGTTTCCGCATGTCAGAGATGCACGGGGGCAAGGCTTCAAGCTCCGAAGCGAAGCGGGCAAACGCATCGCCGGAACTCATTGGCTTGAAGACGGCACCAGGCTTCTCTGATCTTTCGACGAAAACCACCCACTGAGGTTCACAACGGAAGGATCGATTTACGCCGAACATTGCCACAGGGTCAATCTCAAAGGCCAATTCACCGTTCAAGCTGGGGGAAGGTTTCATGCTGGTCAGTTGGGGGAAGAACTCGACCGCATCCGGAAGCAGTTTGACCGATGTTGGGAGGCCCCAAGCGTGCACTTTGGAGCCTGACTGTGAAAAGTAGGTCCAGTCGTCAGAGAGGTACGCAAAATTATTGAGGGAGAGGGAAACGGCCAAAGTGGACTTACCCGCTCCCGAGGCGCCCGCAAGAATGAGTCCGCGTCCACCCTTAACTAAACAAGCACAATGAAGCGGCGTTACTCCGACGGACGCACTGGCGACACCAAGGACGACGGGCAACACCACACTCTTCCAGTAATTTAGATCACACGCCATGGCCGGAGAAAACACGCCTATGACCCGTCGCCCCTGGAGGTCCATCAACATGGAGCTGCCCGGTCCATACGCCGCATACACGAGGTGATCGAGACCTCGAAAGTGGGGTTGAGGCCACGGTTTCTCTTCCCGAATCTCAGAATCGACATAACAACTAATGGTCAACGCTATCGGCGAGGTAACTTCATGGGCAGGCTGAAACGTCTCGCGTGCCGCTGCCAAGATCTCAGGTGCATTGCTGGAGATCAGCCATACGGACCCCGCGACCAGAAAACGCGCCTCGAAGGAGAGGGATGATCCATTGTTACGTTGCAGCGCGGTTACTAAACCGTAATCTTTCATCGGGGATGGTGTTGTATCAATCAGGGCTTTCATCGAACAATCTATTTCTTCGGATCATACCGCAAATATCTGAAGCCGACCCAATCCCAAGACAACTCACTCGTCCGGCTCGTCGGCGAGCGGAGAAATACCCATACTAGATGGTGCTGCCGGATTCGTCACAGAATTGTCAACTGTTTGTAAGTTTTGGGATCCGGTTCTCTGTTGGGTAAAGGCTGGTAGCGTATCGTGGCGCCGAATCTTAACAAGTTGTGATGCCGACCGCAGCCAGTGTGGATGTAAGAAGGGGAGCTGTCACTGGCTCGGGCTTACGCGGGCAAGCGCGTTAAGGCCGAGTCCCCGACCGCAGTCGGTTGCATACAGAATTACCTGAGAACTTTCCCAAGATGGTGAGGTTGCGTTACATGAAGCATGTGTCAGTTGACCCTCGGCGTCGGTAGAGAATTCGTACACGACGAGCTGCCAGGACCCGCTCTCGCGTCGGCTAAACGCCAGCCGTTTCCCGTCGGGAGAAACCGCCGGGTATCGCACCGGACCGGTGATCCGAATCAGGGGCTCGACTGCACCTGAGATATGTCTGATGAGAATCAAATGTGGATTGCTTAAGGGACCCACGGCGGCGATCAAGTCACCGTCAGAGCCAACACTCAAATCCAAGAGCTGCTGAACATCGGCAATTGGTCGCGGAGGCTGCGAAGAACCGGTTTCGACTAACCGCACGGTGGCTCTTGCGTGCTCTTCACGGATGAAGGCGAGCCAATTTCCGTCAGGAGAGACCGAGGGGCTCTCACCTTCTCCGATGAGATCGGGCCTCGGACTAGAAGGCGACAGTGGAAGCCGAAAGATAGATGACTGCTGGCCGACTTGCTCAAGGTACGCGTCCGAGCCTCGCGCACTCCCTCCTACGGCAAGGACGTCATCCGCAAAAGGCAGGTTGCGCGCGCGGCCATTCCAAAGGGCAACCGCGCCATAACGGTCGGCAAGCATGCTGGTGAAAAGGATCTGGCCACCGACTGGTACAGGGTTATTGGCGCTGTACCCCTTCATCGCGAAGCTGATGCGACGGGCAAAGTCTTCGCTGCGGTTCCTCACGGAGTTCCAGTTGGAAAGGGTTAGAATCGCGATTACAAAGACAGCAGCCCCCAACCACCCTCGTCTCATGCGCAGGCTTCGACCCACATTGGCCCTGCGCAGTAACAGAACGTAAAGAGCGAGGTTCCCGATCAGTCTTCGGAGCAGCAGGAACCTTCCAAGGACGCCGGGCGCAGGCGCACAAGCGAAGGCAAACAAGAATATGACGCCGACCGCGGCTCGCCAGCCAGACTTCTTCAGCACTGAGTCACATGCGACAACGGCGACGAAGATCAGCACGCAGTAGTGATATGAGGAGGGCATCGAGGATAGGAGAAGAAGCAGCGACACGAAAGCTGCCCACTCCAATGCGGGTGTGTGTTCTGTGCAGTCGCTACCGAAGACCACCAGGTAGCTGAATACCAGCAACGTGGTAGTGGTTGCTTGTGCAAACGCATAGAGGGTTGCTGAATCGAACAGAGGTGACGGATTCAAAGTGGGCTCGAAGAGAAATATCTTGTGCCAAAGTGTGGCGAAAGAGTTCCACTGAATGGCATAGGGATCAATGATGTCGCCGCGCGAAGCGCGGGGAAGTACCTCGGTCAGCCATACGCGATGAACTTCCCAGCCAAAGATAGAAACTGATGCCGCGGCCAATACTGCTCCACCCAGAACTAACCCGGAGGCGGATCGCCAATCACGTTTACGGATAAACAAGATCAGGAACAAGGCGGGAAATAGTTTCAGCGAGGCTGCGGCAGCCAGCAGCAGTCCGGAGGTAAACCGATGATCCGATACCCGAGCATAATAAGCGCCACAGATGAGCGCCAGAATGACTACGTAATACTGACCACAAATGAAATTAGTTTGCAATGGAATGATGCAAAGAAAGGAAATCAGAAAGATGCGGCGCCAGGAAAGAGTGGTAACGCGATGCAGGATCCACGTTGCTAGGAGAAGAAGCACGACGTTCAGGCTGAGCCATAGCCGCTTGGCGGCCAGTGGTCGAAATGTCGCAAGAGGCAAAATCGGGGCTGCGCAAATCGGTGGGTTGGGCATGAAGCCCACAAGACGTTGTTCAACTCCCAGGTGATCTTTCTGGCGTTGAAACCAGGTCCATTCGTAGGCCCGGTCGAGGGGAATGCCCTGGTGGTGAAGAACAGCGGCGACGTAGTAGTTCGGAAAATCGGTGTTGAGGGTCCTCCACGCCGGCAGAAAACCTTTGAAGGCAAAGAGAACCAGCAAAAAAGCAAGCAGTGTCCATTCAACCACCGCGAGGCTCCGGGAGTGAGTGACCCGGGAAGCCCATCGTTCAGGCACGATCCTTCCCGGCACCGTGCTAGTCATGGCTGCCTCGAACGCACTACCTTTCTCCGCAACGGCGTTGCAGAATCGTAACCGACATCGATCCGGACCGCAGGACTTGGACCTGCTGCCCTAGGGCGAGTTCGCGCACAGCGTCAGGATAGTCGCTCCACACACCAACCCACTCAGCGCACGCACTGGGCGCCGAAAGCAGACGATCACGGCCCAGGCGTGAGTGCGCAAGAACCCGCTCATAATCGGTCCCTGCCGTTCCAAACTCCTGCATTTCGATCCGTGCCCGCCTCTCGGCATCTTCTCCACTGGTTTTGCGCACCTTCTCAAGGTAGCTCTCCGCCACTTCCTGGTTAACCGGCTGGACCAGGACCAGGGCGCGCTGGCCGCTCTGTAGCGAACTGTCAAGATATTTCGCCAGACGATAGGCGAGTTGTACATCGGGGCGATGAGTTTCCTGCCATACGTACCAATAGGCTCCCGCCGCCCCAAGTACTATGCTGAGCCCTACGATCGCGCTCGTCCAACGCGGCCATTGTGCGAGACCTAACGTGGCCAGCAGAAGCAAGCAGTAGATCGGAATATACGCCTCGCGCGCCGTAACGTACCGCTCGGGGTCCGGCAACACGCCATGGGCGGAGAACGGGATCGCAAGCAGAAACAGCCCAACAAACGCGATTTGTACCCACAAACGCCAATCGATCAGCGAACGATCCTTGTAGAGCCGCCAGACCCCGACGGCTGCCAGCGCCACCACTGGAAGTTGCGTATTCCTAAAGGTGATCCAGCCGAGGTAGACATAGCGTTGCAGGCGCCAGATCGAGAACGAGGATTCGACGACGAAATGTCCAGAAGACGAGAGACCACGATTGGCCAGAATCCACAAAGCCGGCATCCAACCAAATGTTAACGCGCCCCTTAACCACCCGACGACGCTGCGGTCTTTACGCAGGACGTACGCCAAGGCCAGCACCGGACCCGCTGCCCACGCTTCATAGCGCGTCAGGCACGCAATCGCGAGGGCCAGGCTCGAGGCCAGCCACCTCTCCCTGTAGAAGAAGTGAAACGCAAACACCAACCCGGCCAGCATCAAACTCTCCTGATAGGGTACGGTGGACAGGGCGAGGAAAAACGGATTGGTGGCGAACAGCAATGCAGCCGGAAGCGCCCACTTCTTTCCGAACAAATCCACGACGACCCAATAGAAACCAACGCCTGCGATCGCGCCGATAACAGCGTCCAGATATCGCACCAGCGTCGGGTTAGCAGAGATCTTCGTAACCGCTAAGATGAGCACCTGCAGCATGGGCAGTTGATGGCCCATCACAAGTTTGTTGCGATATACCAGCCGGTTTAGGGTGTCTCCGCCGAAGATGATCGGATTAATGAAGATGATCCCTGCCGCAAGAGCAAATCCCACCGCAAAGACCGTAGCAGCCTCCAGATGGCTTGTCGGCGCACGAGACGGCGTTTTTCTTTGGAGGTCGTCCATGAAGGTATTCAACGGCTGACGTTCTTTCCCGGCGGTAGTATGTCCCGCATTACTCGAGCACTACCCGCCAACGAGGATTT
>Ga0210410_10000927_pt1 | contig 28662 bp, 22 predicted proteins | sample IncBWC4MmetaG_FD_161058 | JGI IMG/M metagenome (GOLD analysis project Ga0210410, IMG submission 161058) | Forest soil microbial communities from Barre Woods Harvard Forest LTER site, Petersham, Massachusetts, United States - Inc-BW-C-4-M | ecosystem: Environmental > Terrestrial > Soil >... | reverse complement strand
AGGTCGCCGCGCTCGATCTGCTTCGCGAGCTCGATCTCCTCGGCCGGCGAGAGCAGAGGCCAGTTGCGCGCCTCCCGCATCAGCAGCTGGAGGGCGTCGAACGTCGTCTCCTCAGGAGCGATGGCCTGGGTGGTGTCGGTGGTCTTCGTGGGCGTTCCTTTCTCAATACCTACTTGCACGCTAGGTATTGTACGACAAGGTCGTTGCTTCGTCAACAACCCTTTCCCGTATCGTCACAAGGCAACCGCGCGATGACACATCGCGTACCCCAATGGCCGACAATCGCCCTCGATGACATCGGCAGCCCCTCCTCCCGATCTGCCCGGCGAGCTGCCGTCCTTCGCACGCGACTCCGACGTCGTCGCAGGCGCGTGGCAGCTCGCGCTGGACGCGTACCGCGGCAACGCGAACGGGAACGCCGCCGCCGACGTCGAGCACCCTGCGATCACCGCCCGCCTGCTGCACGACGCCGGCTGCGACGAGACGACCGTCGCGACCGCCGTGCTGCACGACGTGATCGAGGACACGGGGCTCGACCCGGCGGTGATCGAGCAGCGCTGCGGCGCGGAGATCGCGCGCCGCGTGCAGGCGCTCACCGAGGATCCGGAGCTCGCCGCCTACGCCGAGCGCAAGCGCGAGCTGCGCGCGCGCGGGATCGCGGCCGGGCCGGAGGTCGCCGTCGTGATGGCCGCCGACAAGCTCGCGCGCGCGACGCGCGCGGCCGGCGGGCGGCTGCGTCCCGAGAAGCTCCGACACTTCCAGGCGACGCTCGCCGAGCTGCGCGCCGCCTACCCCGAGCTGCCGCTGCTCGACCCGCTCGCGAACGCCGTCGAACGGCTCCGGCCGACGACGACCGAGGCGGCCGCGGCCGTCAGCGACCCGTCCCTCTACCTCAACCGCGAGCTGTCGTGGCTCGACTTCAACGAGCGCGTCCTCCAGCTCGCCGAGGACAGCGAGCGACCGCTGCTCGAGCGCGTCAAGTTCTGCGCGATCTACAGCTCGAACCTCGACGAGTTCTTCATGGTGCGCGTCGCCGGCGTGCACGACCAGGTGGACGCCGGAATCGAGGCGGCGGGCGCCGACGGGATCCCGCCGGTCGAGCTGCTCGACCAGCTCGGCGCGCGCGTGCGCGACCTCGATGCGCGACTGGCGGCGTGCTGGGAGGGTGCGCTGCTGCCGGCGCTCGCCGAGCACGGGATACGCGTCGTCGAGCCGGCGGAGCTGAGCGAGGAGGAGCGGACGGCGCTGGACGATCGCTTCCGGCGCGAGGTCTTCCCTGCGCTCACGCCGCTCGCCGTCGGACCCGCGCAGCCGTTCCCCTACATCTCGAACGTGTCGCTGAGCCTCGGCGTGCTCGTGCGCGACCCCGCCACCGACCAGACGCGCTTCGCGCGCGTGAAGGTGCCGAAGGAGGGGCTGCCACGCTTCCTCGCGCTTGGAGACGGGCGCACGTTCGTGCCGATGGAGGCGGCGATCGCCGACCACCTCGACCGTCTCTTCCGCGGCATGGAGATCCTCGGCCATACCGTCTTCCGCGTCACGCGCGACGCCGACTTCACCGTCTCCGACGAGGCCGACGACCTGCTGGAGGCGGTCGAGGCGCAGTTGCGCCGGCGGCGCTTCGGCGAGGTCGTGCGGCTGGAGCTGACGGCCGGCACCGACCCGTTGCTGCGCGCGCGGCTGATGACCGAACTGGAGGTCGGCGAGCGCGACGTCTACGAGGTCAAGGGGCTGCTCGACCTGACCGACCTGTGGCAGATCGTCAAGCTGCCCGGCCTGCGCGAGCTGCGCGACCCGCCGTGGACGCCGCTCGTCCCGCCCGCGTTCGAGCAGGACGGCAAGCGTGCCGACCTGTTCGCGCTGCTGCGCCGCCGAGACCTGCTCGTCCACCACCCCTACGACACCTTCGCGACCGTCGAGCAGTTCGTCGGGCAGGCCGTCAACGACCCGGACGTGCTCGCAATCAAGCAGACCGTGTACCGCACAAGCGACGACTCGCCGCTCGTGCCGGCGCTGATCCGCGCCTCCGAGCGCGGCAAGCAGGCGGTCTGCCTGATGGAGCTGACCGCCCGCTTCGACGAGCGCGCGAACATCGGCTGGGCGCGCGCGCTGGAGCAGTCGGGCGTGCATGTCACCTATGGGATGCCGGGCCTCAAGACGCACGCGAAGGCGGTGCTCGTGGTGCGCCGCGAGGGCGACGGCGTGCGTCACTACGCGCACGTCGGCACCGGCAACTACCACCGCGGCACCGCCGACCTCTACACGGATTTCGGCCTCTTCACCGCGAACGAGGCGGTGACGGGCGAGATAGCGGAGCTGTTCAACCAGCTGACCGGCTACTCACGGCCCGAGCACTACCGCCGCGTGCTCGTCGCGCCGCTGAACCTGCGCGAGCGGATCATCGGCGAGATCGACGCGACGATCGACGCGCACGAGGCGGGCAGGTCCGCGCGCATCCGCATGAAGATGAACTCGCTCGTCGACGCCGCATGCATCCGCGCGCTCTACCGTGCCTCGCAGGCGGGCGTGCCGATCGAGCTGAACGTGCGCGGCGCGTGCTGTCTGCGTCCGGAGGTGTCCGGCGTGTCCGAGAACATCCGGGTCGTGTCGATCGTCGGCCGCTTCCTCGAGCACTCGCGTATCTACGCGTTCCAGCGCGGCGAGCAGACGGCCATCTTCGTCGGCTCCGCGGATCTGATGCCGCGCAACCTCGACTCGCGCGTGGAGCTCGTCGTGCCGGTGGACGACGCGGACGCGCGCGCACAGCTGCTCGACACGCTCGAGCGCTGCTTCGCCGACACGGAGAATGCGTGGGACCTGGCCGCCGACGGCAGCTGGGCCCACCGCCGCGTGCCGTCCGGCGGGCAGCCGCGCGACGTGCAGGTGGAGCTGATGCGCGCGCACCTCGCGCGTGCCCAGCTCACCGAGGCGTGAGCTCGCACCGCGCCGTCATCGACCTCGGCTCCAACAGCTTCCGGCTCGTCGTCTTCACGACCGGCGAGGGCGGCTGGTGGAAGCGCACCGACGAGTTGAGTGACATGGTGAGGCTGGGCGGCGACCTGACGCCGGACGGCGGGCTGTCGGAGGCGCGGATGGCGCACGCGCTGGAGACGCTGCGCGTATTCGCGGCCTTCTGCGCGACGAGCGGCATCGATGCGAGCGCGACCGAGGCGGTCGCGACGAGCGCGATCCGCGACGCGCCGAACGGCGGCGCGTTCGTCGAGCGGGCGCAGGAGGAGACGGGACTGCCGATCCGCGTGCTGTCAGGCGAGGAGGAGGCGCTGTACTCCTACGTCGCGGCGGTCAACTCGACGTCGCTGTCGGACGGGATCGTGCTCGACCTCGGCGGGGGCTCGCTGGAGCTGGTGGAGGTGCGGGGCCGCCGCGCGGGCGCGATCGCGTCGTGGGCGCTCGGCGCGGTGCGGGCGACCGACCGGTACCTCCCCGGCGACGGCCCTGCGAAGGCGAGCGCCGTGGCGAAGCTGCATGCGCGCACGCTGAGAGCGCTCGAGGACGCGCCGTGGGTCGCCGCGGCGCGCGCCGCAGCCGGCGGGGATCCCCCGAGGCTCGTCGGGCTCGGCGGGAGCGTACGCAACCTCGCGGCGGCGGCGATCCGCATCGCCGACCTGCCGCTCGACAGCGTCCAGGGGTTCGTGCTGACGGCGGAGGCGCTCGAGGCGCTCGTCGAGGAGCTGGCGGGGCGCACCGCCGAGGAGCGCGAGCGGGTTCCGGGCATCAAGCGCGGGCGCGGGGAGGTGATCCTCGCCGCCGCGATCGTGCTGAGGGCGGTGGTGGAGGTGAGCGGCGCGGCCGGGATCGAGGCGACGGAGGCCGGGCTGCGCGAGGGGATCTTCCTGTCCGGGCTGCTGGCGCCGGCCGACCCGCCTCTGGTCGAGTGCGTGCGCGCCACGAGCGTGCGGAACCTGGCCCGCCAGCACGGCGTGGACCTCGTGCACGCCGAGCACATCGCGGGGCTCGCGCACCAGCTGCTGGAGGCGCTGCCCGGAGCCGGGCTGCCGGAGCCGGGCGAGCCGGAGCTGGTCGAGGCGGCGGCGCTGCTGCACGACGTCGGGATGGCGGTCGACTACGACGACCACCACAAGCACTCGTCGTACCTGATCCTCGGCAGCGGACTGCCGGGCTTCACGCCGCGCGAGGTCGCGCTGATCGCGCTGATGGCGCGCTACCACCGCAAGGGCACGCCGCAGCTCGGCGCGCTGGCGCCGCTGTGCCGCGAGGGCGACGAGCAGCTCGTGCTGCGCGGCGCCGCGCTGCTGCGAATCGCCGAGCAGCTCGAGCGCAACCGCGACCAGGTCGTGCGCGCCGCGCGGCTGCGGCGGCCGTCGAAGGACGGCGACGTGGAGCTGGAGCTCGACGCGATCGGCGACGACACGGTCGCGCGCTGGGGTGCGGAGCGCCAGGGCGATCTGTTCGAGCGCGCGTTCGGCGCGCCGCTGCGGGTCGTGGCGCGGTAGGCGGCGGCACGTCAGGTCCGGCCCGGTCGTGGTCGCGGTGGCCGCGATCGGGCGTCAGCCGGCGGTTGACGGCGGCGCGCCGCCGGGCGGCGGCTCGCCGTGCCAGTAGTCGACGCCGGCCGCGGAGGGGAAGAAGGCGCGCAGGCCGCCGCCGCGCGGGAGCCGCTCCCCGACGCCGACCTTGCCCGAGTCCGGGTACACGACGACGTCGGGGCGCCCGCTACTGCTGAGCGCGAGGAAGCGCACGCGCTCGTTCGTGTCGTTGCGCAGCTGGTGCGCGCCGGACTCGCCGAGCGGGAAGCGGACCGCCTCGCCGGGCTCGAGCTCGCGCAGGCCGTCCGGCGTGCGCAGCGTCGGGCGCCCTTCGAGCACGATCACCACCTCCTCGTCGGAGTAGTGGAAGTGGTACGGATAGGCGGTCTCGCCGGGCGGCAGCTCGAACAGGCTCATGCCGATCAGCTCGCTGCCCAGCTCGTAGCCGATCCGCGCGCGCCGCGAGCGGAAGCCCTCGGGGCGCTCGCCGTCCTCGAACTGCGGGTCGAAGATGCTCGGGCCGGGCATGGCGGCGGACGATAGCGCGAGCGTGGTGGTGCGTTCGCCGGGTCGGCCTGCCGCACGCCGGCGGACGCCCGGGGAAGGTCCGCGCCGCAGCGGCGTCCATGGAGACATGACGCAGACCCCCGAGCCGAAGGAGCCGCGCCCGATGCGTTCGACCCACGCCCCCACCTCCAGCCACGCCCGCCCGCGCCTGTTCGCGGCCGTCCTGCTCGCCGCCGCGCTCGCGCTCGCATCCGTCGCCGGCCCGGCGCTCGCGGCCCGCAGCGTCCACGTGCACACCGCCCAGAACGCGACGCTCGGCAAGCGGATCGTGGTGACCGCGTCCGGCCGGACGCTCTACACCCTGAGCGCCGAGGTGCACGGGAGGTTCATCTGCACCGGCTCGTGCCTGGCCAGCTGGCACCCGCTGAAGGTCCCCGCCGGCGGCAAGGTCGTGGGCGTCAAGGGGCTCGGCACGATCAAGCGGCCCGACGGCGGCCGCCAGGCGACGTTCAAGGGCCGTCCGCTCTACACGTTCGCCATGGACAAAAAGAAGGGCGACGTGAACGGCGAGGGCTTCAAGGACGTCGGCACGTGGCACGCGGCGCCGGCGCCGAAGTAGGGCCGGAGCGTCTACGCACTGTCCTAGGGCCAGTCGCCCTCCACCTCGGGGTACCGGCGGTAGAGGGCGCGCGCCTGCTCGAAGACGCGGTCGGCAACGTCGTCGATCCCGCCGTTCGTCTGCGGGACGATCGACTTGTGGCGCCGCAACAGCCGCTTGATGCGGCTGCGAACCTGCGCCTCGAGGTTGCTGCGCTCCGTCCAATCGACGGCGAGATCCTTCCGCACCTGCTCGACGATCTCCACCGCGAGATCCTTCAGCCGGGGATCGTCAACCCATCTTTCTCCATTATTCGCGAGCGCATCGTAGAAGGCCGTCTCCTCGCGTGACAGTCCGAGCTGCTCGTTGCGCAGGCTCTGCTCGCGCAGTCGCTTCGCGAGCGCCACCAGCTCCTTGATCACCGCTGCGGAAGTCATCTGCTGCTCGTTGTAGCGGGCGAGCACGGCAGCAAGCTCTTCGCTGAAGCGCTTGTGCTGCGTGCGGTTCGCTGAGAGCCGCGCGCGGATCTGTCCCGACAGCAGCTTCCTCAGGAGGGCGATCTCCAGCTCCGGTCGCTCCAGCCGACCGCCTATGTCGTCGAGGAACTCGTCGGAGAGCACCGAGATCTCCGGTCGCTCCTCACCCGCCAGCTCGAACACGTCGACGATCTCTCCACCTGCGAGCCCTTCCGAGAAGAACTGCTCCACCGCCTGCCGCGTCTCTCGTGAAGGCCTGGACCCGTCAAGCTGCTCTAGTTCGGCAGCGGCAGCACGCAACGCTGCCGCAATCGTCGCGAAGAAGTCGTGGTCGTAGCGTTGCGCAACGGACGGCTCGTTCGGCGAGACGAGCGCGAACCACCGCGCATACTGCTGCTGCTCGTCGAGGTACAGCTGCGTCCGCTCCTCGTCGAGCACGAAGCGGGCGACGGCCTCCTGCGCCGCAGCCGCCAATACGGTCGCCCGCACCGCGGGTCTCGCGTCGCCAGGCGGACGGAAGGCAATGCCGTGCAGCAGGTCGCACATCACCTCGTGCTTCTCGACCAGGTGGCGCCGAGCGACGTCGAGCGAGACTACAGCGTCGTCGACGTCGCTCTGCGCATAGGCCTTGAGTCCAGACCGGAGGTCGTCGCCGATCCCGATGTAGTCGACGACCAAGCCACCGGGCTTGCCTTCGAAGACCCGGTTCACGCGCGCAATCGCCTGCAGCAGACCATGGTCGCGCATCGGCTTGTCGACGTACAGGGTGTGCATGACCGGCGCATCGAAGCCGGTCAGCCACATGTTCTTGACGACGATGACGCGCAGCTGCGAGTCCGGGTCCTTATAGCGTGCTTCGATCGCCTTCAACTGCTGCTTGGTCTTGCGGAAGTCGCTGATCGGCTGGGGGTCGGTCGCCGACGCGTTTATCACCGCGTCGACCGCGTCGTCACCGAGCCGAGCACGCAACCGCACTGCATACTCGGCGGCGATCCGCCGGCTGTAGGCAACGACCATCGCCTTGCCAGGAAGCGTGCGGCAGCGATCAGTGAAGTGCGTAGCGAGATCGTCGACGACACGGTCGAGCCGCTCGGGCGCGCCGACGATCGCGTCCATTCGCGCAAACTCGGTTGAAAGCTCAGTCTGCACCTCGTCGCTTTCTTGATCGATGCGGGCCTGCAACTGCTCGATCGCCTCACGCTCGGCGGCGACCGGCACCTGCCGGGACTCGTAGTAGATCGGGACGGTCGCCCCGTCTTCCTGCGCCTGGGCCATCCGGTAGACAGAGATGTAGTCGCCGAACGCATTTCGCGTAGAGCGGTCGGCTGTCTCGATCGGCGTGCCGGTGAAGCCGATGCGCGTGGCATTCGGAAGCGCGTTAATCAGATTGCGCGCGAGGTCCTCGTACTGGCTGCGGTGCGCCTCGTCGGCGATGACGACCACGTTCTCCCGCGTCGACAGCACCGGAATCGGACCCTGCTCCTCACGGCGTCCGAACTTCTGCATCGTCGTGAAGACGATCCCGTCTGCCGGCACGGCGAGCAGCTCGTACAGTCCCCGCTCGCCGCCCTGGATGCGATCCGCCTGGTCGACCGTTCTGGCCAGGTGCGCCTGCCGTGCGAACGTCTCCGAGAGCTGGTTGTCGAGATCGTTCGTGTCCGTGACGCAGACGACGGTGGGGTTCGCAAAGCGCGTGTCACGCCGCAACTTCGTCACGTAGAAGACCATCGAGTAGCTCTTCCCGGCGCCCTGCGTGTGCCAGACGACGCCAGCTCGGCGAGTCTTGTCCGCCATCGCCTCGGCGGTCGCCTCCACCGCCCGATTGACGGCGTCGACCTGGTGATACTTGGCCATCACCTTCCAGGTCTTCGCACCCGAAGTCTCGAACAGGACGAAGTTGCGAATCAGGTCGAGCAGCCCGGAGGGCGCAAACACGCCACGGATGAGGATCTCGAGCTGCGAGCGGCCTTTCATCCCTTCTGGGTCCATCGTCTTCCACTCGGCGAAGTGTTCGACCGGCGTCGTGATCGTGCCGACCCGTGCACGCAGCAGGTCCGAGACGCCGATCACCTCGACGTAGCGGTAGAGGCCCGGAATCGTCAAGCGATAGTGATTGACCTGGTTGACGGCCTTCGCGGGACCGTCTTCGTCGAGCGAAGGGTTCTTCAGCTCGAGCTGGCCGAGCGGCAGTCCGTTGACGTAGAGCAGCACGTCGGGCCGGCGGTTGTGCCCACCCTCGACGATCGTGAGTTGGTTGACCGCTGTGAACTCGTTGGCCGCGGAGTCGTCCCAGTCGATCAGCTTTGCGCGGGTCGCGCGCTCGCCGTCGGTGTCGTCGATCCACGAGACCTGCACTCCCGCGAGCAGCATCTCGTGCACGGACTGGTGGTCGAGGACGAGCGTCGGCGACGTCGAGGTCAGCGCAAGCTCGACCGCGCGCGTGACCGCATCTGCCGGAAGCTCCGGGTTGAGCCGCGCGACCGCCTGCCTCAATGTTCCGCGGAGCACGACGTCGCTATCCCGTGTGCGCTCCGCCCCATCCGGCGCGGCGATCAGGTCGCTCCCGTGCCGGTAGCCCCATCCGACCTCGCGCAGCCATTCGAGCGCCGGCTGCTCCGCGTAGGCATCCTCGGTGATCTTTTCGGGCAGCTGAGGCATCAGCACATGGGGCGGGTCTGTCGACTACAGCGACGTCACCCGGTAGGTCGTGCGGCGACCTTGGCCGCCGGACGCTATCTCGACCTCTCCGGCTTCGCGCAGCTTCTGCAGCGCATAGCCGATCTGGCGCTGAGTGAGCCCCGTCGCGGCAACGATCTCGTACACGGTTCGCTCACCTTGCCGGAGCTGCGTCAGCACCGCGCCGGTGTGCGCCTTCCGTTCCTGCCGAGCGTTCGTGGCAGCATCACGCCCAAGGCTTGCTCCCAGGCGGTAGATCCGGCCACCACGATCCTCGTCGGCATCTGCCAGGCCGCGATCGACGAGCCCACCCAAGGCGCGGCGGGCGTCGCGCGAGTCCATCGGAAACTCGTCGCGAAACGCGCGATTCGTCAGCGCCCGCCCGCGCCGCAGCAGCACGAGCGCATGCCGCTGGACGTCGCTCAGCTCATACGCGTGTCTCCCAAGCGACGTGAGCCACGCAAGGTCGTCGGATCCGAGCAAGGCGTGATTCGGCACAGAGACGGTGAACCGGATGCCCTGGTCGAAGAATGCCGGCGGCGTCATGCGAGCGCGCACAAGGGCGCGCATGACGGTCGGGATTCCGCTCGCGAGCGCCTCACAGACCCGCTGCTCGCCCTGGAGACGCACGTACTGGCAGATTCGGATCAGGACGCTGTTCCGTGCGCTGGTCACGCCTTCCTGACCGAGACGATCTCGCGTGATGCCATACAGGCCACCCGGATTGCTGACGATCAGCCGATCGGGCTCGATCCGGATCGTGATCGGCTGCCGGAGCGCATGCTCTCCAAGGTCGCGGTGCACCAGCGCATTCGCGACAAGCTCGCGGACCGCCTCCGCTGGGTATTGCAGCTCGTCGCGCCCGTGCCCGTCCTCTCCGAACACCACGCGCGAGCCCGTGTTCCGACGGACCCACGCGAGCGCGTCGGCGAGGATACGGGGGATCGGACCGTCGAAGCGGCGAGGGTCGACGGCGCGGGTTCCGGGCGGATCGTCCGGCCCGGCCACGACATGCGCCTGGATGACGAGGTTCGGCATGTACTGCTGTGGATGGAGCCCGAGGGCCAACAGGCCGGCGAGCGACGGCCAACGATCGCTCCCGGTGAGCACTCCCGTGCGGAAGAGGATCTGCTCGTCGTCGAAGCGCGCGAGCGACGACGACGACGCGCGAGCCGTCTCGACGTACGAGGCGACGAGCTCATCGTCGAGATCCGCACGCGTGGCCCTCGGAACCTCAGCCGCATCGAAGCGCGGGGTCGTGCGGCTCGCGATGAATGCCTGCTCCTCGGGACCAGACAGCTGGAAGTCTCCATCGTGCGCACGCAGGTACGCCTTGCCGGTCGCCTTCACACGCACGGGCTTGAGGCTCGCGTCCGCCTCGGCAATCTCCGCCCACACGATCTCCGCCCCGTCGAGCGTCTCGACCCCCGACCGGTGCACGATCGGCGGGTCGAGCGCGCTACGGCATGTTGTCGCCAGCGCCTTGCGGCACGCTGCTGCGTCATACACGCCGCTCGTCGCGAACCCCTCGGCTTCGTCGAGCCCAAACAGGATCGCGCCACCTCCAGGGGTGTTCGCGAACGCCGAGAGGGTTTCAGCCATCTCGGGCCATCCGGTCGAAGCCCGCTTGGCTTCGACCGTCGCGCCGTCATCTCCCTCCGCGCGCATTGCCGTGATGAGGTCGGCGATCTCCCGCATGGGCGAAATATACAAACACCGCGACCCTCGGGGTCGTTTGTCTATTTCGTGTCTATTTCCGTACGCGGTGCGTGCTCATCCCAGCGCCTCGGCCGCCGCCCCGGCCCGCTCCTCGGGATCATCCGAGAGCGGCACGCGGATCTGGCCGGAGACGAGCTTGGGCAGGAGGGCGTCGCGGATGGCTGTGAGCGTGCGTGTCTCCGTCCACACTCCGTGGCTGGTCCTCATCGCGACGGCTATCTCGGCGACCATGGCATCGCGCTCCGGCGAGGCTGGAGCGATTGAGAGCGCGATCGTGTCGAAGCACCGGTTGTCGACACGTTGGCGTCCCGACGTGCCGGTCATGCTGGTGATTGCGTGGGCACGAAGCCTCTCATCGCGAGACAGAAAAAAGACGATCTCAGAGGTCAAAGGCGGTCGTGGACGGAACACGATGAACTCGGTGGACCCGGCTCCGGGTTCGTCAACGAAGTCGACGAACGTGCCCTTCCCGTGCTCGATGCATCCAGTGATCCGTGCCATGAGCGTGTCACCCGGTTCGAACTTGCATCCGCTGGCATAGGGGCGCCGGTCGAGGCGCGTAGGACGTGTGGCAAACGGAGCAACGGCTGCCATCTCCACAAACGGAGTCTCACGGCCTTTGGTCAGCCGAACGCGCGGATTGACGGCTACCGCCTCACTAAAGGCGCGCTGAGACCATCCAACCGGGGGCATGCCGAACCGTACCACTCGTTCAACGAGAGTCGCCGCAGCCCGCTCATGAGCAGTCATCAACCGGCGGTTGCTTTCTATCTTGTCGTCAAACACACCGAGCACCGAGGCGATCGCCTGCTGCTCTTCGATGGGAGGCACACACACTCTGAACCCCCGCTGCGAAGTAAGGCTCACATACGGCGCCATGTCGGACTCGTTCATCACCAGCCGGAGCTGGCCCTGAATCAAATGCGAGCGCAGTTGAGCATGCAGATAGCGGGGATCCAGCTGGTTGCGATTGACGGCGCGCCAAAGCGTGGTCTGAGGCGAGCACACGAATGGCTCACACCCCTCAGGGGCAATACCGACGCGACCCACAGTGCCTTTGTGGCTGAGGATCACATCCAGCGGCTGGGCCTGGCCTTTGCTGATGCGAGCACTTGCCTCGTCATTGATGCGCTGGGCAGCTGCGAAATCGATCCGCCCGTCAGCCAGGTCCGCGGCGCGGATGTGCGGGCGTCCCTCCGTGCCGATCTCGTGCGGTCGCGGCCGGTACTCCCCGTGGTTGCCATCCTCGACCAAGAGAACACCTTCCCGTTGAAGCTCGGCGACGGTGGCCGTATGCCAGTCACGGTCCATAGCCGACCCGCGCCAGCGCCTTCTTGACCTCCGCGGCGAGCCGCTCGTTCTCGACCATCTCGGCCTCGAGCGTCTCGACGAGCTCGGCCATGCGCTCCTCGAAGGCGACCTCGTCCTCCTCTTCCTCAGGGGCGCCGACGTAGCGGCCGGGTGACAGGGTGAACGAGGTGGCCTCGATGTCCGCGAGCTTGGCGCTTGCGGCAAAGCCGAGCTCGTCCTCGTAGAGCTCGGTGCCATCCTGGCCACGCCACGAGTGGTACGTGTCGACGATCAACTGCAGCTCCTCGTCGCCGAGCTCGATCTGCGTGCGGCTGATCTTCTGGCCCATCGAGCGCGCGTCGATGAGGAGGACCTCGCCGCGGCGGTCGCGCTCGCCGCTCGACGCCTTGTTGCGATCGAGGAACCACAGGCAAACCGGAATGCCGGTCGTATAGAAGAGCTGTCCGGGCAATGCGACGACGCAGTCGACGAGGTCGTCGCGGATCAGCGCTTCGCGGATCGCTCCCTCGCCCGACTGCGACGAGGTGAGCGAGCCGTTTGCGAGCACGAAGCCGGCTCGCCCGTGCGGCGCGAGGTGACTCGCGAAGTGCTGGATCCACGCATAGTTCGCGTTGCCGTCCGGTGGGATGCCGTGCTTCCAGCGCGCGTCCTCCTTGACATGCGGCGCGCCCCACTTCTTCTGGTTGAACGGTGGGTTGGCGATCACAAAATCCGCCTTCAACGTCTGGTGCTCGTCCGCGAGCAGCGAGTTGCCGAGTCGCACATCGCCGTTAAGACCGTGGATCGCGAGGTTCATCCGGCCGATGCGCCACGTGGCCTGGTTCATCTCCTGGCCGTAGATGGCGAGCTCATCCGGGCGTCCTGCATGCGCGCGAATGAAGTTCGCCGACTGGATGAACATGCCGCACGACCCACACGCCGGATCGAAGATCCGCCCTCTATACGGCTGCAGCATCTCGACGAGCAGCCGCACGACATTCGCTGGCGTGTAGAACTCGCCGCCGCGATGCCCCTCGGCTCGCGCGAACTCCTTGATGAAGTACTCGTAGACGCGACCGAGCACGTCGCGCGCCCTGGCCGGATCGTCACCGAAGCCGATCTTCCCGATCGTAGAGACGAGCCGCCCGAGCGTCTCCGGCGCCATCGGCGCGCGTGCGTAGATCTTCGGCAGGACGCCCTTCAACTGCGGGTTGTCCTGCTCGATCACGTCCAGTGCGAGATCGAGCTGCACACCGAGATCGGGCTGCGACCCGAGGGCGAGGATCGCGTCCCACCGCGCCTTCGCTGGGATCCAGAAGACGTTCTCGGCGCGGTACTCGTCACGTTCCTCGAGCACGGCGGAGCGGTCCTGCTCTTCCTCGACGTACCACTCGGAGTCCGGATCGCGAGTGAGCGCGTCGAGCTGCGCGCGCCGGACGGCAAAGCTGTCCGACACGTACTTGAGGAACACGAGTCCGAGCGCGAGGTGTTTGTACTCGGCTGACTCGACGCTGCCGCGGAGCGCGTCTGCGGACTCGAACAGCGCCTTCTCGGCCGGAATGTCTCTGTCGTGGGTCATGCCGCACCATTCTGGCGCGCGGAGCGGCTCGACCGTCGCACGTGACTGACGCACGCCCCCGACCATGGGTCGCAAGGTTGGAAAGCTCCCGCCGCTTTCCAACCTTCCGCGCCGGTTCGCAGCACTTCCCTACGCCGCCACCGGCTCCGGCTCCGCGGTGACCGTCATCGTGGCTGCGACGTCGTCCGCCTCCCCCGCCGCCCGACTCGCCGCCGCCATCTGCGCCTGCCGCGCGCGGCCGGGGACGAAGAGGGCGCAGACGGCGCCGGCGGCGAGGACGGCGGCACCGACCCACACGGCCTGCGTCATGCCGGCGGTGAAGGCCTGCGGGGAGGCGTAGGAGCCGGCTCCCGCGAACACCGTCGAGAGGACCGAGACGCCGAGGGCGCCGCCGATCTCGCGGAACGTGTTGGTGGCGCCCGACGCCTGGCCGGCCTCCTGCGGGCGCACCGAGGACAGCACCGCGTTCGCCGCCGGCGCGAACACGAGCGCCATACCGGCGCCGGCCATCGCGAACGGGCCGACGAGCTGCGCGTAGGGCACGTCGGGCGTGGAGACGAGCGCGAGCAGCGCCATCGCGCCGGCCTGCAGCGAGAGGCCGAGCGTCATCAGCGGCCGCGAGCCGATGCGGTCCGACAGGATCCCCGCGATCGGGGCGACGAGGATCGTGACGCCCGTCCACGGCAGCGTGCGCAGCCCGGCCTCGAGCGGCGAGTAGCCCTGCACCGTCTGGAAGAACTGCGCGAGCAGGAAGATCGAGCCGAAGGTGCCGAAGAACATCGCCACCGTCACGCCGCTCGTGGCGCTGAACCCGCGCGAGCGGAAGAAGCGCATCGGCAGCATCGGCTCCGGCGCGCGCAGCTCCCAGGCGACGAAGCCCGCGAGCAGCAGGAGGCCGCCGATCGCGGAGCCGAGCACGGTGGTGCTCGTCCAGCCGAGGTCCTGCGCCTTCACGATCCCGAACACGAGCCCGAACAGGCCGGTGGCGGCGAGCAGCAGGCCGCGCACGTCGAGCCGGCGGCCGGGGCCGTGCGACTCGCTCAGGCGCAGGGCCGCGAGCGGCACGAGCACGAGCCCGATCGGGACGTTGAGCCAGAAGATCCAGTGCCACGAGATGCCCTCGACGACCGCGCCGCCCGCGAGCGGCCCGAGCGCGACGCCGAGCCCGCTGACGCCCGACCAGATGCCGAGCGCGAGGCCGCGCTTGCCGGCGGGGAACGCCTCGCTGAGGAGCGTCAGCGACAGCGGCATGACGGCCGCGGCGCTCGCGCCCTGGAACGCGCGCGCGGCGATCAGCGCGCCGGCGCCGGGAGCGAGCGCGGCGGCGATCGAGGAGAGCGTGAAGGCGCCGAGCCCGATCGAGAAGACGCGGCGGCGGCCGAGCCGGTCGCCGAGCGCGGCAGCCGGCAGCAGCAGCACGGCGAACGCGAGCGTGTAGGCGTTCACCGTCCAGCCGAGCGAGGCGAGCGTCGCGCCGAAGTCGACGCGGATCGACGGCAGCGCCGTCGTCACGACGAGATTGTCGAGCGTGACCATGAAGAGCGCGACGCTCGTCACGATCGAGGTCCAGATCTGGTGGGAGCGGGTCATCGGGTCGTGCCTCCTCGTGCGGTGCGCATCTTGGTGTGTGAGCGGTCACTCATCTTCATGGCAAAAAAAGAGACGCCGGTCAGCCGGCGGCCTCGTGGGCGGGAGTCGCGACGGACGCATCGGCGCTGGGAAGCTTCTCCTCCATCCCCCCGCCGCACAGCTCGCGCGCCCAGTCCGCGTCGATCGACGGCGCGTCCATGCCGGCGAGCACGGTCATCAGCATCCCCCGCGCGACGAACGCCTGCAGCGCCTCGCCCTCGGCGTCGGTCAGCCGCCGGATCAGCTCGATCAGCTCCCCGTAGCCGCGCCGCACGGCGTCGCGGATCGCGAGGTCGTCGCCGGCGGCGGCCGCGAACGCCTGCAGCGTCGCGCGCAGCGTCGTCGGGTCCTGCAGCAGGCCGGCGTAGGCGTGGCCCATCCGCTCGAGCACCGTGTCGCCCGGCGCGCTCTCGTCCTCGGCGGCTGCGCGCATCGCGGCGCCGAGGCGCTGGTAGCAGCGGTCGACGGCCGCGACGTAGAGCTCCGACTTCGTCGGGAAGAGGCGGAACAGATACGCCTGCGAGATCCCCGCCGCCTTCGCGATCTCGGTCGTCGGCGTGCCGTGGAAGCCGTGCTCGGCGAACGCGGCGACGGCGGCCTCGATCAGCACCTCGCGGCGCTCGGCGGCGGTGGACAGCTGGCGGGTGGCCGGTGGCGGGATCACGGGGAGTGAGTATGCACTCACTCACTGCTGATGTCAAGGGAGCCGCCCACATGCGCGGCGCCGGAGCTGAGGATCCCGTCCGGGCCGGTCACGGCGGCCGGACCGGAGGCGCCCGGGCGGGCGGCGCCTCCAAGCCAGTCCGGTCCTCCTGCGGGGGACAGGAGGGGGACGCGTCCCGTTCCGACGAATTCGCCGAGGCCGGAACGGGACGCGTGGTGGGGACCATTCGCTGCTACGGATCGACCACCGAATCGGATCAGTCGCGCTTGCGGGCTCGACAGATGCCTGACCTGACAGCCGTTTCGCCCACCCGCGCGGGCCCGCCGATCAGCCCCTGAGGCCGCTCGTCGAGTAGCGCACGAGCGTGATCGTCTTCGTGACGGTTTGACCTCTGACGAGGGCGTTGGCGACCGTCGCGTTCACGGCCATCGTGCCGCGCTGGCGCAGCAGCCGCTGGCCGAGGTCGTTGAGCGTGACGTGCACGAAGCCGCCGTCGTTCTGGTTGAGCGAGAACGACGAGCGCACGCCGAGCGTCTTGCCGCTGCGCGCGAGCGTCAGGCTGCCCTTGCAGCTGGCCGAGCCGATGCACGCGACGAACACGCCGCCGACGCCGTTCTGGTCCGCGAACGCCGTCTGGCCGAACAGCCCGAGCTGCGCCGAGGGGGCGCCGGCGGTCGCGAACGTTCTGTCGGCGCCGATCGCGAACGCGCCGTTCGGACCGACCGCGACGAGCCGGTAGTGGTAGGTCGTGCTCGTGGTCAGCCCCGACAGCGACGCCGACACCGACACCGCCGACGCGCCCGAGCCGGCGCCCTGCGGCGGCGTCTGCTGGCCGTAGTTCGCCGTCGTGCCGAACTCGAAGTAGTAGGACGTGCTGACGCCGTTGGGGTTGACCGAGCCGTTGAGCGACGCGGTGCCGTCGCCGGCGGTCGCGCTGCCGGTCGTCGCGCTCGGCGCCGTCGGCGGCGGGGGCGCGGTGCCGGTCGTCGTGAACGCTCTGTCGGCGCCGACGGTCGTGCCGGTCGCGTTCGTCGCGATCACGCGGTAGTGGTAGGTCGTCCCCGGCGTGAGGCCGGCGAGGTCGGCCGTCACCGGCGCGTCGGCGGTGCCGGAGCCGGCCGAGCTGAGGGCGCTCTGCTGCCCGTAGGCGGTCGTCGTCCCGTACTGGAACGCGTAGCTCGTCAGCTGGCCCTGGGGGTTGACCGTCCCCGCGAGCGAGGCCTGCGTGTTGGTCAGCCCGGACGCCGCGCCGGTCGTGGCACCGGGGGCACCGGCCGCGAGCGTCGGTCCTGCCGTCAGGACGAGCAGGCTTGCGAGCAGTGCGATGGTCGTGACGCCGAGCGCAGCGAATCGCCGCATGTCGAGATACCTCCGGGGTTGGTCGTTCGCGTACGGGGGTGACTAACCCGTCCCGGCCCGCGCGAGTTGCGCCGCCGCGCGGCGCGCTGACACGCTGCACGCCATCGCGCAGGCGCGGCCCTCTACGCCACGAGCTCGTCCGCGCCGAGCCGGATCAGCTCCGCGCGCGAGCTGATCTCGAGCTTGCGGAAGACCTTGCGCAGGTGATAGTCGACCGTGCGCGGGCTGATGAAGAGGCGCGCCGCGACCTCGCGGTTCGTCGCGCCCTCCGCGACCGCGCGCGCGATCTGCAGCTCCTGCGGCGTAAGCGCGTCGAGCGCGGCGAGGTCGTCGCGTCTGCGCGCCGTCTCGCCGCTCGCGCGCAGCTCGGCGCGCGCCCGCTCCGCCATCACCGGCACGCCCATCCGCTCGAACGCCTCGAGCGCGGCGCGCAGGTGGACGCGCGCGTCGACGCGGCGGCGCTCGCGCCGCAGGTGCTCGCCGAGCAGCAGCTCGGTGCGCGCATGGGCGATCAGGTGATCGCTGCCGGCGTGGCCCGCGAGCGCCGCGCGGAACAGCGCCTCCGCCTCCTCGGCGTCGGGCGCGAGCAGCGCACGGCAGCGCAGCAGCAGCGGCCGCAGGGCGATGTCGCCGCGCAGCGTCGTCCACTGCTCGAAGTGGGCGAGCGGCTCGGCACAGCGCTCCGGCGCGCCGGCGCGCACTGCCGCCTCGACCAGGTCCGGGACCGCATACGTGGCGACGCCGAGATGCGGCGGGACGGGTCCCGGGCGCCAGATCGCCTCGAGCTGCTCGAGCGCCTCGCCGGACCGCCCGGCCGCGAGCGCCATCCCGCCGAGCGCGACCTGCGCGATCGTGCGGGCGCGCGGGAGACGGCGCAGCGTCGCCTCGGCGAGCGCCGCGTCGAGCAGCGCGCGCGCCTCCGCCTCGCGTCCGCGCGCCCCGACGATCGAGCCGAGGATCGCGCGGTGCACGCAGGCGCCGTTGACCTGGCCGGTCTCGAGCGCCAGCGCGAGCGCCTCGTGCGCCTGCGCCTCCCCCGCGGCGAGCCGTCCGGCGATCGTGTCGTCGGTGACCGCCGCCTGGAGCGCCCACGTGAGCGTGCCGGCCGCGCCGCGGGCGCGCGCGAGCTCGGCGGCGCGCGTGTGCAGGCGACGGCCGAGATCGAAGTCGCCGTGGCCCCAGACGAGGCCGCCGGCGCGCACGAGCGCGGCCGGGTCCTCGATCCGCTCGAGCGCGGCGCGCTCCGCCGGGCCGAGCGCGGACTCGCCGCCGTCCGTCGTGCGCGCCTGCCGCGCCGCGACGAGCAGCCGCAGCAGCAGCGCGTCGTCGGCGGGATCGTCGGCGGACGTCTCGACGCGCGGCGCCAGCTCGCCGACGCGCTCCATCGCCGCCATGTCGGACACCTGGTAGGCGCCGTCGGCGAGCACGCCGAGCAGGCGCGCCGCGCGCGGCGCGTCCCCGCGCTCGACCGCCTCCTCGGCCGCCGGCAGCAGCAGCGCGATCCCCTCGGCGGGGATGCCGGCGTGCAGCTCGATCAGCCCGCGCAGCTCGCGTGCGTCGAGCCGCACGCCGGGATCGAGCGGCGGCTCGCTCTGTGCGACGTCGTCGAGCAGCGCGCGCGTGCCCGCGGCGTCGCCGCCCTCCCACGCGGCGCGTGCCGCGGCGACCAGGCGCCGCGCCCGCTCGCCGGGCTGCGGCGTCAGCTCCGCGGCGCGCACGAGCGCCGCCGCCGCGGCGCCGTGGCCGGCGCGGCGCAGCGTGCGCGCGGCCGTGTCCTCCAGCTCGCGCGCGATCGCCTCGTCGGGCTCGACCGCCGCCGCCGCGCGGTGCCAGGCGGCGCGCTCAGGGTCCTCGCCGTCCGTCGCCTGCGCGAGCGCGGCGTGCGCGGCGCGACGCTCGGCCGGCGCGGCACCGTGGTAGACGGCGGAGCGCACGAGCGGATGGCGGAAGGCGATCTCCGCACCCTCGGCGTCGACGAGGTCGGCGAGGCCGGCGCCCTCCAGCGGCGAGGCGTCGAGCGCGAGCACGGCGGCCGCACGGCGCACGGTCGCGAGCCGACCGGAGTCGTCGGCGGCGGCCAGCAGCAGCAGGCGCCCGACCGCCGGCCCGCGCGAGCGCGCGCGCTCGAGGAACGCGCGCTCCAGCTCGCCCGTCAGCGGCAGCGGCTCGCGGACGGGGTCGGCACCGGTGAGCTGCCAGCCCGTGAGCGCGCCCGGCAGCTCGATCAGCGCGAGCGGGTTGCCGGCCGCGACGCGCATCAGCGCGGCGCGAGCGGTCGGCGCGACGCGGTCGCCCCAGCGCTCGTCGAGCAGTCGCGTCGCGTCCGCCGCGGCGAGCCCTGCGACGCGCAGCTCCTCGATCCCGCGCGTGTCGACCGGGGCGCCCTCGCCGTCGTCGGCACGGATCGCCATCAGGAGCCCGACCGGCTCCTCGCCGAGCCGGCGCCCGGCGAACGCGAGCGCGTCGCGCGAGGGCGCGTCGGCCCACTGCACGTCGTCGACGACGCACAGCAGCGGTTGCCGATCGGCCAGCTCCGACAGCAGCGTCAACGCGGCGACCGCGACGAGGAAGGGGCTCACGTCTTCCTGCTCGCCGCCGGCGCCCGCGAGCCCGAACGCGATCCGCAGCGCGTGCGCCTGCGGAGCGGGCAGCGCGTCGAGCCGGTCGAGCACCGGCAGCAGCAGCTGGTGGAGCGCCGCGTACGCGAGCGACGCCTCGCCCTCGACGCCGACCGCGTGCAGCACGCGCATGTCGCGCGCGGCGCGCGCCGCCGCCTCGCCGAGCAGCGCGGACTTGCCGATCCCCGGCTCCCCGCGCAGCACGAGCCCGCCGCCCCGGCCCTCGCGTGCGCCGGCGAGCAGGCGGTCGATCGCCGCCAGCTCGGCGGCCCGTCCGTGCAGCATCGGACGATCGTAGCTGCGTACGGGCCGGCGCCTCGACCTGCGCGCGCGGGTCGACGCGCAACCGGACCGGCGGCTACGCTCGACCGCCGATGGCCGCCGCGCCCCACCTCCGCTCCGCCACGCGCGACGACGTGCCGCTGCTGCTCGAGCTGATCGGCGAGCTGGCCGACTACGAGCGGCTGCGCGACGAGCTGGTCGCGGACGCAGCGCTGATCGAGCGTCATCTGTTCGGGGAGCGGCCGGTCGCCGAGGCCGTGCTCGCGGAGGCCGACGGCGAGGCGCTCGGCTACGCGCTCTTCTTCCCCACCTTCTCGACGTTCGTCGGGCGGCCGGGGATCTGGCTGGAGGACCTGTTCGTGCGGCCGCAGCACCGCGGCGCGGGCGTCGGCCGCGCGCTGCTCGCGCACGTCGCGCGGCTGGCGGTCGCGCGCGGCTGCGGGCGGCTGGAGTGGTCGGCGCTCGACTGGAACGAGCCGGCGCTGGCGTTCTACCGCGGACTCGGCGCGCGCCGCATGGTCGAATGGCAGATGCACCGGCTCGACGGCCGCGCGCTGGCGACGTTCGCCGGCGAGACTGGTGACCTGCGCGGTGCGAGCGCGGGCGACACCGCCTAGTCTCAGCCGCATGAATGCAGCCATCGAGGCCGACGGCCTCATCAAGACCTATCCCGGCGACGTGCGCGCGCTCGACGGCGTGAGCTTCAGCGTCCCCGCCGGAACGATCTTCGGCCTGCTCGGTCCCAACGGCGCCGGCAAGTCGACGACGGTGAAGATCCTCACGACGCTGTCGCGCGCCGACGCCGGCAGCGCGCGCGTCGCGGGCCTCGACGTCCTGCGCGAGCCGGGCGCCGTCCGCGCCGCGATCGGCGTCGTGGGCCAGAAGAACGCCGTCGACGGGGCCGCGACCGGGCGCGAGAACCTGCTGCTCCAGGGCCGCCTGTTCGGCCTGTCCGGGCGCGCGCTGCGCAGCCGCGTGGACGACCTGCTGGAGCGCTTCGGCCTCGCGGACGCGGCCGACCGCTTCGCGAACGGCTACTCGGGCGGCATGAAGCGCCGCCTCGACGTTGCGCTCGGGCTCGTCGCACGCCCGCAGGTGCTGTTCCTCGACGAGCCGACGACCGGGCTCGACCCGGAGGTGCGCGTCGCGATGTGGGATGAGATCTCCCAGCTCGCGCGCGAGGAGGGGCTGACGATCCTGCTGACGACGCACTACCTCGAGGAGGCCGACCAGCTCGCCTCGCAGCTCGCGATCGTCGACCGCGGGAGGATCGTCGCGGAAGGGTCGCCGGAGCAGCTGAAGGCGGAGCTGCGCGGCGACGCGATCAACGTCGAGCTGGACGCGGACGGCGGGCAGTCGGTGCACGCCGCGCTCGCGCGCGTGGACGGCGTGCGCGAGGTCCAGCTCGAGGGCCGCATGCTGCGCGCCCGCGCTGACCAGGGTGCGCGCGCCGTGCCTGCGGTGCTGGCCGCGCTGGAGACCGAGGGCGTGTCGGTCGCCGCGGTCACGGTGGCGCGGGCGTCGCTCGACGACGTCTACCTGCGGCACACCGGCCGCACGTTCGAGGCGGCCGAGGCGGGGCACGGCGACCGCAACGGAGACGGCCGCGGCGCCGGCAACGGCGCCGGCGACGCCCCGGCCGAAGAGCTCTCGAAGACCGCGACGACGACGGGGAGCCGCTGACCATGCCCGCAGTGATGCAGCATTCCTGGTTCATGACGCAGCGTCACCTGCGCGCGCTGCTGCGCCAGCCGGCGTGGATCGTCGTGACGCTCGTGCAGCCCGTGATGTGGCTGCTGCTGTTCGGCGCGCTGTTCAAGTCGATCGTCAACCTGCCGGGCTTCGAGAGCAGCAACTACGCCGACTTCCTGACTCCCGGCATCGTCGTGATGACGGCGCTGTTCTCCGCCGGCTGGGCCGGCATGGGGATCCTCCAGGACTACGAGCGCGGGATCCTCGACCGCTTCCTGACGACGCCGTCGAGCCGCGTTGCGCTGCTCGCCGGGCCGCTCGTGCAGCAGTCGATCGTGACGGTCGTACAGTCGCTGATCATCATCGGGCTCGGGTTGGCGGTCGCGGGCGCGAGCTTCCCGGGCGGCGTGCCCGGCGCGCTCGTCGTGATCGTGGCGGCGATCCTGCTCGGGATGGCGATCGGCGCACTGTCGAACGCGCTCGCGCTCGTCGTGCGCAAGGAGGAGACGGTGATCGCCACCGTCACCTCGCTCACGCTGCCGCTGTCGTTCCTGTCCGGCACGTTCATGGACCTGAAGCTCGCGCCGTCGTGGATCGGCGACGTGGCGAAGTTCAACCCGCTCCAATGGGCGGTCGTCGCAGGGCGAGAGGCGTTGACGTCCAAAAACATCGACTGGGGCGTCGTGCTGTCGCGCCTCGGGCTGCTGGCGCTGCTGCTCGTCGCCTGCTTCGCCGTCGCCACGCGCGCCTTCCGCGCGTACCAGCGGTCGGCCTAGCGGCCCGTGAAGCTCGCGGGGCGGCGCTCGATGAAGGAGCGCATGCCCTCGGCGCCGTCCTCGCTGGCGAACAGGGGGACGGCGTCGGCTTGGAGCTGAGCGATCGCCGCATCCTGGCCCTCGGTCATCGCGCGATGGGCGGAGGCGAGCGTGGCGCGGACGCCGAGCGGAGCGGCGGCGGTCGCGATCCGCTCGGCCAGCTCGAGCGCGCGGTCGAATTGCGCGCCGGGTGGGACGACCTCCTGCACGAGCCCCATGCGGTGCGCCTCCGCGGCGTCGAACGGGTCGCCCGTCAGCAGGTGCTTCATGGCGTTGCCCCAGCCGGCCTCGCGCGGCATGCGGATCGTCGCGCCCGCGAAGGGGTAGATGCCGCGCTGCACCTCGAGCTGGGCGAAGCGCGTGTCGCTGCTCGCGATCCGCACGTCGGCGGCGAGCAGCAGCTCGATCCCGATCGTGATGCACCAGCCCTGCACGGCGATCACGACCGGCGTCGTCCACGGGCCGTCGAGCCGCCACGGCTGCCGGCCGCCCTCGGGCACCGGGAGCCCGTGACCCTCGATCACCGCGGGCGCGACCTCGGCGAGGTCGAGTCCGGCGGTGAAGTGCTCGCCGTGCGCGAACAGGACGCCGCAGCGCAGCTCGGGATCGCGCTCGAGCTCGCCGTACGCGAGCGCCAGCTGCTCGAACATCCTCAGCGTGAAGGCGTTGCGTCTCGCGGGACGGTTGAGTCCCATCAGCAGCACGTGCCCACGCCGCTCGACCGTGACCGTCGTCTCCTGGCTCATCGTGCAGAACCCCTCTCGCTCGCTGGCGACGCCGTGACGGGCCACCCTATCCCTACCAGTGCCGCGGAGCGCTGCGCGCGCCCGGTTGCCGGCGTCTCAGCCGGCGGGCTGGCCGCCTCCGGGCGACTGCGCGCCGCCGGGCCTGGCCGCGGCGAGCAGCTGCTGGCATCTTGCGTTGGCGGCCACGAACTTGGGATCCCGCCGGTCGACTCTGCTCGGGTCGAACACCGGCCCGCTGCCCGTCGTGTTCGGGGCGGGCAGGTCGAAGCCGTTGCGGCGCACGCACGCGACGTAGCTGACGAGCGCCTTGCGAAAGGCCGCGCTGCGCAGGTTCGAGCCGCCCCCGCCGCCCGCGCCGAAGCGGCCGAACGCGCCGCCGCCGCACTTCTGCATCGCCTGACGGAGTCTCGCCCGCTCCGCGCCGGAGAGGCGCGAGCCGCCGCCGAACAGCCCGCCGCCGCGCGGCGGGCCGCCGTTCGCCGGCGGCTGGCCGCCGGGCGGCTGCGTCCGCGTGCGGCCGGCGCCGGCCGGCCGTCTCGGCAGCGTGACGCCCTGCTGCTGCAGGCAGGCGCGCAGCTTCGCGAAATCGGGGCGGCCGTTCGCGGTGGTCGCAGTGGTGCTCGCGCCGGTGCCCGCGCCGCTCGAGGACGATCCGCAGGCGGCGAGCGCCGCCGCGAGCAGGAGCATCGCGACGACGCCGACGAGCGCGCGCACGCGCGACGAGGTGAAGCTGGTCATGGAGCCTCCGTGGTCTTGGAACTGGTGCCCCCGCCGCCGAACAGCTGGTCGACGACGCCGCCAGCGCCGCCTGCCCGGCCCGCACCCCGGCCACCGGCGCCCACGCCCGGCGTCGCGCGGATCGAGGTCGCGAGGATCGCGCCCTTGCGCGCCGCCCCCTGGACGATCACCGTCTCGCCCGGTCGGATCGCGCGGACCCGGCTGTCGACCTGACGCGTGACGGTCGCGCCCTTCGCGGCCGTCACCTTCAGCGTGTTGCCCTGCGGGTCGGTCACGTAGAGCGTGTCGCCGTCCACCGTCGTGACCTGGCCCACCGTCGCCGCCCCTGCGCCGCCGGCCCCCGCCGCGCCGCCGCCGAAGCCGGCGCGGCCGCCACCCGCAGACCCGCCCCCGCCCCGGCCTCCTCCGCCGGCCCCGCCGGCGCGAGCCGCCGGCGCGGCGGCGAAGCCGCCCGACGCCGCGCCGACGCCCGCGGGCGAAGCGCTCTGCCCCTTCTCCACGAGCACGCCGCCGACGAAGCCGCAGGCGACGAGCAGCACCGCGAGCAGCCCTCCCGTCAGCGGGGTGAGCCGGCGCCGCGGGCGCGGCGGCGGCAGCTCCTCGAACGCATCGTCGAGCCGCACCGCCTCGATCGTCGCCTCGTCGTCGTCCGCATGCATGGCGTCGGGTCCTCCGGTTCTCACTCGAAGCGCAGCGCTTCGATCGGTCGCAGGCGAGCGGCACGGCTCGCGGGATAGGTGCCGAAGAAGAGGCCGGTCAGCACGGCCGCGCCGAACGCCAGCCCGATCGAGTACGGGGCGATGACCGGGCTGACGCCGGCGATCTGGAACTGGCTGCCGGCGATCCCGAGCAGCACGCCGCAGACGCCGCCGAGCAGCGAGACGAGCACGGCCTCGACGAGGAACTGCGCGAGCACGTCGGAGCGGCGCGCGCCGATCGCCTTGCGGATGCCGATCTCGCGCGTGCGCTCGGTGACCGAGACGAGCATGATGTTCATCACGCCGATCCCGCCGACGAGCAGCGAGATCGCGGCCACCTCGCCGAGCAGCGTCGTGAAGACGCTCGCGGTGGAGCTCGACGCCGCGAGGATCGAGCCCTGGTTGATCACCTGGAAGTCGGGCGTCCCCCCGGCGGCGATGCCGTGTGCGGCGTCGAGGATCGTCGTCACCTCCGCCGAGGCCGCGTCGAGCGCGCCGCGCGAGCGCGCCTGCACGACGATCGAGCCGAGGTTGCCGTAGCCGGTGAGCGTGTCCTGCACCGCGGTGACCGGGGCGAAGGCGATGTCGTCCTGGTCCTGCAGGCCGTTCGAGCCCTTCGGCGCGGTGATGCCGGTCACCTGGAAGCTCGCGCCGCCGACCTGGATCGTCTGCCCGACGCTCGCGCCGAGGCTCTGCGCGACGGTCGGGCCGAGCACGATCACGCGTCTGCGCTCGCGCACGTCGGCGGAGCCGAAGAAGCTGCCGGAGGCGATCGCGTAGTCGCGCGCCTGCGCGTAGGAGGGCGTCGTGCCGACGAGCTGCCGTGGCGTGTAGGAGACCCCGTCGGCGACGAGCGTCGCGCTCGCGTTCACGACCGGCGAGACGCTCTGCACGTCCGGCGCCCGTCCCCCGTCGCCCAGCGCGTCCGCGTCCTTCGTCGTGAGCGGCCGCTGGCCCGCGTTGCTCGCGCGCGAGCCGCCGCGGAATCCGCCGCCCGTGACGAGCAGCACGTTCGTGCCGAGCGCCTCGATCCGCTGCTCGACCGCCTTCGAGGAGCCGTTGCCGACCGCCACGAGCACGATCACCGAGGCCACGCCGATCGTCAGCCCGAGGATCGTCAGCCCCGAGCGGAGCTTGTTCGCGAGGATCCCGCCGAGCGCGATCTGCAGCGTCTCGAGGCCGATCACGCCGCGTTCCCGCCGGGTGGGGGATCGAGCACGGCGGCGACGCGCCGGTCCTCCACGACGCGACCGTCGGCGAGCCGCACGATGCGCTTCGCGCGCGCGGCGACGTCGGGCTCGTGCGTGATGAGGACGAGCGTGCGGCCGGCCGCGTTGAGCGCGGCGAAGCGCTCGAGCACCTCGTGCGTCGAGTGCGAGTCGAGGTTGCCGGTCGGCTCGTCCGCGAGCAGCAGCGGCGGGTTGGTGACGATCGCGCGCGCGATCGCGACGCGCTGCTGCTGGCCGCCCGACAGCTCGGAGGGCAGGTGCTCGACGCGGTCCCCCATGCCGACCAGCTCGAGCGCCGCGAGCGCGCGGCGGCGGCGCGCGGCGCGCGGCACGCCCGCATAGGCGAGCGGCAGCTCGACGTTCGCGAGCGCGCGCGTGCGCGGCACGAGGTTGAAGCTCTGGAAGACGAAGCCGATCTTGCGGTTGCGCACGTCGGCGAGTTCGTCGTCGTCGAACTCGCGCACGTCGATCCCGTCGAGCAGATAGCGGCCGGCGGTCGGCGCGTCGAGGCAGCCGAGCACGTTCATGAGCGTGCTCTTGCCGCTGCCGGAGCTGCCCATCACGGCGACGAGGTCGCCGCGCTCGATGCGCAGCGACACGCCGCGCAGGGCGTGGACCGCGACGTCGCCGACGGCGTAGGTCTTGCTCACGCCGGTGACCTCGATGACCGCGGGGCGGCGCCCGCGCGGGGTCGGCGCCGGAAACGGCGCGCGGGTGGCGCTCACGGCCCTCCTCCTCCGCCGGCGACCGCGCCGCCCGGCGGCCCGCCGGTGGCGAAGCCTCCGCCGCCGCCGAGGCCGAATCCGCGTCCTCCTCCTCCGCCGCCGAGCGTTCCGCCGCGGCCGCCCGTTGCGGCGCCGAAGCCGCTCAGGCCCGGGGTGGCGACCGGTGCCGTGACGATCGCCACCTGATCGCCGCTGCTCAGACCGCCGAGGATCTGCGTCGTGCTGTCGCCGACGACGCCGGTGACGACGGAGCGCCGGACGCGCTTGTCGCCCTGCGCGAGCGTGACGGTCGCGTTGGCGCCGCGGCCCGAGATCGCCGCGCTCGCGACGTTGAGCGCGTCGCCGACGCGCTGCACGACCACCTCCGCGGAGGCCGTCATGCCGGCCTTGAGGCCGTTGGCGAGCTGGTCGAGCCGCAGCGTCACGTCGTAGCTGACGACGCCGCCGTTGCTCGTCGCGAGCGTCGCGATCGAGACGACGTGCGCGGCCAGCCCCTGACCTGGGAGCGCGTTGACCGTCACCGTCGCCGGCTGGCCGACCCTCAGCTTGCCGACGTCCGACTCGGTGAAGGGCACGACGACGTCCATCGAGTCGAGGTCGGCGAGCACGATGAAGGCGGAGCTGCCGGAGCTGCCCGTGCCCGTGCTTGCCCCCGCTCCGTTCGAGCCCCCGCCGGACCCGCTCGCGCCCGCGCCCGCGCCGCTCGCCGAACCCGAGCCGCTCGCCGAGGCGGGGGAGCTGCCGCCGCCGCTCACCTGCTCGCCCGCGGCGGCGCCGACCGAGGCGACCGTGCCGGTCATCGGCGCGCTCAGCGAGGTGGCGGCGAGCGCCACCCGCGCCTGATCGACCGCCGCCTGCGCGCCTGCGACGCTCGCGGCGCGCTGGGCGCTGCTCTCGCCGCCGGTCGAGCCGCCGCCGCTGCTGCCGCTGGTGGAGCCGCCCGGACTGGCGCCCGCGGACGAGCCGCCGCTCGACGAGCCACGCGCGCTCGAGCCGCTGCGAGCGGGCGCCGTGCTCGTCGTCGGCGTGGCAGCGGGGGTGGTCCGCGTGGTCGTGGTGGGTGTCGTCGCGGGCGTGGTCGCGCCTGCTGACGCCGGGCTGCCGCCGCTGCCAGATCCGCTGCCGGAGCCACCCGCCTGCGCGGCCGCGAGGCTCGCCTCGGCCTGGTCGAGCGCAGCCTGGGCGTCGGTCGGGTCGATCTGCGCGAGCAGCTGCCCCTCGACGACGCGCTGGCCGGGCTTCACATAGACGTGCGTCAGCTGGCCGCCGCTGCGGAAGTTCACGTCGAGCTCGTGCGCGGCCGCGACCGTGCCGCTGCCGGAGACGGTCGACTGGACGACGCCGCGCGCTACGGTCACGATCCGCTCACGCGTGCTCGAGGCCGCGGTCTTGGGCCCGACGACGAGCACCGCGACGACGATCGCGCCGACGCACGCGGCGGCGAGCACGTACGTGCTCCAGTGATGGCGCGCCGACCGTGCGCTGCCGTGCATCGACGTGCGGTCCTCCCGGTCCGTGGACATGGCGCCGAGGCGCTCGTCGCGCCCCGGCGTCGTGCATGGTGGTGACGGAACCCGAGAATCTCCTGAGAGTTCGCTGAGCGCTCCCCCCGACGCTATGACGCTCGTCATAGTGCTAGCGTTGAGAGCGATGAGCAGCACGCGCGAGGCAGCCGCCGCCGGCACGTTCGAGCGCGCCACCGCCGTGACGCAGGTCGGCGAGGGATGCTTCCGCGCCGAGGTCGACCCCGGCTGGTCGACGCCGATCGCCGCGAACGGCGGCTACCTCGCCGCGATCCTCGTGCGCGCGATCGAGGCGCACGGGGCGACCGGGACGGATGGGGCCAGGGGGCCCGCCTCCGCCGGCCACATGGCCGGCTCCGGCACCGATGGGGCCAGGGGGCCCGCCTCCGCCGGCCACATGGCCGGCTCCGGCACCGATGGGGCCAGGGGGCCCGCCTCCGCCGGCCACATGGCCGGCTCCGGCACCCCAAGGCAACTGCGGTCGCTCACCTGCCACTACCTGCGGCCCGTCAGATCCGGCCCGCTCGACGTCGCCGTCGAGGTCGTGCGCGCCGGCCGGCGCATCTCGACCGTGCGCGTGACCGCCTCGCA
>Ga0210410_10000926_pt1 | contig 28689 bp, 18 predicted proteins | sample IncBWC4MmetaG_FD_161058 | JGI IMG/M metagenome (GOLD analysis project Ga0210410, IMG submission 161058) | Forest soil microbial communities from Barre Woods Harvard Forest LTER site, Petersham, Massachusetts, United States - Inc-BW-C-4-M | ecosystem: Environmental > Terrestrial > Soil >... | reverse complement strand
CCCAAGTTTCAGAGTAGATATCTGAAAACATGCTCTTGGCAATTTAAGGGAAGAGGGGTTCATCAGCAACCTGGATTCTTTCTGGCAAGGGTATCTCGAAAGACGAACAGCTTGCTTCACGCGACAGCGAAATTGAATAGCTGAAGCTGCTAATCGCCAAGTTGCGGCGGATGCAGTCTGGTCGCAAGTCAGAAAAACTGGAGTCGCAGATCGAACAGCTGGAGCTGAAGCTGGATGAACTCGAAGCGAGTCGAGCGGAGCGTGGGGCTATTTCCGCATTTCCCAAAACCAGGACTCGCCGCGAAACATGGCTGTTCCGCCGCGAAGGAATGATGCGAGGCGCCATTACGCGTGAGAAACTCAAGAAGCCGATTGACTGGGGAAGCGACGGACGGCCAACCCACATCCGTCGTTGTTCTGCTGGCCCTGCGTGAGAGTGCTTCAGGGGCAGAGCACATGCAGGTCTTTTCTCAATTGGCGAGGAGGCTGATGCATGAGGAGTTTCGCAAGAGTGTGATGGGGAGCGCGAACTCGGACGCTCTTATGCGATTTCTAGCGGGCAAGTTGAACCCCAACAGCCCTCCAGAATCCAGCTGACAGGACTGGCAGCCACGACCAATTTGCACGGAGGCGAGGAATCTGAGATGGGAATTGGTTAGTATGGAAACGCAGCGGTCTTCGTAATTAATTTACGGGAGAGTTCCTACATGAAGAAGATTGTTCTCAGTCCGGTTGCTGTCTGTCTGCTGTGTCCCATATTGGCGGTCGCGCAGGATCCCTCGGGGCAATCAAAGCAAGACGCCAAGGTCAAGCAAGTAAGTGCTCAGAACGCACCGTCGAAATCGACCACCGGCGCCAAGCCCGCCCCCGTAACGCATGTCGCGGCTAATCGGAACGCTGCACCAAACCTCGCGAAACAGCCGACACTGTACGTGGTCGCTTATGCCCACCTCGACACGCAGTGGCGATGGGAATACCCGCAGGTCATCAGCGAGTATCTGACAAAGACCATGCGCAATAACTTCTCCCTCTTTGAAAAGTACCCACATTACATCTTCAACTTTACGGGAGCAAATCGCTATCGCTTGATGAAGGAGTATTACCCGGCCGATTTCGCCCGGCTGAAGCGGTACGTCGCCGCCGGCCGTTGGTATCCCGCGGGATCTTCGATGGAGGAAGGTGACGTAAACGCGCCCAGTGCGGAGGCCATCATCCGGCAAGTGCTCTACGGCAACAACTGGTTTCGCAAGGAGTTTGGCAAGGCCAGTGCCGAATTCATGCTCCCGGACTGCTTCGGATTCCCCGCCTCTCTGCCTACCATTCTGGCACATGCCGGAATCAAGGGATTTTCCACGCAAAAGCTCTCCGCCGCATGGCAGCCCGCTCCGCACGTCGGCGGGCCTGATTCTCCCGAGAAAACGCCTGAGGGCATCCCATTCAACGTTGGCGTTTGGGAAGGCCCCGACGGCTCAACCGTTCTGGCTGCGCTCAATCCGTTGAGCTACGGCAGCAACGTGGACTACGATCTGAGCAAAACGCCACCGCCTCCTCCTACACCCCCGGCGAATGCGCCGTCCAATTTTCGCGTCCGCCCCTTTGAAGACTGGACCAAGCGAATCCAGATCAATGGCGACCTGACCGGTGTCTTTGCTGACTATCACTATGTGGGGACTGGAGACACGGGCGGATCGCCCACCGAAAACTCGGTCAAGCTCATGGAAGCGATCGAGACGAAGAGCACGACAGTGATTCCGCCGATACGCTTCAACTTCTTCGGGCGCGGGCAGCAGGAAGAACCTCCGTCACCTCTTCCAGCCCCGGTCAAGGTCGGTGATGGCCCCGCGCACGTCCTGTGGTCCAATGCGGACCAGATGTTTCTGGACATCCTGAAGTGTTGCAAGACCGATCGCATGCCTCGCTACAAAGGCGATCTGGAGCTCATCAATCACTCCGCTGGCTCGCTGACGTCGGAGGCATATCACAAGCGCTGGAATCGCAAAAACGAACTTCTTGCCGCCGCCGCGGAGGAAAGTTCAGTGGCCGCCGATTGGCTGGGCGGCCGACCGTATCCCCAAAAGCGTCTTACCGATGCGTGGATGTTGGTCATGGGCGGCCACTTCCACGACAACATGGCCGGCACCTCCACGCCGAAGGCCTACGAGTTCACTTGGAATGACGACATCATCGCCATGAACCAGTTCGCGGGGGTATTGACCAGCGCAAGTGCAGCGGTCGCATCCGGCATGGACACGCAGGGCAGCGGCGCGGCAATCGTCGTGTACAATCCGCTAAATGTGGCTCGCGATGACGTGGTTGAGGCAACGATTGCTGGCGCACCGCAGACAGTACGTGTCATCGGACCTGACGGTAAGGAAGTTCCAGCGCAGGCGGAGGCTGGCGGCAAGGTATTGTTTGTCGCCCAAGCACCTTCGATGGGCTATGCGGTGTATGACGTACAGTCTGGCGCCTCTTCCGCCGCTTCGGAATTGCACGTCAGCGAGTCATTACTTGAGAACGCCCGCTACCGCGTGCAAATCGACCAAAACGGCGACGTCTCCGGTATCTTTGACAAAAAGCTAAACAGAGAACTGCTCTCGGGGCCGGTTCGTCTGGCCATCTCGACGGATAATCCGCAACAGTGGCCCGCCTGGAACATGGATTTTGAGGATGAGCAGCGCGCGCCGCGCGTCTACGTTTCCGGTCCGGCAAGAGTGCGTGTGGCCGAAAATGGCCCTGCGCGCGTGGCTGTGGAAGTGTGGCGCGACACGGAAGATTCGCATTTCGTGCAGACCGTTCGTCTCTCCGCGGGCGACGCGGGCAATCGCGTCGAGTTTGCCAACGCTATTGATTGGAAGACGAAGGAAGCCAACCTGAAGGCCACGTTTCCACTGGCAGCCAACAACAGGATGGCGACGTACAACTGGGATATCGGGACGATCCAGCGTCCGAACGAAGACGAGCGGCAGTTTGAAGTCGCCTCACATCAGTGGATTGATCTGACGGATCAAAGCGGCGCTTTCGGAGTCACCATCCTCACCGATTGCAAAAACGGTTCCGACAAGCCTAATGACAACACTCTGCGGCTTACCCTGGTGCGCACGCCGGGAACTCGCGGCGGATATCCCGACCAAGGCTCCCAGGATTTGGGACACCACGAGTTCGTCTTTGGCCTGGCGGGACACGCGGGCGACTGGCGCGATGGACAGACGGACTGGCAGGCCTACCGGCTGAACCAGCCACTTATACCGTTCGAGAGCGCCAAGCACGCGGGAAGACTGGGCAAGCAGTTTTCGTTGCTGAAGCTCAGCGGCGATCGTGTGCGTGTGCTCGCTCTGAAGAAAGCCGAGCTCAGCGATGAAGTGATCGTGCGCATCGTGGAACTCGATGGCAAGGCGCAGCCCAAGGTTGCGATTAGCTTCGCCAGCCCGATCGCGTCAGCCCGCGAGGTGAACGGCCAGGAGCAGCCAGTCGGCGGTGCTACAGTGGACGACGCACTTATCACGTCCCTCGGGGCATACCAGCCGCGGACTTTTGCTCTCAAGCTGGGGGCTGCACCAGCCAAGTTGATTGCTCCGAACTCGCAGCTGATCCCGTTGCAATTCGACTTGGCGGCAGCGACAACAGACGGCCATCCCGCGGAAGGCAGCTTTGACATTCTGCCCAACAATCCTTCGGCGGCGCAGGGCCGCGCACTCCCCGCGGAGGCGTTGCCGCGCGATATCGAGATTGCGGGCATTCATTTCGCTCTCGCCGCAGCAGGAAATGGCCGGCCCAACGCTGTTTTGGCCAAGGGGCAAACCATCAAGCTGCCGCAGCAACACTTCAACCGCGCTTACGTTCTGGCGGCTGCCGTCGGCGATCAAATGGCGACCTTCCGCGCAGGTGATCGGCCGGTACAGCTCACCATCCAAAATTGGACGGGCTTTATCGGCCAATGGGATGACCGCACTTGGAATACGCGGCAAGAACCTGTGCAGCCGCGACCCGGACAGACTCTGCCTCCGAACGCCCCGCGCGTTCGCGCCGTAGAGGAGTTTTCAGGAACGCTAATTCCGGGCTTCATCAAGCGCGCGGACGTGGCGTGGTACAGCTCGCATCGCCATGCGCCCGACGGGTCCAACGAGCCGTACGCCTACGCCTACCTCTTCGTCTATCCGATCGATCTGCCTGCGAGAGCAGCCACATTGACGCTGCCAGACAACGACCGCATTCGCATCCTGGCCATAAGCGTAGCCGACGAGGCTGACCGCGTAACTCCGGCGCAGCCGTTGTATGACACATTAGAGCGGACAGGCAGCGAAACCGCGAACATGGCGGGCACTGGCGATCAATCGTTTCCTCGCCCCTGAGTACCAACCGCTGCTCGACCGGGGGCGCAAGGGCCCGCTCGATTCATCGGCGAATTTCTCGAGCGTCGACCATGTAGTGTAGTGGCAGCGCGTGCGGTCATGACCCCGATTCTGTCGCCCGGATCTTGATGTTGGATTCTAACGAGACCCAGTGTCGGCACGGCAAACAGACCATGTTCAGATGCTGTTCTTTATCACCCTCTCAGACGATGAGGGAGATTCCGATCCCCTTCTGAGGGTAAGGCCGTGAACATCGAAATCCACGATGCGGCCCTGGCAGCGTCGAGGAAGTCTAGCTCCGTTTGCTATTCAGACAACTGCCAAAAAGTTTTCGAGCGGGACATGGCCGCCATTGCTGGAACTATAAGACGGACGCAGTGCCCCGCGACCGCCCGACGCCACAGGTGCTACACTGCACGGCCTGGAGCCGCCTATGACCAACGAGCTCACTCGACGCCAGCTCCTCTCCGTCGGAGCCGCGGCAAGCGTCGCAGCTCTGCCAACCTCAGGCATACTCGCTGGCGCTGCCGCGCCCGCTGAGATGCCACGGCATAAGTTCTATGCGATTCTGAGCCTCGGACGCCTTGGTTTCCAAGCCAGTTTCCCGGAGTCGCTCGAACTGACCGTCAAGCACGGTTTCGAAGGCCTGGATCCTGATCCGAACTACTTCGCTTCGCTGGGCGATGATGGGCTCAAGCGTCTCCTTGACGACCTGTCGGCGAAGAATCTCAGATTCGGCGCCGCGGGTCTGCCGGTGGAGTTTCGCAAGGATGAGGCGAGATTTAACGACGGACTGAAAAACCTCCCGGCCATAGCTGACATCCTGCAGCGGGCCGGCGTGTGGCGCGTCAGCACTTGGGTTCTCCCCTGCAGTAATGACCTCACATACCCTCAGAACTTCCGCCAACACGCGGACCGCTTGCGCCAGTGCGCGCAGATTCTCGCCGACCACGGCCAGAAGCTCGGCTTGGAGTATGTTGCGCCGCGCACTCTTTTGCGGAGCCAGCGACATCCCTTCATACACACCATGAGCGAGATGAAGGAGCTGATCGTCGCTATCGGTATGAACAACCTTGGCATTCAGCTCGATAGCTGGCACTGGTTCAACGCGGAAGAGACGAACAAGGACCTGCTGACGCTGCGCAGCTCGGACGTGCTGACCGTGGACCTGAACGATGCCCCCATCGGCCTATCGCTGGACGAGTACCGGGATGACCACCGCGAGCTGCCAGCCGCCACGGGCGTCATTCCGGTGAAGGACTTCCTGGGTTCGCTGGTGCAGATCGACTATGACGGCCCCATCCAGCCCGAGCCCTTCAACGCCCCCCTGCGTGCCAAATCGCTCAACGAGGCTTGCACCAGCGCCTCCGCCGCCATGAAAAGGGCCTTCAGCCTGTTGTAACCTCGGGCCCACGCGGCCGTCCTTGTACCGCGCGCGGGGGCGTTTTTAACCGGCATCAGCGCTTTGCTTCCTAAAAGCTCTGTTGCAAGACGGGTTCACAATTCCACCATGGCTACGTTCCACGCGAGGCTCCCCTATAACTCCGGACAGCCGAATTTATCAGGTCCGGTTTGAAGCCTTGGCATTTCGTCGATGGGCCTTCCCCTTCGTCCCGAGGTTCAAGCGCTGGTGCCAATCTCTTGAACTTGACACAAACCAAAACAACATGTATATACATCTTATTATGGATATGCCGATTCACGACGATCATGCCTCGAACGCACTCTTTGCGCTCCCTTGCGCCTGTCAGAACCTTCGGCGCGTCACCCGACTGGTGACCCGCATTTACGACCAGGAACTCCGCAACGCCGACATCGAAATCAGCCAGTTCGGTCTGCTGACCGCACTTGCCATGGTGGGCGAGGCAAATCAGAAGGCCCTGAGTGCCGGTTTTGCCATGGACAGCACGACCCTCACGCGCACCTTGGCGCTGTTGCGCAAGCAGGGCTGGATCCACGTCAGGCCCGGGAAGGATCGCCGCGAACGGGTATTTCGTCTAACGGAGGAAGGAAAGAGGCAACTGACAATGGCTCAGCCACACTGGCAGGCTGCGGAACGTCGCTTGCGAAAGGCGTTGGGACCTTCAGTTTGGAAACAGATGCAGGCCACCGTCGCCCGAGCCACACACGCGGCGGCAAGGGCCTGATTTTTTGTACCGATATTAGATGTATATACATCTATTGTAACGAGTAAGTTCCCGGAAAGGATTGCTCTCATGCAAAAGCTCGTTTCTTTGTTGGCAGTACTGGCGCTCGGCGTAGGCTTTCTGGCGTGGGCGGGAACAAATAGGATGGTCCGGGGTGGCGCCAACCAGAATCAATCCGGCTCTTCCGGCCCGGAACTCGAATACCTGAAAGCGGTGAACAGGGCCGCGCCTCCACAAGATCCGCAATTGCTGTTTCTTCTCATGGGCGCGTACTCCAATGCAAACCAGCAGGCGGAAGGCGCTGAGTTCCTCTCCGCGCGGCTTAATGAATTCGGGCCTCGTCTCACGGATGCGCAAAAGTCGCTCTACCTGAGCGCCGTCGGCTTGTTGCGGGCGCAACATGCCTCCTCGGTCTCCTTGCTCCACCGCATCGGCTATGTGAAAGACAGCATCGCCATGCTGGACCAAGCCAAGCGGCTCTCCGGCGGCCAAATCTTTGTGGTGAACTGGATTTCCGGCGTCGTCCGCTCCCAAATCCCGAGTTTCTTCCATCAGAGGCAAGCCGCGCAGGATGATTTGACGTGGTGTGCCGCGAACATCGCCAAAGCGCCAAACATCGGCTGGCTGCGGGAAGTGGATTTTCGTTTGGGATCGCTTGCTCTCGCCGATGGCGAGCAGGTCAAAGCACAGGATTACCTGCGCCAGAGCGGCTACAAATCTTTCGACAAGCCGGTTGTCCTTACCACACCGTTTTCAGAAGACCCGTTGTCCGGGCACGCTTTTGCTTCACGCCACATCGCGGAGATCGTTCCCGGCCGGGTCTATGCACTCTCGGGCTTCGAGTTCACGGAATACTATTTCGTGGTCTCCGACAATCGGCGAGAGCTGATCGGAATAGACGCGGGAACCCGCGCCGATTCCGCAAAGATCGCCTACGAAGCGTTGCGCGCCTACGCTCCCAATCTGCCGGAGCTGACTACCATCTTCGTTACACATTCGCATTGGGACCACATCGGCGGACAAACCTATTTTCGCGGTCTGCATCCGAAACCACGCTTCTATGCGAGAAGCAATTATCGGGAAGAAATAGCAGGCGAGATCAACGGGCCCGAGTCCATCGCGAAACACTTCTTCGGCGAGCATTTTAACCTCAACGATGTGCGAGATTTCAAACCGGAGGCGACCATAGACCGCCCCACTGACCTTAAAGTCGGCGGAACGCGCATCGAGTTGATTCCCGTGCACGGGGGAGAAACGCACGACGCCATGTTCATCCATCTGCCCGATTTGGGCGTGCTCTTTGTCGGCGATTTCATCATGCCTTACATCGGTGCGCCGTTCGTTGTAGAAGGAGACCTGCAAGGTCTGCTCGATGCGATTGACGTAGTGGTGCAGAAGAATCCGCGCTACATGCTGCACGGTCATGAGCCGCTGACGCGGAACTTCTCCTCTCCCGACATGCTGGCCCAGTTGAAGACAAACCTCATCTGGCTGCGCGACCAGGTGCTTGCCGCAATCCACCGTGGTGACACACGCTCTGCGATCCACCGGGCGAATCTCATTCCGCCCGGCCTCCTCGGGGGCCATCCCGACGCGCTCTTGCCTTTCCTGATCCTGCGCGAACACGTGGTCGACCGGCTCTATCACCAGAATGTCGGATATTGGCAGGCCGACCTCGAAGGTCTCGACGATCTCGGCGATTCCGACCGCGCGGAACTCTTGGTGGATTACCTTGGCCTCTCAGAAAAACAGCTTGTGAAGGCGGTGGACAAAATGGCCGCCGACGGCAAATATGAACTTGCGGCGTCGCTCCTGGAATCGGCCAGCGCTAGGTTCGGCCGCACCGAATCGATCGCCAAAGCCGAGCGGTTTGTCTATCTCAAACTGATGGAAAAATACCAGAACACCGACCCGTTCAAATACATCCTTTACTCGGCGAAAATCGGCGAGCAGACGCCGGCCATGGCTGTAAGCAAATAATCAGCCCACTGAATCGTTTTGCGGAAGCCGCCATGATTTTGGAAACGTCGAAACTCGCCAACAAGCAGTGCATCATGGCGCTGCTGGCGCGCTGGATACCCGTGTGTATCTAGAATCGCAGGTTGATCATCAAACGAAATTACGCGCACCAGTGGCGTGCGCCGTTCTTCTCTTCGCGAGCGGGGGGTACGAGTTCGTCGCCCGTGGCCCGCCCGCGGATTCGCAACAGGGCATGGATTCATAGACTCAAGAAACAGTATTCTTGTGAAGCGAGTCTCCGCCTTTCTGGCCATAGCGGATACTGAGGAATCTCAGACGTTGCGAAGCCGCCTCCGGCGTACGGGCCCCAGGGATCTGCCTTAGGAAACAACGGGGTGGTGAACCGACTGGTGCCCGGCCATCTCTCTCCCCAAACCATACTCTTGAGCAACGGTTTACAACACCGTTGTAACCATGCGCCGGATATTCAGCTTCTCGAGGAGCGGATGCAGCTTTCGCTGCGCGAGAAGATTTTTGTCGAACGGCGTTCCGTTTCAAGAGGCGAAGAGCAGGCCACTCGTGTTCGGGCGCGGCTTCGAAATGAATCGCCGAACGTGCCCGATCAGATTCAACTTTGGCGCGGGGCACATCGGCGAAAAGCTACAGACGAATGACCCTCAAGTACTTTTGTACCGATAACGACGTGGCCGCCCTCAGGGCGACACACAAGGTAACGGCCAATGAACCTAAGTAAGTTCTGCTCGCCTTGCCGGATCAAGGAACGACGGGAGCGAGCCCCGAGTAGGCGGTTGCGAGTTTCTGCTTAATGGTGGCGAGCGTTTCGTCACTATTCGGAATTTTGGGATTGGGGGCGCTCACGCAAACACGTTTCTGCGAGCCGTGGACCTGCAACGGTTCACAGGCGTCCTTTCGGAGCGCTTGCACAGTCGAATCATTGCCATAGAGGATCTTTCCGCCCACCCAGACCATCTGCACATCCTGAAGCTGCGTCTTCAGGAGACTTTGCGTGGGGTCGGGGTCGTTCGCGGCGAGGACGGTGATATCCGCTTTCAGCCCTTGCTTGAGCGCGCCAATCAGGGCGTCGAGTGCAAGAGCTTTTGCCGGATTCACGGTGATCATCTTGATCCAGTCGCTCGAGGGAATGGCGTCGTGGAAGGATTCGGAATTCACTTGGCTGGCAACGCGCAACTCGTCGAAGAGGGTGTCGCTGCCAGAGGGGTTCCAGTCCACGGCGAGAGATACCGGGACACCATGCGCCAGGGCGAGGGGAATATTGGTTGTTTGGTTGTAGAGTCGAAGATTGCTTTCGGGCGACCAAATGAGCTTGGCCCCGGCCTGTCCCATCTTCTGAAACTCGGTGTCGCCAAACGCAGCACCGTGAATGATGGCCGTGCTTGCTGTGAGGAGATTCTTCTGCTGTAAGATTTGGAATTCCTTAAGCGACGGCGCATCACCCGGCACGCCTTCAGCAATGTGAATGACGAAGGACTTCGTCTTAGTCCAGTCGATTGTCTCCTTGAACGTCGAAACGTCGAGGATGTAGGTGCGAATGTAACTGGCGGGCAGATTGAGCTGGTTCTGATTCTCGGCGTTGCGGATGAGCACGCCGACGCAGGCACTGCCGGGAGACGTTCCTTGAATGGTGGTAACTCCGCTGAGCATGGCCTTGATCTCGCCGTACTTCACCATTTCGCAGAAGAGGGTCTTCTTGTTGTCGTCGTAGGGCTTCTTGAAAGTTTTGTAGGATTGGGCGGCCTGCCATTGCGCGCGGCGGAGGTAGACCTTCGGCGGATCCCACTTAGGCAGGAAATTATAGGCGACGTGGTTATGGGCGTCGATGAAACCGGGGAAGATATAGGCGTTCGTGACCACGATCTCGGTGGCGCCGGAGGGAACGGCACAGGTGGCGGCGGCGCAAGTGATCGTGTCGCCTTCAATGACAAGCTGGCCGTTCAGGACCTGGCGGGCGCCAACGAGAGTGCCCTTTAGGACGAACTTGGCCGGGTCGGCGCCGACTTGGACGGTGGTCTGCGCGCTGGCCACCGAGCAGACGATCGCGACCACGGCGAACAGTCTCAGCATTATCGCCCAGCGTTGCGACGCGAGGATGCGGGCCAACATAGGATAGACGCGGCTCATCGTTGTTTTCCTTTTCAAAGCTGTGCTCGCTGGCGCACACGTGGCCATATTAGCAGTTCCCATCCACGCGACCACGCCAATCCGAGGGCACGCAGTGGAATGCGATGCGTTGGGCTACAGGAGCAAGAAAGAGAACGTGTAACCTGCTTTGTCCGAAGACGCGTCGCTGAAGAAGATGTAGTACTTCCCTTCCGGACGAGTTGCGCTCTTGAAGAAAGCGAGTGTGACGGATACGGTCTCGGCCTGGGCGGTCACCGGATTGTTCCAATTGCCGGCACCCTTCCCAGCGTTCAGGTCGAAGGTGAATTGAATGGGAAATTTATGCGGCACGCCCCCATTTGAGTCGAGAATGTTTGCGTTGGAGAGTTGGCTCGTGAGAGTGCCGCGGTGGCCGGATGGCGTGAATTTGGAAGCGTCGCCCCCACCCAGAAACGAATCGGTGAAGAGATCATCGGTGAGTCGGGAAACCTCGAACGAGATTCCTTCATGTGATCCATTCTTCATCCAGTTCGCGAGCACGTCCAACGCTTGATTTGTCGCCTGTTGCTCTTGATGCTCAGTCGCCATGTCTAATGTTCCTCCCTGTAGTTAGAGTTAGTAGGGCAGCCGTGCAAATGGATAGTGTCAATTGCAGGGTATTCGTTTCAGTGGGACTAGGACCCATCAGCGAGCGTAAGGAGACCTTCCTGAACGCAGTCGCGCGCTTTTCTCCAAATGCTGAAGCGCAAGTTATCGCTTGGGCTAGAGGATGAAACCGCTGCACTCCCCCCGGGCGGAGAAACCACTCATTTTTCCTGCCTGATCTCGAAGTCCCTCGGCGGAGTGACATCGAGGAAATACTTCACGAAGTAATCCCAGCGACGCCGCACAAGATAGTTGTTGGCCTTGTCCGTGGCGAATTGATGACTAGTCCGGCTTCGCCTTGAACATGCGCCTACTCGCACCTGTGCCCCCCTCGGCACAGTCCATCGTCCGTTTCTCCGAGGCCATTCGTCATTGTGGGCTCCTGGCTGGCTCCACAAGAACCACTAGCGCCGAGGGATGCTCGGCGTCGTGCAATATGGCGTTGGTGGCCGAGACAAACTCCCGGCTTGTCGCCTGATCCGCGCCGGTGTTTAAGTTGCGATCAAAGCGCGGGAAATTACTGCTGGAGACTTCCAGGCGCATGAGGTGCCCCTTTTTAAAGACGTTGCTCGTAGCCCACAGATCCACTGTGACTTTGTAGACCTGGTCCGGATTCATCAGCACTTGCTTCTCCTGCGACTCGCGGTAGCGCATGCGGAGAATTCCGTCGGTCAGATTCGTGGCAAAGCCCTCGGGCGAAACGTCCACAAGCTTGGCCGTAAAATCGGTGTCCACTGCAGAAGATTTGGCCCACAGCTCCAGCGTCACCGGGCCGGTGACTTCGATATCCTCGGCAAGCGGCTTGGTCGAATAGACAAGCACGTCGTTGCGATTTTCAGCGGCGCGTTGGTCGCGCGGGCCCGGCTCATAATGCTCAGCGTCGCAGCAGAGTGAGCCGCCAATGCTGGGCACAGGATTTGCGGGATCGTACGTGAATTTGTCAGACGTTTCCTGTTTTGGCGGCGTGGCGGAAAGGCCGCCGTCGCCACGCAGAGAATTAGCCGAACCGCCCGAGTGGAGGAAGTAGCGAGTGAGTTTGCCTTCCGGCGGAGGCCAATCTGATTCCCGGTGGTACGCGTTCTGGCCCATCACAAAAATGTGCACGGGCTTGGCCGCGGCAGCAGGTCCCGCCACGGCAAATTCGTTCTGGGTTTCCTTGAACAGATAGTCATACCAGTCAATTACGACACTTGTGGAGGAGAATTTCAGCGCCTCATCGCCGAATTCGACGTCGCCAATACGCCGCCCAAAGCCGGCATGCCCGCCAATTTGGATCAGCAGGCGCTGCCCATTGCGGGCCGCGTCCGTACCGCCGTGCGCCTTGATTCCCATGTAATTCCTCAGGGTGCCGCCTAGAAAAATGTCGTACCAGCCGCCGATGTGCAGCGCGGGGACTTGGATATCCGAAAAGTGCTCCTCGATGGACAATTGTTTCCAATATGCGTCATAGGCGGGATGGGCCAGCCAATCGAGATAATATGGCGCGATCTGAGCAGTGGCATCCGCGCCGGCCGGAAGCGACGAGTAGTTGAACACCGGGTAGTGAGTGAGCGGAAGCGTGGGCGCGCCCAGCAGCGCATTTGTGTCTTTCGCAATCAGCCGCCACAGAGTGTTCGTGGCCAGTTGGGTTGTCCAATTTTGGTCAAACCATTGTTCGAGCGCTCCGCCTTGATACGTCCAGCCGTCGTGATAGTTGCTAGCCGTCACTACAGGGCAGATTCCCGCAAGATGCGGAGGGTGAACGATCGCAGCCAGCAGCTGTGTTGCACCAACGTAGGAACCCCCCATCATGCCTACTTTTCCGTTCGAGTAGGGAAGCGCCGCCGCCCATTCGACTGCATCGTAGCCATCGTCCGACTCGTGGCGGAACGGGTAAAACTCGCCCTCCGAGGTGTAGCGCCCACGGACGTCTTGCACGACGACGACGTAGCCGTGCGCAGCAATCTGATACGCCGGCGAGGCCGCCCAGCCCACGCTTTTGTCGTAGGGCGTGCGCATCAGGATAACCGGGAATTTCGCATCAGCCTTCGGATGGTAAATGTCCGCACGGAGGGTCACCCCGTCACGGGTTTTCATGGGGACGCCATCCTGTGCGATGACTTCATAGCTTTGCTGCGCGCGAGCGCAATGGGGCGCCGACATGTTTCCAGCACATATCACGAGAATTGCGTGTAAGATTCTCCGCTCGAACAAGACCCCTCCTCGCCGAAAGTTGCGGTGAAGCATGGTGAAGTAGTATCTCGAAAGAATCCGCATTTTCTTCCGCTCGTTCCGGCAGAAGAATTTGCCGCCGGGCACCTCGAAAATCCAATCAGCGCTTCGGCCCGCTGCGCACCGCGATGAGGGAAACCTGCTCCAAGTCCGGGTAATGCCCTTCTTCGTCGGGTTTTCGATCGGTGGGCAGAATCTGCTGAAGCGTCGTCTGCGCCGGCAAGATTGCTCTGAAATATTTTCGGTACACTTTCCCAAAGGTCGCCGATTCCGATAAATCGTCCAAGTAAATCGTGGTCGAGACAACTTGATCGAACTTCATGTCCGCCTCTTCCAGGTTGTCGAGGAGATTTCGCATCGTCTGGCGAACCTGATCGGCGGTGGCCGCCGCGAACACCCCGCCATTTGGCCCCGGAATGAATCCGCTCTTCGCCGAACAATAGAGCGTGTTGCCAGCGAAGACACACGGACTTGCGGTCGGACTTGGCGGCATATTCTTCGGACGTATTGCGCGTCGCTCGGCCAACTCGCGGACGGCCACGCCCGTATACGCGATGTGCGCGCCTTCGGGCAGACTCGAAACTTCGATCGTGGCTCGCCCCGGCGTATTCCCGAATTCAAAACGCCGGGCGTAGTGCTCATTCATAATTCTCATGGGTATTTCCGAAGTCAGGTACGGGTTCACGAAGACCATGTTGCTGAGTGTGAGCCCCGCGGCTTCCACGACCATCTTTAGACGGTCGAGCGCAAGATCAACCTGCGTGGCGGGATCTCCCGGCACGTTTCCGTTTGAAGGGTCGCTACCCAGCATCGTGGACACGAATAGCCTGTCATGCGTCAGCATTCCGAACGAGTACGCCGTGTTCGCCTTGAAGTTGGGCAAAGCGACAGGCTGCTTTCCTTTGAGATCGCGAACAGCAACAGCGGTGATTTGCACGGAAGGTTCCGGGAGTCGGGCAACGCCCAAGACTGCACGCGCAGGCGGTGTCTTCGGAAAAAACTCGACGAACACTTTGTCCAACATCCCGTATTGGTTCATGTCCTCGAGATAGACCTGGACATAAACTAAGTGATCCACCGTCAGGCCCGCTGCTTCGACTACGGTTCTTACATTCTCGAGAGATTGGCGAACCTGATCCGCAAAGTTAGATGGAGTGCTCCCGTCCAGACGGCGAGGTCCCTGCCCAGACACATACACATAGTCTCCGGTGTCGATTCCAGGGGAGCCTAACGCATCGCTAGCAGCCGCCGCTTTTTCCGGCAGGACCGCTCGCAACTGGGCGTGCACCTCGGTGCAGCAAATGAGGGACGAAGCGAGCAGCACCAGGAACGTCATGCCGGTTTTCCCTTGCGCGCCGAGCCTAGAATTGTTCTCAGCCTTTGCCCCACAATCATTTCTTCGCCGGGTTTAATCGTCATGGAAACCAACTCGATATGGTCCGTCTCTTTCCGCTCCTTCTTGTCCGGCTTCTGTATTCCTTCGCGCACCGCAGGCACGAGGCTAGGATTGTCCGCACCGAGCACTTCGATAACAGGATCGCCTTCCCTCAACTTCTGGACGCAGTTGGTGATGGTGAAACCCCAGGCCTGCTGGTCCCACGAAACCTTTAGAGTGGGGTACCGATTCCCATCATCGGGCACATAGGTTTCCGTTTTCACGCCGGGCACCGTCTCAACAAGTTTGGCAATGCGATCCACTCGTCCGTTCCACTCGCTGTAGAGTTTCTTGGAATCGATTTTAAGCCAAGTCTCCACCGCCGTCAGGCACCCGATGACTTCTTCTTTTCCGACTTTCATCGGGCGGCACACCGCTCCCTCCCATGGGTTGGAGTTGCGCAGCGCCGCTTCGATTAGATCCTTGCGGCCCAGGAGCACGCCGCTGCACTGTGGTCCCTGCAGCCCCTTGCCGCCGGAAAAGGTGTACAAGTCGATTTTCATGTTTGCGTATAGCTTCAGATTGTCGGCTGGTGGAATCCCGGCGGCATCATCCAGCAGCATGGGCACGTTGTGCTCTTTGGAGATCGCTACCTCGCGCACGAGTTTGTCGCCAAGATCGGTGGTGTAAATCATGGCCGTGTTGGCAGTGATGGCGTTTGCAATTTCTTCCGCCGTCTCGACGAGAACCAGCTTTGCTCCGGTCAGCCGGATGGCGTTGTCAAATGCGCTTCGCCCTCCAACCATGATCACTTCATGCTTCAGCCCAGTAGTGTCCGGCAACTGCCAGATCTTTTGGGGATCGCTGCCCGCCATGCACGCCGCCGCTGAGGCGGCCATGGCCCCGGCCGCTCCCGACGTGATCAATCCGGATTCGGCGCCCGTCAGCTCAGCCAAGCGACGCCCAACGGCGCGTTGCAGCTCAATCATGTTGACAAAATACTTTGCAGCTTCGGCTTGAGCGGCGCGGACTTCCGGGAACTCCAGCGATCCACTCAAGTACGTCCATGTTCCGCGGCAATTAATCACCGTCTTGACGCCCAGGCGGCTATATACATTTTCCCGTGGGTCGAACCCCATCGCGGCGGCAGATTTTTCGTACAGACCGTGAGCCGCAAGTTGCGCCAGCAACGGCGAGGCGGCCAGCATTTTCATGAATCCACGACGGCTCGATTCGTAAGCGACAGACATGGTGTTTCCTCCGACACGCCTTTTACTGGGCGAAGATCAACGTTCCAAAGTGTTCGGGCACATGGTTGGGATCACGTTTGACGACACAAGTCGGCTGCCAGCACATAAAGTGGCGTTGCGGATCTTCGCCGAGGCCATCGATGCGGTACAGGTTGGCGCGCCATCTAGTGCCGGCCTTTACCGGCTGTTCACTAACAGACTTCAGCGGCACGCGCGCTGCCGCGTACCACACGTGATTTGTCTCATCAATCCGTCCCAGTCGCTGCCATCCGGAATTCCAGTCGGCTTCGTATTTCTCGTGATTCAGATCGATCGCCAGGTCGACCCAGTCGCCGGTTGGCGCAATCTCGAACTCACGGTAGTGCTTGATGTCTGTCCAATCGTCTCCCAGAAAGAACTCAACCACGTCACGGTCCCATAGCTTGAGGCGATCTTTGCTGTTATCCGCCGGCAGCCAGAGATTCAGCTGGTCATACGGGGAGATGAACAGGAGATACAGATCGGAGTCGGTCCAAAATGCGCGCACCTCGGTCTTGAGTTTGGGATAGTCGATCTGTTGCGTACAGTCTTTCACGATCCAGGCGGATGCCGCGTGTGACCAGGTTGTCGAATGCGGATCGGTGTTTAGCTCGGGCGCCTGCGCCAAGTATGGGATGGAGAAAGCGGCCGTAGGGAATGTAACTTCGCACACCTCCGCGGCAAACGCTACAGTCAGCGCTAGGAGCATCAATGACAGGCTCTTGGTAAATATCATCTGTTATGGCCTCGGTGCGTTTCTTAACTCCGGCGCAATTTCGTACGCCTTGTCGAACTCTGCCTGCGCCTCGGCCTCCTCTCCTTGCTGATGAAGTGCCAATGCAAGGTTATAGTGAGCTTCCGCATAGCGCGGCTGGAGGCGCACAGCCTCGATAAACTCCGCACGCGCTGTCCGGAGGTCACCCGCCTGCATCAGTACCAGTCCGAGATTGTTGTGGGCTTCAGCGAAATTCGGCTCCCGGCGCACGACTTCCCGGAAGACATTGGCAGCGCCCTCGGCATCGTCTTTTTGGCCGAGGACCAATCCCAATTGTATCCGCGCGTCAGTATACTTGGGGTCGAGACTTATGGCTTCATTTAGTTCGCGAACGGCTTCATCCAGGTGCGCGGATTGCGCCAGCGCGAGGCCGAGATTGTAATGGACCTCCGCCAGATCGGGATCGGACATCACTGCCCGCTGCAGCTCCTCAAGCGCGCGTGCGCGATCGTTCTGGCGCCAATAGAGCAACCCGAGACTTGAGTGGGCCTGCGCATAGTCCGGCTTCAGCTCGAGCGCTTTCTCATAGGCCGCCAGGGCCTGCGGAGCGTCCCCCTTGCGCTCCCACGTTACTCCCAGATAGTAATGGCCCGTCGGGATCTCGGGACCCTGCTCGATGGACTTCTGAAAGAGCGCTAGGGCCTCGTCGAGCTTCTGCTGCTTCAGCGCGTCCACGCCTTGGAGGATAAGATATTTCGCTTGTGCCAGGCGCGCGCGGAACTCTTGCAGTGCGCCTAAATCATTGAGCTCCTTTTGTGCGGCACCGGTCTCGCCCTGAGCGCGCAACGCGATACCCAGGTTATAGTGGGCCTTTTCGAAATCCGGCTTCAGCGCGATCGCCCGCCGGAACGCCGCGATCGCGGCGGCTATTTCGCCGTGGAATTTGAGCTCCTTGCCGAGGTTACATTGCGTCTCCGGATCTTTGGAATCGATTTCGACCGCTTTGCGGAACTCCGCGAGGGCGCCAGCGTGATCACCCTGGCGGCGCAGCGCCACGCCCAGCAGAGAGTGTGCTGGCGCGAACCGGGGATTCAGGCGCATTGCGCGGCGAAACTCGGCTGCTGCACCTTCCAAATTGCCGAGCTGTCCTTCGGCCAGCCCCAGCTCGAGATGCAGTTCGGCAGAAGGCTTCGATACCAGCGCCCGCCGTAACTCGCCCTCGGCAGCCAATGGATTACTTTGCTGCAAGTAAATGTGTGCCAAGAGGCCGTGTGCCCCGGCGTTCGCTGGATCGAGATCTATCGTTGTGCGCAGTTCCTTGAGCGCTGCGGCCTGATCGTTCAGATCGTACCAGGTCGCGCCTAACCCGTAATGCGCATGGGCCCACTTCGGTTTGAGCCGTAGAGCGGCTTCAAACTCCTCGACAGCCTGCTTCGCATCGCCCTTATATTTCAGCGCCAGTGCCAAATTGTAATGCGTATCCGCGTCGTTGGGTTCGAGGTCCAGCACTTTGTGATAGCTCGCGATGGCCTGGTCCCAGGATTTGTTGCGAGAAAGCTCAATGGCCCGTTGACGGTAACTCTCGGCTGTTTGCGCAAGGGTTGGCGCCGGGAACAAAAGAACCCAGGCCAGCAGAAACACCATGGACGTACAACCCTTCGGAAATTGCGGAATTGGTTTCATTCGGGCACAAGCTAACAGGGTAGGATGGGGATTCTCGCCTATCCTACCCGTCGGAGCGAAAATTACCAGATGAATTTTGCGCTGACCTGGCCAATGCGCGGCGCGCGGGCCGAGGTGACGATTCCGAAGCTCGAGCTGTCGATGTTCCCGCCCGGATTGTTGAATTGGGCATGGTTGAAGATATTGAAGAATTCACCGCGGATCTCGAAGGCCATCGATTCTCGGATGAGGGTCCTCTTGGTTAGCCCGAAATCGGTATTGTTGAAACCCGGGCCGTGGAAGAACCGGCGGTTGGCCGTCCCAAAAGTACCCAGAACGGTGTTCTTGGCGAACGCGCTTGCCAGAAAATAGCAGCCCGTGTTGGTATTGGTGATGGGGTTAATACAATCGGGATTCGGCTTGCGCGGATCCACAATCACCACCGGGCCCACGCGATTGGGCAGATCCGTGCCCCCACTGCCGGCTAGCGATATATCGTCCGAGCCCTGGTTCAGCGGGATGGGAAACCCTGTCGAGAAGCGGGTGATACCCTGCATCTGCCAGCCTTGCGTCAAGCGTTTCGGCACGCCTTTGAATGCCCGATCGAACGGCATGACCCAGACGTAACTGGCTACGAAATTGTGGGTCACGTCGGTCGACGACAACCCGCGGCTAAACCGGGGATTCACGAAATTGACCATGTCACCAAACGCCGAAGAATTGTCGATGGCTTTGGAAAACGTGTAAGCCGCCAGGAACGTCATATCCGCGGCTTTGCGTTCCACGGTAATCTCTCCGGCGTTGTAGATGGAATTGGCGATCACGCGTGTATAGGTGTTCCCGAAACTATAGCAGAGCGTTTGGGCACCAGGGCAATAGTTCGGATTCAGGAGCATATCCCTCGTGCCGTAAACGCATCCGGGATTAGCTGTCGCCGTTAGGCACGACGTTGTGGTACCAGGAAGCTGGAAAATGTCCTGCTCGGCATTGGGTCCGCAGCCGATATTACCGTTACTTGTATCGAGCGCTCCCTGTGCCGTGAGTTGCATGCACAGAGCGGCGTTGCCCGGGTTAGCTTCTTCTGATGTGATAAGTCTGTGTCCCTCAGTCCCTACGTACGCCAGCGTCAGCACCGTGGACTTATCCAACTGGCGCTGAATGGACAAATTGAAGTGCTCCGCATAAGGGAGCCTATTGTGGGGGTCGTAGCCGGGTGAAAAGGAGATCGGTTCGTAAATATTGAAGCTCAGGGTCTTATTCGCCGGACTGCCCGGAATCGGCGCGGAGAACGGGAAGCGCTGCGTCTGCGATGATCCGTCCCGGCGATTTCGGAAGGGTTCGTCAAACAAGACGTTACCCGAACTCCAATATAGGCCGAACGGGGCGTCAGCTACTTCGAAGAACAGATTCAGGTCTTCGATCGACGTGTAATAGAGGCCGTAAGATGCCCGAATGCTGGTCTTGCCCGGACCTCCAAAGATTTTGCCCAATACCCCGTCGCTAAAGCCTGGCGAATAGGCCAGGCCGGCGCGCGGGCCGAAATTGTTGTATCTCGTTGGGGTGAGGGTCTTGGGGACGCCCGGGTCGCCGGGATATACAAAGCCTTTAGGAGACAATGGGAAGATCACCGATTGCTCTCCCGGAATGATGGACTGGATCTTGCCTTGGGTGTCATACCACGGCGTGCTCACCTCCCAGCGCAGGCCGAGATTCAGCGTAAGGTTAGGCTTTATCTTCCAGGAATCCTGCCCATAGGCGCCGCCGTACTTCGTGCGGGAGTCCAGGACCTGTAAGGCCGCCTGGGTGTAACCGGAGGAGGCTGCCGGCGCCCCTAGGAGGTAGTCCGCGAAATCGTTGCCGGTTATGGTGCCATTGAAGACAAACCCCCCGAAAGGGTTTGCCCAATTACGCTCGTTGACTTGCAAGTACCGATATTCGCCTCCGAACTTCACCGTATGCCTGCCCAACACCTTCGAAAAACCGTCGGATGCCGTATAGGTGGTGTTGGGCTGGTTCGTGTTCAATGTGGGCACGCCGAGGGTGAGGCCGAGGTTGCTAAACGCAACCTGCGGCACGTACTGTTTGTATGAGGACGGCGGAGCGGGGATAATGCCGAGTCCGTTACTATTATTGAAACCCAAGTCGGAAATGTTCGCGAAGCTGCCGGCCGGGTTGTCCTTGTAGATGTGCGTACGGAAGACGCTCACGCGCCACTCGTTAACCGCCGTAGGTCCGAAGTTCTTGGTGTTGCTCATGACGAATTCTTGGGCCCGCGAAGGTGTAACCGAGGGGAAGCCGGCCACGTTGGCATAGGGAGCCGCAGTCGAGGCGGTAGCAGCATCATAGTGGTAATACCACGACCAGTTGCCGGTTTTCTGGTTGTTGAAGTCCACCCGCTGACCCGCCTTATCATCTCTTACGTTATTCCTCTGGCTATTGTTGCAGTAGTTATTAGAAACGCAATTGCCGCCGGGGGCTGGTATAAAGGGGAGGATCTTGGTCGCCGGCAATGACCAAACCCTCGGGTCGATCATCCCACCGGGAAATACACAACCGTTCGGGGTGGTGGCCGGATCCGTCCACGTCGTCGAAGTGCAAGTTGGTGAGGAGTATGGTTCGCCCAGTTTGACCGTTTGGCCCGTCACAGGAGCCAGACGCGCTGTTAGCAACTCGGCCCAGCCGCAGTTGGGGCAAGTTCCAGGAGAGCTGCCGTCGACAGTATTGGGCACAAAAGTTTGTACTCCACCAACAGTGCTAGTCGTGCCGAAGACGCTAGGGTCGAATTGACCCGTACGCTGTAGGGCGGTTGGCACGTTGGTCGAGACTTCGGCCCCCGACACCTCCCTCGTGCCTTGGTAATCCGTGAACCAGAAAAGCTTGTTCTTCCAGAACGGCCCACCCACCGCGTATCCGAACTGATTGCGCCGCAGTTCGGATTTAGAGCCAAAGAAGTAGTTTTTTGCATCCAGCTTGTCATTGCGCAGGAACTCAAATACATCACCATGGAGGCCGTTCGTGCCGGACTTGGTTATCACGTTCACTACCGCGCCGCTGAATTTTCCGTATTCGGCGTCGAAGCTGTTGGTGATCAGGCGAAATTCCTCTATCGAATCAAGGTTCGGAACCAGTCCGGCGCCCAGGTTGCGCCCCTCGCTCACGTCGCCGCCATTGACCAGAAAGGCGTTCGCCGTTTCGCGCTGGCCGTTCACGGAGATGTTGCCAGCGTTCAAACTGCCCGAAACCGGCCGGTCGCCTCCGATCGTTCCGGCCGTCGCCGGCGCCACGCCGGCCTGCAGGCCCAGCAGATCGATATAGCTGCGCCCGTTCAGCGGCAGCGCCAGCATCTTCTTCGATTCGATCACGTCGCCTAATTGCGTGCTTTCCGTCTGCACTTGCACGGCGTTGGCCTCGATCCTGACCTCCTCTTGCACGGTGCCAACCTGGAGCAAGACGTCGATGCTCAACTTGTCGTTCACCTTCAAATCGATGTCCGTCGTCGTGAACGTTTGGAATCCCGGGGCAGTAGCAGCGAGCTTGTAGGTTCCGGCCGGCAATGCCAGGAAGCGAAAGGAACCGTCCGCGACGGAAACCGTTTCTTGCTTGAAATTGGTTTGCACATTGATGACGGAAATATGTGCACCGGCAATCGCGGCCTCCGTTCGATCACGCACCACACCTTGAATTGAGCCCGTCACGTCGGCGCGTAGAACGCTCGAACCCAAAAGTGTTATCAACAGAAAACTGGGTGCTAAGAGCTTGCATCGACTTCCCATTTATACCCCCTCCTGGCGCGGGATATGGTCTCCGAACGGCGCTAGGCACTTACGTGAATCTCGACTGAATACAACTCGGCTTGCAAAACATTCCTGGTCTCGAATACTCACTTCGACGTGGCGACAGCACAGCTTCCGGAGAACGAATCCGCCGCTTGCTGCAAACTCCCGATGCCGAAAATGTATTCCTGTCGCGTAATGGTGTCAAGTATTGAATCGGTTCAATGCTCAAAGCCGACAGATTCAACCCATTTGTATTTTCGATGAACGTGCGGACTGCGCCGTAGCGCTTACAAGCTGGGTTTCGATATCGGGTTTTCGCACGGTGTTTTCACGTGGCTATCGACGCGGCAACTGGCCTGCGGTCGGGGTCGACCAGCAACCACGCACACGCTCCGATCCCGCACAACGAGGCAGCGACAAGAAACGAGGCGGTCCACCCGTAATGCGCCGCAATCCAAGGGGTCAGCGACGCTGTGAGCGCGCCCCCAGATTGCGCTCCCATGTTCATGAATCCGGACACAGAACCGGAAAACGAACCTCCCATGTCGGCGCTCACCGACCAGAAGGAACTCTGCGACAGGTACAAAGCGCCGGCGCCCCCGGCAAGCACAACACTTGCGAGTCGTGCGTTATCGACTCTGGAACCGAACGCAAGGACGACGCCTGCGAGCGCCATCGCAAAGCCGGCGACGCCGCATCTGCCGACACGCCGTCCGGCGACGCGGGTCAGCATGTCGCTGAGGAGCCCTCCGAGCGGGCAGGAAATTGCCATAGCAAGAAAGGGCAGCGTTCCGTAGAACGCGCTAACCTTCAAATTCAGCCCACGTACTTCGCTGAGGTACCTGTAAAACCAGGCGAAGAAAATCCAGGCAACGTAGCCGTAACAAAAATAACTCGCAGTGACGAGCCAAATGTCCCCAGTGGTCAGAATTCTGGGCCAGGGCGAGGTTGCACCGCCGGTTCTATCTGTTTGTGAGCCGAGAGTAAGACCGGACTGGATTTTGGTCAGCTCCACTTGCGATACATGCAGGTGCTGCCCGGGAGTGTCGCGCGCCGCCAAATACCACACCACGCCTGCAGCGCAGCCGATCAGAGCGCAAACCCAGAAGGAAAAGCGCCAGCCGTGATGTGCCATCGTGTAGATCACCAGGAAAGGAGATAGGCCGGAACCCGCGCCTACGCCGGCGAAAATTAGACCGTTGGCGGCCCCGCGTTCCTGCGTGGGGATCCATCGCGAGACGAATTGATTGGAAGCTGGATACATAATAGCCTCGCCCGCTCCCAGCAAGAAACGGACGGCAACCAGCGCACCCAACGGTGCTCCGATTGAAACAGGAACCGCCGCCGTGAGTGCCGTGAAGACTCCCCACCAAAGCACCGCGCCCGTTAGCACGCGTCGCGGACCAAATCGGTCGGCGAGCCATCCCGCAGGTGTTTGAAACAGTGTGTAGCCGATGAGCAACGCCGTCGAAAGCAAACCGAACTGAACGTTGCTCAGGTGATATTCGGCGGAAAGCGAGCCCCCGGCGATCGAAAGGTTAACTCGATCGAGAAACGCGACGGCGCTCAGGACGAAGAGCCACCCGATCAGTAACCAACGGATACGAGTTGAGGATTGAGGGGATTGGGGAGTCATTGGATCACACTTGCCGAGCAGGGGCGCCGCATGCCGCGCCCCTGCCAGACCATGCGCACGTTCACGCCGAGTGGGCGCGGAAGAGTTGGACCAGGTGGTCGGCGATAATTTTTTCTTCTCCGGGTTGGAGCATGAAGGAATTCATGGCCAGGCCGTTGGGATTACTTTCCACGACGATCGAAGGCTTGCCGCCGCGGAGCTGCTTGGACGCGTCTTTAGGGTCGAGAGCAATGCGGCTGGGATCCCATTTGATGTCCATGTGAGGGACGTGATTAGCGACGTCTGGGACGGAATATGCCGTGTTGACGCCGGGGATGCGGGTGACTTGGGCTGAAATCGATTCGAGGCGACGCTGCCATTCTTTGTTGAGCGCTTCGTGATCTTCCTTCAGGTAGAGCTCAAGCGCCTTGACCATGCCAACGATTTCTTCTTTGCCGACCTTGGCGCAGCGGCCCAGAGTGTCTTCGTGCGGGCTGTTGTTGAGGAGCGCGTTAGCGACGAGATCTTTGCGGCCGATCAAGAGTCCTGCGCACTGCGGGCCGCGGATGGCCTTCCCTCCGCTGAAGGCGCAGAGGTCGTAGCCCATGTTGGCGTAGTCCCACAGGTGAGAGACGGGCGGCGTATCGGCGGCGGCGTCGATGAATGTCGGGATCTTCAATTCTTTGCCAAGCTTGACCCACTCGTCGACTTTGATTTGTCCGGCGGAATCGGCGAAGTTCGAGAAATGCATCATCGCTGTTTGCGGGTTGACGGCTTTGCGGAGCTCGTCGGTAGTTTCAATCACGACCAGCTTGATGCCGGTGGCGCGGAGTTGATGATCGAATGGATTGCGATGGGATTTCTGAATGATGACTTCCGATTTCATGCCGGTCAGATCCGGGAGCTGCTCGATGAATTTCGGATTGTCTCCGGTGAGAATGCCAGCGAGGCCGGATTGCATGGCAGCGGCAGCGCCGGAGGTGACGAGCGCGGTGTAGCCGTCCGGCAGTTTGAGCATTTCGGCGATGCGCCTTCCGGCGGCGACTTCCAGGTCGGGGATGCTGCAGAAGTGCTGGCCCGCGAGGGCCATGACCGCTTCGACCTCGGGGCGCGCAAGGGAGCCGCCGAGAACGGTCATCGTTCCCTGCCCGTTGATCACCGTGGTTATACCGAGTTCGTCGTAGACATTGCCGGAGGCGCCGAAGCCGGAAATCTTGGCGGAGGCGCCGTAGGGCGGAGACGCGCTTGCGAAGAGGCTCCTCGCGTTGGTCATTGCTCCAGTCAAGGCGCCAGCCATGACGCCGAGGCTGCTCATAAATGTACGGCGAGTGGACTTCAGATTGAGTTGCATCGAGCTTCTCTCCATTGAACGAATCGCCTACTTGCGAACCACTGCCGCTGTGCAGTTAATTTCGACCAGTGAGTCGCCGGGGAGATTCGCGACCGCGACGGTGGTGCGGGCCGGGCCGCCATTGGGGAAATATGTCTTGAAGACGGCGTTCATGCCGTCGTAGTCGTTGATACTGGCGAGGAAGACCGTGAGTTGGAGAATGGAGTCCATCGTGCCGCCGCCGGTTTCAACGGCCATTTTGACGCCTTCCATGACGCTCTTGGTGTGATTGGTGATGTCCTTAGGAAACTCGGCTTTATTATGGGAGTGCGCGCCGATGCCGGCGATATAGATGACGCCGTTGAAGACGATGAGCGGGGTGATGAAACCCTTGTCGGCGGGCTTACCGTCGATATTGAGCTTCTTGACTCCACCGTCACCCTGCGCTTCCGCAGGCGACGGCAGCGCCGCCGCTGCCAGGCCGAGGCCAGGAAGCAACGCGGCTAAGCGACTCCCGAAAGCCCTTCGCGTGAAAAGATTGGAAAACATTTCGTTTTTCCTCCTTGTGATTTCGTTTTGAATTCTCGTGTCTACGGCAACGCAAAACTGAAAACATCATTTCCCGACGCGATGGCGACGTATTGCTTTCCGAGGACCGCGTAACTCATCGGAGAAGCGTGAAATCTCTGCCCAGTGGTGAAATGCCACAGCGGTTTACCGGTTCTTGCTTCCACGGCTTCAAACGATTCTGCATCGTCACCGAAGAAGACCAGGCCGCCCGCCGTGGTCATGGTGCCGCCGGCAGAACCGCCATCGCCCGCTTGGGGATATCGCCACTCGAACGCCTGGGTGTCAAGGTTATACGCGAGCAGAATTTTTTCACGTAGGCCGCCCGGGACGCGCTTCACACCAGTCGCATAGTATTCGCGGCCTTCGGAGAATTTCTCCGGCTTGCGATGAAAGATGCCGCACTCCTCGAGAGCGAGGAAGTAGAAAAGATGGGTGGCCGGATTGTAGGAAGGAGAAAACCAGTTGGTTGCGCCAATCATGCTGGGACAAATTTCCGTGCCTTCTCCGGACGGCTCGAGGCCGGTGCGAATGGGGCGACCCCGCGCGTCGATGCCTTTTGCCCAATTCAAGTGGGTGACAAAGGGAACGGCAGAAAGAAACGTTCCGTTGGTGCGATCGAGGACGTAGAGAAATCCATTGCGATTCGCTTGGACTAACAGTTTTCGAGGCTGGCCTTGATACACGGCGTCGACGAGCACGGGAGTTTCAGTGGCGTCGTAGTCGTAGAGATCGTGGGGCGTAAACTGAAAATACCATTTCATCTTGCCGGTGTCGGGGTTGAGTGCGAGAACGCAAGCGGTGTAGAGATCGTCACCAGGGCGCGGCGAACCGTCAAAATCGGGGGCGGCATTGCTGGTGCCCCAATAAATGGTGTTGAATTCGGGATCGTAGGTGCCGGGCATCCAGGTGGTACCACCGCCACGAAGATAAAGGTCGCCAGGCCAGCTCTCGGAGCCAGGTTCGCCGGGCCCGGGAATGGTCCAGAAACGCCAGGCTTGCTTGCCGGTTTCGGCATCGAAGGCAGCAACGAAACCGCGAACGCCGTCGTCGCCTCCGGAAGTGCCGACAATGACTTTGTCTTTGACAACGAGAGGGGCGCTGGTGGCGCCGTAGTTTTTGTTGCCTTCGGCGTAGGCCACGTCCCAGAAAAGATGGCCGGAGCGAGCGTCGAGGCAGAGGAGATGGGCGTTGTCGGTTTCGAGAAAAACTTTGGCGTGCCAGACGGCGACGCCGCGATTGTGGTGTTGGGAGGCGTCGTCGATGAGGCCTTCGGTGACCGGGCGCGAATAGTGCCAGATGGAGCGGCCGGTGCGGGCATCGAGGGCAAAGGCGTCGTTGGCGGAGCTGACGAACAGGATGCCGTTGACGACTACGGGTGTGACTTCAAGGCCACTCGTGTCGCGTATGTGAAAGATCCATTGCGCGCGGAGGTTGGCGACGTTCGCGGGCGTGATTTCTGCGAGATTGCTGAAGCGGCGGCCTGTGTAGTCGCCATTGTAAGAGACCCAGTTTGCGCCAGGGGGCTGGACGAGCAGGTCTTCTGGGCGGACGTCGATCGAGGTGGAAATGGCGGCGGCAGATTTTTCTTGCCCAGCGGAGAGCACGGAGCAGGTCAGAAAAATTGCGGCGAGTAGGATGGATTTGCGGATTGGCACGCGAGACAATCGCTCCTAGAGGCGGCCGAACTGCTTCACGGCTTCCTGAATGGATTTTAGTTTTTCAATGGTGGCGTACATGGAATGCTCTTTGAAATCCATCTCTTGAGCGAGCTTGAGCGCGGCGGCGGCGGATCCTCGCGGGACGACGACGACTCCATCGGTATCGGCCACGATGATGTCGGCGGCGTTCACGGCGACACCGTCGCAGACGACCGGGATATTGGCGCCGGCGAAGCGGTAGTGCGTTACCGAGGTGGATGGAACGATGCCGAGCGCGTAAACAGGAAACCCGATCTTTTGCAGGTAGGCGACGTCGCGCACGCCTCCGTCGATCACGGCTCCTGAGAAATTTCTTGCGCTCATGGCCGTGCCCATAAGGCCGCCCATTCCAGCGATGTCGGCGCCGTCTTCCACGACCATTACGTATACAGAATTGGAAGAGCCACGATCGATGGCGGCAAGCATGCCGTCGAGCGCGTTGGGATCGTGGTTGGCCTCCTTCTTGAGGAGTACTGTCAGTGCAAAGCCGGCGAATTTCGTGGGGAAGATCGGCCTCATATGGTGGGACATGTACATTTTGCGACCGGTGAGCTGCTCGAGCGCGTCGGAAACGGAGGCGACTTCGACGTGCCGAAAGCCGTCGAGCAAGGAAGCATCGTCGGTCACCGACACATTGACTTGACGGGTATGAGCTACAGGCGGCCAGACGAAGGCGGCAATGGCCGCGATCACAAGAATGCCCAAGATGGTTGCGTGAGCGATCCGGCGAAAACAGGCAATACCTGGCGATAAAATCATCGGTATTCTCCGGCAGTTTGATTGGCTGGACTGTAACACTTCTTCGTCCTTGGAACTAGTCGCCGATTGATACTAATTCGATTCAATAGTTACCTTTTTGAGGATTTCCAAGGACGGCAAGCCCGGCGCGGTCGCAAGGCCTTGGGGGCCGAATCGCGGAAATCACGATCGCTCCCAACCGACTCGATCGCAAAAGCAACCCGCCGCTGCTCGCTGGGATAGATGCGTTTATCGAGGAAATCCGGATCCTCACTCTTCTTCTTCGTCGTCTTCGCGCTTTTTGCCAGCGACCGCTTCCGTCTTCGCGTCGCGCGCGGCAAGCATCAGAAAGCTGATCAGATCGTTCAGTTCATCACGATTCAGAGTTGTGGCGTAGTCCGCGGGCATCAGCGAGTCCGGTTGGCGCGAAAAGCTAGAGAGCTCTGACTTCTGAAAAAGTTGAAAATCGCCCTCAAGGCTCTGCAGTTGGAGG
>Ga0210410_10000925_pt1 | contig 28704 bp, 22 predicted proteins | sample IncBWC4MmetaG_FD_161058 | JGI IMG/M metagenome (GOLD analysis project Ga0210410, IMG submission 161058) | Forest soil microbial communities from Barre Woods Harvard Forest LTER site, Petersham, Massachusetts, United States - Inc-BW-C-4-M | ecosystem: Environmental > Terrestrial > Soil >... | reverse complement strand
CCTCCCTGACGGCGGGATTTGCCTTGTCAAACCTCGCTCGCTAATGATGGTGCCTGACGGGTTGAGGATCGATCCGCACAGTACCCGTCATGCCGGCCACCAGGCGGACGCCCTCCGGTACCTGATTGATGTGGATGCGTACCGGCACGCGCTGCGCAAGGCGTACCCAGGTGAAGATCGGATTTACCGAGGCGAGCCCTGCGGGGTCCGGCTGTGCGTTCGGGATCTTGATGCCCCGGGCGACGCCGCCGACATGGCCACGAACGAGTTGGCTGTAGCCCATCAGTTTGACGGTCGCCGGATCGCCCTCCCGGATCCTGCCGAGACCGGTCTCCTCGAAGTAGCCATCAATCCAGAAGGAATCGGCGTCCACGACGGTGATCAGCTTTTGACCGACAGTGGCGTAGTCGCCGAGCTGCGCCAGCAAATTAGTTACATACCCATTCACCGGCGAGCGAATAACGGTCCGGCTGAGATCGAGCTGCGCCTTGGCGATGGCGGCCTTGTCCAAGGCGACGACCCCCTCCGATTGATGCAGCGTGCTCGTGGTTTGCTGGTAGACGTTCGTCGAAGCCCAACCTTCCTTCGCGAGACGGGCCTGTCGGTCCTGGTTCGCGCGGGCATAGTCGAGTGCAGCGCCATCGCGCTGCGCCTGGGCCTGCGCTTGCTCGAGCGCAATCCGATAGTCGGCCGGATCGATTTCGAACAGCACATCGCCCTTGTGCACGAATTGATTGTCCGCGACCGTCAGCTTGACGATTCGTCCGGCCACCTCGGGCGCCATCGTCACGACATAGGCCCGCACTGTGCCGTCGCGGGTCCAGGGCGCACTCATGTAAGCCTGCCACATCGCCCAGGCGAATAAGGCCGCAACCGCGATGGTACTCAGCGTAATGAGTATTGGAAGGACCGGGATCCGCGACTTGACATGATCTCGGTCGCTCGCCACGCGACGCGGGACATCGCTTCCATGGCTTTGCCTGGGGTGCTCCGATTTCAGTTCAACGCTCGACATCGGCATACCTCAACGCGCGATAATAAGGACGATGGACGAGAGGGTGATCATGTAACAAGCGAACACGAACAGCGCCGGATGCCAGACGTGGCGCAGCAGACCAAAATGGTCCGCCACCCGGCGCAGCGCGATCAGGACAAACCATGCCGCCACCATCATCAACGAGATGGGGGCGACATAGACTCCGAAAACATTGACTTCGGCGAAACCCATTATGGCGCACCTGAATCGAAATATGCGGCATGCTGATCGAGCGCCTCCGATATCGCCAGGATACTGCCGCGGCCTCGCAGCCTGACCCGCGTTCCCGGCCGAGTGCTGGGCAGCGCCGCCAGCCGCAGGTTGAGTTGGGTCAACCGCTCGATCGCAACCGAGCTGTTACCTTTCGCCAGGGCATCAAGCGCAGCGTCAAGCTCGACATCCCGATCGAAGCGGTGCGCGATGCGGCGCAGCCGGATGATCTCGGTTCCGACCGAAAGTGCCGCCAGGAGCTGTGCGCGCTGTAACGGCTCGGCCTGTTCCGGGAGTACCGAGAGCCGGCTATATACCCGGCCTTGCCATTCATTTGCTGTCCGCGGGATCGGCCCCCTCGTCAGGCCGCGCAGGTCGCGCAAAGTCAGCGCCAGCAACCGGCGCGTCCGGAACGCTGGTGACAGTGGCGGTATCAGCCAAAACAAGAGGGCGGCGGCACCCGCACCGCCGACGATCGCCATCGCGGTGTTATAGAACGCGACGGTATCGTAACTCATCTGGTTCGTAGGCGCGAGCACCGGCACGAAATATGTCGACATGTAGACGGACACGGGCTTCGGCCAATGATGAGACAAGGCCCCGGTCGGAACGAGCCAAAGGCCAATCGCGAGGCTGAAGGCGGCAAAAGTCTCCAAGTTAGGCAGCACCGCAAAGGCTACGACTGCTGCAGCCGCGGCAGCGATGATGGAGCCTGCCACGAAGCCTCTGGCACTGGCGTAAGCCTGATCGGCTCGCGGCGCGAACAGGAGGGTGGGAATAGCGGCCCAGATCATGGCCTCGGCGCCGCTCGGCCACGCGGTCACGATCCAGAACAAGGCGACGGCAAGGATCGTAACGAAGGTTCGCCCGGCATTGACATAGGCGGGCAACCAATCCGTTACGTGCAGGCGAAAGGCGCCGCCACGCAGGACAGGTCGAGCGGGCTCGGCGACAAGCAAGGCCAGACCATTGAGCGCGCGCGCCATGCCTGCCAAGCCTTCGGCTGCCTTATCGGCGAGCAGGCGTTGCGATGGCGTCTCGACTTCCAGGGCGATCAGCCTGTGGACCCCCGCCTCGCAGATCCTATACAAACCGATCGGGGCCGCCATCCAGGCCGCCGGGTCTGGTTGGTCCGGCAGGGATGTCAGCCTTGGCGGAAGGCTTTGTAGAACGGTAGCCGCCTCTGCCCTGGCCTGGTCATCGGGCAGCCGGACAAGATGATTGGCGATCGCACGCCAGCCTGATAGAGCGGCGAACAAACCGTCCGCCGCTTTCTGCAGCACCGGCAAGTGATAGCGAATCTGCGAAGATTCGCCGATCGCCTGGTCGATGGTGGGATCGAGGGCAATGACACGGCGGATGAAGTCCCGCCGAATCGGCTGCGTATCGGGCTGGTTGGATCTTGCTGCCTGCAATGTTCCAGTGAACTTGGCCATGATTCCGGCGGCAAGGCTTGCGAACAGCGTGGCCAGTCGACGGGGGGCGTCGCCAAGATCGGTCCCGGCGAGAACAATGCCGGCGGAGACGATGCCGATGCCGATCTCGGTGACGCGGCTGACGGCGAGCGTGAAGGCCTCCCCGTTCAACCCTCCGGTGGCACCAAGCTGATCGCTGGCAATGATCAGGGCCGTATATCCGGACAAGGCGGCCGCATACGCCGCGTAGTTTTGCAGTAGCGTGGAGGCGAATGCGCAGGCTGCCGCCCAAAGCGCCAGGCTGATCAGGAACATTGTGCGGTCTTGAGGGAAGCAGGCGGTCAGCACGACGATGGCGACACCGCCGGTGGGAGTGCCAAGCATGCGGAACCATCCCTTGCGCAGCGAGGCGCCGAGACTCGGCTGACACACGACTGCCGCCGTGGTGCCAGCCCAGGACGGGCTGTCGAGTTCCAGCCAGAACGAGATGTAGAGGGCGAGGCAGACCGCCGCCCAAAGGCGCAAGCCGAAGAGCAGCGCCGGAGTCGCCGAGCGCAATGCGGCCGTCACCGATCGGTAGGCCTGAGGCGCATCCGTGGTCCAAAGTCCAGCCCTGTTCATGGACCGTGGCCTCCCTCTAGATCAGCAGTCATTCCCAGCGCAACCGCGAGGAAAGCGAGTCCTGCAGGCAAAGCAAGGGACCTAAGCCCGATAGCCGCCTCGAGTGCCGCGCCCAGCCTGCAGCCGACGGCAAAACCGACGATCGCCGGCCACGTGCGCATCGCCCGGTCGCGCGCCTTGGCGACGTGAGCCGGCTTGCGCCCTAGCAACACGTCGCCGACATCCATCATGAAACGCGTGATGTTGGTCGTCATGGCCGCCGTTGACGGCGCTCCTTTCGGCGATATCTGTACAAGCGCGTTTTGTAGGGCCATCGCCAAGACGCCGAGCATGCCCGCAAGGATTGCCTTCGTTGCGTCCAGATCGATGCGCGGGCCGGCAGAGGCGCATAGGATAAAAAAGCCGGCGAGCAGCAGGAATTGCAGCAGAAGGAGAGGTCGCAGCGAGGCGAATCCGATCGCCACAAGGGCACGGGCGGCAGTCTGGTCAACCCGAGCGCCGCTACGAACACTGGGACCGACAGCATCGGCGCGACAGCCGCTTCGCCGCCGCTGACCGGATGTGCGGCAAGAATGACAAGATTGCCTGTAACGTGGGCGATGAACAAACCGCCAAGTCCGAGAAAGCTGATGGCGTCCACGCTTCCCGCGATAACGCTAAGGACGGTCGGGAGCAATTTCGCATTGAGCGAGCTCTCCACCAACGATGTCCGCAACCGGGGCGGCCGGCGTTCAACTATCCCCGACATGTGGCAAACCGTGCGTTGTGGAGCGACGCTCTGGCGCAGGCCAATGCCTGGCGTACGGCACGATCATGGCGCCTGTTCTCCGATATACTTGTAAAACAGAAATGAACCGACCCATTTGCACGCAACACCCACTCCGATCCCCACGATGGTGTCGACAAGACGCAGCAACGGCTGCTGCCAAGCGTCTGACGGGCTCATTGCTGCGACCACCATGACAACGACCGTTGTTATCCCCACAGTGACGATGTCGTCACGCCGACCCAGCAACGCCATTACCATTGTGCCGATGGCTATCAATACCGCCATCCCCACCGGGGTAAACGGGAAGAGCAAGAGATAGAGCAAGCACAGTGCGAAGCTGACACACGTGGCTATTAGGCGCGCGAAGCCGGCAGACAGGCTCCGGAGAGGGGTTTCCCTGAAAACGAACGCGGTGGCGACTACCGCCCACATCCCGCCCAAGAGCTCGGTCGCGTCGTCGACAAGTCGAGACAGAATATGGGTCATGATCCAATAAGTGATGAGGCACGCTATCGCCATGTTCAGGGCATAGACGACATCCCACGAAGACAGCTTTAGGCTTTTCACTTCTGGCATCGTTGCGTTTTGCGAATGCACTGATTCACTCCTCATCATCTGTCCTTGGTTTCCCGCGATCCATGGCCGACCATTTTCATTGGATCGACGATCTCCATGAGCCCGCGCGCCGCGAGCAGCAGGGCGGCTCACCGGCTCCGCCTGAGATTAAAGGTGCTCGTATCCGGATGTTGCCCTGACCTTGCCCCTGAAGACGCTGTAGCTGATGACCGTGTAAAGCAGCATCATAGGGAAGACCAAGACGCCGCCCCAGAACATGAACATGAGACTCGACGGTGGCGCGGCTGCTTCATCGACGGTGATAACGAAGGGGATCATGTATGGCCAGAACGACAGCGCCAGCGTACCAAATGCCGACACGAAGATCGCGGCGACCGTGTAGAACGGCCATGTGTCGTTGTGACGGAAGATGCTGAGTGCAAGCACGATTGCTGCGATCACACCGACCGCCGGGAATACGAAGAGATATGGCCGCTCAATCCAGCGATGCAAGATTGGAAGATTTTCAGCCAGCGCGTAAGCGAAGACAAGCACTAGGAAACCCAGCACGCCGACAGCGAGAACGGGAATCTGCCGATGGGCCACGTCTCGAACCTCAGCGTCGCATTTTTTCACCAGCCAACAGGCACCAAGAATTGCGTAACCCAGGCACAGGCCGATGCCGCACAGGGCCGCAAACGGTGTGAACCAGCCGAAGTCACCGCCGGAATATCGTCCATTGGTGACCTGCAAGCCCTCGACCAGGGCCCCGACCGTTGTCCCCTGCATGAAGCTTGCGACCAGGGAGCCGCCCACAAAGCTCAGATCCCAGATCCACCGCATTCGTTGCGTCTTGTCGCGAAACTCGAACGCTACGCCGCGAAGAATCAGGCCCGCTAATATGAAAAAGAGGGGAAGATAGAGGGCCGACAAGAGGGTCGCGTAGACGAGGGGAAAGGCTCCCCACAGGATGACAGCGGTCACCACGAGCCAGGTCTCGTTGCCGTCCCAGATCGGAGAAACTGCTTTCAGCATGACGCGGCGCTTTGCCTCGCCTCGCGTCAAGCCGAATAGCATGCCGATACCGAGATCGGCGCCATCGAGCAATACGTAGAGCAGAATGCTGATGGCCAAAAGCGAGGTCCAGAACATGACCATGACCATGACTATTCTCCAGCGCCGGCGTGTTCGGGAAAGACGTGATCTGCGCTAACCAGCGACATCGGTCGGCTGGGCACCGCAAGACGCGGCGGCTCGAACAACCTGCCGACGGGACCTGTGCGGATGAGCCGATAAATGTAAAACGTGCCGAAAGCGAATATGAAAGCGTAGATCGCGCAGAAGATCACGAGCGAGATCGTCGCCTCGCGCGTCGTCAGGAATGGCGTCATGGCGTCTGCGGTCCGCAACACGCCAAAGGCGACCCAGGGCTGACGGCCCACTTCAGCGGTGAACCAGCCGGTGAGAATGGCAATGAAGGGCAGCGGGAAACTCAGGAAAGTCGCCCAAAGCAGCAGGCGGTTGCGCTCCAGCCGCTGCTTGAGATTCAGATAGGTACCCAACCAGGCGAGCCCCAGCATCACCATGCCGCATCCCACCATGATCCGGAAGCTGAAGAACGGAATGACGACCGGAGGCCAGTTCTCCGGAGGGATGCTGTTTAATCCAGTTTCGCCCGCGGTGAGACTGTCGGAATCGATCAGGCTGCCGAACGGCGGCGGCAGCGTGATCGCGAACAGGTTGCGCCGGTTCTCCACGTCCGGCCACGCGAACAGCACTTCGCCAGCCGGTTTCTCGTCGTTCCAGCGTCCCTCAATCGCAGCCATCTTCGAAGGCTGATACGTGTTGACATAGCCACCGTTCAGATGGCCGAAGAAGAGCTGGATCGGCATCAACACGGCGGCAAGACCAAGGCCCATGCGCAGCATGATGCGTGACTCGGCATGATATTCCTTCCGTAGCACGTACCACGCCCCGGTCGCGGCAACGCAGAAGGCGCCGGTCAGATAGGAAGCGAGCAACATGTGCGGAAACCGCGACCAGACTACCGAATTGAAGATGATCTTGGTCCAATCGTTGGGAACGTAGAGGCCATTTTCCACCACATAGCCCGAGGGCACCTGCATCCAGCTGTTATTGACCATGATCCAGAATGCCGAAAACGTCGTTCCCAGCGCCACCATCGCGGTTGAAAACAGATAAAACCACGGCGGCACACGACTGCGGCCGAAGATGAGGACGCCGAAGAATGTGGCCTCGAGCATGAAGGCAGTGAAGGTTTCATACATCAGGAGCGGGCCTTGGATTGGCCCAGCCACTTTGGACAGTTCACTCCAGTTGGTGCCGAACTGGAATGCCATAACGATTCCGGATACGACGCCCAAGCCAAACGCCACGCCAAATATTTTCAGAGAGAAGTCGAAGATCACGCGATAAACCGGTCGACCGGTCGCAAGACGCAACGCCTCGAGAACGGTGAGCCACGCTGCCAACCCGATCGTGAAGGATGGAAAGATGATATGGAACGTGATGGTGAAGGCGAACTGAATTCGCGACAGAAGAAGCGCCGTCATATCCATTGCAATTCTCCTGACCTTAAGCCCATAGGTTCGATTTGGCGAGATCGACGAGGTCGTCGGCGCGACCGTTGAAAACGGCTTTCACCATGTAGAGCGTGAAGCCTTTGGCCATTTCGACCGTAATGGCAGGCGGGACCGGAAGCACCGACCGGCTCACCACCGCGTCGACCAGCACCGGCCCGTTATGGGCAAGTGCGGCAGCGATGCCCTTGTCGACGTCGGCGGGATCCTCCAGCCGGATCCCGCGCACGCCACAGGCTTCGGCCATGGCGGCAAAGTTCGGATTCTTGAACTCGGTACCGAAGTCGAGAAAGCCAGAGGATTTCTGCTCGATCTCGATGAAGCCGAGCGCGCTGTTGTTGAACACCACGACCTTCACCGGCAGGCCGAGCTGCGCCAGGCTTAGAAAATCGCCCATCAGCATGGTGAAACCGCCATCACCCGATAGCGAGATCACCTGCCGGCCCGGAAACGCCGTCTGTGCGCCGATTGCGTGCGGCATCGCATTGGCCATCGAGCCGTGCCAGAACGACCCGATCAGTCGCCGCTTGCCGTTCATCGCAAGGTAGCGCGCCGCCCAAACCGTAGGGAGACCGACATCGCAGGTAAAGATCGCGTCCTGCGAAGCCTGATCGCTGATCGCCTTGGCGATCTGCTGCGGGTGGATCGGCTTGCGACCGGGCTTGCTGACCGCGAGCCCATCGAGCTCCTTGCGCGCCTTGCGGTAATGTTCAGTCGCCCGGTCGAGATGGGTGCGCTCACGGGTCTTCTTGATGAGCGGCAACACACTTTCAATGGTCGCGCGAACGTCGCCGACCACGCCGAGGTCGACCGGCGCGCGGCGGCCGATCTGTTCTGGCCGCACATCCACCTGGGCGATGCGTACGCCCGCACCCCGCGGATAGAACTGGCGATACGGAAAATCCGTGCCGAGCATCAGGAGAATGTCGCAGTCGAGCATCGCGTAGTAGCCCGAGGAAAAGCCGATCAAGCCGGTCATGCCGACGTCAAACGGGTTGTCCCACTCGACATGTTCCTTGCCGCGGAACGCGTGCACGATGGGAGCCTTCAGGCGGTCGGCCAGCGCGAGGACTTCGTCATGGGCGCCTTCGCACCCCGAACCGCAGAACATCGTCACTCGGCCATCGCTGTTGAGCAGCGCTGCGAGTTGATCGACATCGACAGGTTCCGGTACCGCAACCGCTTGCCTGGGCAGCAGGCCAGCTACTTTAGGCGGCGGCGCGTCAGTGGCGGGCTGAAGGGCCACGTCGCCCGGAATGACCACGACCGAGACACCGCGATTACCTACCGCTTGCCGGATCGCGATTTCGAGAACGCGGGGCATCTGGTTGGCCCCGGAGATCAGCTCGCAATAGTGACTGCACTCCTTGAACAGATTTTCCGGATGGGTTTCCTGAAAATATCCGGCGCCGAGTTCGGCCGACGGGACCTGCGCGGCAATGGCAAGCACCGGCAGGCGCGACCTCTGGCAATCGAACAGGCCATTGATGAGGTGCAGATTGCCCGGTCCGCAGCTGCCGGCGCAGACCGCAAGCTCCCCTGTTACATGGGCCTCGCCACCGGCCGCGAAAGCCGCAACCTCCTCGTGCCGCACATGTACCCATTCGATCTTTCCCTGCCGGCGGATCGAATCGGTCAGGCCGTTCAGGCTGTCGCCGACGACGCCATATATCCGCTTGACGCCAGCTGCAGCGAGAGTTTCCGCAAATTGATCGGCGACTGTTTTGGCCATGACTAAATCCTCTCCATCCGTGAACTTGGGACTGCTCTGGTTTTCGTCGGCACCGGGCGGCCGGGGGCAGCGACCTGAGGAGCGGGACGAGGTCCACGCCAATGTTGAGTCTGCGCGCCGGGATTTCCGGATCCGGTAAAAAGATGTCCGACATATCTTCGTCTCGACGATTGCGCCCATGGGCAAGGACGCCACTCACCATCGTCGCCCATATACTTCCCGGACGCCGGGTCGTAGTACGTCCAACGCTGAGCGCAAGAGGAGGCATCAGCACTCGATACCACGGAGCCGACGCTTGCTTGAGCACTGCGGAGCCCGCCGCTGCCGATGTGCATCGCACCGCCGCCGTGGACGCCGTGGACGCCGCGGAGCCCCACGGCGAAGGTCGGGGTTCCAACTGCTAGCGCGAGTGACAGGGCCGTCGCCCCTACGATACCAAGTCTCGACATTGCGCCTCTCCATAGTTCGCATCGATGTTATCGACCTTGAGAACTTCCGCCGTCTCTGCGCGAACACTCCGCAGCAGCTCGGCATCCTCGATCAGTGAGACGCCGTAAGACGGGATGATCTCTTGTAACTTTGGCAGCCACGCGCTCGCCGTCAGCTCATCGGCGAAACACTTCTCCAGCACGCTGATCGCGATAAACGCGGCGGTGGAAGCGCCGGGCGAAGCTCCGAGCAGCGCTACAAGCGAATGATCGGCAGCGCCGACGAGTTCGGTTCCAAACTCCAGCAAGCCCCCGCGCTTGACGTCGGGCTTGATGGTCTGAACGCGTTGCCCCGCGACCTGAAGCTTCCAGTCCTGGGGCTTGGCGTTGGGGAAATACTCGTCAAGCGCTGCTAAGCGGTGACTCTCGGACTGAAGGACTTGTCCGATCAGGTATTCCGTGAGGTCGAAGTTGTCGCGCGCCACCGACAGCAGCGGCTTGATATTGGCTGGCCTGACCGATTCGAATAAATCCAGCAGCGACCCGTGCTTTAGAAATTTGCTGGAGAAGCCAGCATAGGGGCCGAACAACAGCGAGTGCTGGCCGCCGATGACTCGGGTATCGAGATGCGGCACCGACATCGGCGGCGAGCCCACCGCCGCCTTGCCGTAGACTTTGGCATGGTGGCGCTTGCTGATCTCGGGATTGTCGCAACGCAGCCAGATTCCGCTAACTGGGAAGCCGCCGTAGCCCCGGCCCTCCGGGATACCGGATTTCTGCAACAGCGGCAGCGCGCCGCCGCCTGCGCCGATAAAGACGAACTTGGTTTTCACCGATCGCTTCTCGCCGCTTTCGAGATCGTGAACCTCGATGCGCCAGCGCCCATGGTCCTCGCGGACGAGATTAGTGACACGGTTCCGGTAATGTACCTTGCAGCCCGGCTGGCCGACGAGATATTTGACCAGATGATGCGTCAGAGAGCCGTAGTCCACGTCAGTGCCCGTTACGATCCGCGTCGCCGCAACGAGCGCGTCGCTGGTACGGCCCTCCATCACCAGCGGCGCCCATTCCGCAATCTGCTGTCGATCCTCGGTATATTCCATGCCGTAATAGCAATGGTGCGCGCTCATCGCCTTGAACCTCTTTCTGAGGAACGGGACGTTGCTGCCGTGCACGAAGCTCATGTGCGGCACGGGATGGATGAACGAGCGCGGATCGGCGATCGCGCCTTTCTTTATGAGGTAGGACCAGAGCTGGCGCGACAGGTCGAACTCGACATTGACTTCCAGCGCCTTGGAGATGTCGATGCTGCCGTCGGGCCGCTCAGGCGTGTAGTTCATCTCGCAATTGGCGGCATGTCCGGTGCCGGCGTTGTTCCAGGCTTCCGAGCTTTCGAGGCCACAATCCTCAAGGGTTTCGAACATCGCGATGGTGAGCAAGGGATCGAGCTCTTTCAGGAAGACCCCGAGCGTGGAGCTCATAATGCCCGCGCCGATGAGTACGACGTCCGGTTCGGTATTGAATGTTTCTGGCATCGGATTTCTCTTTCAGATTAATCAGTGGTTGCTTGTTTCTTCGCGGATGAATCGATCAAGCCGTGGCGCGCTGCAGCTTGCGAGCGCGAAACGGTACCGAGGCTCCTGGTTGAAGGACCACGTAGGCACGACGCCAGGAAGAATCGTCGGTCAGTTTCCAACTGTGCCCGGAGCCGACCGTGTCTTCAGCAAGCAGGATATTGCCGGGGTGGAGAAGGAAATGCGCGCCCTCGCGGGTCTGGAAGTCCAGGGTGCCACTTAACGTGACGACCAGTTGCCGAACAGGTGCGGTGTGCCAGGCGAACGCGCCGCCAGATGCCGTTTCCTGGAAGGAGATAGAGGCAACGGCGAGTTTGTCGCTAAGCCAATCCCCCCGCGGACCCGACTTGAGTTCGATGACGCCCTCCTCGAAATGCGAGTTCTGGTCATCGCCGGTCCATAGACGTACACATCGTATCATTTCGCTGTCTCCTGTGGTGCGTGCTGCTTTACCCGGCGACACTTCCTAACCAGCAACGGCTGGCCGAAAGGGAACGACGGTGTTCGGATCAAGGACGGTGTAGACACGGCACCAAGGCCGGTCGCCGACCATCTTCCAATTGTGACCGGCTCCGCTCGTGTCCTCGGTGAAGAGGATGTCGCCCGCGCGGAGCGTAAATCGCCCATCCGGAGTGTCGAATTCCAGGGTGCCGCTTAGCGTGATCACCAGCTGTCGATCAGGATCAGGGTGCCATCCGAGTTTCGGATCCTCGTCCGTTTCATGGAACGATGCCGAGGTGATGGGAAACTTCACGCTGAGCGCGTCGCCCCTCACGCCGGGCTCGAGATCAATGAAGCCCTCTTCGAAATGCGACTTCCTGTCGGCGCCAGTCCACAGTTTGATGCATCGGATCATCGCACTTGCTCCCTAACGCTGGTCTTGGCGAGGTCGATTGCCTTGGCGACGTAGGGCCGGACCATCTTTGCGGGATCGACGACGCGGTCGAACTCCTGCTCGGTAACGAAGCCGAGCTTCAGCGCCGCTGCCTTGAGTGTGAGATCATTGTCCATCGCGTAATGCGCGATCTTGGAGGCTTTGTCGTAACCGATCACCGGCGCCAGTGCGGTCACGAGCATGAGCGACCGGTCGACATACTCCTTGATCTTCTTCACGTTCGGCCTGGTCCCTTCGACAAGGAACTTGCGGAAATTTGTGCAGCCGTCGGTCATGATCGTGATCGAATGCGTGATGTTGTGGATGATCAGCGGCTTGTAGACGTTCATCTCGAGATAACCGCTGGCGCCCCCGAAGCCGACGGCGACGTCATCCGCCATCACCTGCACGGCGATCATCGTCAACGCTTCGGCCTGAGTTGGATTGACCTTGCCCGGCATGATCGACGAGCCAGGCTCATTCTCGGGAATCATGAGTTCGGCGAAGCCGGCACGCGGGCCACAAGACATCAGCCGGATGTCGTTGCCGATTTTGTAGAGCGAGACTGCAAGCGTGCGGAACGTGCCGGAGAGTTGCACCAGCGCGTCGTGCGCGCCCTGGACGGTGAATTTATTCGGGGCGCTGACGAACGGCAGGTGCGTGAGTTTCGCGATTTCGGCAGCGGCTGCTTCGGCAAAACCGGGCGCGGCATTGATTCCGGTGCCGACTGCGGTACCCCCAAGGGCTAAGCGGTAAACTCCCTTGAGCGCATCCTCGATGCGTTCAAGATCGTCGGCCAGCATGCCGGCGTAACCCGACCATTCCTGCCCGAGCGTAATGGGCGTCGCGTCCTGCATATGGGTGCGACCAATCTTGACGATATCACCCCATTCGCTTGCCTTGGCGGCGATCGCGTCGTGCAGGGCCTTTACCGAGGGAACGAGGCGCTGCCTCACATTCACCGCGGCAGCGATGTACATCGCGGAAGGGAAACTGTCGTTCGACGATTGCGACATGTTGACGTGATCATTCGGGTGAACCGGCTTCTTGCTGCCGAGTGGCGTACCCGCGAGCTGGCAGCATCGGTTGGAGATCACTTCGTTCACATTCATGTTGAACTGGGTGCCGCTGCCGGTCATCCAGACATGCAATGGGAACATGTCGTGATGCTGGCCCGAGAGAATCTCGTCGCAGACCTGAACGATCAGCTTGTGCGCCTGATCGTCGAGCCGTTTACCGGCGTGATTTGCATTTGCCGCCGCCTTCTTCAGGGTCGCATAGGCCGCGATCATCTCGCGCGGCATCAGGTCCTTGCCGATGCTGAAATGCTCGAGCGAACGTTGCGTCTGCGCACCCCAGAGCATGCCGGCCGCAACATCGATCTCGCCGAGGCTGTCCCTCTCTTGGCGAATATTGCTTATCGAGTCGTGTCCTGGATTTTGCTTTGACTCCGCCATTCAAATTCTCCGGTTTGACATGAACTGAACTGGCCAAGCAATGCCGGCCTCGATCTGCGACGAACACCTCTTGAGGTCTCACGAGCATTGCTTTGGTCGGGTAGGACCTTTGCGCGCGCGTCCTTGAGCGTACAATTGCAGAGAAGCTGGGCCGCTAGCACGTTAGACGTTGTTAGAATCCGTTAGATTTCTTGAGCGCTGAACTCGCGCTGAGAACGAATCCTTTGCCGCGGACATTGCTAATCATCGGGGTGTCGTTTGGTCTGTCGACCTTTGCACGCAGCCGACCCATATGCACATTGACACGGTTTGTCTCCGGCACGAATTTATAGTGCCATACATCTCTGATTAGAGTTTCGAACGTCAGCACTTGGTCGCTCCGTTGCATCATGTACTTAAGCAACTGAAATTCACGCGGCCGCAGATCAATCGGCCGGCTGTCACGCCTCGCGGTGCGCTCGATGAGATCCAGTTCCAGTTGTCCTACGCGCAGCACCGTTTCACGAGCCTCGACCGGCGAGCGAACACAAGAGTCCGAGATTATTATCACTATCGCCAGGGGCCGTTTCGAGAGGCCGCTGTCTTTTAGCTTTCGCGTTCGATCATGCTCGAGCGAACGTTGTGTCCGTGCTCCGCAGAGCTTGTCGAGGGGGACACCAACCTCGCCAAGGCTATTCATTCCATTGCAGATCTTGCTGGTCACGCTTTCGACCTCCTTGGAAATCAAGTCGAGCCACGCCGTAATCGCTGAATGCCTTCGGCTGTCGCGGGTGATCCAGAGCCGTTGTGCTCAGTGCCCCGTTCAATGCGCGCCTTGAGCGCCGGGTACAGGCGACCCGCATTGCCGTGCGATAGGCTTGGCAAATCGGCTTTGTTGAATGCCGGGTAACGTCCAATACCGGCGATTGCCGGCGCAAATGTCGATTTCGGCATAAGCGGGAAATTAAGTCCCATTACCAACTGCAAGGCCGGCACGAGTTTGAGAATGGCTCCGAGTTGGGCTTCGGAGGTGGCTGCCATCAGGTCGTAGTAGAACGAAGCGATGCCGTCCCGGACCTCCTCGGGTGAAAGCTCGGGCCGTCCGGGCCCCACGCCGAAGGCGTGCTCAAGGGTTTGGATCCGGTTGACCAAGTAGGGGACGGTGCCACCGCCGTGGGTTGAGATGATCTTGATGTTTGAGAGGCGTTTCTTGGCGCCGGTCGCGACCTTATTGGCTATCATTCGAGTGGTATCGAACATGAACTCAAGCGCGGATGGGTTCAGCCCGATGAGCAACGTCTGCGATGCTTTTGTGAACGTAGGATGGACGAACAGGGTTGCTCCGCGCCGGTTCAACTCCTCGAACCAAGGATCGAATTGCGGCTGGCGGAGATAGACGTCGCTGATGCTCGTCGAAGTGCTGACCCCGTCCATCTTCATTATGTCGAGCGCATAAACGATCTCAGTCATGGCCCCGTCTACGTCCGGACCCGCTAACGTCGCGACCGCCCCAAACCGGCTGGGCCCATCTGGAAACGATGTCGGCCAGCGTTTCATTGACGTGCCTGGCGATGTCGCGCGTCTTTTGCCCCGTCGCGTGGTTTGCCGAGTCGGGGTCGGAGAGGACACACACTGAGATGTCATGCTCGTCCATATACGAGATCGCGCTTTCGACAGATTACTCAGGCAGCGGTTGCCCAGGTCCCACCGGCGCACCTTGCCCATAAGGCAGGACAGGATGTGAATGAATGTCGATGATTTTGGCGAGACCAGCCATCGAAGGACCTCCTGATCAGAGCGGAACAACAGTACGAAGATCTGAACTACATAAAGCCACTGCATTTCTTCACCTCTGCACCTGGTCTTGAGCGATCAAAGTCTGCTCCGTTTTCGCCGAAACGTTTGCTTCACGGTGGCGCATCCGTTGAAAACGCGTACATGCGGTGCTGTGGTCACCAAGCGTGACTTCAGAATTACTGAAAAGCTGGGCCGCGGCACGTTAGACGTTGTTGAATTTCGTTAGCATCGGTCTTCTATGCTTCGCTTCTGCATGCACCGATTTTGGAGGGGCCGAGGAAATGCGCTGTCCAGCGCTCCGGACGTCTTCGATGAGATCGTGCGATGAGGCAGGAAAGACATCCGTCGAACGTGGCCATAGGCGCCTTCCGATGGGCGCGATAAGGTGGTGTCCACCTCAGGCCAATGGCTCGGCCTGCTCATACCTTGGTTTGATCCGCGTCACGATTTCTGGCATACTATAGGTGGCCTAGCGTTACCCTATATGGCCCTGACCCATGCCGTTCGAGACGAACAATAGGCCGGTGGTGCACGTGGTCGACGACGACCCATCGCTGCGCGGCGCGTTAGAGAGCCTGTTCGACTCGGTGGGACTTGAGACCCGAACCTACGCAGCCGCTCGCGATTTTCTTGACGCCAGCCTTGCGGATGAGCCTGGGTGCATCGTTTTAGACATCCGCTTGCCCGATATGAGTGGGCTCGAGTTCCAGGTCCAATTGACCCAACAGGGGGTTCGCATGCCGGTGATCATGATGACCGGGTATGGAGACATTCCGATGAGCGTCCGCGCGATGAAGCGAGGTGCGGTGGATTTTCTTCCGAAGCCATTCCGTGATCAGGACATGCTCGATGCTGTGATGGCGGCCATCGAACGCGATCGACAGCGCCGGACTGCCGATGAAGGTGCTTCGCGGATTCGGCAACGGTTCGAAACACTAACCCCACGGGAACAGCAAGTGATGATGCTGGTAACAACGGGGAAAATGAACAAGCAGGTAGCCGGCGATCTCGGAATCAGCGAGATCACGGCGAAAGTTCATCGGGCCGCGGCCATGCGCAAAATGGGCGCACGGACCCTGGCCGACCTCGTGCGTATGGCCGAAGTGGTCAAGCCCAAGGCGCCTTGAACTGTAACATATTACACTCGTGTATAGTGTCCTAGCGCCCCGTCAGATGCGACAACTGTACTCCTCGCAACCGGTTGCGCCTACCCCGGGGATGATGTGTGTCAGGAGAACCTCTAATAGCCGTCATCGACGATGACGAACCGTTCCGAACAGCGCTTGTCGAGTCGCTCTATTCGTTGGGATACCGCGCTCGCGGGTTTGCATCCGCCGAAGAGTTTTTCGCGGCCGGCGCGGGAACCTCGTGTGATTGTGTCATCACCGACATTCACATGCCCGGCATGAGCGGATTTGATCTCAAGCGACTGCTCATGGCTCGCGACTGGCGCGTGCCAGTGATCATGATTACTGCGCGTGGAGAGACGGGGCTGGAATCGAGAGCGGCCGCCAGTGGCGCAATCTGCCTGCTCAGAAAGCCATTCGAAGCAGATGACCTGGTGGGCTGTCTCAAAAAGGCTTTGGAGGTCTGATCCCAGCGCCGCTTGCAAGTCTCCGAGCTGCAGATATAGCGGACGCACGGAATCCTGGTCGCCGTTGCGTTGGGCCGCAATCGCGGCGCAACCTTCATCGTCTAACCCTAATAGAGCACCAATCGTGATATGATCGCATTTTTAGCGCCTGTTTTGGATTGACGGGCGAGAGCAAACGTAACCTAATCAGTGTCCTAAAGTAGTCCTCCTGGCAGGAGGCCCTCATGAACGAGCTCTCAAGCTACGTTTTCTCGCCGCTGAGGGAGGGAGACACCGCTCTCTACCGGGGCTCCGGCGGCGGCCTGGCGCCGATCCTGCTCGTTACCGCGGAAGAAGCGTCGCTCGGTTGCGTCGAGCGGCTTGAACACGAATATGCGCTCAAAGCCGAACTTGACGCTCACTGGGCGGCGCGACCAGTCGCGCTGACACACTACAACGGCCGCGTGACGCTGGTGCTTGAGGATCCCGGCGGTGCGCCGGTCGATCGGCTGCTTGGCCAACCATTGGACATCTCGCATTTCCTGCGTATCGCGATTCCGCTCGCAGGGACGCTACGCCAAGTGCATGAGCGAGGCCTGATCCATAAGGACATCAAGCCGGCAAATATCCTGGTGGACGCGGCAAGCGGCGGCGTGTGGTTGACGGGGTTCGGCATTGCCTCGCGCCTGCCGCGCGAGCATCAGACCCCGGCGCCACCGCACGTGATCGCGGGGGCGCTCGCCTACATGGCGCCGGAACAAACTGGCCGGATGAACCGCTCGGTGGACGCCCGCAGCGATCTCTATGCACTAGGCGTCACCTTCTACGAGATGTTGGCGGGGGAGCTCCCCTTCACCGCTGCCGATCCGATGGAGTGGGTGCATTGCCACATCGCCCGGCAACCGCCACCGCTCGACGAGCGGGTCGCGGGCATCCAACGGCCGCTCGCTGCGATTGTCATGAAGCTTCTCGCCAAGACCGCCGAGGAGCGCTACCAGACAGCCGCGGGCGTCGAGGCCGATCTGCGGCGGAGCCTGACCGAATGGGAGTCGCATGGTCGTATCGACCCGTTTCCACTCGGCGCTCACGACATGTCGGACCGGCTGCTGATCCCTGAGAAGCTTTACGGCCGGGTGCGCGAGATCGATGCGCTGCTCGCTTCCTTTGACCGTGTCGTGACCACGGGCACGCCCGAACTGGTGCTCGTGTCCGGATATTCCGGCATCGGCAAATCGTCGGTGGTGAACGAGCTGCACAAGGCGCTCGTACCGCCGCGTGGCCTGTTCGCGTCCGGCAAGTTCGACCAGTACAAGCGCGACATCCCGTACGCCACCCTGGCACAAGCCTTCCAGAGTCTTGTGCGCCCGCTTCTCGGCCAATGCGAGACCGAGCTTTGCCACTGGCGGGACTCTCTAGGCGAGGCGCTGGGCCCAAATGGACAGCTCATCGTGAACCTCGTTCCCGAGCTGGAGTTCGTAATCGGGAAACAGCCGCCGGTCCCGGAGCTGCCGCCGCAGGACGCGAAGAACCGCTTCCAGTTGGTGTTCCGGCGCTTCCTTGGGGTATTCGCCAGGCCGGAGCACCCGCTCGCGCTGTTCCTCGATGATCTGCAATGGCTGGATACAGCGACGCTCGACCTCGTTGAGCATTTGGTCACGCACCCGGAAGTGCGGCACCTGTTGCTGGTCGGCGCCTACCGGGACAACGAGGTTAGTCCCTCTCACTCACTTCTTCGAACGCTGGAGGCGATCCGCGCGGTCGATGCGAGGGTGCATGAGATCATACTGGCGCCCCTCGAGCTCGACGATGTTGGCCGGCTCATCGCCGACGCGCTTCACTGCGAGCCCGAGCGCGCGCGGCCATTGGCGGAGCTAGTCCAGGAGAAGACCGGCGGCAATCCGTTCTTCACGATCCAGTTCTTTATCGCGTTGGCCGACGAACGGCTGCTCGCATTCGACCCAATCGCGTCAGCTTGGCAATGGAACATGGATCGCGTCCGCGCCAAGAGTTACGCCGACAATGTCGTGGACCTTATGGCAGGGAAGCTGAAGCGATTGTCCGCCGTCACTCAGGAAGCCCTGAAACAGCTCGCCTGCCTGGGCAACGTCACCGAGATCGCGGCTCTGACCCTGGTTCACGGGAAAACAGAGGAGGCGATGCACGAGGCACTCTGGGAGGCCGTCCGCGCCGGCCTCGTCGTCCAGCAGGGTAGCGCCTACAAATTCCTGCATGACCGGATCCAGCAGGCGGCTTATATGCTGGTTCCCGAAGGCCGCCGTGCCGAAGTTCACCTGCGGGTCGGCCGCGTGCTGCTGGCAAGCATGACGGCGGACGAGCTCGCCGAGCACCTGTTCGATGTCGCGAACCACTTCAATCGGGGCGCCACGCTGCTGGTCGACCTGGACGAGAAAGCGCAGGTGGCGGCGATCGAGCTGCGCGCCGGGCGAAAAGCCAAAGCGTCCGCGGCGTATGCGTCCGCGCTCGCGTATTTTTCGACCGGCATGGCGCTCCTGGACGAAAGGGACTGGGGCCGCCAGTACGAGTTGACGTTCAACCTGTGGCTCGAGCGCGCGGAGTGTGAGCTTCTGAGTGGTAACTTCGAAATTGCCGAGCCGCTGATCGTGGAGTTGTTGCGGCGGGGGGTATCGAAAGTCGACCAAGCGGCCGTCTACCGCCTGAAGGTCCAGTCCCATGTCATGATGTCGGAAAACCAGCAGGCTGTGGCGAGCGCGCTCACGTGCCTGCGTTTGTTCGGCATTGACCTGCCGGCACACCCGACCCAGGAGCAGGTCCAGGCCGAATACGAGACAGTATGGCAAACCCTCGATGGGCGCCCCATCGAGAGCCTGATCGATCTGCCGCTGATGACCGATCCGGAACTGCAAGCCGCCATGCAGGTGTTATCCGTCCTTACTCCCGCCGCCTACTTTTCCGACATCCGTTTGTATCAGATGCTGGTGTGCCGCATGGTGAAGATCAGCATGCAGTACGGGACGAGCGGCGCCTCCGCGCAGGCCTTTGGCTATTGGGGGTCTATGCTCGGGCCCGTCTTTCACCGTTACCGCGATGCTCACCGTTTCTCCAAACTCGCCTGCGACCTTGTCGAGAAGCACGGCTTTAACGGCTACCGTGCAAAGGTCTACTACACGATGGGAAGGGTTGCCTTTTGGACGCAGCCGATCGCGACCGCGATCGATTTCATGCGAGCGACCTTTCGCGCCGCGATTGAGACGGGTGATCTGACCTTCGCCTGTTATGGCATGTTTCAATCTGTGATGGGCCTCCTCCTACGGAACGATCCACTCGACGTGGTGTGGCGCGAGTCGGAGTTGGCGCTAAACTTCGCTCGGGAAGCCAAATACGGCGATGCCGAGGACATCATTGGGAGCCAGCTACACTTCATCGCAACCATGCAGGGCCGGACTAAGACCTTCTCCACATTCAGCGACGCGCAGTTCGACGAGGCGGCATTCGAGGCGCAGTTGACAGGGGACCGGATGCCCTTGATGATTTGCTGGTACTGGATCCTCAAACTGAAGGCTCGCTTCCTGTCAGGCGATTACGCCGAGGCTCTCGTTGCAGCTGACAAGGCGAAGGCGCTCCTTTTGGCCGCAGCCGCTCAGATCCAGCTACTCGACTACTTCTACTACACCGCGCTGACGGTGGCGGCGCTTTATGAGAATGGTTCTGCCGTTGAGCAGACCAGATGGCGCGACCTCCTGACGGAGCACCAGAAACAACTGCGCGAATGGACCGAGAACCATCCACCGACTTTCGCCGACAAGCACGTACTGGTGTTAGCCGAGATCGCCCGCATCGAGGGGCGAGACGCCGATGCAATGCGTTTGTACGAGCAGGTCATTCGATTGGCCCGTGAGAACGGCTTCCCCCAGAACGAAGGGCTCGCCCACGAGCTTGCTGCAGGATTTTACATCGGCCGCGGGTCCACGACCGCCGCGCGCGCCCATCTAGAGGATGCGCGCAGTTGCTTTGCGCGCTGGGGGGCGCTCGGCAAAGTGCGACAACTCGACCAGCGCCACCCGTGGCTGCGCGAGAAAACGGCGCCGTCTCGGCCGACGGCGACAATCGGCACGCCCGTCGAGCAGCTAGACGTTGGGACGGTGGTCAAGGCCGCGCAGGCCGTGTCTGGCGAGATCGTGCTCGGCAAGCTCGTCGAGACACTCATGAGGATCATGCTGGAGCATTCAGGGGCCGAGCGGGGCCTGCTCATCCTGTTCCCGGACGACGAGGCGCGGATCGAAGCGGAGGCGACGACCGGCCGCGGCCGGGTCGAGGTCACGCTGCGCCAGACGGCCCCCTCACCGGCGGATCTTCCCGAAACCGTGCTCCACTACGTGATCCGGACGCGGGAAAGCATGATACTTGACGACGCCTTGACGCAGAAGCCGTTCTCGGCGGACGAGTACATCAGCAACAAGCACGCCCGGTCGGTGCTCTGCTTGCCCCTGGTGGAGCAGTCCAAGCTGATCGGAGTGCTATATCTCGAGAACAATTTGGCATCGCATGTGTTCACGCCCGCGCGGATCTCGGTACTGGAAGTGCTGGCGTCGCAAGCGGCGATCTCGCTGGAGAACGCGCGTCTGTACAACGACCTTAGGGAACGAGAGGCAAGGATCCGCCGCCTGGTCGATTCGAACATCATCGGGATCGTGATCTGGGATGTTCAGGGCCGAATCATCGACGCTAACGAAGCATTTCTCGATATTGTCGGATATACCCGGGAAGATCTCGTCTCGGGCCGGTTACGATGGACGGAGCTGACGCCGGCCGAATGGCGCGATGCCGACGACCAGGCCTTGGCAGAGCTGAAAACGGCTGGAACGGTGCAACCCCGTGAGAAAGAGTACTTCCGCAAAGACGGCAGCCGGGTGCCGATTCTAATCGCCCGCGCCATTTTCGAGTGGAAGCAAGACGAGGGGGTTGCCTTTGTCCTCGACATGACCGACCGCAAGCGGGCAGAAGAGATGCTGCGCGCCAGCGAGCTGCGATATCGGCACCTTTTTGAGAAGATGCCGATCGCCATGTGGCAAGTCGATGGGCGCGGCGTCGCGAAGTTGCTAGCAGACTTGCGCGCCACTGGCGTGACGGACTTAGGCAATTACCTGGATCAGGATCCGGATTTCTTGGTTCGTATGATGGACGCTCTCGTCGTGGAGCAGGTGAACGAAAAGGCAATGCAGTTGTTTGGCGCACAGGAGCGGCGGCAGCTGTTAGGACCGAGCACATTTTTTTGGCAAAGAAGGCCCGATACATTTCGACACGCAATGGAATCCAGGTTTCGCGGATTGCCTACGTTTCAGGAAGAGACGAAGTTTGCCACGCTTGACGGTCGGGAAGTGGACGTCCTGTTCACAGCCGCCAGACTGGAAGCGGCTGGCGAAACTGGAATGAGCCTTGGCGGAGCTATCGAAATAACCGACCGCATTCGCGCGGAGGAACGGCTTCAGCAACTGCGAGCAGAATTCGCGCATGCAGCGCGGCTTTCGGTGCTCGGGGAGCTCGCTGCGTCGATCGCCCACGAGATCAACCAGCCGCTGGCTGCTGTGAGAACCAACGGAGAAACCGGGCTGCGTTGGCTCGATCGACCCGAGCCCAACGTCCCGAAGGCGCGCGAATTGATGCAACGTGTTCTCAAAGATGCCGGTCGCGCCGCCGATATCATCGCACGAATTCGGGCGATGGCAACGGGGCGAGCACCGCAACAGACCGCGTTGTCACTCCATGACGTCATCGCGGAGTCGATGCTTTTCCTTCGCCATGAACTCCAATCTAAAGCGGTCTCCGTTACCCTTGAGTTGGCGCCGGTTCTTCCTCAGGTGAGCGGGGACCGCACCCAGCTCAATCAGGTGGTCGCGAACTTGGTGATTAATGCCGTGCAAGCGATGGTGCAGTCGGGAACGGAGCACCCCAGCATTTTGATTCGAACCATGCTGTCCGATCCCGAAACAGTGTACTGCGTTGTCGAGGACAGCGGCCCGGGCATAGATCTGACGTATCTCCCCCACGTTTTTGAAAGTTTCTTCACGACAAAGGATACCGGCATGGGTATCGGCCTGTCGATCTGCCGATCCATCATTGAAGCGCATGACGGCCACATTGAAGCCGATAATAAGTCCGCGCTGGGAGGAGCCCGCTTCAGTTTTTCCTTGCCCGCGATTCGAGCTTCGGCAGGTTGAGACTCCATACGATCGCAGCGTTGATGCGTCATCGCCGCTGTAGCTCGTAAAGGCCAAAAATAGCCCTTCGTTTCCACCTATACGTTGATATGAGTTGTCTTTCCGGAAGGTGGATAGGCGCATGCGCAATCGTGCGTAGGATGCAGTTGACGCCGCCTTCGAGGAGAACGGCCGCAGCTTTGACCGGCTCAAACTTGTTCGGTCGATTGGTCTAACTCGTCGGGACGTCGTCGCCGGGCGACGCAACCCCGCATCTTGCTTGAAATACTCTTAGGCGAGGGGTCCACCCGGAAGTTTGTCGGTGGCGAAAGGCATCTTCAGCATCGATGTTGGGCGCCCCATGCGGCGATCCTGGTGCAATGATGTTTCGCTGTCGAAACCATGGAGGCGGTCAATGGTGCGAGGGACCACTTGCGCTATTTGAGCCCATTCCATGCCGGGATGTCCAAGCCGTCACTCATCGAAAATGAAGTCGGACTTGGGGGATATCTGGACGAGAAGGGATGAATATCATGGATACACAGACCAAGAGGCCTCTTTCTCCGGACCCGATCTGCTTTGGCCCTTTCCGTCTTTCCATCACAGAGCGGGTTCTAGAAAAAGGTAGCGTCCCGGTCCGGCTTGGCAGCCGTGCTCTCGACATTCTCATCGCCCTCGTCGAGCGCCCGGCCGAAGTCGTTACCAAAAAGGAGCTATTCGCAAGAGTATGGCCGGACCTTGTGGTTGATGAGGGCAACCTTCGCTATCACATTGCGGCGTTGCGCAGGGCGCTCGGCGAAGGCCGATCGGGCACACGCTATGTGACCAATGTGTCGGGCCGCGGCTACTGTTTCGTCGTGCCGATTTCGCGTACCGCCTCGGACCTTAAAGAAGGCTCTACAATAGGACTGCGCAGTTATCCGGCCTTGCAACGCTGAAATCTAATTTATTTGAGAGCCTCAGGTGCGTCGACTACCGACAAATCGCGAGCTCTCACCGGCGCGTCCGGACGGCAGGGGAAGACACTTCTGTGCCTCCATTTCGCCGACGTTGCAAACACCAGGAGGAATCTTGGCGGCAAGCTTTACACCAACGGCGCGCACGAGCGGAAAGCCATTGATTTTCGCTGATCGTGCGGCCCCCGCAAAGCTCATCCTTCCAGAGATCGAGTGGCGGAAGCGTCCAGTCAGTAACGATACCCGCCCAGATGCAGGACATCGCGTAACGCTGTCCCGATGGACGGTAACGAAGCCCGTCAAGCCATTGGAGCTGGAGGCAAACTATCCCGATGACTCACACCTCATCACATTTCCTCTCGTTCCCAGTTCGGTGGAATTCTTTTTTGCGGGCAAGCAGGTCGCAAACGGCAAAATTCAGATGAATACCGTTTTAATAACGGGACCGGGAGAACCAAGTCGCACCATTTTCACAAGAACATTCGATTGCGTTCGTATCTATCTGTCGCAATCATTTCTTGCCGAGTGTTTTACGGAAATTTATGGACGGTCGCCCTCTGGTCCAATCGAGCTTTTTGATCCTCATTTCATGGCTGATCCCATTGTCTTTCAATTGGCCAGCTTGCTCGCGCAAGTCGATGATGATGGAGGTCCGGCCGGACCGACCTTTGTCGATGGAGCAAGCATAGCGCTGGCTTCTCGGCTTTTCACGCTTAACTCGATGAGGGGTGGAGCTCTTGCATCGAATAAATCCACGCCTCTTCCCAAATGGCGATTGAAGCGCGCCTTCGACTATATCGAGGCCAACTTGACCAGGCCCATTTATTTGGCTGAGCTCGGCAATGTCGTCGGCCTGACTCGGATGCACTTTGCTGCCCAATTTCGTGCGGCAACTGGATGTTCTCCTTATAACTACATCCTGAGAAGGAAGGCGGCATATTCACAAAGGTTCCTCCTCGATCCGCAGTTGTCGATTGCTGACGTGGCCACCATGATGGGCTTTAGTTCGCAAGCGCATTTTACGGTCGTCTTCAAGAAGGTTATCGGAACGACACCTGTTCGCTGGCGTCAATCCTTCTGCTGACGGCCGCCCGTTTCGAGCGCCTCGGATATCTCTACGCGTTTCGCTACGGCGTCTGTCGAGTATGTAGTGACTGCAACTGACAAATCGTAACGAAGTTGCTTTTCATTTTGGGACCCCCGTTTGATTTTAACAATCCGAGGTCAATTCTGAAAGACGATTGCGTAGCTAGAGGCCATTTTTCAGTAGAACGAACTCGGCTCAGATTGTGTGGGCTCTCGAATCTGGAGGTCATCAAACGGCTGCGTAATTTGTGGCATCCAGCGGAACGGGTCTCGTCAACGCCTTTGCTCGGATGGTGTCGGTTTGGGCGTGCGGTTCTTCAGGCCTAAAGGAGCGATAGATACGACAATCGGCTATCTGGATTCACCGTCAGAACGTTCGGTCCACCGTTGTCGAGAATGGAATTCGGGAAGGGGGCATACTTGGGCAAGACCAAATGAATATCATGGATGCGCGATCTATTGGACCTCTTTCTCCGGACTTGATCCGCTTCGGCCCCTTCCGTCTTTCCATCACAGAGCGGGTTCTAGAAAAAGATAGCGTCCCGGTCCGGCTTGGCAGCCGTGCTCTCGACATTCTCATCGCCCTCGTCGAGCGCCCGGCCGAAGTCGTTACCAAGAAGGAACTATTCGCAAGAGTATGGCCGGACCTTGTGGTTGATGAGGGCAACCTTCGCTATCACATTGCGGCGTTGCGCAAGGCGCTCGGTGAAGGGCGATCGGGTGGACGATACGTGACCAATGTGTCGGGTCGCGGCTACTGCTTTGTCGCGCCGATTTCGCGTGCTGCAGCCGCACTTGCGCCCATTGGGAATTTGCGCGCACATTCACCCGTCGGGCTCCCCCCAAGTCCGATCGGAATGGTGGGACGCGAAGAAACGATCCAACTTGCTTCGGAAGTACTGACCGCGCGACGTTTCTTCACCATCGTCGGTCCAGGCGGGATCGGTAAAACCACCCTCGCCACCGCGGTCGGCCATAGCATGCTCGCCGCCTTCGATGGCGCGGTTCATTACGTTGACTTCGGGTCATTAGGCAGCCCATCTCTCGTTGCCAACAGGGTCGCATCGATCGTGGGCCTGCCGGTCAATTTTGATGACCCGCTTGCTGCGCTACCCGCTTTCCTGCGCGACAGACGAATGCTGCTGGTGCTCGATAGTTGTGAGCATCTGATTGAAACGATCGCTCCCTTGGCGGAGCGCATCTTCCGGGAGGCTCCAGAGGTCCATATCCTGGCGACGAGCCGGGAACCGCTGCAGGTTGAGGGCGAGCAGGTCCATCGATTGGATGCATTAGCCTTTCCTCCTGATGATGAATCGTTGACGGCGACCTGCGCGCTTACCTTTCCGGCCGTGCGGTTGTTTGTTGAGCGCGCTGCTGCGAAGGGCGGCGGTTTTGAGTTGAATGACGCCGACGCGCCGATCGTCGGCAAGGTCTGCCGCAAGCTAGACGGAATTGCCCTTGCGCTCGAACTCGCTGCCGGGCGCGTCGGTGTTTATGGAATTAATGGGATTGCGGCGCTCCTCGATGGCCCATGCAGGTTGCTGTGGCAAGGACGACGCACGGCGTTACCCCGGCATCAGACGCTGTGCGCCATGCTCGACTGGAGCTGCAATCTGCTCCCTGAATCCGAACGTATGATCCTTCGCAGGCTCTCGGTGTTCGTCGGAGCTTTTTCTCTCGAGGCCGCGCAATTCGTCGTCGCAGGGGACATCCTTCAGAGAGAGCAAGTCGCCGAAGCCATAGCAGGTCTGGTCACGAAATCCCTCGTCGCGGTGGAGACGAACCGCACCGGGGCGCTCTATCGGCTGCTCGATACCACGCGCGCTTACGTTTTGGCAAAAATGGTGGACAGCGGCGAAAGAAGCGCAATCGCGCAACGGCACGCAGTCTACTATCGCGAATTCCTCGAGCGTGTCGAAATTGGCTCCCTTACTGGCTCCAAAAGCAATGGTGCCATCGAAACCTGGAGGCACATGAGCAATGTGCGCGCCGCCTTGGAATGGAGCTTCTCGGAACAGGGCGACAAGGAGCTCGGCACCGCGCTGGCGGCAGCGTCAGCTCCACTCTTTCTTGAATTGTCGCTCTTGATGGAGTGTTGTTTCTGGATGGAATGCGCGATCGCCGAACATAGTGGCAAAGGCGATCGTCGTGAAATGCAACTGCAAGAAGCGTTTGCCGTTTCGCTCATGTTCATAAAAGGAAATGTTGAGGAAGTCTACGCAGCCCTTACGAAGGCGCTCTCACTCGCACAGGTTCTGAATTTGCCATATCATCAGACGCGATTATTCGCTGCGCAGCATACTTTCCTGATGCATATTGGAAATTTCCCAGGGGCTGCGGCTGTTGCTGAGCAAAATGAAGCCGTCGCAAAGAGGACAGCTGATCCAACTACCATAATGATAGCCAACGGGATGCTGGGGGTTTCCCATCATGCTCTGGGCGATCAGGTGAGGGCGCAGCGGTATTGCGAAACGGCGCTAAAGCCGGAAGCCATGCTGAATTCAAACCTGATTTGTTCTGGATATGATCAGCGTATTCGTGCCCTGATCGCCTTAGCTCGTTCGCTTTGGCTGCAAGGCTATGCCGACCGCGCCGTAATGGTTGCAACGCAGGCACTCCACCGCGCAAACGCGCTCGACCATCCTGTCTCCCTTTGTGTGTGTTGGATCTCCACGGTGACCGTTTTTCTCTGGACAGGCGATTGGTCTGAAGCGGACAGGATTATCGCCAGGTTGGTTGCATACACGGAGAAGTATTCCTTGCGAGCTCATCATGCCATTAGTCTTGGCTTGAAGGGAGAGCTCTCGCTCTGGCAGGGCGATACGGAAGCTGGCCTGCGGCAATTGAATGCCTCTCTTGACGCTTTAGAGGCAGGTCGACACCAAACTATGACGCCCGTATTTACGAGCGATTTAGCGATAGGTCTGGCAAGGGCAGGGCGCCCTGACGAGGCTGACGCTGCCATCAACAGGGCGATGGCTTGTGGTGAACCAACGCGTTCCCACTTTTATCTCCCTGAGATGATGCGCATCAAAGGAGAGTTCCTCGCGTCCGGACTGCATTTGTCTGAGGCGGAAACCTGGTACTCACGCTCACTCGATGTTGCCCGCGAGCAATCGGCCCTGGCCTGGGAGCTGCGAACGGCAACGAGTCTGGCTCATCTCTGGGCTCGCCAAGGTCGAAGTGACGGAGCGCAGCGCCTGCTGCGAGCGGTATATGACCGATTCACCGAGGGATTCGACACTCTCGATTTAAGGGCCGCCAAACGTCTTTTGGACGAGTTGAAATAGCATTTTCAGGTGGCGGTGATAGGTCTAGCAAGGGCAACGCGACCTGAGAAGACTAACGGAACTTGCTCAAGGGATCGAGGTGTCACTCTCGGGGGGCGTATCGAGATGAAGCCTTCCGGGTCGGGGTTGTCCTTCGAGGGAAAGAGTGCGTAGAGGCTGTAGAGAACGAGAAATGCACCATGCTCGCCCGGACGTACGCCGGGTTTGCCCATCCGAGAATGGCGGTGCCGACCGGCACGCCGACAGCGGCGCCTAACATGAAAGGCCAAAGCCTGGTCCATCATTCGATCAGAACAGCAAACTATCGGGTTGCATTCAACGACCGCTTATGGCGCAAAGCGGACCTTCAGTCGGGGCCCGAGCCGGAGCCGCCACAAACGGTAAGGGCTTTGGTATACGGTTGCGGAAGTAGATGGCGATGACCGCCGACTAACTCAGACTCAGGCTCAAAATTCTGCTAGGGTTATCAAGTGTGCGTACGAAAGGATTTCCGATGAAAATCTCCTTTGCACTGGCGACCGCCACACTACTCCTGCTTTCTCTTATTCCCGCTCGCGCCGATACCATTTACCCGAG
>Ga0210410_10000924_pt1 | contig 28707 bp, 13 predicted proteins | sample IncBWC4MmetaG_FD_161058 | JGI IMG/M metagenome (GOLD analysis project Ga0210410, IMG submission 161058) | Forest soil microbial communities from Barre Woods Harvard Forest LTER site, Petersham, Massachusetts, United States - Inc-BW-C-4-M | ecosystem: Environmental > Terrestrial > Soil >... | reverse complement strand
CTGCAATGCGGCCTGCACCCGCGGATTTTCCAATCCCAGCCGCAGCTACTTCCCCAACGGCCAGTTGAGCTACGTGCGCACCTTCTCGGCGTCGGTGGTCAATGAACTTCGAGTCGGCTATACCCAAAACAATACGGGAATCCAAACCAACCACCCGGGTGTACCTTCCATTTACTTCGACGACGGAAGTGTGGGTTTTGGCTCTTATAGCGGCTACCCGCAGTTCTTTAAGGAGCACGACTACAGTTATGGCGACATGGTCTCAATCAGTCATGGCAAGCACAGCATCAAGGTAGGCGTCGACTTCAAACGTAATATTGAGAACAGCGAATTTAACGTCGCTCGGCCGTCTTACGAAATGTACGATCCGATCTTCTTTGCAGCTGACGCTCCGGCTGAAGAGGTCGCAGGAGTAGATCCGGGATTTGTGGGGAACAATCCTGCGCAATTGGCGACGAATGTCCGCCACTGGCGGAATCTGGAGTTCGGCACTTATTTTCAGGACGATTGGAAGGTTTCCCGCCGCCTAACCTTGAACTTGGGACTGCGCTACGACATTTTCACTCGCCACAACGAGTTGAATAATCTTGCCACCACGTTCGTCCTGGGACCGGGATCCAATATCGCTGCGCAGATAGCAAGCGCGAATGCACCTTTCAGCACCGCAGTAGACTCCAGCAACAACTATTTGTCGACCTGCAACCCGTCGACGATAGCCAATCCAAACGAGTCGATTCTTGCGGGTCAATGCGGTCCGGGTGGCTTCGCCGCTGCCAAGACTCTGGGAGCAGGGGATCACAACGACTTCGGTCCCCGCGTCGGCTTTGCCTACGATGTCTTTGGCGATGGCAAAACCTCTCTGCGCGGTGGGTTCGGCGTGTCTTATGAAAGCACCCTTTACAATCCACTTTCCAACTCCCGTTGGAATCCCCCCTACTATTCCTTCAATCTGGCCACAGGGCCGCTGAACGGTGGCAGTGAGGCGCTGATTTATGGCCCAGCGACTTGTACTGGATCTAGCTGTTCACCCTCGAACGCGACACCCACTTACTCGGGAGCGGCAACGAATCCTGGCCAAGGCGTTGGAGCACAAGCGGCGGGTAACATCACTGGATGGGCATCTTTCAATCCAGACACGGCGTACTTAACGGGTATTATTCTGCCGCAGGGAATTCGTGACCCGTATGTCTACAACGACTTCCTGAGCATTCAACGGGAGGTCGCGCCCAAGACCGTGGTCGAGGTCGATTACGTGGGCACAATCAGCCACAAGCTGTTCCGGGCGCAGGACATCAATCGGCAAGCTGGTGGCCTCCTGCCGGATGATTCTTTGGGCAATCCCCTGTGCGTCACCGACAATTTAGGCCGGCACCTTTGTAGCTTGCGTACAGCCATCAATCCATCCGGGCGACCCAATAGCAATTACGGGATCTTGCGCAATTGGCAGAACGCGGTAAACGGCGCATACCACGGCTTGCAGGCCTCTGTTAAGAGGCAAATGGGTCACGGCTTGCTCTTCAACGCCAGCTATACCTATAGCCACTCAATTGACGAGGGTTCGAGTTGGCACAGCGGTGCAACTACAGCTAGCGGTGGAGCGGGCGGCGATGGTTACTCCACCGACCAGGCTCTGCCAGGCTTGGATCGCGGCAACTCCGTGTATGACATCCGCCACCGTCTCGTACTCAACTACGTTTACGAACTGCCGGGCAAGAATCTTCATGGGTTCGCCGGTGCTGTATTGGGCGGCTGGCAGTATAGCGGCATCTGGGCGATGCAGTCGGGAGCGCATTGGTCACCGTACACCTCAAGCTCTGCCCACGTCAGCTGCACCAATCCGGATGATGTGACGACTTGCACCAATTCTGGCGGCGACTATAACCTCGACGGAGGAAAGAATGATCGGCCGAATAGCAGCCTCGCGCAATACGGGAGCGAATCGCGGGCGACTTGGGCTGTGGGTTGGTGCAACACAACCGCCGGGTCGTCGATTTTGAAGGGTTGCTCTAGTCCAAATCAAGCTGGGCTCCCTTCGCTGACCGCTCCTTGCTTGGGCTGTACCGGCAGCTTGGGTCGTAACCAGTTTCTTGGGCCCGGCCAGATTTATGCCGACATGACGTTAGGGAAGACCTTCAACATCACCGAAAGAACTCACCTGAAGTTTGAGTGGCAGGCCTTCAACGTATTCAACCGCGCCAATTTCCTCCTCGCCACGGCTGGCGGCGGCGCGGCCAACCACGTTACGTTCACCAACTTCGGGCAGGCGGCGGGCACTCTCAATCCGCGCCAAATGCAGTTCAGTCTGAAACTCAGCTTCTAGCTGAACAAGGTCGTTCTTTTTAACCAGGGCTTGTTCGATTCTCGAACAGGCCCTTTTTGTCAGAGGTGGATCGAATGAGTCGCGAGCCCCGCACCAAGGCGTTGTTGCTTTCGGTGTGCGTTTGGCTCCTGGCGAGCGTCGGGGCACTGGCGCAACAGCAGACCTTAGGTAACGTCGTGGGCCACATCAATGTCCAGCGCGGTGACTCGCCCCCGGAGCGCATCCTGGTGACACTCGAGATCCGCGGCGCGCCCATGGACAGCGTTTACACCGACTCCTCCGGCACATTCGGATTTCACAACCTCGGGCCCAATTCCTACTATGTGACCGTGAATGACGACCATTACGAGCCCCTGCGCCGCCAAGTGGTGATCGATCCCGTTCAGCAATCTCCCACGGTCTATCTCGAACTCACGCTAGTCCCAAAGAAAAAGGAGAAGCCGGATGCTGCCGCGCCTTCGAGCGCCAACGGAAGCAATCGCAACCTGGTGGATGTGCATGAATATTTACAGAACTTTCCCAAGCCGGCGGTCAAAGAATTTGAAAAAGGGATCAAGGCCGATGCCGAGGGCAAGCCCGACGATGGCATCAAGCACTATTTAAAAGCGGTGGCCATCGCCCCCAACTTTTATGTGGCGCACGACAATCTCGGGTCGGATTATCTGAGCAAGTCCGACTTCGCCAATGCCCGCAAAGAATTTGCCCGCGTGATCGAGTTGAACCAGAGCGATTCCGCAGCCTACTTCAATCTGAGCAACGTCTGCATGCTCACCGGCCAAATGGCCGATGCTCAGCAAAATTTGAACGAAGGCCTCCGCCGTCAGCCCGACTCGGCCTTCGGACAATTTCTGCTGGGCTCGCTGAATATGAGATTGCAAAAATATCCGCTGGCCGAAGTTGCCCTGCTGCGCGCCATCCAGGTGGATCCGACCATGGCGCAGGCGCGTCTGCAACTAGTGAACCTGCTGTTGCAGCAGGGCCGCAAAGAGGCCGCTGTGGCTCAGTTGCACGAGTTCGTCAGCACCCTGCCGGACAGTCCATTCACTCCGCAGGCGAAGCAAGTCTTGCAGAAGCTGGAAGGTCAGACAAAACCGGCATCCGTTACAAATTAGGCTGGGAAGAGTTTAAGCGCGAATCGAACTAAGAGCCGACATCGAATTAAAACTGGGTGCCCCATTTCTCGCCTTTTTTGCGAGAAGTGGGAATGTATGCCTCCGAAGCTTACTTCGCCTGCCTGTGCTTCTCAATCGCTTCGCAAAGATCAGCCTTGAGCTCGCAAGCCAGTTGATACTCTCGCTCGGCCGCCGTCTTCCGCTGAACACGCTCGTAAGCGAATCCCAAATTCAAATGCGCCTGTGCGAGCTTCGGATCAAGATCGAGCGCTTTCTCATAACTTTTGATCGCCAGCGCCAATCGATCGGTCCGGCTGTAACAAATCCCGAGCGCGTTGTAGATCTCAGCGTCGGTCGATCCCAACTCAATCGCGCGCGCCAGATGTTTCGCCGCCTCGGCATAGTCGCCCTCTTGATACTGAAGCATCCCCAGATCACGTTGCAACGGCGCAAAGCTGTTTTGAATCGACACCGCCTTCTCATCATCCGCAATCGCCGCTTTGCGATCAGAACGCGCATCGATGAACGCCAGCTGATACCAGGCCCGGTAATTCTCAGGGTTATATTGAATGGCGCTCTTGGTCCATTGCCGAGCCTCGTCCGTCTTTCCCTGAAAGATGAGCGCCCGCGCCAGCCCCAGCATCGCCTGATCGAAATGCGGATTCAGTTCGAGACATCTGCGCAACTCTGCCGCCGCTTCGTCCCATTTCTCTTGCCCCAGTGCCGTCTCGCCCAAAACAAAAGGCACAACATACATCTCCGGATCTTTCTCCCGCACCTGCATCAGCAGCGACTTTCCCTTCTCGCTATCTCCCGCTCGCAATGCGTCTTCTGATTGCAGAATCGAGTTGAATTCCCAGAGCTTGGTCTTAGGATCAGGAAGGCCCGAAGCCAGGGCGTCGGCGGAAACCGGTGAACGGTAAGCGACGTACCCCAGCGCACGAAGCTTCTCCAGCGCCTCCGAACTCAGTCCAGCGCTTCCGTCAGCAGACGCCTGATAAGGGCGATCCCGCAGCCGCGCTTGTAGCTTGTCTTTCAGCACCGCGACAGTCGCGGGTTGCTGCGCGGCTACGTTTTCTTTCTCCTCCGGATCGGCGAGGAGGTCATAGAGTTCCGGCTGCGGCGCGTCAACATAGTGATATCGATTCGTCTCCAACGCGTGCAGCGGACTCCATCCAAACGAACTGAAGGGATAGAAAGTCTCGCTGTAAGCCTCGCCATCATTTTGCTTCGCAGCCTCAAGCAGGCCCGAAGAGTGAGTCTGCTGTTCAATCGAATCGTGAATGCCGGCGACCCGAAGCAGGGTCGCCGCGACATCGGTGGTCTCAACAGGTCGAGCGATTCGTTTCGCCCGAAAGCCGCTTCCAGCGGGCATTTTCACGATGAGAGGAATGTGTACCGTCGAGTTGTAGACAAAAAAACCGTGCTCGTGTTCTCCATGCTCCCCGAGCGACTCGCCGTGGTCGCTCACAAATAGAATCAAACTCCGATCATAAAGGCGGTTGTTCTTAAGATATTCAATGACCCTTCCGAGTTCATGATCTGCATACGCAATCTCGCCGTCGTACAAGTGACCTTGATACTGGCTGCGAAAAGGCTCCGGCGGATCGTACGGGCTATGCGGATCGTACAAGTGCAGCCAGAAGAACAATGGATGGCGCGAATTCTTCGCGAGCCACTTGAGGGCATGATCGACGCTTTCGCCCGCCCGCCGATCCACCAATCCAAGATCGCGATTGGCGAATTCCTCCGCAGAAAACGCGTCGTCGTAGAAATCGAATCCGCGCGCGAGTCCCCAGCTCCGGTCGAGCACGAAGGCGCTCACCACGGCCCCGGTGGCATATCCACGTTCTCTAAAAGCTTGCGCAACCGAGCGAAAGCGCGCGTCAAGCGGCTGGCCGGTGAAATCCTGCACTCCATTTTGAAAGGGATAAAGTCCGGTCAGAATCGCCGCGTGCGAAGGCCAGGTTAACGGAACCTGCGAAAGCGCGCGCTCGAAGACAATGCCGTCGCGGGCGAGCGCATCCAAGGTTGGAGTGTGAGTGTTCGTCGCTCCGTAGCATCCGACGTGATCGGCACGAACCGTGTCGATGGTGACGAGGATCACGTTGATGGGGACTTTTCCCGAGGGCCGATTCGCCGCACCGAGTGCAGGCGTGATCGAGATCAGGACAGAGAGCAAGACTTTGAAAATAAGCGCGCACCGGTCTCCTGTCTCGTTGCGCGTTGGCCCCGTTATTCCGATCATAAAAATCGTCTGCTACTGCGGATGCAATCGCTTTGCCTGGCGCATCTCTTCCTCTGCCTCCGCGTTCATCCCCTTCGCCGCGAATGCCTTCGCCAGAGCCGCATGCGTCGCTGCATCCTGCGGATTGAGTTCTGTGGCCCGCTTCAACTCCGCCAGCGCTTCGTCGGTCTTCTCCTGATAAAGCAATATCTCGCCCAGTGCGCGATGGCCCGGCGCGTACTCCGAATTGATCTCGATCGATTGCCGAAAAGCGCCCGCCGCCTCCGGAATCATTTCCTTTTTCAGATACGCCGCTCCCAAGTTGTAGGCGGCAGAAAAGTTGGTCGCGTCAAGTGCCAGAGCGTGCTGCAGCGTCGTGATCGCTCGATCAAAATCTCCGCTGCGCGCATAAGACAGGCCCAGATGAAAAACGGCAAGCTCGTAGTCAGGGCTGAGCTCCAGCACGCGTTGAAACTCCGCCGCCGCCTTCGAGAATTCACCGAGGCGGTAATGATTCAACCCCAGGAGATAGTGCACCGGCACCGATGCCGGCTCCGTCTTCAAAACATCAGTCAGCTTGTCGCTAGACTTCTGATATTCGCCATGCTGGCTTTCGGCAATCGCGTCAGAAATAAGTTCGTATACCTGAATGCGATCTTTCGGGTCGGGAAGCGCGCTCGCAGGTGTAGTTAAATTTCCTCCACCAGAAAAGCCGGCGTAGCCCAGAGACTTTAGTCGCTCCATCAGCGCCGGATCCAGTCCCGTTTTCTCCGCCAACTCATGATCGGCACTGTATTGTCGCACCATGCCGCTAAGCCGCGCTTGCAGCTCTCCGCCGACAGCCTTCTTCTCGAAATACAAATTCTGCGTTTCGTTGGGATCGCGGCTCAGATCATAAAGCTCCGGCTTCGGAGCCTCAATGAACTGATATTTCTCCGTTTCCACCGAGCGCAGGTCGCTCCAGTTGAAGTGCAATCGCGGAAGAAATGTTTCGGCGTAAATGCTTCGCGATTCATCCCCGCCCGTGGGCCTTATCAAGGCCAGCACGCTCCGGCCCTGCACCTGCGCCGGCACATCAATCTTCAATGTTTGCAACACCGTTGGCAGCAGATCAACCAGGCTGATCAGGTCAGGCAGTACCTTCGCCGAGGAAATGGCTCCCGGCAGATGAATCATCACCGGTACGTGCAGCGTGGCGTTGTAGATAAAAAATCCGTGTGTTGCCTCTCCGTGCTCACCCAGGCTTTCGCCATGGTCTCCGGTCAACACGATGAGCGTATTGCGATAGAGATCTCTTGCTTTCAAAAAAGAAATCAACCGCCCAACCTGAGCATCGGCAAACGCAATCTCGCCGTCGTAAAGCCTATCCTTATATTCTTCGCTGTATGGCGCCGGCGGGCGATAGGGATAATGCGGATCATACAAATGCATCCACAAAAAAAAGCTGGACTTGTAATTCTTCGCCAGCCAATCCAGGGTGACGTCGGCCACCACGTTTCCGGGCCGCTCCATCTCTTCCAGATTCGACTCCTGCAAGCGATTGAAGTCAAAGTGATCGTAGTAGAAATCAAAGCCTTTGTTCAGCCCGAAGCGCGAGTCGAGAACCGCCGAGCCAACCACCGCGCCCGTCGTATAACCCTGCTGCTTCAGCACTGAAGCCAGCGTCGGCTGCGCCGGATTCAGTTTGTTTCCGCTGAAGTCGTGCATACCACTGAGCGTCGGATAAGTGCCGGTAAAGATCGCAGTGTGCGCAGGCAGCGTCACCGGAACCGGAGTGTATGCGCGCTCGAATCGCACACTATCGGCAGCCAACGCGTCGATATTCGGAGTACGAATCTGTTTGTAGCCGTAGCATCCCAAATGATCGGCGCGCAGCGTATCGATGGTGATAAATACGACATTCGGTTTCGGTGTGCCCGCAGCCCGCGAAGCGGGCGCAACAGCGAGAAGGGCGATCCAGCAGCCGGCGATCCAGAGACGCGTAAAAAGCCGGCAGCAGGGCATGGGAAGAACAAATTATACGACAGCCGTTGCGTGCGAACGGTCGCATGCACACCGCTTCCAGTATGCTAGTCTGACGCCGATGAAGGCCCTGCGCGTTCTGATCGCTGTCTCACTCGGAGTGCTGCCCGGCACGGTCGCCGCAGCATTCGCGCAGCAAAAAGCCCAGCCGCCCGATGTCTTCCTGATCACCATCGACACTCTCCGCGCCGACCACGTCCACTGCTATGGATACGACCGCGTCCAGACGCCCGCCCTCGATGCACTTGCCAAAGACGGCATCCGCTTCACCCAAGCTTTCACCCCAAGTCCGATCACTAACACCTCTCACGCCAGCATCCTCACCGGCCTGCTTCCATCGTCCCACGGCGTTACTGATTTCGGCGTCGCGCTTGCCCCTTCGCATACGACGATTGCCGAGTTGTTAAGAAAACAGGGCTACCACAGCGCCGCTTTCATCGGCGCAGTCATTCTCGACAGCAAAACGCTTGCCCCCGGATTCGATCGGGGTTTCGATTTCTACGACAACTTCCCCGAGCATGCGACCACCAAGTCACGCTGGGGACGCGTCGAGCGTCGCGGTGGCGAAGTCGTGCAACACGCTGAAACTTGGTTGGGCCAGCATCCCGCGGGCCGCCACTTCATGTGGATCCATCTCTACGATCCGCACGATCCCTACGAGCCCCCTCCGCCTTATTCGCAAACCTATAAAGGTCATTTGTACGACGGCGAAATCGCCTATGCTGACTCCGCTCTGGCAAATTTCATCGCCTATCTAAAGAAAACCGGCCGATACAAAACCGCCATCATCGTCATCGTCGGCGATCACGGCGAAGGCCTGGGAGAGCACCATGAAGACACGCACGGAATTTTCCTGTACGACTCGACCACTCACGTTCCGCTGATTGTGAAATTACCGGCGAGCGCGAATGAAGGTACGGTTGTCGATGCTCAAGTAAGGACCATCGACATTGCCCCAACCCTGCTTGAACTCGCCGGGGTTACCGCTCCCGGCAAGTCCGATGGCGAATCCCTCAAGTCCTATTTTGCAAGCGGTGACAAATCAGAGCGCATCGCCTTCGGCGAAACTGACTATCCACTGCGGTTCGGTTGGGCTCCGCTGCGCTCGGTGCGCGTCGGGGGATTCAAGTACATCGAAGCGCCGCGCCCGGAATTCTACGACCTGCACGCCGACTCCAAAGAACTCGAGAACCGGTACGAACCATGGAATGATCGCGTAAAACAATCGCGTGCCCGGCTGGCCGAGCTCCGCGCCAAACAACCGCCGCCGGCCTCGAAAGGAGTCGTAACCCAGGGAACGCTCGACGAACTGAAGGCGCTTGGTTATCTCGGCCGTGCCGATGTCGGGAGCGAGACGACCGCCCCTGAGCCGTCGATGTTGCCTGATCCGAAGGACAAAATTGAAGAGCAGAATCTCCTGCACACCGCCATGGTCTCCTCTGAGGACGATCGCGTTCCCGAAGCTCGCGCAGCCTTGCAGAAGGTGTTAGAGATGAATCCAAAATCTGCGACCGCCCTGCGCCAACTGGGCGAACTCGAACTGCACGCAGGAGATTATGAAAAAGCCGCACAGCACCTGAAAGCCGCCGTTGAACTCCGCCCCGACGATTCCACTGCGGCATTCTACGAAGGCCAGGCGCTGGAAAAATCGCATGATCTCGCTGGAGCGCGCGACGCGCTGGAATCAAGCCTGAAGTTGCAGCCCGGTCAATTCGACGCGCGCCTGCTGTTGGGGCAGGTCTATCTGGGCCTGAAAGATTCGAAGTCGGCAGAAGATCAATTCGAAGCCGCGCTGCTGATTAAGTCCGGCAGTGTCGATGCACAGCTCGGCCTGGCCCGCGCGCAACTGGATGAGCACAACTTCACCGATGCCCTGCGCCAGCTTGAGCCGTTGTCGAAGGTACAGCCCAACAATGCTGAGGTCTTCGCCTTGCTAGGCCAGGCTTATGCAGGTCTTAACAGAACCGCAGAAGCTCAACAGGCGCGAGCGCGAGAAAAACAGCTGCGCGGCCAGAAGTAATTTCGAGATGGCTCTCCGCGATTCACGCCAACAACCGCGCCGCGTCCTTGGCGTAATAGGTCAAAATCATGCTCGCCCCCGCCCTTCGGATGCTCACTAGCGACTCCATCATGACTCGATCGCGATCGATCCACCCGTTGCGCGCTGCCGCCTCGATCATCGCGTATTCGCCCGACACCTGATACGCGGCGAGCGGCAGATCGAAGCGCTCACGCGCCGCCGCGATCACATCCAGATAAGGCATCGCCGGCTTCACCATAATCATGTCCGCACCTTCCTCGATGTCGGCCTCGATCTCGCGCATGGCCTCGCGAATATTCGCACCATCCATTTGATAAGAGCGGCGATCGCCGAATTTCGGAGCGGAGTCGGCGGCCTCGCGGAAGGGCCCGTAGAATCCCGAAGCGAATTTCGCGGCGTAGGAGAGAATCGGCGTGTTTTCGAATTCCGCTTCGTCCAGGGCGCGGCGGATGGCGGCAACGCGGCCGTCCATCATGTCGGACGGCGCAATAATGTCGATGCCCGCACGCGCCAGAGAAACCGAGGTGCGTGCCAGTAATTCCAGCGAGCTGTCGTTGTCGATCTCGTAGCTCGACTCTGCCGCGCGCGTGGCAACCGCAGCCAGCGCGTCGAAGGCCTTTTCGTTATCCTCGAATTTCTTGGTTGCCATCACGCGGGCCTGATTCATGGCGTCTATGGCGGCGGCCCCGAGCGATCGTGGACGAGTGGGTTTCACAATTCCGCAATGCCCGTGCGACATATACTCGCAAAGGCAAACATCCCCCATCAAAATCAGCCCGGGCACTTCGCGCTTCATCGCCCGCGCCGCTTGTTGCACGATTCCGTCGTCCGACCACGCTCCAGTCGCGACCTCATCTTTGCTGTCCGGCAATCCAAACAGGATCACCGCCGGCACGCCCAGCGAGTGCACTTCGCGCGCTTCCTTTACCGCCTCATCCACCGACAAATTAAAGACACCCGGCATCGACTTAACTTCTTTCCGCACGCCTTCGCCGCCGCACACAAACATGGGATAAACAAACGCGTCCGCAGTAAGCCGCGTCTCAGCAACCATATTGCGCAGCTCAGCCGTGCGCCGCAATCGTCGAAGTCGAGTAGCAGGAAACGCCATGGGAATCACCAGAGAAGCAAAGAATTCTAACGCCCAAAACAATTCTAGAACATTTGCCAACCGGAAAAATCGCCGGCAGGAGGCCTCAAGGTTTTCTTAGAGCCCTACGTAGAAGCTTAGAAGCTTTTACCATCACCCTTCTTCCCGCCCCTAAGTGTGACGAAAGTAACCATACGCTTCCCAAGCCGCACCGATTCCCACAAAAACTCCCTTAAAATCGGAGGCGGATGAGTCCGTCCCGCCATCGATGGTTTGTCGCTGCCGCCGGCGTCGTGCTGGCCTTCGGCATAGTGTCCCTGCTCGCACACCCAAGTTTTGCCCTTACCGCTTTCGCCGACATCTTTGAGTTAGTGGCGATGCTGCTCGCCATGGGTGTCATGCTCCACAACGCCATCATCCGCTCCAAACCGGAGCGCAGTTTCTGGGCCTTGATGAGTTTCGGCTTCGCACTCTGGAGCGCCAACCAAGCCTCCTGGATTTATTCCGAACTCGTTCGTCATCAAACCATTCCCGACCCCTATTTCTTCGACATCATTCTCTTTTTTCATCTCGTACCCATGATCGCCGCCACCGGATGGCGTGCCGACCTTGGCGACAAGCAATCCAAGTTTCATCTGAGCACCCTGAACTTCCTCATGCTAATGGGCTGGTGGATTTTCCTCTATGCCTTCATCGTCTTCCCTCACCAATACATTCACCTCGATCTCGTTCAATATAACCGTTACTACGATGGCCTTTACCTGATCGAGAACACTCTGTGGCTGGCCTGGCTGGGCTTCGCCGCCTTGACCAGCACCGCGGGGTGGAGGCGCCTGTATCTTCATTTCCTCGCGGCCGGATTGCTCTATACGGTTGGCTCCCAGTTCCTCGACCGCGCCGCAGTCTTCGGCAAATATTATTCCGGCAGCCTCTACGATGTTCCCCTGATCGCTACCATCGTTTGGATGACGGCCGCCTCCCTCTCCGTCCGCGACTGGGATTTGTCCACCCTCGCGCCTCCCATCAATCCGCAGTGGAAGAAGTTCCTGCCACGCCTTGCCATGGTCGCCATGCTCTCGCTGCCGGTGCTCGGATTGTGGACCGCCCTCCTCGACACTTCCCTGACTTCTTCCCGCATCTTCCGGCTGTTCGTGGTTCTGATTGCCATGATCGTCCTTGGCGCACTCGTTTTCCTGCGCCAGTATTTTCAGGATCAAGCCGTAATTCGTTTGCTGCGCGAGTCGCGGAAGGGCTACGAAAATCAGAAGCGCTTGCAAAGCCAGCTCGTGCAAAAAGAAAAGCTGGCCTCCCTCGGAAGTCTCGTGGCTGGTGCCGCACACGAGATCAACCATCCTCTCGTAGCCGTCATGAATCACTCCGAGCAACTCTGGGCTCGCGGTGGTCTCACCGACGAGCAAAGCTCAATGCTGCGCAAAATCGTCAATCAGGCCGGCCGCACCCGCGATTTAGTCTCCAACCTTCTGAGCTTTGCCCAGCAATCGCCGGGCGAAAAGTCGCTCATCGATCTCGCGGGCTTGCTCAACCGCGCAACTCAGATGCTCGAGGCCAAACGCGCCGCGGGCAACATCCAGATTCGTCTCGCCATTGAACCGGGCTTTCCCCGGGTTCACGGAAACGTGAATCAGCTTTTCCAGGCCTTCATCGAGATTGTCGAGAACGCCATCGACGCGCTTCACGACACCCCTGGCGGCTCCCTCGAAATCATCGCACAGCGTCTCGGTGACGACGTCATGGTCCAGTTTTCCGACAACGGCCCCGGCATCCTCGATCCTCAGCGCGTCTTCGATCCTTTCTACACCACCAAGCCCGTCGGCAAAGGCACCGGCCTTGGCCTGAGCGCCGTCTATGGCGTAGTTCAAGATCACGACGGACAAATCACCTGCCAGAACAAGCCCGAAGGCGGAGCCCTCTTCATTCTCCGCTTCCCCGCCGCGCAGGAACCCCTGGTCCAAGCCGCCGCAGCCAAGGGCTAAGCCTCTTCCGCTATTGTCATGCTGAGCGAGGAAGGATCGCCGACAGGCGATCCTCCGCAGTCGAAGCATCCCTATCGCTCCCCGGCAGCCGCTGCCCTTCTCCGCTGCAGAAGCATTGGCTGCCGCTCTTGCGGTGGACGTGAATTTCTCATCGCTGCTTCCTGTAACATGAATTCATGCCCGAGGATTTACTGCACACCTCCGCCCGCGTCCTCGAGTTCGAGCCCTTCCGCGCCTTGCTCCGCGGTTACGCCTCGTCGCCGCTCGGCAAAAATCGCATCGCGGCCCTCGCCCCCTCCACCGATCGCGATTGGATCGAAACCCAGCAGTCTCTCACCAGTGAAATCCGAGAATTCCGCCGTGTCGGCGGGCGCTTCGATTTCTCCGGCCTCATCGACATCGAAGAACTCGTCGAGAAAGCTCGCATCGTCGGCGCCGTTCTCGAAACTACCGAAATCCGCGACGTGATCGCATTAGTCGACCGCGCGGCCGAATGGCATCAGATCGCGCAGCATCCCCCAGCCAGCATGCGGTCCGACTGGCGCGAAGTGAACGCCCTCTCGCAGCAGGTCGCCGACTTCGGCGAATTCCTGAAATTTTTCCGCAACAAGATTCAGCCCGACGGAACCCTCGAAGACCGCGCCTCCCCCGAACTCGCGCGCATCCGCCGCGAAATGGAACGCCAGCGCCGCGTCATTCAGGAATCCCTCCGCGGATACCTGCGCCGTCTCTCAGAAGGCGGCACCGTTCAGGACGAACTCATCACTATCCGCGGCGAGCGCTTCGTCATCCCCGTCAAAGTCGAGCAGAAGCGCCGTGTGCAAGGCGTTGTCCACGGCGCCAGCTCCAGCGGACAAACCGTCTTTGTCGAGCCCCTCGAAACCATCGAACAAAATAACGAACTCGTCCGCCTGCTCGACGAAGAGCTCGCCGAAATTCACCGCATCCTCTTGGAAATGACGCGCCGCGTTGGCGAGCAATCTTTAGCGATTCTCGCAGCCATCGAAGTCCTCAGCGAACTAGAGTTGCAATTCGCCAAGTCCCGCTTCGCCGAAGACTACAACTGCGTCGAAGTGCAGCTGAGTTCGTGTGGGGACGGGCGCCCTCGTAAGCCTGCCCTGAGCGAAGTCGAAGGGTCCATGGCGAGCGAAGCTCGCCTCCTGCTGCAGAATGCAAGGCATCCACTGCTGGAAAGAAATCTGAAGTCGAAGGGACTTACGGTCGTTCCGGTAACCCTGGAGCTCGAAGGCCCGCGCCGGCAGCTAATCATCACCGGCCCCAACACCGGAGGCAAAACCGTCACGCTAAAAACTGTTGGCCTTCTCGCTCTGATGGCGCAATCCGGACTCCCCGTCCCCGCCGATCGCGCCGAACTTCCGGTCTTCGACGCTGTCCTAGCCGACATCGGCGACTATCAGTCGATCGAGCAGAATCTTTCCACGTTCTCCGCCCACGTCACCAACATTGATTTCATCTCGCGCACCGCCACGCGCGATTCTCTCGTGCTGCTCGACGAACTGGGCTCCGCCACCGATCCCGAGGAAGGCGCGGCCCTGGCGGTGGCCATTGCCGGCCACTTCGGCGCCATCGGTTGCACCACTGTCATCTCCACTCACCACACATCGCTGAAGGTTTATGCGGCGAATGCTCCGGGCGTGGTCAACGCTTCCGTCGGATTCGACGAATCCACCCTCCAGCCTACCTACGAATTAAGAGTGGGCGTGCCTGGCGCATCAGCCGGCATCAACATCGCCCAGCGCCTGGGATTAAATCCCGCTATCATCGACTCCGCCCGCGCCCGCCTCGGCAGCCAGGCCCGCGACGTTGGCCAGTTCCTCGACAAGCTCCACGATGAACTCCGCCAGGCCGAATCCGACCGCCTGCGCCTGAAATCGCGCGAGCAGGAACTCGAGCGCGAAAAACTCCACGTCGCCGCCGAAGGAAAAAAAGATCAGCAAACGAAAGTCCGCGAAATGGAGAAGAAACTCGAAACGCTTCTCCGCGACTTCGAATATCACGCCCGCGAATCCGTCAACGCCATTCAGGATCGCGCCGCTGCGCAAAAAGTTTCCAAGGAGGCCGAGCGCCGCATCGCCAAACTACGCCGCGAATTTCGGGAGCAGTTCGATTCTGCCATCGTCGCGCACGTCAGCGGCGCCGATCGTGGCGACCCCAACGCCCAGCCGCAACTGGTTAAGCACGTCTCCGAGGGCGACACCGTAAAGCTCAAGTCAACCGGCCGCCCCGCGCAACTCGTCAGAAAGATTGACGACCACCACTTCGAAGTGCAAGTCGGCGCCATGAAGATGAAGATCGCCCGCGACGACATCGCCGAAGTCTTGAGCAGCGCCCGCAGTGAAACGCAGGCGGGTGAATCTCCGGTAAAAGCGGCCCGCTCCCGCGGAGTCTCCGTTTCCCTGGAAAACGAAGGCGCAAACGTCCCCAGCGAAATCAACGTCATCGGACGCACCGTCGACGACGCCTCCCGCGAAGTGGAAAAATTCGTCGACCGCGCTTTCCTCGCCGGACTGCCGCGCGTCCGCGTAGTTCACGGCAGCGGCATGGGCATCCTCCGCAAAGCCCTCCGCCAGCTTCTCCAACAACATCCCCACGTAGAAACCGTCGCCGAGCCTCCGCAAAACGAAGGCGGCGGCGGCGCGACCGTGGTCGAGTTACGGGTGTGACGGTCAGCTACATCTGTTACGCTCGCTCGGTTTGGTCTAGCTCGCCATGCTATCCTTCCGACGTGTCCGCCCCACTGCGAGCTTCGGACTCTCCCCGGCACGCCGCATTCGTCCGCGTGACGCACTGGATCACCGCCCTCTGCTTTTTCGCCCTCCTCATCAGCGGAGCTGAGATCGTCGTCTCTCACCCGCGTTTCTATTGGGGAGAAACCGGGAACGATCTGACCTCCACGCTCTTCAAGATTCCTATCCCCGCTTCCAGAAACCTGGTCCCGACCGGATACGGCTACGTGCTCCCCGACCAGAATGGCTGGAGCCGTTATCTCCACTTTCAAGCCGCATGGGCGGTGGTGCTCACCGGCCTTCTCTACGCTGTCTGGGGATTGTGGACTGGCCACTTCCGCAGCAACCTCTTTCCCGCTCCGGCAGACAGAACGTGGCGAGCGATCTGGGGCGTGATCGCGAAGCACATTCGCTTCAGCAGGCCCCACCCCTCCGAAGCGTTGTCCTACAACGTAGTGCAGCGGGCCTCGTACCTGATCGTGATCTTCGTCCTGTTTCCTCTTGTGATCTTGACCGGTCTCGCTCTCTCCCCGGCGTTTAATTCCGCATTTCCGTTCGTGGTGAACTCGCTGGGCGGTCGACAATCTGCGCGCACCCTGCATTTCTTCATCACTATATTTCTTGTTCTCTTCCTCATTGTCCACGTCGCCATGATTATCCTGGCCGGATTCGTAAGCCGCATGCGCGCCATGATTACCGGAACCGTCGTCACCGGAATCGCTGTTACCGAATCCGCCGTTATCGCATCGGCGATGACAGCGAGCCAATCCTCACCCGAAGCGCTCCGGCAACTGCACGGGCCTATCACTGAAGAACGCACATGAGAGGAGCGCTATGAACATGAATAAAGTTTCGCGCCGCAAGTTCATCACCGCCGGACTCGGTGCCGCCGCCGGCGTAGCGGGCGTGGCCACAGCCGCCGGCATCGCACGGCGCTACGGCCTCATCCCGCCCGACAGCGGCGGGATTTTCGGCCCCGGCGAAACTCTGACTTACGCTGCGCAGCGCCTTCTCACAAGACACTCCCTCGCCCGCGAATTCCCTCGCAGCATGATTTCCAAAGTTCCATTCGCCAATGAACTCGCCCCCTTTAACGACGCCTTCAAACGCCAGCAGGCCGCCGGATTCGCCGACTGGCGCCTCACCATCGACGGCATGGTCGCCCATCCCACATCGTTCTCTGTTTCTGATCTGAAGAGTCTTCCCGTGAGCAGCCAGATCACCGAAGTCGTCTGCGAGGAGGGCTGGTCTTACGTCGCCCAGTGGATCGGCACGTCACTCTCTGAAGTTCTCAACCTCTGCGGCCTCCTGCCCCAGGCCCGATATATCGTTTACTTCTCCATCCAGCCCGACTGGTGGGACAGCATCGACATGGCCGACGCTTTCCATCCCCAGACTCTGCTCACGTATGCCATGAACGACGGCGACCTCCCCGTCGGCTTCGGAGGTCCGCTCCGCTTGCGCGTTCCCCGGCAACTCGGTTACAAAAGCGTAAAATTCATCACCCACCTGACCGCGACCGACTCCCTGAAACACTTCGGCAAAGGCCTGGGCTCCGCCTCGCCCGAAGGCGGCTACGCTTGGTACGCCGGCATTTAAGCCGCTTGTTCGCGGCGGCAAACAATAGTCGACGCCCGCCGCTCGTGAAAAAACAGCCGCAGCCTATCTGTCCGACGGCAAACTTAACTAATCCAATCGCATCGAATGACCGTCATCAAGGATGCGTAGAAGTGTCTGAAGAAGCGGGATCGGGTGAAAGTTTTCATAAATTCCCCGGGGAAGAGTTTCCACTAAATGTCGATTCAAACTCAGCCGATCATCTGGCCGGGACGGCCCTACCCGCTGGGGGCAACCTGGGACGGCGAGGGCGTGAATTTCGCTCTTTACTCCGAACACGCCGAGAAGGTCGAACTCTGCCTGTTCGACATCAGCGGTAAGCGCGAGACTCGCTGCATCTCGCTGCCCGAACAAACCGACATGGTCTGGCACGGATATCTGCCCGAGGCGCGCCCCGGTCAACTCTACGCCTACAGAGTGTACGGACCATACGCGCCCGACCGCGGTCATCGCTTCAATCATCACAAGCTCTTGCTTGATCCCTACGGCAAGCAGGTTCACGGCGCCATCCGCTGGAGCGATGCGCACTTCGGATATCGCCTGGGCAGCAAGCAGGAAGACTTGTCGTTCGACCGCCGCGACGACGGGGCGGGCATGCCCAAGAATCGTGTGATTGACTCCGCCTTCACCTGGGGCTCGGACGCCCCGCCGCGCATTCCCTGGCACAAGACGCTGATTTATGAGTTGCACGTGAAAGGTTTCACCATGTGCCATCCGGATGTGCCCGCTCATCTGCGCGGCAGTTACGCCGGACTGGCCAGCGCCCCGGTCGTCGAATATTTAACCCGCCTCGGCGTCACTTCCATCGAACTCATGCCGGTGCATAGTTTTGTCGACGACCGCCAGCTGGTGGAGCGCGGCCTGCGAAATTATTGGGGATATAACTCGATCGGATTTCTCGCCCTCGAGCCTCGTTACCTCGCAACCGGATCGATCCGCGAATTCAAAACCATGGTGAAGACCCTGCATTCGGCCGGGCTGGAGATCATTCTCGACGTTGTCTACAACCACACCGCCGAGGGCAATCATCTGGGCCCAACCCTGTCGCTCAAAGGCATCGACAACAGCACCTACTACCGTCTGGTGCCGGACCGTCAACGCTACTACATGGATTACACGGGCACCGGAAACACTCTCAATATGCGCCATCCGCGCGTCTTGCAGCTCATCATGGACAGCCTGCGTTACTGGGTTCTCGAAATGCACGTCGACGGTTTCCGTTTCGATCTTGCGGCCACGCTCGCCCGTGAACTCCACGAAGTCGATCGCCTCGGCGCATTCCTCGACATCATCCACCAGGATCCGGTGCTCTCGCAGGTGAAGCTGATCGCCGAGCCCTGGGATCTCGGGGAAGGCGGATATCAGGTCGGAAACTTTCCCGTGGGCTGGGCGGAGTGGAACGATCGATATCGCGACACGGTGCGCGCCTACTGGAAAGGTGATTCAGGCGCCGTCGGCGATCTCGCCTACCGCATCACCGGATCCAGCGACCTGTATGCGCACAGTGGACGCCGGCCTTATGCCAGCGTAAATTTCATTACCGCGCACGACGGATTCACCCTCCAGGATCTGGTCAGTTACAACGACAAGCACAATGAGGCTAACGGCGAATCCAACCGCGACGGCAACAACAATAATCTCAGCTGGAATTGCGGCGTCGAGGGTCCCACGGACGATCCCAACATCCTGGCGCTGCGCGCAAAACAGAAGCGCAACCTGGTGGCGACACTGCTCCTCTCCCAGGGCGTTCCCATGCTGTACGCCGGCGATGCCATCGGCCACACTCAGATGGGCAACAACAACGCCTATTGCCAGGACAATCCGACCAGTTGGCTGAGCTGGAACTTGAAGCCTGAAGATCGCGACCTGATGGCCTTCGTGCAGCGCATGATCAATTTGCGTAAGCGCCATCCCATCTTCCGCAGGCGTCGCTTCTTTCAAGGCCGCCCCATCAAAGGCGCGACGGTTAAGGATGTGCTCTGGCTCAATTCTTCCGGCAACGAAATGAGTGAGGACGAGTGGCGCGATCCCGCAGTTCATTCCCTGGGTATGTTGCTCTCCGGGCAGGGTCTCGATGAAACCGACGAGCGTGGACGCAAATTGAATGACGAGAATTTTCTGGTGCTGCTCAATTCTCATCACGAAGACGTGAAGTTTACCCTGCCCGCGTTCCGTCCCTCAGATCGCTGGACTGCGTGGGTGGATACTTCGCGCGAAAACGGCCTGCGCTCAGCCGGAGTCTACAACTCCGCCGCGGACTATCCCCTCCAGGCGCGGTCGCTCGTGGTGCTCATCGAACGACGCGGCAACGGCAATGGCAACGGCCACGAAAAAAAGGAAGATCCGAAGGAAGAGCCCAATGAAGCGCCGTCATAGCATGCCCTTCGGCGCTGAGTGCCGCGACGGCGAAGTTCGCTTTCGCCTTTGGGCTCCCGCCGCGCAACAGGTCGAATTGTGCCTGCCCGAACCTGGCAGGCAATGCACGCGGCTGCCTATGCTCAAGTGCGACGGCGGATGGTACGAACTGATTACCGACGCAGCTCACTCCGGTTCGCGATATCACTTTCGCGTCAACGACTCCCAGGTTGTCCCCGATCCCGCCTCGCGTTTTCAGCCCCAGGATGTTCATGGTCCGAGCGAGGTGATCGATCCAACAGAGTTTGATTGGCAGGATGAATCGTGGAGAGGGCGCGCTTGGGACCAAGCCGTCGTCTACGAGTTACATGTTGGGACCTTCACTCCTTCCGGCACATTCGCCGCAGTGGAGGAGCGCCTCGATTACTTGGTGGATTTAGGCATCACCGCCCTGCAACTCATGCCCGTGGCGGACTTTCCCGGCAAACGCAACTGGGGATACGACGGCGTCCTGCCTTACGCCCCCGACGGCAGCTACGGGCAGCCGGGGAACCTTAAGCAGCTTGTTCAAGCCGCTCACCAGCGCGGGCTGATGGTCTTGCTCGACATTGTCTACAATCACTTCGGTCCGGAAGGAAATTGTCTCCACTTCTACGCGCCCCAATTTTTTACCAGCCGTTACAAAACTCCATGGGGTGATGCCATCAACTTCGACGGCGCCGGGGCCGGCATGGTGCGCGAGTTCTTCATCCACAACGCCCTCTATTGGTTGAACGAATATCATCTGGACGGATTACGTCTCGACGCGGTTCACGCGATAGTGGACCATTCCACTCCTGACATTCTTACGGAGTTAGCCGCCCGCGTTCGCAGTTCGGTCGATCCAGCGCGGCACGTTCATCTCGTCCTAGAAAACGATAGCAACCAGGCACGCTACTTGCGGCGGCCTGAAAATTGCCAACCTCGCCTCTATACCGCCCAGTGGAACGACGATATTCACCACGCACTTCACGCCCGCATTACCGGCGAGGGCGGCAGCTACTACGCAGATTACATCGGCAATCCGCTCGACCACCTCGGCCGATGCCTGACCGAAGGCTTTGCGTATCAGGGCGAGTCTTCGGCGCATCGCCAGGGCGCGGCGCGCGGAGAGAGCACTGCGGGCATCCCGCTGACGGCGTTCGTTTCATTTCTGCAGAATCACGATCACATCGGCAATCGCGCTTTCGGCGAGCGGATCACCCGCATTGCCCATCCCGGTGCGATTCGCGCCGCTCTCGCGATTCTTCTTCTTGCTCCTTCTCCACCGCTGCTTTTCATGGGAGAAGAATTTGCCGCGGACACTCCGTTTTTATATTTCTGCGATTTCGACCCCGTTCTTGCCGCAGCCGTCACCGCCGGTAGACGCAACGAATTCGCCAATTCACCCGGATTCAGCGACCCTATTCAGCGAGAGCGCATTCCCGATCCCGCAGCCGCTTCAACCTTCGCGGATTCACGGCTGGATTGGAGCTCGATCGAACAACCCAGGCATCAAGAGTGGATGAGCTTCTATCGCGGCCTGTTGAGCCTTCGGCGTCAGCATGTGATTCCGCTTCTTGCTGACCCTTGCCGCATCAACGCCGAATACAAATTTCACGCAGACCAGGGCCTGTCTGTCTCTTGGAAATTTGCCGACAACTCTGTCCTCGCGTTACAGACCAACCTGAGCGCCGACCCTTTGCCGGGAATGCCGCCATCGGACTCGCCCGTGATCTACTCCACAATCGCGCTCGCCAGCGAACCTTCGAAACCCGAAACACTGCCGCCCTGGTCGGTAGTGTGGGCTTTGCAATCATGAACCGGCCTTCGAACATTCCGCGTGCGACTTATCGCCTGCAATTGAATCGCGATTTTACTTTCAATCAGGCCAGCCGGGTCGTTCCCTATCTTTCGTCGCTCGGCATCAGCCATTGTTATATTTCTCCCTTTCTGAAGGCACGCTCGGGAAGCATGCACGGATACGACATCGTCGATCACAACTCGCTCAATCCGGAAATCGGTACCCCTGAAGAATTCGATCGCTTTGTAGAAAAGCTTCACCAGCATGGCATGGGACTGATTCTCGATGTCGTCCCCAATCACATGGGGGTAATGGGCGCGGACAATGTGTGGTGGCTCGATGTTCTTGAAAATGGCGAGTCCTCGATCTACGCGAATTTTTTCGACATCGACTGGTACCCCCTGAAGGACGAGCTTCACGGTAAAGTGCTGGTGCCCGTCCTGCATGATCATTACGGTGCGGTGCTCGAAAGCGGAGAGCTGAAACTCGTCTTCCATCCCGAGCGCGGCAAATTTGATATTTCTTATCGCGGTCACCGGTTTCCTGTAAATCCGCGGGAGTATCCGCGCATCTTGGAGCCGGCCGCCGCTCTGCTGACGGCGCAACTTCCCGGCAACGATCCCAACCTGCTGGAATTTCAAAGTCTGATCACCGCATTCAGCCATCTGCCTGCGCGGCAGGGAGCCACCAACGGCAGCATCGTCGAACGCAATCGCGACAAGGATATTCTCAAGCGGCGCCTGGCTGGGTTCCACACTAGCTCCCCGGAAATTATGGCCGCAATTAAGCAGGCATTGGATTCCATCAACGGAATTCCCGGCGATCCCGCAAGCTTCGACAAACTTCACGAACTGATCAAAGGCCAAGCCTTCCGGCTGGCCAACTGGCGTGTCGCTTTCGATGACATCAACTATCGGCGTTTTTTCGATTCCAACGATCTCGCCGGAATTCGCATGGAAGATGAAACCCTGTTCGAGGCCACGCACGGCCTCATTCTCAAAATGGTTGCCGACGGCAAAGTCAACGGACTGCGAATCGATCATCCCGATGGCCTTTACGATCCGGCTCAATACTTCGAACGCTTGCAAACTGCACTGATCAAGGCCTCAGGAAATCCCCACCCAGCCTCCGCCCAACCCACTTATATCGTGATCGAAAAAATCCTGACCGGTTCCGAGCGCTTGCCGGATTCATGGCCAGTCAGCGGGACCACCGGCTACGATTTCGCCAATCTGGTAAACGGACTCTTCGTCGATCCGGCCGGCGGAGCCCGTTTCGAAAGAATTTACAGAAACTTCACCGCCGACGATACCGAAATCGACGACCTGGCCTATCGCTGCCGAAAATTAATTGTGCGCGTAGCTCTCGCCAGTGAAGTGAACGTGCTGGCCAATCAACTCACTCGCATCGCTCTCGCCAAACGCCGCACCTGCGACTTCACACTCAACGGCCTGCGCGATGCCCTCACCGAAGTGGTCGCAAGCTTTCCGGTTTATCGAACCTACGTCAGCCCCCTGGGGGTTTCAAAGACTGACGCGAACTATATCGGCATCGCAATCTCCGCGGCCAAATTGAGAAGTCCCGCCGCCGATACCAGCATTTTCAACTTCGTCGAAGATGTTTTGCTGACTCGAATCGCCGACGGCCACGATGCCGCCTACCGCGATGCCGTCACCACCTTCGCCATGAAGTTCCAGCAGTTCACCAGTCCCGTCATGGCGAAGGGACTGGAAGACACCGCATTTTATCGTTACAACCGCCTGATCTCGCTCAACGAAGTGGGCGGGGATCTGCAACGCTTCGGAATCACCACGAAGGCCTTTCATCGCGCCAATCAAGACCGCGTTCGGGATTGTCCCCACACCATGCTGGCCACCAGCACTCACGACTCGAAGCGGTCAGAGGACGTTCGCGCCCGTATCAACGTGCTTTCGGAAATTCCGGCACAGTGGCGGTTGCGAGTCCGCGACTGGAGACTCCTCAATCGTCCCCTCAAAACTCTGGTGAACGGACGCCGCGCTCCGTCTGCCAACGACGAATATCTTCTTTACCAGACTCTGGTTGGCGTGTGGCCCTCGACTCCCTTGAACTCCGAGGCGGAATGGGAGTCTTTTTTTGATCGAATTGAGCGCTACATGCTCAAGGCGATTCGCGAGGCGAAGGAGAACACCAGTTGGATTAACCCAAACCATGCTTATGAAGCCGCGGTTTCGTCCTTCGTCCGAGCTTTGCTCACGCCGGGGGCGAAGAATAAATTTCTGCGTGATTTTCCCCCATTCCAACAACGGATTTCGCGCCTCGCGGTCTGGAACAGTCTTTCGCAAACATTGCTCAAACTGACTTGTCCCGGAGTTCCCGACATCTATCAGGGGAATGAGCTTTTCGATTTCAGCCTCGTAGATCCAGACAACCGGCGGCCGATCGATTATTCCCGCCAGCAGGAGATGTTCGCCAGCGTCCACCAGATGGGTGACCCAGACTCGTCGTCGCTCCGCACCTTGCTGGAAACTCCGGAAGACGGCCGCTTGAAGCTTCATGTCATCTGGAAGACCTTGTGCCTGCGAAAACAGCATCCCGACCTTTTCCGAATGGGACAATATATTCCCCTCGAAGTTCAGGGCGCTAAGGCGGATCACATTGCAGCCTTCGTGCGAGAGTTTGATGGTCACGCGATTCTGGTGGCCGCCCCACGGTTGATGGCCAGTTTGCTGACCGAAGCCCATCCGTCCCCACTCGGACGCCAGATCTGGGAAGACACTCATATCTTCTTGCCGATCTCTACCCTGGCCAAGTCCAGCGCTTCCCCAGCCTGTTTCAACATATTTACCGGTGAATGCAGAGATCTGAAGCCATCCACCGAAAGAGCCGGCATCGATGTTGCCGATCTCCTGGGTGAGTTTCCGGTGGGGCTCTGTACCGTGAAATAACGTTAGCCAGAAAGCGAAGTCCCGCCAAAGTGGAAAACAACCCCGTGCTCACTTTTTTCATCAGAGCTTACCGATTCGAACCACACATCAGGATTCGTACGCACTGTAATACGGAGATCACGGCCACGCCGCTCTCGAGGGTCCGGCTTTACCGTATTGCCCTGCCAAGGAGCCCGTCTCATGCTGCGCAGAAAGTTATCCGTACTCATGCTGTTCGCGGTCACCCTGTTTGTGGCTGCGGCCCAGGCTCAGTTTCGCGGATCCCTTCGCGGAACCGTCGTTGATCCCCAGGGCGCCGCCATTCCAGGCGCCACGGTCACCCTCATCAATACCGATACCAACAACAGAATGGTGTCCATTTCCGACGGCAATGGCATTTATAACTTCAACGGGCTGGCCCCCGCCCCCTACGAAATAACCGTGGAGCACCAGGGGTTCACCAGGAAGGCGTTGGAGCATGTGCAGATTATTCCCGAGCAGTTGAACTCTCTGGATCTGCAACTGGAAGTCGGGCAGGTCGCTGAAACCGTAACCGTGACCGATACCACTCAAGCGCTGGATACCGAAACCGCAACCGTCGGCGGGACCATCAGCAGCAACCAAATTCAGCACATGCCGTCGTTCGGACGCGATGTGCTTAAGCTCGCCCAACTTGCTCCCGGCTCTTTCGGGGACAATTCACAAGCCAGCGGCAACGATAATTACAACATTCCCGGCACCCAAACCGGCGGCGGGCAGTCCGGTGGGGCGGATGGAATTTTCAAGACCGAGAACGGCGCGCAAATCATTTCCAATGGCAACCAGAGTGAAAACAACAGCATTTCCATCGACGGCATCAGCACCACTAGCGCCGTCTGGGGTGGTTCAACCGTTATCACCCCGGGGGAAGACTCGGTGGACAACGTAAAAGTTGTCTCCAATAGTTACGATGCTGAAAATGGCCGCTTCAGTGGCGCACAAATCCAAATCACCTCCAAAGGCGGCAGCAATCAGTTCCACGGCAGTGCATTCTTTACTGCGCACCGTCCCGGTCTCGACGCGTATCAGCCCTTCAACGGTTCCGGCAATATGGTCCTGAGAGACGACAATTTCTTTGATCAGTTCGGCGGCAGCGTCGGCGGGCCGATCTGGAAAAATAAACTTTTTTTCTTTTTCAATTATGAGACCGTTCGCAGTCCGCAAGGCAGCGCCAGCATCGCCAACGGATGGTACGACACTTCGACTTTCGATTCCTCCGCCCCTGCCGGCAGCATCGCAGCCAAGTACCTTACCTTTCCAGGAGCGGGTGTCGTGAGCCAGGGCATCAACAATGCCACTTGCGCCGATGCTGGCTTACACCAGGGCGTGGATTGCGCAATGATTCCCGGCAAAGGCCTGGATGTCGGTTCCCCTCTGAAGACCGCGCTCGGTACCCAAGACTTAAGCTGGATGAGCACCTCGAATCCGGGCGTGGGCGGAGGCCTCGATGGAGTTGCCGACATCGCAAACTTTGTGACCTCGAGCGCCACGACCTATTCGTTCGCCCAGTACAACGGCCGCCTCGACGCCGACGTCACCGCCAAAGACCGCATCAGCTTTGCCATGTATTGGGTTCCGACCTCCAACACTACCCTCAGAGGTCCGGCGCGCAATTACAACATCTTCCACCATTCGCAAATTAACGACGCGTTCTCCGCTATCTGGAATCGTACGATCTCGCCAACCTTTCTTAACGAGGCGCGGGTCAACGCCGCGGGATGGCGCTGGAATGAAATCAACTCCAATCCTCAGTCGCCAATCGGACTTCCCACCGACAACATCGATCAAACCGGCAGCATCACGCTTAACAATTTTGGGCCCAGCGTCGGCAGCATTCTCAATCAATGGACCTATACCTACAAAGACGTAGCCACCAAAATCGTCGGACGCAATACCTTCAAGTTCGGCGGAGACTTGACTCGCCTTTATTACCTGCAAGATTGCGCCGGTTGCGGTGTGCCCAGCTACAACTTTTTCAACATGTGGGATTTCCTGAATGATGCGCCACATAACGAAGCTGGCAGCTTCAATCCCATTAACGGCATTCCCACCACCCAGCGCCAGGATGACCGCACCAACATCTGGGGGTTCTTTGTTCAAGATGACATCAAAGTCCGCCGCAATCTGACCCTCAACCTCGGTCTGCGCTGGTCCTATTTCGGCCCGCTCTCCTCCAGAGAAGACAACATGTATGTGGCCACTCCGGGCGCCGGGGCAGCCTATCTAACCGGCCTCACCGTGCACCGGGGCAGTTCGTGGAAAGCACAACAGGACAACTTCGGGCCGCAGGTCGGCTTCGCCTGGAGCCCGGCCTTCTTCCACGACCGGCTCGTCGTTCGCGGAGGTTACGGGCTAAGCTACAACCAGGAGGAACTCGCCATCTCCTCCAACATCGTCGCCAACCCCGGATTAGTAGTTTTCCCGACCTTCAGCATGTCAACGCCGACCTCGCCCAATCCCGGCATAATCTACGCCACGGGTACGGATTTGCGTTCACTCACCAGCTATCCCGCCAACCCCAATGCGATCACAACCTTTGGCTCCAACGGATTACCCACCACCGGTCAGGTGAACGTCGGCATCTTCCCCAATACTCTTCCCACCATGCGCGTTCATCACTACTCCTTTGATCTCCAGGGTGACCTGGGCCACCATCTCACTGCGACTCTGGGCTACATGGGGAGCCGGTCGCGCAACCTCTTCTTCCATGAAAATCCCAATGCGGTGCCCGCGGCCACAGGGTTAGCGTTGAATCCGCAGATCGGCGGCGGCGACTTGTGGGCGGTTTCCGGGTATTCCAACTACAACGCCCTGCTTGCCGAACTGAAGCACGACTTCTCGCATCAGTTCACCGCCGACGCCCAGTTCACCTGGTCCAAGAGCCTGGACACAAGCTCCGGCCCCTACTTCGAACAGGATTACCCGTATAACTTGAACTTGAATTACGGACGCTCCGACTTCAACGTAGCCAAAGCATTCAAAGTGTTCGGAGTGTGGCAGCCGGTCTTTTTCCACGGCAACACTTGGGCCGAGAAGATCGCTGGCGGCTGGTCCCTGAGCGGCATCTTCAACATCCATTCCGGATTCCCCTGGAGCCCGATTGTCGACGTTCAAAACGGAAGCCTGTATTGCGGAACTTGCGGCTACATGCAACTTTTCCCTGCTGCCTACCTGGGTGGCGCGGGCTCAAGCACCAGCAATGATGCCTTCAAGACTGCGGCTGCTTCCAATTATCCCAAAGGCGGCGCCGCCTATTTTTCCACCCCAACCTACACTCCATTCGGTGGCACCACCTTCGGGCCCGCACTCCCGCAGTCTCCGGGGGTCCGGCGCAATTCGCTCAATCTCCCTGGATACAAAGACGTCGACCTGACTCTGGCCAAGGGTTTTGGTTTTCCCAATAATCGCGTGCTCGGCGAGAATGCTCGGCTCGAGGTCCGGCTCGATGCCTACAACGTCTTCAATAACTTGAATCTCAATCCCAACGACATCTCAAACCACATCAGCAGCGCGAACTTCGGCACCATTACGGGCGCGCTCTCCGGACGCGTCGTCACCTTGGGGGCTCGCTTCAGCTTCTGACAACCTCGGGGGAAAACTCGTTCCTGCAACTGACCTAGAGGTCGAACTTCGTTAGCATTGAGGGTGCGCCTTTGGCGTACCCTCTTTATTCTTGGAATGCTATGCACGACTTGCACTCCGGCAACCCGCTTCTGAAAGAATCCTCCCAATGATACGGACCCGAAATGCGGCGCTGATTCTGGCATTGTTAGGCGTCAGTGCGTCGGCCCAAGCCGCGAAAGAGCGCCCAGCTTTTGACAACAGCCTGAGTTCGAAATCTTTTTACTACAGTGAGGGATTGACGGTTGCTCCCAGTCAAATGGAATTGGTCGACGGCAAATTTCCCGTCGAGAAGGATCACTATGTCAGTCCGCCCAACTCTCTGCGGCTGAAGTGGGTTTCCCAAACCGGCGGCGACTGGCTGATGACCCTGAAAGTCAAAGCTCGCTACGGCACCGCAGATTTTTCCGGCAACTCGTTGTTCTTGTGGTGTTACTCGGAAACCGAACTCACTGCCGACGAATCGCCGCTGCTCTACTTGAAAGACGCAAACGATGAAGGCACACCCAGCATCCCGCTCATCGGTCGCCTGGAAAAACTTCCCGCACACTCCTGGGTGAGACTGAAATTACCTTTCGATTCCTTTGTAGGAACAGTTCGCGGTACCAACGACAATAAGTTCGATCCCACCCGTCTGGCCCAGATCACTTTCAGGCAAGGACTCGACGATGCCAGGCCTCACACGATTTACATTGATGAGATAACGGTCGGCGATGAATCGGTGGCCGACGAAAAAATCCTCGCGCCTCCCGAGGGATTGAGCGCAAAAGGATACGACCGTCACATCGACTTGA
>Ga0210410_10000922_pt1 | contig 28769 bp, 23 predicted proteins | sample IncBWC4MmetaG_FD_161058 | JGI IMG/M metagenome (GOLD analysis project Ga0210410, IMG submission 161058) | Forest soil microbial communities from Barre Woods Harvard Forest LTER site, Petersham, Massachusetts, United States - Inc-BW-C-4-M | ecosystem: Environmental > Terrestrial > Soil >... | reverse complement strand
AATGAGCGCGAATGGCGCTCGACGTCTGTGGTCGGCCTTAGCTCGCCGAATTGATTCCCAAATCAAGTTTGCAAAACCGGATAACTCTCTAGGCTTCCAGATCGCCGAACGCAGCATCCTCTATCGCAAGACTTTGTGAATTCATTCACGCCACGCCAAAACAATAGCTACAGTAAACTACTTCGTCACTTCCGTACGGCAAAAGTGTGCCGTCGCGCGCCGCCGGTGATTCACTGGTGGCGTGTCCAATGCTGTGTCTATCGCCAGCTTCTTCAGCGGACCTACTTTCCTGGGAATGGATTCGTTAGGCTGGACTTTCTTCATTTTTACACTGTTGCTTTTCGGAGTCCCATACACACGCTTTTTCCTTCGTCGCGGAAATATCACCTCGTGGCCGATCACCACCGCGCGGGTCAGCAACACGGAAATCTTCGGAGGCGTCCCGCAAGAGTACGTTCCCCGAATTGCCATGCGACCGGGCATGCCGACGGTCATCCCGTTCCACTGCCGCGCGCAATATGCCTATCTCGTTGACGGCACCATCTACTCTGGTTGGTTCGCTCTGTTTGCCAAGAGTCTGGCCGAGGCGCAGGAACTCACCACGCATCCCCAGGACCTGACCATCCGCGTAAAATACGATCCGCGCAAACCTGCGGACTCCGTCCTCGAAGAAACCAGAATGTTCAACCACAAAGTAATACAAGCCGACACCAACCCGCTCAATCCTAGAGTCTGGTAACGAGAGCGAAGTACAATCGTTGTTGCTCTCAATTTCAATGCTTAAGCACGTGCTTCTCGTCGGTGAGGTGGATGCGGTCGGCGTTCTCGAATTGGGACATGTCGGAGAGGATAACGCGGTCGCCCTCTTTTAGTCCGGCCAAAACTTCGACGGTGTTTACGGAGGCGCGGCCGAGCTTCACGTAGATTCGCACCGCTTCTGCGCTGTTGTTCACGATCTTGAATAAGGGAATCCCGGTGTTCTGGGCGCCGTGTACGGGGCGTCCGACCTGGAGAACGCCGTCGATCTTTTCGATGTCAATAGTGCCGTCCACTTCGAGGCCTGCGCTAGCTCCTTCGGGCGCGGTACCGAGGGCGATATCCACGGTACGCGTGTCGCCTGACGTGGACGGGCTAATGCTGCTAACATGCCCGTTCGCAAGCGGGCCCTTCCGCGTGGCTATCGCGGCGTTCTCACCAGGCTTCACGTCGGCGGTCATGACGGTTGGAAGGGTCACTTGGGCGACTAAGTTAGTGGAACCTTCCGGCCGGACGAGCTTTCCCAATCCACGAACCTGCCGCACCATTGGGCCTCGCTTCACGGTGTCAATCCAAATGGTGGAATAGTCCACGTTGGGCATATCTGAGGACGCTTGCGTGCGCCTCTCGCCGCTCACGCCACCGTTGACACCGTCGTTCACACCCCCGCTAACTCCACCCGGCACGCCGTCGATCACGCCGGCCCCAGCACCTATGCCAGACACTCCTCCCGCAACGCCGCGCGAAACACCGTTGGCAACGCCTCCCGTAACACCCGCGTTCACACCGCCGTTCACGCCTCCCCCCAGTCTCCCCGGCAAAACGGCCTGCCTATACACGTCAAATTCCAACACCGCATAAGGCGAGGAGCGCGCTGAGGGCTTCAACGCGCTTTGCACTTCCACAGTGATTCCCCGCTCGTTCCAAAATTCCTGAAGTGCTTTCTTCATCTCGTCAGCTTTCGTCTGCTCGTAAGAGGCCTCTGGTCGCAGCCGACCGGAAAGCTGATTCAGCCGCGCCTCCTCCTCGTTCACAACCGCATCACTCAAACCGCCCTTGCCAAAATCGTAGTGCTTCACCTGGATCTTCTGCAGAACCGGAGCCGCACCACTCGAATTTTCTTGTGCGACACCGAACGTCACGGTCTTCGCGGGCCGCGCTGCAGCTTTCAGCGGAAAGCTCCATATCGCAAAGATCGCCGCCAATCCGATGCACAGCGAGCTTGCGGTCAATGACACGATCAGTCTTGTCCGGGACATGCGAACCTCCTTTAGCATGAGAGTGATGCGCTCGACGAGCTGGCGCTCGGCGAGAAATGGCGGTGCGGGAATGGCTGCGATGCGCGTGCGGCCGGCTGTGAATTCCAGGAGAGCTTCCAGATAAGCTTTCCGCGCGTTCGTGAGCCGCACCACTTCGAGATCCACCATCTGCTCACGCGCCAGCCTCACGCGCGAGATCAGCCAGGCGATTGCAGGATGAAACCAGAAGACCGCGCGAACAATTTCTTCCGCCAGGTGATGGGCCCAGTCGCGACGCCGCACATGGAGCAACTCGTGGCACGCAATCGCCGACTGGAAGCGTGCATCCGTCGTCAAAAACTGCTCAGGCAAAAGAATCACCGGTCGCGCCAACCCGAACGTAACCGGCGAATCTACGCTTGCGGAAAGACGGAACTCGGCGCTCGCACCGACATGGGCGCGCATTTGATCGAGAATCGCGGCTGAGTCGGCGGACAAGATTGGCGACGAAGCCTGACGAAAGCGGCGAAGTCTCCAAAGGCCGAGCGCAAGAATTGCGAATCGCAACGCAATTCCACCAACAATCGTGATGCCTATCAGTTGAGCGATGACTTCCATGCTCGGAAAGTGCCAGGTCGTCGCAGCAGGAGTCGGTGATGGTGAAAACGCTACGTCGCTGACCACAGGTACAACAAGTACGTCGGCTGAGCTTGGCAAACGGTGCCACGGCTGGAGCAATGGAAGTACGAAACAGATGAGCAAAAGACCGCGCCAATAATTGAGTAGTGCGCGCGGCTGGCGAATCTGGAAAAGCCGCGAAAGTAATCCCGCGGCCGTGACGAGCACCACAACTTGGGCGCTCCAAAATAGTAGGTTCGAGAACCACAAAGTCATCTTCATGGATGGCTCCGATCTGTTTCCCTCGCTTCCACGACGCTCATTTCGTTTCCTCGATCATCCGCACGATTTTTTCGAGATCCTTTTCACGAATTCGGCGGGACTTCACCAGATGCACGAGCAGCGGCTCCGCTGAACCGTTAAACACCCGATCGATGAATTCGCGGATCATCCCGCCGATCACTTGGTTCTTCGGGTGCGCCGGCCGGTAGACAAACGCGCGATTCTGCCGCCTCTTCTTCAAATAACCCTTAATCTCCAGAATCTTCATCATCGTCATCACTGTCGTGTACGCAATTCTGCGCCGTTCCAGCAGCGCCTCATACACATCACGCACCGTGGCGTTCTCACGTTCCCACACTAATTTCATAATCTCCAGTTCCTGCGGCGTAAGTGTTGCGTGTCTCGGTCTCATACTAGCGCTTTTATAGTACTAAGTAATTCGTATGTCAAGCACAAAAATGTGTGCGATGGGCACTCAGATGCGCAGTACGTCACCGGTCCGAAGAATCTTCAGTGCCTGGTACATGTGAAGTCCTGGTAGGCGCTTATCGGCCAGTGCGATCCATCGGCAAGCGTTCAGTGGCCCTTCAGTTGATCCATATTCTTTCCTCCATTTAGAGCGAGCCCAGAAGAATCCGACGTGAAGTAGTAGGCCGCGTCCAAGGCGCGGACACGCGCAGGTCGACCCCCGTCCCAAAACACCTCCGCACCGAAATAGCTAACTCCTTCGGGGGTTACGGTTTTGGCGTACATGTCTCGAGCTTGGGGTGCGCCATGGCTGATCTCGTTTAACACTATCTTAGCTGAGTACCTTCTACCTCGACTCTTCCGGGTCGCACTTTCCCGTGAGAAACTAGTATCTGTGAAGACATTGCTTCTCGGGCCCATTCTTTCCTCGCTTCCTCGACGCTGGAGGGAATCGCATCCGCTGTTTTCATCAATTCATTGGCCGATTGCTGCAACGCTCGGCGGAATGATCGAGTCGTTTTTTGCATTAGTAGCTTTCATATACTGGTACTCATACTCCGTGACACATTGGGCCAAGGATGCCGTGTACTCGGCAGTTAACGCTGGCGCCAGAATCCCACTGAATACGGAAGGTTTCGCCGCCTTTGCTCTGATGTTTCTTCACCCAGTTACGTGGCTGATCAGCTGGTGTGCAGTCGAGGGGATGGTCCGGTTTCTAGGAGCAGCATTCACTGGGGACGTGCTCGGAATTCTTCCTCTCGTTCTTCTGGACAAGATTTGGGTACGATTCACATCAAGTGTGCGCTCTGAACGCCCAGCAGACATGCGAAGTAGCTGGTCATCTTTTCTTCCCTGGGTTCGGCAACGAGTGGGATTCCTTAGGCATCCAGTTCTCCCGGACGAAGTGCGCTATTCGGCGGACGCAACGGGAGAGGTGATTTCGATCAGATCGTCACGTCCCAAGTCTGGATGGGAGCCTCCACGCATTATCCGTTGTAATGACATCTTCTATCGCCTGGAGGCTATTTCGGAACAGTCAGGAGCAAGGCCTGTTCTGTATGTGCTGCGGCGCTTACCAGCGGGCGTCCCTGGGCGTACGGTGATCACCTATTCACCCGATGATCCTTTCATGCGGAAAGGGTCGGCTAGCACGTTGATTAGGGCGTTCTTTTCTGAAACGTCGCCCTCGGTTACGAATGATTGTTGCGATCTTCGATCGAACTCGGCAATCGAATAGCCCGCCCGATTCTAATTTTCCGAAGGCATCTCGACATGAACGATGACGAGAAGCGGAACCGGGCCTGTTTGCGATTCCAGTTGCAGCCCGAGTTGCTGCTGGATGGCCGTTAGGAGAGGCGGGCTGTTGGGATCCGGTTGATAGTTGGGAGGGAGGTATGCAGGACGCGGCGGGAATTCGCTCGGACCGGGAAACCACTTCAGGTTGATGTCGTACTTTCCACCGAGATTGGTATTATCGAGCACCATCCTTTTGGTGAACCCCGAAAGGTTGGCAACCAATTGCGTTATGGGTACCTTTAGGCCGTCCAAATGGCCAACCCAGGGAAACACGCGGAGACTGCCACATGGCGGCATGCCCGAATCCAAGACTATGGTGGTGGGCCCCGGAGCGCAATCGCCTTGGGTTTCGTGGAGTTTTCCAGCGTCGGCTACGACGAGAGAGTAGATCGGGAGGTCCTTGGTCACTTGGCGGAGCGTCAGGTTGAAGCGGTCTTTCAGAAGGGCCTGAAGCATGCGTCGGTTTTCAAGCTCACGCTGATCATTGCCCAGCTTCTGCATCTCATCGATTGCAGATTTTTCTGCTTTGGCATCGACATCGTACAACTCAGAAGCAAACCAGTCAGGTGCTCCTGAGACTTGATAGTCTTCGACTCGGTAGGCCAATCGAATTAGCTCCCACATCGAGATGTTCACCGCAGTGAATGTGCCGGGATGTATGCTGAGCCTCTGGGAGATGATACCGTTGCCAGTATTGAGCGAGGCGGTGCCCGTTTTGTTCAGTCTGATCGAAGCGACCTCGTGCACAGGCGTGACGGACGCTGGGTTTTGGGTCTGCGATCCTGCCCTGCTTGGCGTTGCGTTTAGCAGGCCAACCGCGATCGGCGCGGCTACCGCTACTACTCCCGCAGCGCCAAGCAATAGCTTTCTGCTGAAATCGAGCTTGCGTACAGTACTTTTAGTCATGATAAGGACAATCCTTTTCTTGAGATCGGCGCCCGTGACTCCGGATACGCAAGCCAGCGGGGATTCCACGCAGAATTCACAGATCTTCAAAATGCTTTCTGCATAGATCTGCCGTTCGCGGCCCGATTCTAGGACTTCCTCGTCGCAGGCGCGTTCGCGCTCCTCCACCAGCCGCGTCCCCAACCACCAAACCAGCGGGTGAAACCAAAAGCTGGCTTCCACCAACATGTGTATCGCAGCGGCCAGATTGTCGCGGCGGCGTACGTGCCACAGTTCGTGGGCGAGGATCGCTTCCAAGTGGGCGTCTTCGAGGCGTGCGGAGATCCTTTCCGGCCACACCAAAACCGGACGGACTATGCCGAAAATCCCCGGTTCCAGAGAAGCCCGTGACAATAGAATCTCAGTCGGCTTCCGTATCCCTTCGACATGCTCCAGCCGGCGCAGCGCTTCAACTAGGCGTCCTTCTCGCAGCGGTGTCGCTTCCCGGATGGCTGCGGAAATCCGCCGCCAACGCAGGAGCCACACGAAAACGACTATCAGGAATCCGCAGAGCCATACGGCAAGAAGGGCTGGAAGCAGATGGATGAGGCTCGCGAGAACCGCCGAGGAAGTGGCCGCAGAAACGATCGGTGTCGTTTGCTGCATGAAGGGCTGCCCGACTTCCTTCATCACGAAAAACAAGCCACCTTTCGCTCCTGCCGAACCGCGCGACCATGGCAGCCGACTCCCCGTGACGACCAGCAACGAAAAGGGCACTAGGAATTTCAACGACGCAGCCAGCCATAGCCAATAGCGAGCCTGCGCACGGTTCTTTCGCAAAGCCAATGTCAAGAGTCCGACGGTGATGGCGAACAGCGTCGACTGCCATAGGTGATTGCCCATCGCCGGTGCGAGGGCTGTCCATGTCCCGGACAAATATTTCAGGAACATTTTGCGATGTCCTTTCTCGCGAGCCTTCGAAGAGTTTTCTCAGCTTCCTTTATGTCCTCGAGTGTTAGTTTTCCGGATTCGATGAGATGCGCCATTACGGGCTGCGTGCGCCCACCGAACAGGGCGAGCAGGTCGTCGACCAGTCTGCGCTGCGCGGCAGTGCGGGAAACGGCGGCCTCGAAAATGTGGAAGTTGCCGACCTTCTTGACGCGCCGCACGGCTTTCTTCGCTTCCAGCCGGTACACGGTTGTCTGGACGGTCGTATAGGCTGGCCTGTGTTTTTCCGGGAAGGTCTCCTGGATGTCGCGAATGGAGGCCTGGCCTTGAGTCCAGAGCGCCTCCATGATTTGCAATTCCAGCTTGGTTAATTTGGGTTCGGCCATGCGGTATCCTACTACAGACGTATGCTACACTACTACGTCAATATGTATTGTCAAGGCTTTTCTTGTAGGCATGGTTTGGTGAGATTCGAGAGATGCACTAGGGGCGATTCCTGATTAAGATTAGAGCTAATCGAAATCTATCATTGCTACCCCGTCTGGGAAGGCCGTGAATCGATTAAGTCACTATCGCTCGCGCAGAGTCGGAACTACGATATTTCGATACATCCTCGGTACAATTCAAAAGGCGAGTAACGAATGGCTTTGCCTATAAGCGACTCTATATGTGAATCAATATTATTTCCTCTTACTTAATCGTTCAGGTGTGCTGCGCCACCAATTCAGCAAGGCTTGGCAGTTTCTCAATTTCGTCCCGCGTCAACCGTTTGCCTGATGTATGGGTGATAGTTCCTGTGATGGAATCTTCTCGTCGGCAATCGCAACTGTGACTGTAGCCGACACCCACTATGCCTTCCGTCGAATAGGTCACGGTCACGTTGCCGACCTTCTTTTCCCACGTGTCATTGACACGTTCTCCTAGCCAAACAACTCTCCACTTCTCCACCCCACCCAGTTTCACTTTTTCAACTGTCCACCCAGCACTCCGGCTGTTCATTTCTTGGCAATACGAATTGGCACTTTGTTCGTAGAGGAAACCGGAAGCGTCTTTGTATTCGGTTATGACCGGCGTAAACTCTCTCAGCTTCATTCCCTTTTTCATTTGGATGACCCTCAGGGCTAGGCGTTCCGCACGCGCCTTAGTTTACACCTAGTTACGTCCAAAACACAGTACTAGGCGCCGTGCTGCTCATCGGTAGAAAGCAAGCCGTTTCACGGATTCCGAAGGCCACTTCTTCATCCGACTGAAGCCCAACAAATCTGTCACGATGCAGGTGCTCACGGAACAATTCTCGCTCTTGAATTGGACCGAAGTTGGACTGAAACGCGTGGGGTGAACCCCTAAGATGGCACAAATTATTTGGACACAGTTTCCGCTTTCATAAGAGTGTTCTTCGATCTCCTAGCAGGAGAAGTGGTCTGGGGAAGGGGTAGGGGACGGCACTTGAGTCCTCTTCCCCAGCAGCGCTGTATAAATCTTCTGGGGTGACCCCTAGAGTGGCACAGTTTTTTGCGAAGTCGGATCAAGGGGCCTCCTCCCCACACAACTCACTCCAGCGTTAGCCATAGGCTGCTGCGTTCGCCTCACGCGCAGCGTCCGCCGCCGAGCGGCTTCGTTCTGACGCGGAACTCTGACGTAACGCGATTGGGTAAGGGTTGCCGACGATCCGACCGGAGCAACAATATAAACACTGAGCAATCCCGAACCAACAGTTCGATAACGGGAGTTCAGGCCGAACCCCGATGCCTGACTCTATGCGCTTTGGAAACTGGGTGCTGGATGGCGGACCGTTGTAATAGTCGGCGCTTGGCGACGTCTTCCATCCAGTGTGACAAGAGGACATGGGGAGGTCCATCGGATGATCCTGCCTGAGACCGTACTCCGAGACCTGCGTTACGGCGTCCGCATGCTCTTCCGCAATGTCGGGTTCACCGCCGTCTCCGTTCTAGCACTGGCGCTCGGCATCGGCATCAACACTGCCGCATTCACAGCCTACAAAGCCCTGGTACGGAGGCCTCTGGATGCGCGCGATCCCGGTCAAATGGTGAACCTTGCATTGACGTTGCAGTCCGACGCGAACGCTTCGCAGTTTAGCAATCCCGACTACGAGGCGTATCGCGATCAACTGCATTGCTTCAGCGGTCTGATCGCAAGCTCGCACGATCTGCTGAAGCTCACCGAGGCTGGCGGCGTTCTGAGCGGACGCTCTAGCGCTGCGGGCTCGCTTTTCGGGCGTTTGGGGCTGTTACCGCCAGGATTCAAGAGCGCCGAAGTCGCCGACACGCTGATTGTCTCCGAGCATTATTTTTCGGTGCTGGGCGTCGCGCCCCTACGAGGTACCACGTTTGAATCGATCGGCGCTCGCGAGCTTGCTGCCTCGCCCGCGGTTCTCATCAGCGAAAACTACTGGCAGCGGCGGTTCGCCAGCGATTCTGCGGTGCTCGGCAAAACGATCCGTTTGAATGGCACACCCTTCACGATCATAGGAGTGACGCCCCATGATTTTGTCGGGACTAGCATGGAAGCGCCGGACTTTTGGCTGCCGCTCAGTCTCGAGCCATTGGTTCATCCTGACGCAGACCCTCTTCATGATCGCGAAGAATTGCATTTGCGATTGTTCGGCAGACTCGCACCTGGTGTCAGCATGCAGCAGGCGCAAGCAGAGACCAATTTGGTGGCCTCGCGCTTACGCACGTTGCACGACGTCAATTCCGAATGGAGCAGACCCGCAGCCGCACTCATAACTCCGGGCTCGCCATTGCCCGGCAAAATGGCGCCTGGGCTCAAGTTCACGATTTTGCTCATCATGGTCGCCGTGACTATGGTTTTGGTCATCGCATGCGCGAATGTCGCCAGTCTGCAATTGGCTCGAGCGACCGCACGCCAGGACGAGCTGAGCACGCGGTTGTCAATGGGGGCCAGCCGCGGGCGCTTGGTGCAGCAACTGCTGACGGAAAGCGCATTGCAAGGACTGTTGGCGGGGATGATCGCGTTTCCCAGCACCTGGGCCATCTTGAAGGTTGGTGCCAACTTGTTCACGCAGGCTTTTCCTGTTGAAGCTGGCACGTTGGTGCTCCACGTAGCGCCGGATTTCGAGATCTTCGCTTACGTACTGGCGATTTCGGTGTTTGCCGGCCTCTTGTTCGGGCTCGCACCGGCGCTTGAGAGTTCCCGCTCGGCACTTTTCTCCGCGGTCAGGGGCAAGGCGGGAAGCGCTCCCGTTCGCAGCCGGCGTCTTCGCGAACTGCTCATCGCATCGCAGGTCGCGGTCTGCTTGGTTTTGATGATCGCCGGAAGCATGTTGATCCGCAGTTCGCTGCACACGCTCGGCATGCCGACGGGCTACGACGGCAAACGCGTCGTGGATCTCGACTTCCGATTCCCCGAAGGATCGAAATACACAGCCGAGCAAAAGCTAGCCATCGTCCGCGAACTTCGTAGCCGAGTTGCAGCCGTGCCCGCAGTTGTAGCAATCACAACGGCTCGCGCACCGGACGACAGCAACGTGCGAGCGGCTGCTGTATCACTCAACGGAGAAAATCCTACCTCTAAAAATATGCAAGGCATCCTCTACTACACGTGGGTGCAGCCAAATTACTTCAGAACGTTGGGCGTTGCGATACTGCTTGGCGAAGGCTTCGCTGACGACACGCAAAAGGGTGAACACTCGGTGGTGCTGAGCGAATCTGCCGCCCGACAACTCTGGCCCGGAGGAAACCCGATTGGGCGCAGTTTGCGTCTGGCCACGGGCGAGCAGTTTCACAACAAAGGTGATCTTCTTCCCGATGGGCCCACCTGGCAAGTGATCGGCGTGGCCAACGATACACGCGGCGTTGAGTTGGATGGAAGCGACGCGGCGCAGGTTTACCTGCCACTACCCGAAGATCGCGTTCAGGACTATCCCATCCTTCTGCGCACGCAGTCCGACCCGATGCTGCTGAGCCGTGCGATCGACGACGCCGTTGCATCGGTGGATGCCGACCTGATCGTATCGACTTCCACGCTGCAGGATATGCTTCGGCAGACTCCACCGTTTCTGGGCACGATGTTTGCGGCACTGGTTGCAAACACCATCGGTTTGTTCGGGCTAGTGCTGGCCGCGATGGGAATCTACGGCACGATCAGTTACATCGCCGTGCTCCGGACACGTGAAGTCGGAATACGCATGGCTATCGGCGCTCAGAAATGGGACATCCTTGGCCTCATGATGCGGGACAGCACGCGGCCGGTGCTCGCGGGGCTCGCTGTAGGAATGCTTCTAGCGGTTGGAGCGTCGTATCTGCTGCGCGCCGTCCTCTATGGAGTGCACCTTGTGGACAGCGTTTCGTTTCTCGGTGCGTCCCTACTGTTTCTGATAATCGCGTTGCTGGCCACGCTGCCGGCGTCGAGTCGGGCAACCCGCGTGGATCCCATTGTGGCGCTCAGATACGAATGAAACGAGGTTGTTCCTGAGCTCCACACCGCCCAGGTGTCCCTAGCGAAATGCTATCCGACGCGAAGCCTTTGGCTTCATGGACGTCAGCAAAGCGGAGAATTGATCGTAAGTCTCCAGGGTGTGCTTGCGAAACGCAACCTGTAGCACTACTCAAGAGTCGCGCTGTGTTTACCGAAGATTTGGCAGGGTCCAATCCGCGGTCGGATGACTGCTACTCGGAATCTACATGGGACAAAACTTCAGGATTGCCGACCAACCACCAGGAACTGTCGAATGAGTTGGAGAGACGAGCGTTTCTTGGGGTACGATTGATTCACTTTGCACCCTGCCTGAAAGAAGGGATGCGTGGAGACGATTGTTCAGGACGTGCGGTACAGCGTGCGGACGCTGACAAAGGCGCCGGTGTTCACGATCGTCGCTGTCCTCATTCTCGCCTTCGGCATTGGTGCCAACAGCGCTGTGTTCAGTATTCTGGATGCAGTGCTAATTCGGCCACTGCCCTATCCCAATGCCGAACGGCTGGTGAAGGCTGACGTATATGATTTAAAGTCTGGAGACTTCTACGGTAAGACCTCCTATCCAGACTTCGCGGATTGGAGCGAACAAAGCCATTTGTTCAACCGCCTCGCCGCGTATGAAGACAAAACGTTTAACCTGGCTGGAACCCTCCAGCCAGAACACGTGAAGGGCCAAGTTGTGTCATCCGCCTTCTTCGAAACCCTCGGCGTCGAGCCGCTGCAGGGCCGTTCGCTTGCAAGTTCCCGGAATCAGCAGGCGGTCGTGCTGAGCTTCTCGCTGTGGTCACGCTCCTTCAGGTCCGATCCACGGGCCATCGGCAGGTCGATCACTCTGGACGGCTACAATTACGAGATAGTGGGTGTCATGCCGCGCGGTTTTCAGTTTCCTGATCCACAAACAGAACTGTGGGTCTCCATCACTTCCGTTCGTCCCGATTTGCGCGAAGAGATAGCCGCACGCGGCAATCTCGAAATGTCTGTGATTGGCCGCCTTACTGCTAACGTAACTCTGTTTCAGGCCCAAGCTGAGATTGCGGTAATCGCGCACCGCCTGGAACAGAAGTATCCGGATTCAAATCGAGATCTTGGAGTGAGGCTCGTACCTTTGCAAGAAGCCGTGGTGGGAAAGTTCCGATCGGCTCTACTAATCCTGATGGGATCGGCAGCTCTTGTGCTTTTGATTGCATGCGCAAACATCGGCACCCTGCTTCTCGCGCGCGCTGCCGCGCGACGGCCAGAAATTGCTATTCGGTCCACGATGGGAGCCACGCGGCGCAGAATCCTCGCGCAATTGCTAACCGAGAACCTGCTGCTGGCGGTTGCCGGAGGCGTACTCGGAGCGCTTCTTGCTTTCTCGCTCATGGGTGTCTTGGTCACTTGGTCGCCGAAGGAAATCCCCAGAATATCCTCCGCACATATTGATCTGCCGGTTCTCATGTTTACCGGCCTGGTGTCGGTGTTGGCTGGAATCCTCTTTGGGCTCGCGCCGGCTTGGCAGATTTCGCAAGGAGACCTCAATGCGTCTCTGAGACAGACCGGGCGAAGCCTAGAAGCTCGCAGACCTCTGACCCAAATCATGGTGGTTGCTGAATTTGCGATGTCCTTGGTTTTGCTCGCGGCTGCTGGATTGTTGGGAAAGAGTCTGCTGCTTTTAGACCAGGTTGATCCAGGTTTCCGCTCCGATCATTTGCTAACGGTTGAGATCTACAGGTCCATGTTAAACGGGAGTGCCGATGCCAATTGGAGGAATTGGACAGGCTTTTATCAACAGCTACTCGCTCGCATTCAAGCGCTGCCGGGAGTGGATTCCGCCGGTGCGACGCTAGCGTTGCCCATTCAGGGTCGCGTTTGGAACAGCAGCTTTAAGATCGACGGTCGTCCATTCGGGCGTCTATCTGAACAACCACAAGCCGACGTACGCATCGTCTCCAACAACTATTTTGGCGTAATGAAGATTCCTCTACGAAGCGGCCGTTATTTCTCCGAATATGACACGAAAGATTCCCTTCACGTCGCTGTCATTAACGAAGCTCTCGCCCGCCTCTACTGGCCCAACGAAGACGCCGTAGGTCGATTTATCGAGATGGGCGCGTTTGGCGCCGGCCATTGTGAGATCGTGGGTGTTGTTGCGGACATTCGACAGACGAGCTTGAGCGATGAACCCGCTCCGGGCGTTTACGTTCCCTTTACTCAGGAATGTATGCCTTGGCAGACCCTGGTTGTTCGTACAAAGAATGACCCCATGGGCCTTGCTGCGCTAATTCGACACGAGGTCGCGGCGCTTGACCCAGAGCAGCCTGTAGCCCGTATCGCCACAATGGATGAGCTGATGGAAGCGTCTACGGCGCAACCTCGATTTCGCACTTTTCTTCTCGGGAGCTTTGCAGGCATTGCCTTGCTGCTTTCGGCGATCGGAATTTACGGCGTGATGGCCTATACAGTTAGCCGACGCACACGTGAGATTGGCGTCCGAATGGCGCTGGGAGCACGCCCCGTAGACATCCTTACGCTAATTTTCGGTGAAAGCATGACACTGACGTTGCTGGGGATCTTGTTAGGTCTCATCGGAGCGGTTGCGGTAACGCGTGTAATGAAAAGCCTGCTCTTCGAAGTTACCAGCACTGATCCGTTCACCTTCACCGGTGTCACACTGCTCCTCTGTGGTGTGGCATTGTTCGCCAGCTACATACCGGCTCGTCGGGCCATGAGTGTCAGTCCAATCGTAGCCTTGCGAGATGAGTAAGGGGGCACGGGGCCTCCTTACCGCTGCTAGCGATGTCCTGAAATAGCCGCATCCCAGAAATTGGGTGGGGAGAGCTGCCGCGACGGCTCGAATCTTTTTGCCATTCGCCGTGGTGCAGCGCCTTGAAGAATCAGTTGCGATTCAGCCGGTCATCGAGAAGCAAAACCACACGGTAAAGAACTTCGGCACCGTTGGCTACGTCTTGCCAAGAAGTGAATTCCTTTGGGGAATGGCTGATGCCGTCACGACTGGGGACGAAGATCATGGCTATCGGCGCAATCTTGGCAATTTGCTGGGAGTCCTGCCCCGCTTCGCTGGGCAGATCCATGGTGGTAAGGCCGAGGGACTTCGCGGCGTCACGGATGACGGCCTGCAGGGCGGGATCCGTCGGAGCTGGCTCCGTATCGTCTACTGATGAGCAGAGTGTCACGACATTCTCTTCCTTGTCGATCTGCTTGAATTTCACTTGGATATGCTCCCACATGCGCTCTATTTTTGCGGAATCGAGATCGCGCAGCTCGACAGGGAACTCAGCCCGGCCAGGTACGACGTTGACAGCTCCAGGTTCGGCCTTCATATAGCCGACCGTGCCGACTTGATGGCCGGTTTCCGCACGCACTGCCTCGCGAACCGCCAGGACTTCCTTCGAAGCGGCCGCGAGGGCGTCCTTCCGGCGACTCATCGGCGTGGTGCCCGCGTGATTGGCAAAACCCGTGACGACGCAATCCGATCTCTTAATACCCACGATCCCCTGTACGATCCCGATGGGGATTTTTGCTTCATCCAGGCGAGGGCCCTGTTCGATGTGCAATTCGATGAAGGCCGCCAGCGCTCCTTTTGGAATGCGCGCGTCAGTAAGATGAGACGGATCCTGACCGTAACGGCGCAACCAATCTGCTAGGGTCAGTCCCTGGTCGTCCTTGTGGCCGAGGATTTCAGGCCCTAGCAGTCCAGCGGCAACACCGGAACCCAGCGTGCCCAGGGCGAAGTGGTTGCCTTCTTCGTTTGTCCAAATGACTACTTCTAGTGGATGGCGGGTTTTCACTTTTGCGTCGTTGAACGCGCGCGTCACTTCGATGGAACCCATGCTGCCGACGTCTCCATCGAAGTTTCCACCGTGCAGCACCGAATCGATGTGCGAGCCGAAAAGCAATATTGGCAACTTCTCCGAGCCAGCGCGCCGGCCGAAGATGTTTCCCGCAGGATCGACGCGAACCTCAAGTCCTGTTTGCTTCATGAGACCGATGACATATTCGCGAGCGGCCATGTCGGTCTCCGAGAAACCAATGCGAGTGACGCCGCCTTCGGGATTCCGGCCGAACTCGCTCAATTTCTCAAGCGTGCCTTGCAAACGTTGAGAGTCGACGTGAAACTTTGAAGAGCCAGTTCCTTGGGCTCGTGAAGAACGTGCGTCGAAGGAAGCCACCCAAAGAATGGCCAATGCAAGAAGAGAAGCGATTCGGCATACGTTCCCGACGCTCGTTCTCGGGTGTAGGGCACACATACTGTACCTCCATTTCAGTGAATGACCAGGCCGTGGATCAGCGCTCGCGCACACCACAAAAGGAAATGACCCGATAATCGAGAGCACCTTGTTGAAGGTGAAGACGCTACCCGCGAGCCGCCGTCGTCGTCAAGGCCCTTGTGCCCCGCAGGAGTGAAGAGCTCGGATCGGCTGTGAACTTCTTAACTTCCGGCGACCACGTGTACGCCAGCCTTCTTGTAGAGGGCCTCAAGGCTCAGAAGTTCCTCCAGGTTGCGTTTGCTCAACTCTGGCGCCCGGCTGCGCCTCGCCAAAATTAAGAGCGGGTTTAAAAGAGAGGACGTGTAACATGTTACAAGCAGGAGTTGTTGCGGAGTGTTGGCGAAAGACAGGGGGATATAGCGGCGGTGAACTCGATATATCCGGCGAACGCGGTTAAACCTACAATAGGTCCTCCTCGGCCAAAAAACCGGATCATTGACCAATATTTTCACCCAATTCGGATTGGGAGATACCTTGCATGGCGCCCATCAAACGCGTCTTTGTTCTGATGCTGGAAAATCGCTCCTTCGATCACATGCTGGGGTTTTCGGGGATCACTGGCGTGGACGCGGCTACTGGTGCGCACACGGGGATCAACGCTCCACCCGTAGGCGCTTCCAACTCCTGGAACGGCCAAGTCTTCCCTGCTGGTCCTCCTCCAGTGGACCCCATAAAGGCCGATCCATATCACGAATTTACGGATGTCCTTGAGCAGTTGTGCGGGGCGGCGGCAACGTACTCTTCCGGGGGCCCTTACCCGCCCATCAGCAATAGCGGGTTCGTTTCCAACTTTGCGGTGGCCGCCAAATCGCCCAGCCCGGGCGATGTTATGCAATGTTTCACAACTGCGCGGATACCCGTGCTATCGGGGCTGGCGAAAGAATTCGCGGTCTGCGATTCCTGGTTCTGTTCCATGCCCGGGCCAACATGGCCGAACCGGTTTTTCGGTCTCGGAGCGTCTTCGGGTGATCTCGACCACAGTCCGACGACTGTCGAGACTTTGGAGTGGGAGACGATTGGCGGGTTCAAGTTCCAGAACGGCAGCATTTTTGATACTGGATTAAAATGGCGCATCTATGCAGGAAACAAGATATTTACTCTCGCGCATGCTCTCAAGGGAATTCACATCTGGGACATAACCCGGTATTCCGAATTTGCCAAGGACATCAGTGATCCAAACTATCCGGCACAATTCACGTGGATCGAGCCGAACTATGGGCATGTCACCACCGACTACATCGGAGGCAACTCGCAACACCCTCTCGACGGGGTCACAGGCGGCGAAGCCCTCGTCAAGGCCACCTATGAAGCGATTCGCAATTCACCGCTGTGGGAATCCAGCATGCTCATCATCACTTGGGATGAGCACGGTGGCTTCTTTGACCACGTTGCTCCTCCGCGCGCGACTCCACCGGGAGACAACGCTCAGTTTGGTGGGGCCAACAGGTACGGTTTTGTTTTCGACCAGTACGGTCCACGTGTTCCTGCAGTTGTCATTTCCCCCTTGATCCCTCAAAACACAATTGACCACGGGATCTACGACCACAGCTCTTTCCTGACCACTGTCGAACGGCTCTTCAGCATTCCGCCTCTCACCGCACGCGACCGCGCGGCCCGTGATCTTTTGTCACTCCCTTCGCTGCCCACTCCGAGAATGCTACGGCCCGACGTGTTCAGACTTGAGCCGGAGGACGAAAGCGCTCATCGCGAGGTAGCACTCGACACGCTCGAAATCGAAACCCCGCCGGCAACGCAACCCAACGCCCCAATCGAAACGAATCGGAACCTTCCAGGATTTATCTACGTTGCTGCGCGTACCGACCAAGAATTGCAGCCACCCGGTGTCGCACTCGATGCCCACGTTGCGCGAGTTCGCGATCGAGTTATCGGCATCCGTACACAAGGTGATGCCCGCGATTATTTCGAAGAAGTCCGGCGTAAGACTGTCGCTGCGGAAGGCGGCCGGTAGTGTGAAGCCGGGAGACAGCGGCTGACGTAGCTTGTAGTTGCGCAACCATTTTTCCTCGGTCGAGTTGCCCCGGTTGACCGTTCCTCATCCATGTTTCCAGGCACAGTTCCAGGTGCTGTGGCCGGGTCTGCGCTGAGCGATCGTGGCCAGCCGAAGAAATAGCGGAGCGACACGAGCATGGCAAGAATTTTAGCGGAAAAGACCGAACTAAGCTTTGTGGCGGCAAGTCAATCGCATTGATTAAGAGACTTGCTTTTGTTCCAGCATTACGATAGGTAAAAGTAAACGGAAAGAGCGGGCCGTGCCATGATGATAATCAGGTTCGCATTCGCCTTGCTGACGTTGTTTCCGATATCGTCCGCGGCTCCCACAGAAAGAACTGAGCTTTCCGTAGTGGCGGGCGGCACTTCCCGCTCCGTGCGGATCACCGGTCCGAAAAATCTGACAGACCTCGGCAAAGGCAAGTACAGCAAATGGGTGGGCTGCAGCTATTCCATACAATGGGGCGACGGCTCGGGATCGCCAGCAGGTCCCATCGGAGCTGACTGCGGACAAGGGTTGTCGCACACATATAAGGACGCGGGCACTCATCTAATTATCGCGAAAACTTTTCATCCCGCGCCTAATGATAGCCATATTGATGACTGGGTCGGTGAAGCCCGGTTCGTCGTGAAATAAATGAGATAGGAAGGCTTGGTTGCGGTCGCTCGCTTCCTATTGACACTCTATATGTGAATCAATATCATTTCACTTTCAGCGCGGCCTCACTTCGGATATATTTGTGTTAATAAATAAGTCAGTAGAAAACAGAGTTCGCGATATTTAGGACAAGCATCGTTGTGTGAGTGGCGCGCCCGGAGAGACTCTGCTTCTGGTGTCGTTTACAGAGGAACGCGCCATTTATCTCGTTCATGAGTTGGACCGAAGTTGGACTGAAACGGCTCTTTACCGCATTGCAGCGTCAAGCGCGGAACAACGGTTCGCAATTCACCGTTGTTTCCGTTGCCACGCAGCGCTCCTGTTGGGGCGACTTGAAACGCTGCAACCACCGAACACTGCAAAAACGGATGTGAGAAAATGTGAACCACCGATCCCCTGGTCCCGAACCAGAAGTAGAAACACTATCTTATAGGCCCGGTGTGTTCTGCGTAAAACAAGTTGATCTTGGCGGGTATTCGGCATCTATCGGACTCAAATCCAGCATTGCATAGGCCCGTCTTAGCTTCTCAATGACTAAAGTATGTGTTGTTCTACCTATTCTACGCGTGGCATGACGATTCAATTCCCAGGATCCGTACCTTTTCCATCTTTCACAGACTCTCCGCAGCCTCTCATTTCACGGTATCACTCCGCTCTAAGCGATGTCATCGGATCAGCCCCGGTCGCACGCCGCGCCGATGGCAGGCACGCCAGTGTCGCCGTCGCCACGGCCATTACCGCCACGCCAAACAGCGTCAGCGGGTCTTTCGCCGTCACTCCATACAACAAACTGTCCAGGACTCTTGCGAACGCCAGCGCACACCCCAGCCCGAGCGCTACGCCAACTGCCGTAAGCGTCACGCCCTGCCGCATCACGAGCCCCATCAAATTCCACCCGTTCGCGCCCAGCGCGATACGCATTCCGAATTCATGCATCCTCTGGCTCACGGAATACGAAATCACGCCATAAATCCCGATCGCTGCCAGAGCCAGTGCGAGCCCAGCGAACAGTCCAACCAGAAACAGCGCAAATCGCGCCGTCGAAAACTGTCCCTCCGCAACTCGATCCATCAACCGCACGTTTGCGAGCGCCAAACTCGGGTCAATTCCGTGCAACGCATCGCGCGTAGCCTGGGTCAGTAACACCGGATCGGAACTGGATCGCAGTACGATCGCCATATTTCCGAAGGTCCCCGGCGGTTGCAGACTTGGCCACCAGAACGCCGGTTCGGCTCCGCTGCTCTCCGGCTTGTCCTTAACGTCTCCCACCACGCCCACAACCGTGAACCAGTCCGAATCCTTCGGCTTGTCGTCCGTGAAGTTGATTCTCTTTCCGACAGCGTCTTCGCCCGGCCAATACCGCCGCGCCATGGCCTCGTTGATGATCAACGCGTTCGGTGCATCCCTTTTGTCCCGCCCGTCGAAAAATCTCCCTCGCTCCAGAGGTATGCCCAGCGCACGAAAATAATCCGGCGACGCCACGTGATATCGCCCGTGAAACTCCTCATTCGGCGCGGCTGTCTTCCCTTCGACGTTGAAACCTGTATTGTCGTCGTATCCCGTCCAAGGCAGTTCGGATCCCGCGCCCGCTGCATTCACGCCAGGCAGCGAACTCAAATTGGTCAACAACCTTTGATAGAAACTCACGGTCGCATCCGGGGACTTGTAACTCTCATACGGGAGCGCAACCTGCGCGGTCAAAACGTGCTGCGGACGAAATCCCGGATCGAGCCTCACCAAATTCACGAAGCTTCTCAGCATTACTCCCGCCCCAACCAGCAACAAACAAGCGAGCCACACTTCCCCAACCACCAATGCGCCGCGTAGTCTCGTCTGCCGCCCGCTGCCGCTCGATCCTCTTCCCCCTTCGCGAAGTCCCTGTTGCAGATCGGCGCGCGACACCTGAATTGCCGGAACCAATCCAAAAACAAACCCAGTCGCAATCGCAATCAGCGCGGTGAACCCAAAGACCATCCCATTCACGTGAATCGCGCCCATCCGTGGAAATCCCGCCGGCAAAAACGACACCAGCACCCTCACGCAGCTCACAGCAAGCAGCGCTCCCAACACTCCGCCCACAATTGAAATCAGCAAGCTCTCCGCCAGCATCTGCCGCACCAACCTCCAACGCCCTGCTCCAAGCGCCGCGCGCACCACTATCTCGCGTTGTCTCGCTGCCGCACGTGCCAAAAGAAGATTCGCCGCATTCACGCACGCAATCAGCAATACCAGCCCGACCGCTCCCACCAACACAAGCAACATCCGGTGCACCGGGCCAACGATCTCCTGAAAGAGGGGAACCATGTAGATCGTCCAACCCTTGTCGGCTGGATGTTCCGTCGCCATCTGCGTCATGACTCCATTGAAATCCGCCGCAGCCTGCACCGGCGTCACACCAGGCTTTAGCCGCCCGATGCCCTCCACATAGTGCGACCCTCGAGAAGCGGAGTTACCCTGAAACACAAAGGGACACCACGCATCGACCGTACCTCCATACGCCACCGCGTTGTAGCTATTTCCCGGATGGTCCACTCCGGGAGGCATCACTCCCACCACCGTGTATGGTTGCGAGTCCAGCAGCAGCTTGCGTCCGAGAATATCCGGTGCTCCGCCGAATTGTTGCTTCCAAATCCGGTCGCTTAAGATCACCACGTTTCCGCTTCCGGACTTTTCCTCCGCAAACTCGAACTCGCGCCCGCGAGCAGGTTCCACTCCGAGCACTCGGAAATAGCCTGAACTGATGCGAAACGTGGATAGTCTTACCGGATCTCCTGTTCCGGAAAGCTGAACGTCCGCTCGCGTATAAATGGCAAAACTTTCGAACGATCGGTTGCGCGCGCGGAAATCCAGAAAATCCCAGGGATTCAAGGGAAACTTTGGATATGCGTCGCTGCGGTAGAAAACTCGTGCCAGCCGCTCCGCCTGCGGATACGGCAGCGGTTTCAGCAGCACGCCGTCGATCACGCTAAAAATCGCGCTGTTGGCTCCGATACTCAGCCCCAGCGTCAACACCATCACCACGGTAAACGCCGGACTCTTCCCCAGCATCCGCACTGCGTAGCGCAAATCCTGCCAAAAGTTTTCCAGATATTGTGTACGGCGCATGTCCCGGCACTCCTCCTGAATCTGGCTGACGCCGCCAAACATCCGCGACGCCGCTTCTCGCGCTTCCCTGGCGCTCATTCCAGCAACAGTGTTTTCCTCCACCAGCCGTTCCAGGTGAAAGCGCATCTCTTTATCCAGTTCCGTTTCCACTCGCTCGCGGCCCAGCAGCGACCGCAATCTCATTCGTATCACATCCCGCCAGCGCCACAGTTTCATGTCCCTCTCCCGGCATCGCGCCAATCAACCGCCGTCTCACCCGCAAACTCCGTCGCTCTCGCGCTAAGCTCTTCGCTCACGCTTCCTGCGCGGCGTTGATCACCATCACCACGGCATTCGAAAGCCTCTCCCACTGCTCTAGCTCCTTCGCCAGTTGCACCCGTCCCGCTTTCGTCAAACTGTAAAACTTCGCCTCTCGCCCGCTATCGGCCTCGCGCCACTCTCCGCGCACCCATCCCTGTTGTTCCAACCGGTGCAAAGCCGGGTACAGCGCTCCTTGCGTCACCTGCAACACCTCTTTGCTTACCTGCTGAATTCGCTTCCCGATGGCCCATCCGTGCATCGGCTCCAGCGCAATGGTCTTCAGTATCAGCAGATCGAGTGTTCCCTGAATCAAGTCCGACGGTTTGCTCATCGAGGACACCATACCTAAGTCAATTACACTAGTACACCTAAATTATCTACACTCAAGCCTCTCCACAAAGTGGCGGAGGTACACCGCGTTGTGTGAGTGGCGCGCCCGGAGAGACTCGCACTCGCGGCCTTCTGGTTCGTAGGTACGCAGTACAAGACTCTCAGCGTCGCCTCGGTTTGGGCTTCGAGCTCGCGTCTGAAAAGTCCGTTGTTGGACGGAATGGACCGAAAATCGAAAACGCAGTTGCTTTGGAAATGCCTGCAACTGCTGTTTAGGCTTGCATTGTGTTCCCGTCATTTGCGAGGCGCGAGCCACTTATCGAGCCAGGCGTAGGCGGCCGCACGCATCGTCGGCGAGAACGCGTGCGCTCCGGGCTCGAAGAACGTGCCCAGCCGGTCTGTCGCACCAACGGCCACATAGGCACGACGCGCCGTCGCCACTGTCTCCTCGATTCCGTCCTTGGGGAATATGGGATCCTCAGTGCGTGCGGCAACGAAAAACGGGCGCGGTGCGACCAGAGCGAGCACGGCGCCGTAGTCGCCCTGGTTAGCGAGTGCGGGCACGAATAGAGCGTAGTTGTGATTGATCCGGTCGCGCTTGAGCGTAGGTAGACTGCCGAAGCCACAGCTCGAGACGGCTGCGCGAATCCGCGTGTCAACGGCAGTGGTAAATAGCGTCTCTTGTCCGCCGAGCGAATGGCCGATCATACCCAAGCGTGAGGCGTCGACCTCAGGCCGAGTTTCAAGGTAATCCAGCGCGCGTCGCGCGTCCCACACATACTTACCCTGCAGGCTTTTGCCTTCCGTGATGCGGTACATCGCCTCGTACCGCTCGTAGTCGCCGCCCTTAAGCCTTCCGGTGGCGTCCTGCCGCTCGTTGAAGCAGAGCGCGTCGAAGACCAGCGTGACGTAGCCGCGGCGAGCCAGTTCGAGCGCGTAGTGCTGGCTGGAGTCCGAGCCCAGTCCTGCCGGGCCGTCCTTACCCACCTGGAACTCGCCGCCGTGCTGGTGGTGACAGAGTATCGCAGGATGGCGTGTGGACGCTTCCTTCGGAAGCAAAATAAAAGCAGGCACGCGCTCACCGGGCTCGACCGCGTATGAAACCTTCTCGCGTACGACATCACCCAGATCGTCGCGTTCAACGCGCTCGGCCGCCAGGGGCGGAGCTGCTATTGGCACTGCGCCCAACAATTGCAGGAGGCTAGTTCGATCCAAAGCTTTCTCGGCCGGCAAGTAATCATGATGCCCATCGCGCAAAGACACGGCCGTCGCCGCCAGGCCACTGCCAAAAAGCCGCAGGGTCTCCCGCCGCGTGACGCTCATGGGCCTGGTTCGCATTTCGATCCATCACAAATTAACTGAAGGCGGTGACTATGTCTACGCCTGCGACAGTAGTGTTCATCGCCATTCCCAAGTGACGATGCGGAAGTAATCGAATTACTTCCGGCTTGACGACAAACAAGGAGCGATTTGAGAACCGCGTCCAATCACCACTTCTACAGTGAAGTTGCCTCGCCCCGATTCGCCGTATCAGCAATCGCATGGGTCACTTCGGCCGGGACGGTTAGGCTGAATTTAGCTTCGGACGCCGGCGGTGCCATTCCGGACTACTTCAGCGTCTTCGGACGGAACACGATCTTTGAACAGCTCACTCGCCGCGGTGGTGCGAATGCCGGCGGTATCGATGTTGTCCATAAAGCCGCTCCTAACTAAGCCTGCTTGATTAGGGGATTCCAGCCGCCTGGCACAGCGTCTGTTCCACATCGGCTTCAAACGGAGTCGGCTCGCCGCGCGCTTGCCGGGTTTCACGAATCAGACGAACGTTGCGCGCGGTGGTCTCCGGCTCCCATTTCTCGCAAACGTTAGCCAAAGCATCGCCGAGTGCCTGAGTGGCCGTGTCCTGGTTGCCCTCAAGGACCGCCAACTCCAGCAGCGTCGCGTAATCCCAGTAGTCCGGCTTGCCTTTTTCGATCTTGCGTTGCACGGCGTAACGCACGACCGGAACCAGCTCTTTGCGGCGGTCATCCGGGGGATTGCGAAGCTCCATCAGGGTGATGGCATTGATTCCGGGATAGGCATCGCGCCAGTCAGCCTCAAAGCCTTGCAGGTACATTTTGATGGCCTTGTCGAGATAGCCTTTCGCGAGTAACGCGTTGCCGGATTTGGTGGCGTCCTCCCACTGGTCTTTGTACACCCGGCCCAGAATTCCACAAGTCTCGCTGCTGGGGCCGCGCTCCTCGATCAGGTTTAGCAGCACCTGTTGCGCCTCCTCGCGCCGCTTGAGCCGGTTCAAGGCCAGCCCGAGTTGTTCGCGAACCATAACGGTCTGCGCAAGTGGGCTAGAAAATTGCTGGATCAGCTTCACCATGCCCTCCCAGGCGGATACCGCGCGATAAGACAACATCAAGTCAATGGCAACGCCGGTGTCGAGATCAGCAATTTCGCCCAGATCTTTTTCAACGGCGCGTACCGCAGCGGCTTTCTGAGAGGAGCGACGGGCATCCGCCAGCTTGACTTTGACCTGCTCTGAGTACTCCACCTGATCACGGAACACATCGGTCTTCAGATGTTCCAAATTAGGAACGGGAAGGCCGTCGATAAGCTGGAAGATCGGACTGTCTTTAGCGCCCTGGTGGGCTTTCTGTAGAAACGTAGCTATGGCCGTACTCGTCGTAGCAGCCTCGGCAGGTTCCGGCACTCCGTCCTTGGCCAGCTTGTAGGGAATGGTCCGCAGCATCTGCACGTCAAATGGAAGGCGGCTGCCCTCAGCAATGATCTGGACAGTGCTGAATGGCTTGAAGGCGTGGCGGACACCGAGTTCGTAATAAACATTGGCGTTCGCGGTGGTGAGATCGGCAACGGCAAACGGACACAGCATCAGGCGCTCGAACATCGGCTTGTGGATAATTCCGCCAGTGACCTCCTGATCAGCGCGAATGGGTTCGAGTTCGGCGCTACGCACTGCGGGCGCGATGAGGTCCTGGTAGACGCGATCGAAGTTGATCATCGATCCGTCGGCGTTGGCCTTGATGCCGAACGGCATCAGAATGAAACATAGTGGTGCTTTCGTCATGGCTTGCCCTCATATGCATTGGCCAGCTTGTCCCGGTATGCCTTGCCTGGCCGGCAGTGATCGGCGACACGCAACGCCTGCTCCTCCATCGAACTGGCCTCCCAAGGCTTCAACTCCTGGTCCGCCGCCCGTTGATGCTTGGCGATGGCCTCGTCGGCGCGCTCAAGGATCATCAGTGCGTCGCCTTCGGTGGCGAGCCGCCAGTGCTTCAATCCGGGATCCGAAGCTTGGGCCACATGCTCCAATACCTTCGACGCCATCGGTCGAGCGGTGTTGAAATCGCGCTGCGCTGCGACTGCAAGGTACGCAAGATTGATTCCATGATAATAGGCTTGGTCGTGATCGGGAGGGTTCTTCGCGATGGACTGGTCGTAGGCTTGCTGATACAGCTTGCGAGCCTCTTCGAGGTCGTCCGCGCTGCTGGTTAGCCACCATCTTCTTTTTAGCCTGCCTGCCAGAACTCCTAGAACGTCGGTACCCCACGGTTTGTGACTCTTCAAGACGCCCAGTGCGGCAGCGCTGTCACCCGTCTTCTCAAGCGCAATGGCAAGCTGCAACGCGCCGTAGTCATCGAGATTGGTGGGTAACTGCTCAGGGTTCGAGGCTCGATTCGGCCACAGGCGGCCGATAATATCGGCAAACTCGCCGGTCTCGATGGACACTTTCGCTGCACTTCGTGCGCCGTGCGGCGCGGCGTCCTTACAGAGAATCTGAAGAATTTTCTGGACGCAAGGAGCTTCGGCGGACTCCGGATCGAGCATTGTCAGGTGGTTGCCTGGAATGACGTCACCTTTTGACTGCGGAAATGGTCCCAGCGACGATTCGGGCGGCACAAACTGGTCCGTCTCGCCAGCCACCGCAACAAAGGCGAACGGTGGAGAAGAGTCCAACTTCAGCGACGTCCATTTTTCCCGAAGAGCCTTTATGAACGGACCGTTGGCCTCCATGTTCTGGATCAGGCGTTTCCAGAATGAGGCAAAGCGCGCTTTTGTGAGTCCCCCGCTCGGCGTTCCAAACAGCACAACATGGGAGGTGCGGTTGCGCAGGTCCTCGTAGGAAACAAGCGCCTGCACGACTAGTCCCCCCATGCTGTGCGCTACGAATACAAGCCTTCTGTAATTTCCAGGAGAGAGCTCAGGCCAGGCGTGGAGCATAATAGCGATCTCTTCCAGCCGCGCGTCCGAACTCCATAGGCCTGTCAGATCGAAGCGCCGATTACTCTGATAGCCGACGCCAAGTAAGTCCCACTCGTTCAAGCGAAAATCGGCCTGAAGGAACTCGGGGATGCGCCTCCAGGTCTTCGCGACGTCGCCGGTAAATCCGTGAACGAAGACAATCGCCGTCTCGTTCTTTGCTGATGAAGCTGGGCGGAAATCAACGAACTCTACGGTTTTGTGCATGGCGTCGCCTCCGGGTTACTGAGCGGCCTTGGAAATGGGAAGCCATTATAGTGTCTCTGGCGAATTATTATTTCGCCCATGCTTCCCCAGGATTCCCCGTCCTCTTACGATTCTGCGACGCGGATCTGGTCGTTTTTTCCCTTCTTTCTTTTGAGAAAACTCCGCAATGGTTGAATCCCATCCATGTAACTTGTTACGCGACCTCGTCGGTCGGGTAGGACCATCGCGCGAATCGGAGTTGGATCCTCTACCCCAGAGGTCCTCGCTCCAGTCTGGGTTCTAGTGTCCCAGTCCATCAGCGCTTAATCGACCTCATCTGTCCCACTCGCAGGCACATCCAGATTTCACCGCAGTGCGATTTATACGGGATGCCTTCGCTGTGCTGGTGCGCCTAGGGGACCCACGACTGGTTCCGTGTTTTCGTTGTTCGTTCCTCATGGACATGCCGCCCTCTACGACCCCAGGGAGTCCATCGGCTGCTTTTGCTCAAATTCTTCGCCAACGGCACTGGCCTTCGTCGTGACATAAGCGACTCGGTACTCCCATTTACCCCATCATCCGCTTCCGATGGGAAATGCTTTCGGGGCTTCCCTGATTCGCTACGGCCTGCCATTTTGCTTGCCGCCTTGGCGGATCTGACTGGGCTTTGCCCGAGCCAACGGAGACTTTTACACCCGAGCTTTCAGGCGGGTCGGTCACCTTTCCCGTTGTCGAGCATAACTACGGTGGAGCAAGCTCTACCGGCGGGACTCGCACCCACTGGAACGTCAACTAGCATCGCTGCACTATGTCACTCATTTCAAATGCGCTCTTAATTTTGGCGAGGCACGGGTGTCACCCTGCATCACGTAGGCTCTGCCGATTTGAAGATGCGCGAGTGCTCCGATGGGCGAGTTCAAAACAATCGCCCAGGTTGCCGTCGGATTTGAACAAACCTAGTCGTGCTTTCGTCGGCTTAGTTGGAGAGCGTTACTTTCCAAATCGTCTCTATGTGCGCATCGACCTCAGTGACACCCTTTTGGTGTTTGGCAACGAGCATGTCACCGACACGCTGACCGGCCAGCTCACAAGTCTAACCACGCTGAACAGCGCCACGTTTGCCATCGGTTTCGACGTTCACTTCTGGGCTCACTCCTCCAGAGTGTTGGTTTTCTGAGACTCATCATCTCCCTCGAGCTAGCTACAGGTTAATCCCTGATTGCGCACACGAGCACTGCTCCCGTCGGCGTTGGCAGTGGATTCACGCTAATTTGAAGCTGGTACACTGGAGGTTGAAGCCGTGGCCGATCAACCAGTACTTGCTTCCTTGCCCGAGCCTACACAGGACGAACGCACAATGGCGTTCCTTGGGCACCTGCTTCAGATTTTTACAGGCTTTATGGGGCCGCTAGTTATTCTCGTTATCAAGCAGAATTCGCCGTTTGTGAAATTTCATGCGCTACAAGCTCTTATATGGCAGCTCTGTTATATGGCGCTCTTCCTTGGCTGCTTCACGCTTTTCCTTTTTGTGGCGTTCGTGGGCGTCTTCCACGAAATATCCCGGCCTCACAATCCAAGTACGTTTCCAGCCTTCTTCCTTTTCTTTCCTTTGCTCTGGCTTTTTACGATTGGTGGCTGGATTGCAAACGTCATCCTTGGTGTGGTGTACGGGATCAAGGCCAATCGCGGGGAGTGGGCTGGCTATCCGATTATTGGTAGGTGGTGTATACCCAAGCTATACATTCGCGCATAATTCGCAGGACATAAGATAAGTACATCTCATGTCGTCAGAAACTCATCCTGGTCGCTGCCCTGAGCCAGCGACATCCAAGAATCGCGAGCCGAGGTCCTCACAAAGCGTTCCAGATTATAACAATGTTACCTTGTTTCATTGCATGGAGAACTTGCCATCGTATCAATTCGCCAGAGGCAAGCACGTTTGAAGGACCAGACCGAGTTTTCGGTGGCTACAGCGCAATTCTGGAGCCGGTCAACCACTGGATAGGCGATCCAGAACACTTCGGGCCGAACAGACCGGACCTGACTCGGGTACGGCGAGCCAAAGCAAGTGTTGACGCCAAGCCCAACAAGTCTGACTATCTCTGTCGGCGCTCGCACACGCGTATTTCATCTCACTTGCCACAGGAGCCTCTCGACATGGGCCGCACCCAGCATTCCGCGCGCAAATTCAGTTCGGCCCTACGGACTCTCCTCGCCAAAACACTCGGTGCAATCCTCATCACACTTTTCAGCGCCTGTGCTGCAATCTCTGCCAATGCCACCGATGATGAAAAGCCGTTACGCGTTTATTTCATCGACGTCGAGGGCGGCCAGGCCACGCTCTTCGTTACTCCCGACGGCCAATCCCTCCTTATTGATACCGGCTGGCCCGACAATGACGGGCGCGATGCCGACCGCATCGTTGCCGTCGCCAAAAAAGCCGGCCTCGCCAGAATAAACTACGTCCTGATCACTCACTATCATTCCGACCACGTCGGCGGCCTTCCCCAGCTGGTGGCACGCATTCCTGTCGACACCTTCATCGATCACGGGGACAATCGCGAAACTGGCGTCGCATCCACAATTCAGAATTGGACCGTCTATGAGGAATTGCTCGCCACCCAAAAATTCAAACACATCACGGTAAAACCGGGCGACATCCTGCCGGTTCTGCGAATGCATGCAACTGTCGTCAGTTCG
>Ga0210410_10000921_pt1 | contig 28800 bp, 27 predicted proteins | sample IncBWC4MmetaG_FD_161058 | JGI IMG/M metagenome (GOLD analysis project Ga0210410, IMG submission 161058) | Forest soil microbial communities from Barre Woods Harvard Forest LTER site, Petersham, Massachusetts, United States - Inc-BW-C-4-M | ecosystem: Environmental > Terrestrial > Soil >... | reverse complement strand
GGCGCGATGTGAATTACGTTGGCGCAGAATATCGCGCGCAAATTCGCTGGGCCACTGCCGTCCGTCATCGCCTTGCACCAGGCAGGATCGGTCAGATCGATCGCAAGCGGCGGACGGATGTTCGACAGGCCCGCATGCGCGCGCCAGGCCTCGATACTTTTGAGATGCGCTTCATTGAAATCGCTCGGCCACCAGGTGATGTCGGGTGTACGGGACGCGAAATGCACCACATGCTGGCCGGTGCCGCTGCCCGCCTCCAGCGCGTCGCCCTTTAGTCCGGCGAGGAACCGCTCCAGCACCGCCCAGATCGGTGCGTGATTGCGATGAAAGGCCGCGGCATCGAGCCGGCCGTCGGACTCGACAGGCCGGCCGTCCTTGCCGAATTCCACCACGTATTCCGCCATTCCGGACTCCGTTCCAAAAAATGAAACGGCGCATTTTAACCCCATTTGCCGGCGCCGATAGTCCGGATTGCCAGAACGTGGCCTTTGTGCTTTTTCACGCTCTACGATCGTCAAGAAATCGCTGCCGGAAACACCCTTGATCAGCCCTGCAAAATTCGCTCTTGCCGTCGTCGCCTTGGCGCTGTCTGCCGCTTCAGCGCAGGCGCAATCGGGCGCGGCCGAGGGCCAGAAGATCGCCTTCGATCGCGGCAAGGGCAATTGCCTGACCTGCCATGACATCAAGGGCGGCGACCTGCCGGGCACGATCGGCCCGCAGCTCAGGGATTTGAAGGCCAGATACGACCGAAACGAGCTGATCGCGATCGTTACCGACGAGACCAAACGCAACCCTCAGACGGTGATGCCGCCGTTCGGCCGCAACCGCATTCTGACCGAGCAGGAGATCAACGCGGTGGTCGATTTCCTGCAGACGCTATGACGGGAGATTTTTGATGACCAATATCGGCCCCTCCTTCTCGCGCCGCCTGCTGCTGCAAGGCGCGGGCTCGGTCGCGCTGATCGGCCTCGGCTTCGGTGCCATGCCGGCGCTGGCCGCGGCCAACGACAAATATCCGGAGGACGCCTTCAAGCAGAAGGGCGACGCGGACGCGATCAAGGCGCTCTATGGCAAGACCGCGGAAGCCTCCGACAAGGTCAAGCTCGACGCGCCCGAGATCGCCGAGAACGGCGGGGTGGTGCCGATCGCGGTGGCAACCACGCTGACCGACGTCACCTCGATCGCGTTCCTCGCCAGCGAGAACCCGAACGCGCTCGCCGCACATTACGTGATTCCGGAAGGCACCGTGCCGGCCGTTGCCAACCGGCTGAAGATGGCCAAGACCTGCAACATCATCGCGATCGTGGAGGCCGGCGGCAAGCTCTACTCCGCGACCAAGGAAGTCAAAGTCACCGTCGGCGGCTGCGGCGGTTAAAGCGCATGATCCGGAAAAGTGGAAACCGGTTTTCCGACAAGATCATGCGCAGACTGTAAAGAAGGACAACAAAAATGGCATCGACCATTCGCGTGCGTGCTACCGCCAGCAGCGAGACCATCGAGGTGCAGGCGCTGATCCAGCATCCGATGGATTCCGGCTTCGTGAAGGACGCGCAGGGGCAGATCATCCCGCCGCATTTCATCCAGCAGCTCACCTTCGAGCATAACGGCAAGACGGTGTTCCTCGCCAATTGGGGCCCGGCGGTCTCCAAAGACCCTTACGTGAAATTCAGCTTCAAGGGCGGCGCCAAGGGCGACGACCTCAAGATCAGCTGGGTCGACAACAAGGGTGCGAACGACAGCACCACGGCAAAGATCGGCTGACGATGCGCGTGCGAGCGATCATCTTTTCCGCCATCGCCGCGCTCGCGAGCGGCACGCTCGCCTGCATCGCGGCGTCTGCGCTGGCCGCGCCCGACAAGATCGACCCGTCCGCCGACGCCAAGGCGTTCCAGAAATTCTTCACCGACAAATTCCCGAAGGTGAAATACGAGGATTTCGTCAACGGTCCCTATTCGATGAATGAGGACATGCGCAGGCAGTGGGAAGAGAAAGAGCAATTCCCGCCTTACGAATTCGCGCTCGAAGCCGGCAAGGAGATGTTTTCTACGCCGTTCAAGAACGGCAAGACCTATGCCGACTGCTTTGCGAATGGCGGCATCGGCATCCGCCAGAACTATCCTTATTTCGACGAGAAGGAAGGCAAGGTCGTCACGCTTGAGCTGGCGTTGAACCGCTGCCGTGAGGCCAATGGCGAAGCGCCCTACTCCTATGTGAAGGACGAGATGGCCTCACTCACCGCCTACATGGCCTTCACCTCGCGCGGCAAGCCGATGGACATCAAGATCCCGAACGATCCGCGCGCGCTGGAAGCCTACGAGAACGGCAAGCGCTATTTCTACACCCGCCGCGGCCAGCTCAATTTCTCCTGCGCCACCTGCCATGTGCAGAGCCCGGGCGAGCGCATCCGCGCCGAGGTGCTGGCGCCCGCGCTCGGCATTATGAATGCGCTGCCGATCTACCGTTCGGAATGGAGCGGCATGGGCACGACCAGCCGGCGCTTCGTCACCTGCAACAGCCAGACCCGCGCGGTTCCGCTGGAACCGCAGTCGGATGAATATCGCGATCTCGAATATTACCTGTCCTATGTCTCGAACGGCCTGCCGATCTCTGGCCCGGGAGCGCGGCCATGAGAAATATGGAGAGGAATTTGGTTCTCGCTGCGGTGTTGCTCACCATAGGCGCAATGCCGGCGTTGGCGGCTTCCGAGGACGACTACAAGACGGCTCTTGCCGCGGCTGAGTCTGCCGAGAAGCAGGCTGATGCGCTCCGCAACAAATGGACCACGACGGAAGCGCAGCTGGCGGCAGCCAAGAAGGCTGCGGCCGGCGGCGATTTTGACGCGGCGATTGCGGCGGCGAAAGACGCCGAGGCGCTGGCAAAGGCATCGGTTTTTCAGGCGACCAGCGAACAGGAACGCTGGAAGGACATGGAAATCCGCTGAACAGTTCGAGGCGAGTTCGCGACATGAAAATCCGCCGGCGGGATTTTCTAAAGATTTCCGGTGCAGCCGCGCTGTCCGGCGGTCTCTTTCGCGCGGCGCACGCTGCCGATAGCCCCAGCATTTACGACATCGAGCGCTTCGGCGACGCCCGCATCCTGCACATGACGGATACGCATGCGCAGTTGCAGCCGGTGTTCTTTCGCGAACCCAGCGTCAATATCGGCATCGGCGAGATGGCGGGCAAGCCGCCGCATCTGGTCGGCAAGGCCTTCCTCGACCGCTTCGGCATCAGCCCCGATAGCGCCGACGCCTATGCTTTCACGTTTCTCGACTTTGAGAAGTCCGCGTCGCGCTTCGGCAAGCTCGGCGGATTTGCGCATCTGAAGACCCTGATCGACAAATTGCGCGGCGATGTCGGCCAGCATAATTCGCTGCTGCTCGACGGCGGCGACCTCTGGCAGGGCACCGGGCTCGCCAATTCGCTGCAGGGCGCCGACATGGTCGAGGCAGGCAATCTGCTCGGCATCGAGGCGATGACCGGCCATTGGGAGTTCACCTATGGCGAGGAGGCGCTGCGCAAGAACCTCGCAAACTTCAAGGGCGAGTTCCTAGCGCAGAATGTCTACCTCACCGAGGAAGCCAAATTCAACGATGCCAAGGCGTTCGACCCGGCGTCAGGGCGCGTGTTCAAGCCGTCCGTGATCAAGGAGATCGGCGGTCACCGCGTCGCCGTGATCGGCCAGGCCTTTCCCTATGTGCCGATCGCGCACCCCAAACGCTTCACGCCGGACTGGACCTTTGGCATCCGCGACGACGAGTTGCAGAAGCTCGTCACGATGCATCGCGACATCGACAAGGTCGATGGCGTCGTGCTGCTGTCGCATAACGGCATGGACGTCGACCTGAAGCTCGCCAGCCGCGTCAGCGGCATCGACGTCATCCTCGGCGGCCACACCCACGACGCCGTGCCGCAGCCGGTGCTGGTGAAGAATCTCGGCGGCGCCACGCTGGTCACCAATGCCGGATCGAACGGCAAGTTTCTCGCCGTGCTCGACCTCGATCTCGCCAAGGGCCGAGTCAAGGATGTCCGCTACAAGCTGTTGCCGGTCTATTCGGAGTTGCTCAAGCCCGATACAGCGATGCAGGCGCTGGTCGACCGGCTGCACGCGACGCATCCCAAGGGCTGGACCGACAAGGTCGCGACCGCTGATCGCCTGCTCTTCCGCCGCGGCAATTTCTCTGGAACGATGGACCAGCTCATCTGCGACGCCTTGCGCAACCAGCTCAACGCCGAGATTGCGTTGTCACCAGGTTTTCGCTGGGGCCTCACCGCGCTCGCGGGCCAGCCGCTCGCCATGGAGGACCTGCTGGCGGAGACCGCGATCACCTATCCCGAGACCTATGTGCAGGCGATGACCGGCAGCCAGATCAAGGACGTGCTGGAAGATGTCTGCGATAATCTCTTCAACGCCGATCCCTATTACCAGCAGGGCGGCGACATGGTCCGCGTCCGCGGCCTGACCTACACCTGCACACCGGCGGAGACCATCGGCAAACGCATCTCCGAGCTGAAACTCGACAACGGCCACGCGCTCGACGCCGGCAAGAGCTACAAGGTGGCGGGGTGGGCCTCGGTCAATCCGCAATCCGGCAAGCCGGTATGGGATGTGTTCGCCGACTATTTGCGCTCCGGCGAGACCCTGCTGCCATCAGGCAAAGGCGTGACCTTGAAGGGCGTCGAGGGCAATCCGGGGATCGCGGAATGAGGCAGCTTTCGAAAATTTTGGCGATCGCTGCCGTCGCGGCTTTGCTTGCGTCGACACTCCCGGTCGTGCGCGCGCAACAGGTGCCGCTGCAGGACAAGCCCTTTGCCGAGCACAAGATCGTATTGCAGCTCTCCGACAACGACCCACGCAAGCAGGCGCTGGTGATGAGCGTCGCCAACAACCTGTTGAAATTCTACGATCCCGACAAGGTCGCGGTCGAAGTGGTCGCCTTCGGCCCCGGAATCGATCTGCTGCGCAGCGAAAGCAGTAGCCGCAAGCAGGTCGAGAGCCTGATCGCGCAAGGCGTCCGCTTCGACGCGTGCCTGAATACCGTTGACACCATCGAGCGCGAGACCGGAAAGCGGCCGGACATCATGCCCGGTGCGACACCGGTGCAGGTCGGCGTCGGACAGATACTGTTTCTCACCGAAAACGGCTATACGTTGGTCAGGCCGTAAACGCCCCGTCATTGCCAACTACCCGTCATTGCCAACCAATAGTCTGGATTGCTTCGCTTCGCTCGCAATGACGAAGCATCAAGGAGTTGCCCCATGTTTCGCCGCCTTGCGACCGCCATCCTATTGTCGATCGCCTTCACCGCCTCCGCGCTCGCCGCCGACGGCAAGACTCACCGCATCGCGATCCAGGTCGACCAGAACGACCCGCAGGTGATGAACATGGTGCTGAACAACGCCACCCATGTCATCGAATATTACCGCGACAAGAACGAGGACGTCGACGTCGAGATCGTCGCCTACGGCCCGGGCCTGCACATGCTGCGCAGCGACTCCTCGCCGGTGCAGGACCGTATCAAACGACTCAAAGACATGGTGTTTCCCGGCAAGATCCAGTTCTCGGCCTGCAACAACACCAAGCAGGGCATGGAGAAGGCCGAGGGCCATTCGATCTCGATCGTGCCGGAGGCGACCGTCGTGCCCTCCGGCGTGGTACGGCTGATGGAATTGCAGGAAGCCGGATGGAGCTACGTCCGCCCCTGATCGAGCTGTCCAGGAGGGCAGGCTCATCGCTGTGCAAAAGGTCGCACCGATACCTTCAGGTCAAAAAAATTTTACATCCGGCCTCTGGAACAGGATAAATTTACTACGAAATCTTACTTTATGAGAAATCTGGCCTGATCGGATGGTATCAACGCTGCGCGGCCACCAGCGTCTTGCGTCAGATCAGTGCCTCATTTGAGAATCGCAGCGGTAATCGACCATGATCTTTCGTCAGCTCTTCGACAGCGTTTCCGGCACCTACTCCTATCTGCTGGCGAGCCGTCCAGGCGGCGAGGCGCTGATCCTCGATCCCGTGCTGGAGAAGGCGGACCGCTATTGCAAGCTGCTGCAGGAGCTGGACCTCAAGCTGGTGAAAGCCGTCGACACCCATCTGCATGCCGATCATGTCACGGGCCTCGCGGAGCTCCGCGACCGCACCCACTGCATCACCATCATGGGCGAGCAGAGCAAGGCCGATGTGGTGTCGATGCGGGTTTCCGACGGCGACAAGGTCACCATCGAGGGCCTGTGCCTCGACGTGATGTATACGCCGGGCCACACCGACGATTCCTATTCCTATTTGATGGGCGACCGCGTCTTCACCGGTGACACGCTGCTGATCCGCGGCACCGGCCGCACCGACTTCCAGAACGGCAGCGCGCGGGCGCAATTTGATTCGATCTTCAACCGGCTCCTGAAACTGCCGGAAGAGACGCTGGTGTTTCCCGCCCATGACTACAAGGGCGACACCGTCTCCACCATCGGCGAGGAGAAGCGATACAATCCGCGGCTGCAGGTGAAATCGATCGACGAATATATCGAGCTGATGGGTAACCTCAATCTGCCCAATCCGAAGCTGATGGACGTCGTGATCCCCGCCAACATGCATGTCGGGCTGCACCAGGACGAGCTTGCCAGGGAAGGGCGTTCGCTCGACGCGCGCGAGGCGATTGCGAGCCTCGGCCGGCCCGACGTCCTCCTGGTCGATTTGCGCGAGAATAGTGAGCGCTCAAAGCACGGCACGCTGTCGGGCGCGCTGCATGCGCCCTATCCCTCGATCGGCGAGAGCCTCCAGCCCGGCGGCATGCTGCGCGAGGTCGCGGCCGCGACCGGCCGGCGCATCGTGTTCTTCTGCGCCTTCGGCGAACGCTCGGCGATGGCCGTCGCTGCCGCCAAGGAAGCCGGGCTTGCCAACACCGCGCATATCACGGGAGGTATCGACGCCTGGAAGAAGGCCGGCGGCCCGGTGCTGCACGGCTGATCTTTCTTTGGATTCTTTGTTTGCGCATGATCTTTTCGGAAAACCGGTGTCCACTTTTCCGGATTATGCGCTCCGTTACGTAGTCAGGGGAATGCGATGAGCAGCATGGGCAGGAAGAGCGGGCCTCCGACGCAGGGGCAAGAGAAGACCCCGCAGAAGTCTCAAGATAAATCGAAGAAGCCGCCGCCGCGCGCGGAAGACGATGATGAGGACGGCGATATCGCCACCCCCAAGCGCGACCGTTACGGCAATGATGACGAGCCGCTATAGACGGCTCGAGCGATCCGCCTCGACGAGCCTCACGAGCTCGGCTCGCATCCGATCGACAACGCCCTCGTAATCGCCCGCACTCGTCTGCCGGAACAGACGCGCGCTCGGATACCAGGGACTGTCGTCGCGATCGAGCAACCAGCGCCAATCGGGAACGGCTGACAGCAGTACCCATGTGGGACAACCCTGAGCGGCGGCAAGATGGGCGACGCTGGTGCAGACCGTAATGACCAGATCGAGGCAGGCAATCAATGCCGCGGTCTCGGCGAAATCGGTGAAATGCTCACTCAGGTCGATAATGTCTGTTCGTTCACGCAGGACCGCCTGGTCTTGAGGTCTAGGGTCCTTCTGCAGGCTGACAAAGGTCGCACCGGGGACGATGATCCGCGAAAGGGTCCGGAGCGAGATCGATCGGCTATGATCTTTGCCCTGCGCCGCATTGCCCGACCACACCAGGCCGATCCGTAACTTGTCGCGGACGCCGAGCCGATCTTCCCACGCCCGCACACGCGCGTCCGCGGGACGCGGCAGATAGGACGGCGAAGCCGGAATGCTTTCGAGCGTGGTCCCAAAGGCCCAGGGCAGCCTCATGATGGGACAATGGAGGTCGAACGCCGGCAATCCTCCCTTCATGTTGGGCAAACATTGCGAGAGGCCGGGCAATCCTGAAAGCAGCGGATAGAGCGGCTCCTGGGGCAGGAGAATGACGCGCGCACCGAGCGCCGCCAGCATCGGCACATAGCGAACGAACTGGATGGTATCGCCCAGCCCTTCATCCGCGCAGACCAGGATGGTCTTGTCAGCGATATCCCGCTCGCCGCGCCACATGGGTTTGTCAAACCTGGGATATTTTGCCGTGCCTGGGAGCGTCGGCATCTGCCAGCGCGCTTCACGGCTTTGCCAGCCGACTTTGAAATCACCGCGCAGCAGCTGGATGAAGGACGCATTCCAATCCGCCTTCGCGTTATAGGGATCGATCTGCTTGATACGGCGATAGACCTCCATCGCTTCATCGAACCGCTGGAGCTCGGTCAGCTCGCTCGCCTTGTTGTGAAGCGCGTCGACATAATCCGGCTTCAGACTGACGGCCCGATTGAATTGCTCCAGCGCCTCCTCGTGGCGGGCGAGCTTCTGCAGGACGAGCCCGATAATGTAGGAGATATCGGCATTCTCAGGAGCCAACACCTGCGCCCGCCGACCCTCGGACAATGCCTCTTCGAGCCGATTGAGATTGTACAGCGCCCAGGCCCGCGCCTGTATGGCTGGAGCGTGATCCGGCTGCCGTTCGTCAAACCGATTGAGCGTGACAAGCGCGTCTTCGAACCGTTCCAGGCTGAACAGAACGATCGCGTAGCTATAGACCGCGGGCCAGTAGAACGGGCTCAGCCTGAGCGCCTCCTCAAGGCTCGAGATCGCCTCCGTTGGCCGTTGCAGGAAAGCGAGAATGTTGGCGAGCCGCGTCCAACATTCGGCGTCGTCCGGCTTCTGCCTCGCGGCCGTGGCGAAGGCCTTCAGCGCCTCCTGATGCAGTCCCTGCTGTTCCAGCGCGGTGCCGAGGCTGAGCAGATAGTCCGCCATGGGATCTCTTTGATTGGCACGGCCGACCCATTCGATGGCCGCGTCATATTGCCTAGCCTGCAGCGATAGCAGGCCCATGAGCTGAAGCGTATCCAGATGCCCGGCATCGAGCTCGAGAATGCGCCGGCAGCAAAGCTGCGCATCCAGGTGGCGTCCGGCCCGCATGTGCTGGATGGCCGTCTCGTGGAGCACGGCGATGGGGCTCGCACCGGCCTCATTCGAAACGCCCTTATTTGCTCGCGGCAGCTCGGCGCTCATGACCAATCATCGGCAAATTCCAGCGATCACCTTCCAAAGCGGGGCGATCACTGCCGCAACCCCTAGATGATTCTCCATCATCCAGAAAGCCGTTTGCGGCCGCGGTTCCGAAAGACGACTGTGTCAACTACGCTGGCGCCAACCGCTTGACCTTGATGTCCTGCTTTCGCACCCGGGCGAGATCGTAGTGCATTTGCATCCTGAGCCAGGTATCGGCCGTGCTCCCAATCGCTTTCTCAAGCTTCACGGCCATTTCCGGCGTGATCCCGCTGCGGCCGGCGATCACATTATGAAGCTGCTGCCGCGTAATGCCGAGGCCGCGCGCAGCCTCCGTCACCGAAATATTCAACTCCTCCAGCGTATCGCCGATCAACTCGCCGGGGTGGGGAGGATTTTTCATCTCCATATTTTCGCTTCTCCCTCAGTGATAATCTACAAGATCGGCATCAGACGCCTTGCCATCTTCGAACCTGAAGATGATCCGCCAGTTCGCGCGGACGGTTACGGCCCAGAACCCTTTCAGATCGCCCTTCAATGCATGGAGACCGAAGGTCGGCAATCGCATCGCCTCGATGGCTTCGGCGGCATGCAATACCGCCAAAATCTGTCTGAGCTTTCGTACATGTTCCGCGCTGAGGCCTCGGGCGTTGTCGTCCTCGAAGAGTTGCCGCAAGCCCTTGTGCCTGAAACTCTCGATCATCCTGCCCGGTCGCCATGTAGAGACGTATGTAAAGCTTCATTTTACATATGTCAAATGGCGCTTTACACGACGCTACCGGCGATGAAACGGCCGGCCCTAATGCGCCATCAATACCGGGAGCTGGGCGCGCTGCATGATGTGGCTGGTGGCGCCGCCGAAAATCATCTGCTGCAGCCGGCTCCTGGTGAAGGCTCCCTTGATCAGGAGGTCGGCGCCTTCCGTCTCGGCCGCCGCGAGGACGGCTTCACCCGTGCTGCGGCCTCGCAGTTCAACGCTCACCGGCTCGGCGGCGATGCCGTTATAGCGCAATTGCTTGCGTATCTGGTCGGCTGGCGGACCCGGCACATCCTGGCCGCCGAGGACCGTCAGCACCGTCACCCGTCCGGCCAGCCGCAGCAACGGCATCGCGAACGCGTTGGCGCGGGCCTGCTCGGTGCTGCCGTTCCAATGGATCATGATGTTGGTCGCGATCTGTTTCGGGGCAACCGGCGGCGACAGCAGCACCGGCCGGCCGCTTTCGAACAGGGCTGATTCGATCGCCCGTTGATATGGCCCGGCCGTGTCGGCGTCCGGGCGGCCCATGACGATCACATCGAAAGCGCGGCCATGGCTGCCGACGATGGATTCGCCGGGCGCCACCTCGTCAAACCAGCCGCACCACGGCCGGTCCTCGGCCGTTTTCGCCGACGGGATGCCGTGTCCCTGCATGAAGCCCTCGAACAGCTTGCGCGCGCCGGCGGCTTCCTCGTCGCGCCGGGCGCGATAGACCTCCATGGAAAAGCCGCTGGCGAGCTCAGCCACCACAAACTCGGGAACGCCGAACCACAATGGCACTCCCTCGATATAGGCGCCCGTGCGCCGTGCGAACAGCTCCGCCGTCTCGAGCACGGACTGCATTGCCGGAATGTTTTGGGTTGGCACCAGGATTGTCTTCATCGCGGGCTCGCCTGTTCGTCTACGAGTGAACGATAGCCAACGCGGCCAAACGGAATTGAAACAAACTAAACCTTCCCAGGGAATCCGCCAAGCGGGTCGATCGTCGATGTTGCTACTCGAAGTCTGGCCCCTCGATCGTTCTGACGCCGTCGAGGTTGAGCAGGTGCGCGCCGAAACCGCTGCGTGCGAGCGAGGCGGCAGATTTCGGCCGTGCCAGCAGCAGCGCTGCCGTAATCGCCAATGGCACGGCGCTGAGGCGATCGGAAGCAACCGGCGTCAGTTCCTCAAGGCTGCCGGCATAGGGCTCGCGCCGCCTCAACAGGCGCCAGGCCTCGCCGGCCAGTTCGCGCCTTGTGCCGCCGCGCGATGCGACGCCGAGCAGCGCCTGCATGGCAAGATGCGTCCGTACACCGGCGCGGCTCTCCGGCAATGCGGCGGGCCGCTCGCCGCGCGAGATGCGCAGCAGCAGGTCGACGAGATCAGTGCCGGCGAGATAGGCGCTCATCGGCTCGACCAGGCGCGGATTGCAGTCGATCAGGCGCGGCGTCGCATCATGATCCGGTATCAGATAATCGATCGAGAGCGCGCCGTGCCACGCCAGCCGCTCGCCGATCTTTTTAAGCATCGCGCGAATGCCGGGCCGGCTTACGCTTTCCTTGATCGCCTCGCCGCCGCCGACGCCGGCCGCGACCTGCCGGTAGGCGTGGAAGCCGAGCAACCGGCCACCGCAGAAAACGGACTGTGCCTTCTCGACGGTGCCGGCAATCCATTCCTGCACCAGCACCTCACCCGCAAACGCCTCGCTTGCAACAAGCTCCGAGACGGCCCCATCGAGATCGCGCCCGTCGCGCACGAACCAGACGGCGCGGCTCGCCGTGCCGATGGAAGTCTTGATCACACAGGGAAAGCGGACCGCGGCGCGCAGCGCGCTTTCCGAGGTCACGATCGCAGTCAGCGGCTGCGGCAATCGGAGTTCGTCGAGCAGCCGGCTGAACGTCGCCTTGCCATGCGCGACGCGGTAATTTTCAAAAGCCGGCAGCGCGAGGGCAGCGCGTCCCTCGAGCCGCTTCACAGCGCGCGCGAACAAAAATCCCTGCTCGTGGGTCGGCAGCAGAACGTCGAACCGGCCTGTGTCCAACAACGCCTCGACAAAAGCGAGATAGCCGCTCGCGTCATCGCGCAACGGCGGACAGCGGTGAAATTTCCGGACAAAGCGCGAGAAGCGCGCCAGACACCACGGCGAAGGATCGCAGATCTCGACGTGATGGCCGGCAAGTCCCAGAATCGTGATCGCCTCGCGGGCCGAGGTGCTGGAGCCTTCCGAGACAAGCACGCGAAGCGGCATCGGAACCTGCGTTTTGCCGGCATAAATTAATGATTTATCGCCGACTTTGGCGGTCTTCGCGAGGGCTGCCATGCAACCGCATTCATGGACAAATAACCCCTCCTCGACAATATTGCGCCGCGTCTTAAATGGAATTTGCAAGTCCCGATGGCCGACGTTCTCGCCGCACCGCAACAAGCCCGATCTCCCAGCAAGGCCGATAGTGAATTCCGCACGCTCGGGCTGATCTCGGTTGCGCATTGGGTCAGCCATTTCCATCTGCTCGTGCTGCCGATGCTGTTTCCGTTTCTTAGAGCGCAACTCGGCGTCGGCTATATCGAGCTCGGCTTTGCGCTGACCACCTTCGCCGTGGTCTCCGGCCTGACCCAGACGCCGCTCGGCTACGTCGTCGATCACGTCGGCGCCCGCGTCGTGCTGCTGCTCGGCCTCACCCTTGGCGGATTGTCGCTCATCCTGCTCGGGCTGCATTTGACTTATCCCTGGCTGATGGGTTGCGCCGTGCTGCTCGGCATCGCCAACAGCGTCTATCATCCGGCTGATTACGCGATCCTGTCGGTGCATATGAACGACGCGCGGATGGGCCGCGCCTTTTCCATCCACACCTTTGCCGGTTTCCTTGGCGGTGCGGTCGCGCCTGCGGTCATGGCTGCATTGGTCGCTCTCGTCGGCGGCTTCGGCGCCCTGATGGTTGCCGGCGCGATCGGCGTCTTGGTGGCGCTGCTGCTTCTGATCGCGGGCATTCCGGATGCCGGCGCGAACCATGGGCCGACTTCCTTTGCGAGAGTGTCGACCAAGAGCCTGCTCACACCGGCACTGATCGTGCTGACGGCGTTCTTCACCCTGCTCGGCCTCTCCAGCTCCGGCATCGCCAATTTCGGCGTGGTCGCGCTGATGAGCAGCTACGGCACCTCGTTCTCAACCGCGAACATCGCACTGACCGCCTATCTCGGCTCAAGCGCGGTCGGCGTGCTTGCGGGCGGTTTCCTCGCCGATCGCACCAGGCGCCACGGCCAGGTCGCGGCGGTCTGCTTTGCGATCAACACCGCCCTCGTGCTGATGATCGCGCTGGTCACGCTGCCGGCGGTTGCGCTGACGATAATGATGGCGACGGCTGGGTTCCTGTCCGGCATGATCGCGCCCTCGCGCGACATGCTGGTCCGCGAAGCCGCACCTCCCGGCGCCGCCGGCCGTGCCTTCGGCATCGTCTCCACCGGCTTCAATTTCTCCGGGATCGCGAGCCCGCTGCTGTTCGGCTGGATCATGGACCAGAACATGCCGCGCTGGGTCTTCGTCGCATCGGCCGGCTTCATGGCGCTGACGGTCGTGCTGGCATTTTTCACCGAGCGGAAATCACATCTCACGAGCGGCAAGCCGGATGCAGCCCTGAGCCCCGTTGCCGGCGGTTGACCGTCCCCAAACCCGGGCCGATGATTAAGGCTCTTCAATTGAGCATGATCTTTTCGGAAAACCGGTTTCCACTTTTCCGGATCATGCTCCAATCACAACCCGGGATGAAACCTCATGACTGCCAATCCAGATATCGTGATCCGTGGCGGCACCGTCGCTGACGGGCGCGGCGGCGATCTCTACGAGGCCGATGTCGCGATCAAGGACGGCCGCATCAGCGAAGTCGGCAAGGTTTCGGCTAAGGGCAAGGAAGAGATCGACGCCAAGGGCAAACTGGTTGCGCCAGGCTTTGTCGACGTCCACACCCATTATGACGGCCAGGTCACTTGGGCGGAGGATATCACACCCTCCTCGCAGAACGGCGTCACCACCGCGATCATGGGCAATTGCGGCGTCGGCTTTGCGCCGTGCAAGCTCGCCGACCACGTCCGGCTGATCCAGCTGATGGAAGGCGTCGAGGACATTCCCGAGCCGGTGCTGAGCGCCGGCATTCCCTGGGCGTGGGAAAGCTTTCCCGATTACATGGAGTGGTTGTCGAAGCGGAACTTCGACATCGACGTCGGCGCGCAACTGCCGCATGCGGCGCTCCGCGTCTATGTGATGGGCGATCGCGGCGCACGCCGCGATCCCTCGACATCAGAAGACAACAAGGCGATGGCGGCACTGGCGCGCGAGGCCGTGCGCTCCGGCGCGCTGGGCTTCTCGACCTCGCGCACGCTCAACCACCGCACCTCGACCGGCGATTACACGCCGACCTTGAAGGCCGGCGAGGACGAGCTGACCGCAATCGCGGGTGCGATGCAGGCCGAGGGCCGCAGCGTGCTGCAATTCGTGCTCGATCTCTCGACCATCCACGAAGACCTGCCGATGATGCTGCGGGTGGCCGAGAACACCAAATGCCCGGTCTCGTTCTCGATCACCCAGAACGACAAGGCGCCGCAGCGCTGGCGCCAGACCCTGGCCGAGATCAACGAGGCGGCTGCGCGCGGCCTGTCAGTCACAGCGCAGATCGCGGCGCGGCCCGTGGGTCTGATGCTGGGGCTGGAATTGTCGCGCAATCCGTTCCAGACCCATCCGAGCTACCGCGCCATCGCGAATTTGCCGCTCGCCGAGCGGGTCGCGCGGCTGCGCCAGCCCGAGGTGCGCGCGGCGATCCTGAGCGAGAACGCCACCGCGACCGACGATCCGCTGTTCTTCCGGCCGAACTACGACAAGATGTACCTGCTCGGCGATCCGCCTGATTATGAGCAGCCGCCGGAGAATACGCTCGGCGCCCGCGCCCGCCGCGAAGGCAGGCAGCCGGAAGAGCTCGCTTACGATGCGATGCTCACCGATGACGGCCGCGGCATGCTCTATGTGCCGTTCCTGAATTATGCCGACGGCAATCTCGATGCGACGCGCGAGATGTTGCAGGATCCGCGCTCGGTGCCGGGCCTGTCCGACGGCGGCGCCCATTGCGGCATCATCTGCGACGCCAGCTTCCCGACCTATCTCTTGACGCACTGGACGCGCGACCGCAGCCGCGGCGAAAAGCTGTCGATCCCGTTCGTGGTCGCCGTGCAGTCGCGCAAGACCGCGCTCTCGGTCGGCCTCTTCGATCGCGGATTGATCGCGGCGGGGTACAAGGCCGATGTCAACGTGATCGACTATGACAAGCTGCACCTGCATCCGCCGAAAGTGCACTACGATCTGCCGGTCGGCGGCCGGCGCCTGCTGCAGCAGGTCGACGGCTATGACGCGACCATCGTCTCCGGCGCCATCACCCGCCGCGGGGGTCACGCGACCGGCGCGCGCCCGGGCAAACTGGTGCGGGGCGCGCAGGGCAGCGTGAAGTTCGGGGCGGCAGCGAGTTAGGTTTGTAGGGTGGGCAAAGCGTAGCGTGCCCACCATTCCGATCTCGGCCGTGATGGTGGGCACGGCGCTAATGCGCCTTTGCCCACCCTACGCAGTTGCGATCACACCCCATTCATCATGTCATACGCGAGCAGCTCGGCACCGGTCTCCGCCGCATCGACGATCCGCTTGCCGATGAGGTCGCGCAGCGTCTCGGTGGTACCGCCGCCGAGCGTGCCGTAGCGCGCGCCACGGTAGAGGCGCGAGACTGCGTATTCATCGGTGAAACCGAAGCCACCGTGGAGCTGGATCGCCTCGCCGGTGACGCGATTGGCCATCTCGTTGCAGGTGATCTTGGCGACCGCCGCCATGAACGGATCGGGGAACGGATTGGCCGTCATGCAGGCGCGATAGAGAATGCTGCGCGCGGTCTCAATCTCGCGGTACATCTCGGCAAGCTTCCAGCGCGCGCCCTGATAGTTGGCAACCGGCTTGCCGAACACCGTGCGCTCCCGGACATAATTGCGGGCTTCGTCGAAGGCGCCCTCGGCGAGGCCGAGCGAGATGCTCGGATTGAGGCAGCGCTGGGTGTTGAACGCGGTGAGCAGCTTTCGGAAGCCGTCCTCGCGGATGACGAGATTTTCCAGCGGCAATTCGCAATTGTTGAACTGGATCTCGTGCAGGTTCTCGCCGCCCATGGTGTGATAGGTCCCGGTCACCTCGAAGCCGGGCGTATTGGGCTCCAGCAGCACGCAGCCGATGCCTTCGCGGCCGGGCCTGCCGTCGATCCGGGTGAAGATCACGAACATGCCGGCCTCTCGCGCCCGGCTGATCAGCGTCTTGGTGCCGTTGAGAACGACGCGGTCGCCTTTTACCACCGCGTTGGTCCGGTAATTCGCGACATCCGTGCCCGCGTGCGGCTCGGTCATGCAGACGGCCAGGATGCAATCGCCCGAGACGACTTTCGGCAGGATGCGTTCGCGAACGGCTGATGGCGCGTAGGTCGCGATCACGCGGGTCTGGACGCCGGCTTCACCAAGGGTGGCCATGGCCGTGACGTAACAGGTCTTGGCGATCTCCTCGAGCAAGAGCGCCGTATCAAACACCGGCAGGCCAAGGCCGCCATATTCCTCGGGAACCGACATGCCGAGCACGCCGATTTCGGCAAGTTTCTTCATGTTCTCCCAGGGGAAGGTGCCATCCATATATTTCAGCGCGTTGGCCTTGAATTCTCCCTGCGCCAGCTCGCGCACCGTGGCCACCATGCGCTGCTGCTCTGCGGTAAGTTGAAAATCCATTGCCTGTCCTTGACGCCGGGAAGATCATGACCGTCAACATGACGGCCAACGATAACAAGTGACCATAACATCGCGCCGGGAGAAACCCCCATGATCCGGATTGCAGCCTTGCTTGCCGCAGCGCTCGTACTGACAAGTTCGCACGTGCGAGCGCAAACCTATCCGGCGCGGCAGATCACGCTGATCGTGCCGTTCGCGGTCGGGGGCTCGAACGACATCATCGCCCGCGCGCTCGGCAAGAAGCTGAGCGAGAGCTGGCGCCAGCCGGTCGTGATCGACAACCGCGGCGGCGCCGGCGGGGTGATCGGCAGCGCCGACGTCGCCAAGGCGCCGCCGGATGGCTACACCCTGCTCCTGGTGTCGTCGACGTTTACGATCAACCCGGCGATCAAGAAGAACATGCCATTCGACACCAACAAGGATTTCACGCCAGTCGCCTTTATCGCGCGCTCACCGCTTCTGGTCACCGCGTCGAATGGTCTCCCGGTAAAATCCGCCAGCGAATTGCTGGCGCTGGCGAGAAGCAAACCCGGCCAGATCACCTATGCATCGTCCGGTCCCGGCAGCATCAACCAGATTTCCGCCGAGCTGATCGCGTGGTCGGCCGGCGCCAAATTCATGCACGTGCCCTACCGGGGCGGCGCGCCGGCGCTCAATGATCTCGTCGGCGGGCATGTCGACATCTATGTTTCAAGCCTGCCGCAGGTGCTGCAGCTCGCCAAAACCGGCAAGGCCAGGGCGTTGGCGGTGACCAGCGCAACAAGAACGGCACTGCTGCCTGATGTCCCCACGCTCGCGGAGGCGGGGATACCAGGCTTCGACCTGTCGTCCTGGTGGGGCATTGTGGGCCCGGCCGGAATGCCCGCCGACGTCGTCAATGCGCTCAACGCGGCGATCGGCAAGCAACTGGATTCGCCCGAGCTCAAGACGATCCTGTCCAGCGAGGGCGCCGAAGCCGCCACCATGACCCCGCAGCAATTCGGCGACCTGATGCGCTCGGAAACCGAGCGCTGGATCAAGGTCGCGCACGAGGCGAAGATTTCGATCGATTAAGTCCTTCTCCCTCTCCCCGCCCTTCGCGGGGAGAGGGTTGGGGTGAGGGGCTGCCTCCGCAAAAATGGTGAGAGACTAACCCGCGGAGGCTCCCCCTCACCCGGATTTCAAGCTCCGCTTGAAATCCGACCTCTCCCCGCAAGCGGGGCGAGGTGAATCACGCAAATTTCGGCTGTTGCGCGGCCTCGCTGCCCATCAGCCGCGCGCGCTCGGTGTTGGGCCAGAGCAAGAGCAAGCCGGCGACACCAGAGGCGATCATGACGCAGGCGTTGATGGTGAAGCCTTTCATGTAACCGTCGAGCATATTCGCCGAGCCCTGGATGATGTTGCCCATGACATAGGGCGCGATGATGCCGGCGAGCGTGTAGATCGCGCCATAGATCGCGAGGATCGCGCCGCGCTGCGACACAGGCGTGAATTCGCTGAGCATCGGCCCGCACACCACATAGATCGAGCCGCACAGGCCGGGGCCGATCACGATCAACGCGACCTGTAGCCACAGGCCACTGGCGTGGGGCATCGCGGCCAGAACCAATCCGCCGACGATCAATGGCGCCGCGCCGAGCACGCCGCGGGCGACGCGGGTCGAGACGCCGCGCGCCACCAGGATCTGCGATATCCATCCGGTGAGGAGCACGATGGTGGCGCCGAAGATCCAGGGCAGGATGGAAATATAGCCCGCCTGCTGCTGCGAGAAGCCGAGCCCCTGCACGATGAAGGAGGTGAACCAGGTGAGCCCGAGCGACAGCGCCCAATAGGCGCCGAAGGTCGCGGCCACGCAGCCGATGAAGGTGCGCGAGGTGAGCAGGCTGAGATAGGGAATCCTGGCCTCTCCGCCCGCGACCGCGCCCTCGTCCACCAGCGGTCCCTCTTTGCCGAGGAAATACCAGGCCACGACCCACATCAGGCCGGCCACACCAAGCGCCCCGAAGGCGTAATGCCAGTTGTAATTGACGATCAGCCAGTTCAGCGCCGGCACCGCGAGAATCACGCCGAACGCCGAGCCCTGCGACAGGATCGCGGTCGGCAGCGTGCGCTTCTCGTCGGGAAACCATTTGTAGATCGCGTGCGCGGCAACCGAAGCCGCAGGCCCCTCGCCCGCGCCCAGGATGATACGGCAGATCATGAGCAGGGTGAGGCCGACCGTGCCCACCATCGGAAACTGCGACAGCGCCCAGATCGAAGCCAGCACCAGCAGCACCCAGCGCGTCTCCACGCGATTGACGATGAAGCCGACGACGACCGCCGTGATCGAAAACAGGAGGAAGAAGGACGAGCCGAGCAGGCCGAACTGTGCCGGCTCGAGCTGCAGCTCCTTCATGATGGGCACGGCGGCAAGGCCGACCACGATCTTGTCGGCGAAGTTCACCAGCATGAACAGAAACAGCAGGAACGTGATGGTCCAGGCGCCCTTCGGCGTTTCGCTGGACGTCGCTTGCGCGGCCATGTTTCTTCCCCGTGATGTGTCCTCTGGCCGGTTGCGGCCGGGCGTGAACCGGAATGCTACGCGTGACTGACCCGCAAGCGCAACCCGGCGATTTTGCCGCATCGCGTGCGCTGCAGCGAGGCGACCGCCTGACATTGTTGTGAACGCACCAAGCAGGCGATCACGATCGCGTCGTCACATCACTGAGACGGTGATCTGCGACCACGGCCTTGATATCCTGCCCAAAACATCAGGGAGAAATCATGACCCGCCCCGCTCGCAACGCCGCAGCCGCTGGCCTCTTCGCTCTCTCGCTTCTCATTCCGGGACTGGCGCTCGCCGACGAAGGCAAGACGCCGGACTATGCGGCCATCGTCGCCGCCCCCGACCGCAGCGATGCCGACCGGCAGACCGACCAGCGCCGCGAGCCGGCCAAGATGCTGGCCTTCACCGGCGTGAAGGAAGGCATGAAGGTGCTCGATATGGAAGCCAATGCCGGCTATGCGACCGAGCTTATGGCCCGCGCGGTCGGGCCATCAGGCACGGTCTATGCGCAGGATCCGGCCGTGATCATCGAGAAGTTCGTGAAAGACAAGTTCGACAACCGCGCCCAGAACCCGGTGATGAAGAACGTCGTGCATGTGGTCCGCGACTTCGACGACCCGATCCCGCCCGATGTGTCGAACCTCGACATGATCACCTTCTTCTACGCCTATCACGACGTGACCTACATGCCGGTCGACCGCGCCAAGATGAATGCGAAGATGTTCGCGGCGCTCAAGCCCGGCGGCTATCTGATCATTGCCGATCATTCCGCCAAGAAGGGCGACGGCATCAACGTGGCCCACACGTTGCACCGGATCGAGGAAGCGACCTTGCGCCAGGAGATCGAGGCGGCCGGCTTCAAGCTCGTGGCCGAGGGCGACTTCCTGCATCACCCCGAAGACCCCCGCGATGACAAGGTGTTCAAGCCGGCCATTCCGGTCGACGAGTTCGTTCTGAAATACCAGAAGCCGATCTGAGCATGATCCGGAAAAGTGGAAGCCGGTTTTCCCTAGCGACAAACGCGAAGCGTTTGCGCGGAGATCATGCTCAATCAAAAAGACTAGATGCGATCCTTTTTGGTCGCATCATGATCTAGGCCCTTGCAACGCCCGGCATGGCGGATAACAAGGGACCGTGCTGAGCGTTCGCAACCTGACAAAGACCTACCGCACGGCCGGCGAGGAGATCGCCGTGCTGCGCGGGGTTGATTTCGAACTCGCCGCCGGCGAGCGCGTGGCGCTGACCGGCGAATCCGGCTCCGGCAAGAGCACGCTGCTGCATCTGATCGCTGGCCTCGATGCCGCCGATGGCGGCGAGATCAGGCTCAATGGCGCGGATGTTTCGAGCCTTTCCGATGCCGGCCGCGCGGCGCTGCGGCGCGACCGGCTCGGGCTGGTGTTCCAGCAGTTCAATCTGATCCCAAGCTTATCGGTCGAGGACAACCTCGCCTTCCAGTCACGCATTGCTGGAAAGCATGATGCGGCCTGGCAGGAAGAGCTGATCGAGCGACTCGGTCTCGCCACCCTGCTCAAGCGTTATCCCGAGCAGCTTTCCGGCGGACAGCAGCAGCGCGTGGCGATCGGGCGTGCACTTGCGACCAAGCCGATGCTGCTGCTCGCGGACGAGCCGACCGGCAATCTTGACGAGGACACCGCCGACGGCGTGCTGGCGCTGGCGCGCGATCTCGTCGCGCGCACCGGCTGCGGCTTCCTGATGGTGACCCATAGTGCCCGGCTTGCCGCCACACTGGACCGGCAGGTCACCTTGCATGCGGGACGGGTCACATGAGCCGCGCGGTCTGGATCCTGGCCGTGCTGTTGAGCCACTGGCGGCGGCATCCGATGCAGCTCGCGACGCTATTGATCGGCCTGATCTCCGCGACCGCGCTGTGGAGCGGCGTGCAAGCCCTGAACCAGCAGGCACGCGAGTCCTACGACCGCGCGGCTGCGATCTTCGGCGGCGTGCGCACGCCGACATTGGTGCCGCGCAGCGGCGCGACCGTTCCGCAGGCACTATTCGCGAAACTGCGCCGTGCGGGCTGGCCGGTGTCGCCGGTGCTGGAAGGCCGCGTGCAGATCGACGGTCACTCCTATCGTCTGCTCGGCATCGAGCCTGTGACCTTGCCGGCCGAAGTCGGCAATGCACCGACCATCGGACGCGCCAGCCTGCAGGCGTTCATGACGCCACCCGGGCAGACGCTCATTGCGCCGGAGACGTTGAATGACTTGCAACTCGCCGAGGGCGCTACGCCATCGACCAGCAATGGTACAACCTTGCCGCCGCTCGCTGCGCAAGCGCAGCTCGTGCCTGATGTGCTGGTGGTCGATATCGGGATTGCGCAAAAACTCCTGAACAAGCCGGATCAGGTGTCCCGGCTTTTGGTCGGCAAGGACAAGGGCCCGCGTGCGGCGCTGGAAAGCGTCACCGGCGACACGCTACGTCTGGTCGAACCCGATGCCGAGAGCGATCTCGAGCGGCTTACCGACAGCTTTCATCTCAACCTGACCGCATTCGGATTGCTGTCCTTCTTTGTCGGGCTGTTCATCGTCAATTCGGCGATCGGGCTCGCCTATGAGCAGCGCCTGCCGATGTTGCGCACGCTGCGCGCCTGCGGCGTCTCGGCGGTACTGATGAACACCGTGCTGGTGTTCGAGCTGGTGTCGCTGGCGCTGGTCGCAGGGATCATCGGCCTCGTCTGCGGCTATTTCATCGCGGGCGAGCTTCTGCCCAATGTCGCCGCAACCTTGCGCGGCCTCTATGGCGCACCGATCCCGGGCGAACTGAGCCTGAAGCCGGAATGGTGGATCGCGGGCGTCATCATCAGCATTGCCGGCGCGCTGATCGCGGCCGCGACCAGCCTTGCCAAAGCGATCCGGCTGCCGGTGCTGTCAGCCGCGCAGCCGCAAGCCTGGCAGCAGGCACAGCGCCGCTGGCTGCTTTTGCAGAGCGCCGCCGCGCTTGCGGTGTTCGCCGTCGCCGCCTGGCTGCTCTGGGCCGGCAATTCGCTAATCGCGGGGTTTGGCGTGCTCGCCGCGCTCATGTTCGGGGCGGCGTTGATCCTGCCGGCTTTCCTCGAAATCTTTCTCGTCCTTGGCGAACGCGGCGCGCGCTCGGCGCTCACCAACTGGTTCTGGGCCGACAGCCGCCAGCAGCTTTCGGGATTGTCGTTGGCGCTGATGGCGCTGCTGCTCGCGCTCGCCGTCAATGTCGGCGTCGCCACCATGGTGGAAACCTTCAGCCGCACCTTCCTGACCTGGCTTGACGGACGGCTCGCGGCCGACGTCTATCTCAGCGCCTCCGACAATGCGCAGACCGAGGCCATCAGGACCTGGTTGCGTGACCGTCCCGAAGTAAAGGCCGTGCTCGCCGGCGGCCGCGTCGAGACGCAGATCGGCGGCGCTCCGCTCGAAGTGCTAGGCCTGCCCGACGATGCCACCTATCGGGATCATTGGCCGCTGCTGCAATCGGATGCCGATGCATGGACAAAGCTTCCGCGCGGCGAAACCTGTTTCATCAGTGAGCAATTGTCGCGGCGCATGAACCTTTCGCCCGGCGATCGCATCGCGTTCCCAACGCCGGATGGCGATTGGCAGCTCACGGTCGCGGGCATCTATGCCGATTACGGCAACCCGAAGGGCCAGATCGCGGTCAATGCAGCAGCGCTGTTTCAGCATTTCCCCGGCACGCCGCAAACGCGGCTGGCGCTGCGGGTCGAACCTGCCAGGATCCCCGCATTGATCACCGCACTGTCGGAAAAGTTCGGCCTCGACGGCCGCAATCTGCTCGACCAGGCTTCGCTGAAAGCGGAGTCGACGCGCATCTTCAACCGCACCTTTGCCGTCACCTCCGCGCTGAATGCCTTCACGCTCGGCGTTGCCGGCGTAGCACTCTTGACCAGCCTGCTCACGCTCGCCAATTCGCGGCTGCCGCAACTTGCCCCGCTGTGGGCGATCGGCGTGACGCGGCGCAAGCTTGCGGTAATTGAGCTCACCAAGACGATGTCGGTCGCGCTGATCACCGCGCTGCTCGCGCTGCCGCTGGGGCTACTGGTCGCCTGGTGCCTGATCGCGATCGTCAACGTGAAGGCGTTCGGCTGGCGGCTGCCGTTCCATGTGTTCCCGCTGCAGCTGATAAAACTGCTCGGCGTTGCGATGGTGGCGTCGCTGCTCGCGTCGCTGTTGCCGGTGGCGCGGCTGGCCCGCATGCAGCCGGCGAGCCTGATCAGGGTTTTTGCCAATGAGCGCTGATCGCCATATCTCGCGGCGCGCATTTGCTGGCAGTCTCGTGCTGCTCGGCCTCGGCGGGCGGGCGCTGGGCCAGGGCTACGCGGGGCTCGGCACTACGGCCGATGGCTATGCGAAAGTGACACCCGGCCGCGCATTTTCCTTTCCCGGAGATCACGGCCCGCATCCGGATTTCCGCATCGAGTGGTGGTATGTGACCGCCAATCTGAAAGACGCCGGCGGCACGGCCTATGGCGCGCAGTGGACGCTGTTCCGGCAGGCGCTGGCGCCCGGCGCGCAGCAGGAGGGCTGGGCCAACCAGCAGATCTGGATGGCGCATGCGGCCGTGACCCGCGCGGATACCCATCGTACCGCGGAGACCTTTGCGCGCGGCGGCGTCGGTCAGGCCGGCGTCACCGCAGCGCCATTCCAGGCCTGGATCGATGCGTGGACGATGCGCGGCCTTGATGGCTTCGACGCGAAGACCATCTCGCCGCTCGAACTCTCCGCAACGGGCAAGGATTTTTCCTACGCCTTTCATCTTAAGGCCGATCGTCCACTCGTGCTGCAGGGCAATGCCGGCTACAGCAAGAAATCCGAACGCGAGCAGGCCTCCTATTATTACAGCCAGCCCTTCTTCGAGGTCAGCGGTCGCCTCACCATCGACGGCAAGCCGATCGATGTTACCGGGCAAGCCTGGATGGACCGGGAATGGAGCAGCCAGCCGCTCGCCGCAGATCAAACCGGCTGGGACTGGCTCGCGCTGCATTTCGCCGGCGGCGAGAAGCTGATGCTGTACCGGATGCGGGAGAAAAGCGGCCGCGATTATGCGTCCGGCACCTGGATCCTGCCCGACGCCACGACGCGGCAGCTGGCGCCCGCGGACGTCAAGATGACGCCGCATGCGCCGATCGACGTCGAAGGTCACCAGCTGCCGGTCACCTGGCAAATCGCCATTCCATCGCTGTCGATTGCGATCGAAACCGCCCCACTCAACCCGCGGGCCTGGATGGGCACGAGCTTTGCTTATTGGGAAGGCCCGATCAGCTTTGCCGGCAGTCATAGCGGCGTGGGCTATCTGGAGCTGACTGGATATTGATTCAACCGGCCGTCCGGCCTACGAGTCACCGCAGACACTCTCGGAGAAACCATGCGACGGCGCGAATTCATTGCCCTGCTCGGCAGCGCGGCCATCGGCGCGCCGCGGCTCGCACGCGCGCAGGAATCGGCGAAACCGATGCACCTTGCGCTGGTAGGCCCGCAAGGTATCGTGCCGGAATCAAACCCCTTCGGGAAAATGCTGCTCGGCGCGCTCGCCCAGCTCGGTTATGTCCGCGGCCAGAACCTGGTTTTTGAGACATCCGCGGAAGACGCCCCGCGCAACCTGTCGCCGGAACAATTCGTCGCGCAGGCCAAGGCGCGGAATGTGGACGTGATCGTGGTCTGGGGTTTTCCGATCGTGGTCGCAGCGAAGGCCTCCGGCATTCCGACGGTCGTCGCCTTCGGCGTCGGCGATCCCGTCGCCACGGGTCTCGTCAAGAGCCTGACCCAGCCGGGCGGCAACCTCACCGGCATCTCCGATGTCGCTACCGAGCTCAGCACCAAGCGGCTTGGGTTGCTGAAGGAGTTGCTGCCGCGGCTCAAGCGAGTGGCGATGCTCTGGAACAAGGACGATCTCGGCATGACCCTTCGCTACGAGGCGTCAGCGCAATCAGCTCGCGAGATCGGCGCCGATGTCGAAGCGGTCGGCGTACGCGAGCCCGACGATTTCAACGATGCTTTCACGGTCATGGACCGTGAAAAGCCTGACGCCATCCTGATGGTGTCGGACTCGCTGACCATGCTGAACCGCGAGCGCGTGTTCGATTATGCAGCGAAACACCGCCTGCCCGCGATCTACGAATTCGATTCGATCGTGCGCGAGGGCGGCCTGATGTCCTATGGCGCCGACCTGAAGGAATCGTTCGAACGCACGGCAGCGATGGCCGATCGCATCTTCAAGGGCGCCAAGCCGGGCGATCTGCCGTTCGAGCGACCGACGCGCTATCTTTTCGTGATCAACCTCAAGACCGCGAAATCGATCGACCTGGAATTTCCGCCGACCTTGCTTGCGCTCGCGGACGAGGTGATCGAGTAGGAAATCCAGGGGGGACGCTTTCGATGTATCACTACACGGCGCTGGTTACGCTGCTTTCGCTGCTGTTTTATTTCTACACGACCACACGCGTTTCAAAAGCCCGCGCCGAATTCGGCGTCAAGGTGCCGGCAATATCGGGCAATCCCGATTTCGAGCGCGTCTTCCGCGTGCAGATGAACACGCTGGAATGGTTGCCGATCTTTTTGCCGTCGCTCTGGCTGTTTGCGATCTATGTCAGCGACTGGATTGCCGCCTTGATAGGCCTGGTCTGGATCGCCGGCCGCATCGTCTACCTGGTCGGCTACGCGCAGGCCGCAGCAAAGCGCGGTCCGGGATTCGGCATCCAGGCGCTGGCCGCAGGCGTGCTGCTGCTCGGCGCGCTGGGGGCGATCGTGTGGCGGATGGTGCACGGCTAGATCAAAACAATCGTCATTGCGAGCGGAGCGAAGCAATCCATACCTCAGCGTAGGGAAAAATGGATTGCTTCGTCGCTTTCGCTCCTCGCAATGACGATGACGTCAAAGCCCCGCGTCACTTCGTCAGCGGGCAGCCGCTGTCCTTTGCCGAAAAGAACGCCTGGTCGCCGGGGACGACGGCGAGCTGCTTGTAATAATCCCACGGCTTCTTCGAGTCCGAGGGCTTCTTGACCTCGAATAGATACATGTCATGCACCATGCGGCCGTTCTCCAGCACCTTGCCTTGCGCAAAGGCGTCGTCGACCGGTAGCTCCTTCAGCTTCTTCACGACCGCTTCGGTATCCTTGGTACCGGCGGCTTTCACCGCCTTCAGATAGCTCAGCGTCGCCGAATAGGTGCCGGCGTGGATCATGCTCGGCATCCGCCCGGTGCGCTTGAAGAAGCGCTCGGAGAAGGCGCGCGCCTTGTCGTCATGATCCCAGTAAAATCCTTCGGTCAGGACCAGGCCTTGCGCCGCTTCAAGCCCGAGGCCGTGCACTTCGGACAAGGTCATCAGCAGGCCCGCGAGCTTTTGCCCGCTCTTGACGATGCCAAACTCGGCGGCCTGCTTGATCGAGTTGGTGGTGTCGAGACCGGCATTGGCGAGGCCGACGATCTTCGCCTTGGAGCTCTGCGCCTGCAGCAGGAAGGAGGAGAAGTCCGACGAATTCAGCGGCACGCGAACCGAGCCCAGCACCTTGCCGCCATTGGCAGCCACGACGTCGCTGGTATCTTTTTCCAGCGCGTAGCCGAAGGCATAATCCGCGGTGAGGAAGAACCAGCTATCGCCACCGGACTTGGTCAGCGCACCGCCGGTGCCGACCGCAAGCGCCCTTGTGTCATAGGCCCAGTGGAAACTATAGGGCGTGCAGGCGTCGCCGGTGATGCGCGAAGTCGCGGCGCCTACCACGATGTCGATCTTCTTCTTGTCCCTGGAAAGCTCCTGCACCGCCAGCGCCACCGACGAGGTGGTCAGCTCGGTGATCATGTCGACGCCCTCGGTATCGTACCAGCGCCGCGCAATGGCGATGGCGAGATCGGGCTTGTTCTGGTGATCGGCGGTGACCATCTCGATCTTCTTGCCGAGCACCTCGCCGCCGAAATCCTCGATCGCCATCTTGGCGGCTTCGAGCGAATATTTGCCGCCATAGTCGGCATAGACGCCGGACTGGTCGTTCAAGATGCCGATCTTGACGCCCTGCGCCGAAGCCGGCACTGCGGCGAGCAGGCCGCTCATCGCAACGGCAGCCATCCAGATTGATTTCATTCGTCGCCTCCCAGCCAGTTCTCTCGTCGTATTCGGGTATATTTCATAACCCTGCGGCTGCCCATGTCTTCCAGGTCAGCCAATAGTATGGGACATCGCCTATACCGCTCTCCGTCATTCCGGGGCGCCACGAAGTGTCGAGCCCGGAATCCATAACCACGGTCCGGGGCTATGGATTCCGGGCTCATCGCTTCGCGATGCCCCGGAATGACGGAGGATAGTTCTCACGCCGTCACCGCCTCCGTCTTCTTCTTGGCGCTTGACCGATCCGCGAGGTTGCGGACCACCATGTAGAAGATCGGCGTGAACAGCAGGCCGAACAGGGTGACGCCGAGCATGCCGAAGAACACGGCGACGCCGACCGCCTGGCGCATCTCCGAGCCCGAGCCGGTCGAGACCACCAGCGGCAGCACGCCGAGGATGAAGGCGAAGGACGTCATCAGGATCGGCCGCAAGCGTAAGCGACAGGCCTCGATCACCGCTTCGAGCCGCTCCTTGCCTTCGAGCTCGATGTCGCGCGCGAACTCGACGATCAGGATGGCGTTCTTGGCGGCAAGGCCGACCAGCACAATGAAGCCGATCTGGGTGAGGATGTTGACGTCCTGACCCATGATGCGCACGCCGATCGTGGCGGCAAGCAGGCACATCGGCACGATCAGGATGACGGCGAACGGCAAGCTCCAGCTGCCGTATTGCGCGGCCAGCACCAGATAGACGAACAGCACGCAGATCGGGAACACGAAGAGGCCGGTATTGGCGCCATTGACCTGCTGATAGGACAGGTCGGTCCAGTCATAGGAAAAGCCGCTCGGCAGCGTCTCGTCGGCGAGCCGCTTCATGACGGCGATCGCGGTCGCCGAGCTCGTCCCCGGCAACCCCTCGCCCTGCAATTCCGCCGCCGGATAAAGGTTGTAGCGCGCCACGCGGTCGGGGCCCGAGACATCCTTGAAATCCACGACGCTGCCGAGCATCACCATGTCGCCATTGGCGTTGCGGGTGCGCAGCCGCGCAAGATCAGGACGCTCCTTCCGGAACGGCAGGTCGGCCTGGGCGGTGACGTGATAGGTGCGGCCGAACAGATTGAAGTCATTGACATAGGTCGAGCCGAAATAGGTCTCGATCGTATCGGTGATGGCCTGGATCGGCACGCCGAGCTTCTGCGCCTTGACCTGATCGATGTCGACGAAGACCTGCGGCGTGTTGGCCGAGAACGGCGAGAACACAGTGGGGGCGAGGAGCAGCGGCGACTTGCGCGCCGCTGCGACGAGTTCGTCGGTGGCCGCCGCAAGCAGTTCAGGGCCCCGGCCCTGACGGTCCTGGATGCGCATGGTAAAGCCACCGCCGGTGCCGATGCCGGGTATAGGCGGCGGCGGGATCACGATGATGAACGCGCCTTCGATCGCGGACAGCCGCTTGCGCAGATCCGCCGTGATCACCTGTGCGTTCAGCCCCTTCTTGAGGCGCACTTCCGGCTCTTCGAACACTGGAAACAGCGCCGCCGAATTGCTCGCCTGTGTGCGCGTCGCCCCCGACAGGCCTGCAAAGACGGCAATATGCGAAATTCCAGGCGTATCGAGCGCAATTCTCTCGATCCTGCGAACGA